>Ga0209795_10000538_pt1 | contig 28477 bp, 29 predicted proteins | sample AgamicOrMarz_FD_187166 | JGI IMG/M metagenome (GOLD analysis project Ga0209795, IMG submission 187166) | Agave microbial communities from Guanajuato, Mexico - Or.Ma.rz (SPAdes) (version 2) | ecosystem: Host-associated > Plants > Phyllosphere > Phylloplane/Leaf | place: Guanajuato, Mexico...
GACCGGTAACTCAAAAAATGATTCGACAGAGTAGTCAATAGACCTTATTAACGACCGAGCATCACCAAAATTCATTCATCCGGGTAGTCAATAGACCTTATTAACGACTGGCAGCCCCAAAAATCATTCATCCGGGTAGTCAATAGACCTTATTAACGACCGGCATCCCCAAAATTCATTCTTCCGGGTAGTCAATAGACCTTATTAACGACCGAGCATCACCAAAATTCATTCTTCCGGGTAGTCAATAGACCTTATTAACGACCGGCATCCCCAAAATTCATTCATCTGGGTAATCAATAGACCTTATTAACGACCGAGCCTCACCAAAATCCCACTCTCTAACACACTAACCTATATACCTTTCGCCATCTTAGTCTTACCGACCTTATACCCCTTTCCAATCATCTCCTGAACAAGATGAACGGTCACATAGGCATGCTCATCCACTGCATAAATCAAATTCTTCAGCTGAACAATTTCCTGCCTATTAATCACGATATAAAGCACATCCTTATTATCACCGGTATAACCGCCGCGTCCCTCTAAAACGGTAATCCCTCGTGATAACTTATTCGTAATCGCATCCAACACCAATTCAGATGAATTAGAAATAATCAGGACAGCCACCTTTTCTTCTAGCCCTTCCACGATAAAATCAATCGCCTTAGCGCCTAAGTAAACAGCAATCAACGTATACATCGCTTTCCCGAGCCCAATGATAAACACCGAGCCGGCCACTACGATAAGATCAATTGCCAAAATACCCTTCCCCATACTCCAGCCTAAACACTGGTTGGCCAGCCTCGCTAAAATTGTCGTCCCGCCCGAGGTTCCCCCGGCACGAAAAATAATCCCTAAGCCGCCTCCCACCAATAAACCGGCAAAAATGGCCGCTAATAACGTGTCGTTGGTAAGCTGTTTTCCCGTTTCCTCGGTAATAAATAAAAACAAAGAACATGAAAAAATGGAAAATAACGTATAAATAATAGCTCTTTTCTCCAAAAACTTCATTCCTACCAAAACAAGCACCGTATTAAGGACAAAATTCACAATCCCAGGCGACCAGTGGAACAAATAGTGAAAAATGATCGTTAAGCCGATAATCCCGCCTTCTGACAACAGGTTTGGGATTGTAAAATAGTTAATACCAATTGAAAAAATAAGCGAACCCAGCAAAATGTATAAACAATCTTGGATCGTTTTTCTCATCGCGCTCAACTTCCCCATATCAAATTCCAAATTTCTTTTTAAAACTATTGCTGGAAGATGAATTTATAGCTATCACCTAAAATATACTGTTTCCCGCGATGGACTGGCTCGTCATTTTCATCATAAACGGTCGTCTCCATATAAAATAAAGGCTCACCGCTTGAAGTATTGAGTAATTGCACTTCATCCTCTGATGCCCGGACAATCTCCAATGTCGTCTCCCAGGAACCACGAGGCTTAATATTCAGCTTTTCTTCAATTACTTTATAGACGGAACCCTCTAAATCCTCATTCAGTAAGATATGGAATTTTTTATAGGAGTAATAATTATTTTCAATCATAATCGGAGAATCGCCAGCATAGCGGACCCGTTGAATAAATAACAGGGCATCCCCCTCTTCTAACTGCAGCAGCTCTTTATCCCTTGCCGTTGGCTGAACAATTTCCTTTTTAATCACTTTACTGCTCGCTGTTAGGCCATTCGCCTTACAGGCATCACTAAAGCTTAAAAAATGGACAATCTTTCGCTCAATCTTCCTTTTGTTAACGAACGTCCCTTTGCCCTGCCGCTTCACCAGGAAACCATCTTCAACCAGCTCAAGAATCGCCTTTCTTACGGTAATCCTGCTGATTTTATATTCTTCACTTAATTCTGCTTCCGTTGGGATTTTATCCCCGTACTTTAAATCCCCATTCAAGATGGAGCTGAGGAGTGATTCCTTTAATTGAATATATAAAGGAATTTGGTCATCCTGTTTTAACACATCAATCACCTGCCTAATTTTCTTATTAGCAAACTATATAGGGAGGAAAGCCCCCTCCCTGTAATTATTTAGTTCCACCTGCTGATTTTTTCTTTTGTTACTTTCAAGTATATATAAATAATTTCCAGCTATCAATTTGTTTTAATCGGCTAAAACCCCCGAAAGCACGTCCAACGTCCGCTCGATTGCCTCATCCGGGTTCTGCACATATTGATAGGATGTATACTCTAAAGTGAGCGATCCCTGATAACCATGTTGACTCAACTGATCAATATATTTCTGCAGCGGCAGGACCCCATCTCCCCATACCAAATGGCCTTCCGGTTTTCCATCAATAAAATGGATATGGACAATCTCGTCTTTAAGGATGCTGAAATAATCATTGAAATCTTCATTAGCTAGCGCCATTGGAATGGTATCAATTATCCCTTTGAGGAAGGGACTATTTACTTCCTCTAGCATCGCTTTTAACGACTTCGCATCGTTGATGATATTGGATTCTACTCTTGTTAATGGTTCAAGCGCAAGGGTTAACCCAAGTTCGCCTGAAACGACCGATAATCTTTCAAGAGAATCTCTCGTTCGCTTCCAAGCTTCCTTTTTATCTTCATTTTCATAGCCCCAGCCTGGCGTAACTAATAGTAATGGTGCCTCTAGCTCTTTTGCAGCCTCCGCTGATTTGATGAAATATTGGATACTTCTTTCCCGAATGCTATCCTCTTTGGCCGCAAGGTTGATTGGATACACACACTGTTCCGGTGTAAAACAGACCACCGATAAGTTTCTTCTATCAATCTCTCTTTTAATATTTTTTATATCCTGAAGTGTTAGTTCATCTACGTAAAAGTGAGGGGATGCTCCCCATAATTCAATATTTTTGCATTCATATCGAACCATTGCATCTAAAAAGTATTCCAAAGGATAGTGCTTATAATGGAAGTTCATTCCTGTAATTTGATCCCTCGTGATCTTTGACATTTCCCCATCCCCTTCACTTCATCCAGTATTTATTTTTAAAAACAAAAACTATCTAATTTAGTAAGATACTCAAAGTTAATATAACATCATAATATGTTATAGGTCAATTTGATATTAGTGTCTATTAAAATATAAAATTTAATTTTCAAAAGAGATTGACAATTTATATCATGTATAATACTATAACATCATATAATGTATTATTATATGTTAGACCAAACAGTCCTAAGGAGGAAAAATGAATGGTAAACTCACAAGTAGTTGTAGATCCACAGGTAAAAAACGTGTTAGATGCTTTGAAAGGGCGCACAATTAACCATGTATACTTTGTAGCATGCGGCGGTTCCTCTGCTATCATGTATCCGAACAAATATATCATGGACCGAGAAGCAAAAAACATTCCTTCTGATGTATACAGCTCCAATGAATTCATTCATCGCAACCCTAGAAAACTTGGCGAAAATTCACTTGTCATCTTGTGCTCGATGTCAGGTACCACTCCAGAAACCGTAAAGGCTGCTGAATTTGCCCGTCAAAAAGGAGCATTAACAGTTGGTTTCACAAACGAACCAACCTCCCCGCTGGCACAGGAAAGTGAATTCGTTGTTAAATACGAATGGGGCGCTGAATCCGTTGCCTTCAATACCAACTTAGGCTTACTATATCAACTAACGATGGGTGTTTTAAACGTCCTAGAAGGAAACGATAAGTTTGACAAAATGGTCAATAGCTTATCCAATACACAGGCCGCCTTTGAAAAAGCTGGCAAGCAATTTGCAGATAGAGCCCAACAATTTGGTCAATCATACAAAGATGAAAAAGTGATCTATACGATGGCAAGCGGAGCCAACTATGGAATAGCCTATTCCTACACTACTTGCATCCTTTTAGAAATGCAGTGGATTCACTCCAACGCCATTCACGCAGGTGAATACTTCCATGGTCCATTTGAAATCATTGATGAAGAAGTACCATTTATTATCTTAGTTGGCTTAGATGAAACACGTCCACTAGATGAAAGAGCATTAGATTTTTCAAAAAAATACGGTAAAAAACTCGTCGTGTTAGATGCAAAAGAGCTTGATTTAGAAGGCATTGACGAAGAGTTAAAAGGTTATATCGCGCCACTTGTCCTAAATTACGTTCTCCGCCGCTATGCAGAACAATTAGCTGATGCTCGTAATCACCCGCTTTCAAAAAGAAGATATATGTGGAAAGTAGAATACTAAGAAAGGCGCAAGCGTCTTGGTCAGCCCCGACAAGCACAAGACGAGCCGGCCGAAAGGTTGCTCTTTAACCTTTTGGACGGATTGGCTTGTGATCTCGAGGGGCTAGGCGCTGGAGCTGGACAATTTTCAAAGTCAAAGACTTTTATACTTATCTCATAAAATGAAATCGCTCCCTAAGCCTTGAAAGACTTAGGGAGTGTTTTTTATAAGCGTAATAGAAGAACCTGTTCTACAAAGAACAGGTTCCCTTTGCCTTAGCCAATCGTAATCCTTTTCGCACGCTTTTTCCCGTGGCCGAAGGCACCAAAGCGCTGGCATGTTTCAGATGCAGCCGCCGCACCCTTTTCCATCGCCTCCTCGGCGTTCCCAGACAAGACATATTCTTTTAAAAAGATCGCTACAAAGGTGTCACCTGCACCAAGTGTATCGACTACCTCTGTCTCTACGATTCCTTGCTTATATAGCTGTTTTGAATCGGAGAATAAAGATCCTTCCGAACCCCTGGTCACAATAATATTCGGTGTCCCAAGCTGGTGGACACGCGCGATTAATGCTTCACACTCAACGTTTGTTAAGTCGCCGCCAGAGAAAATTGCAAATTTTATATAGGGGCAAACAAGCTCTAAATAGTCCTTATCATATCTAGTTGAAAAATCAAATGAGATATCAATATACTGCTGCAATAATGGCAATTCTTTTTCTAAATGACTGAATACGCTTGTATGCAGCAGCGAGAAAGTGTTGATAAACGCCAGTTCAGATTCAGTAAAGTTCAATTTCAGTTCTTTCTGAACACCGCCTTTATTCGAGCCGACAAACTTACGGTCGCCCTGCTCATCCAACGTAACAACCGCCTCACCAGATGCTCCGAACACTTTCCTTACCCGGGAAACATCAATTTGTTCCTGTGCTAACGAGTTGACAATATGCTCGCCCTCTTCGTCATTCCCGACAATCCCAATATATGAAACTTCCTCTACACCGTAACGCTTCCAAAAAACAGCCACATTGACGGCATTCCCGCCGGGGAACATTTCTTCCCGATCCTCATAATAATCAACTACATTATCTCCAACCGCTATTAATCTCATTAATTGTCCCTCCCATTAGTGAATAAGGGAAAGATATCCTCTTTCCCTTACGCTTTTTAATATGCTACTGTCCGGTAATATCTTCGAATCTCTAACGAGTGATTCCGTTTATCCTCGAGGTGAACGCTAAGTCTTTGGAGGAGAGTCGACGTAACAATAGGTGATAAATATTTTCTGAACTCCAAACTGATTCCCTCTAGTGCATAGTCTTTTGTATCAAGAACCGTCAATTTCTTCGTATACTGTTCAGCAAACCGCTCAACACGATTCATTAGTGGACGAGTTTCATCTTCCCCCTTTAATAGAATCATGCTTGTATCTTCTTCAACCAACTCTAATGTGCCATGGAAAAACTCCGCCGCATGGATGGATTTCGTTTTAATCCATTGCATTTCTTCCAATACACACATCGCATAAGAGTAGGCACGGCCCCATGTGGTTCCCGCACCAACCACCATATGGTACGGCTCATCCTTATAAACAAAGGCAAACGCTTCTGCTTTAGGCTCAAATCTTTCTTTTGCCTCGATTAACTTTTCTGGAAGTATTTCAAGCTGTGTGGCAAATCTTTCATATTCAGGGAAATCGCCATTTTTATGCATCAGTCTAAAAATAAGGTGGAAGAGCACCAATTGATTGGAATCACTGGCAAAATCATTCTCTGCAAAGTTTACTAATGGGAAGTCTACAATGTCAGCAAGCGGCTTATTGTACTCACCAGTTATGCCAATAGTCGTCGCTCCTCTTTCTTTACAATATTTTGCTGCGGCAACCGTCTCCTCTGTCGTTCCTGATAGAGAAGATAGAATAACTAGTGACTCTTCACTTAACTGTTTATGATTTTGTAGAACAAATTCTGCGGCAATTTCCGCATAGGCTGGAATCGTAGATGTTGAGTTCACTATATATTCAAATGGATAGAAGGTTGCCACTGCCCCGCCGGATCCGATTAAGAATAGGTTTTTAAACCCTTTTTCATAGATTTTATCTACTACTCTTTCAATTTCTTCTCTCAGCCCGATGGCTCCACCTGTCACCTTTAAATACTTTTCTCTGCTAAAATTCAACATTGCGTCCACTCCCTATTATTATTTTTAAGCCGTTAAATTGGGCTGTTGATTTCCTCTCCAGGCGCTCAGCAAACCCGCGGGCGTGCCGGGGAGCCTCCTCGGCGCATTAGCGCCTGTGGGGTCTCCCCTGCCCCTTACTCCCGCTGGAGTCGGCGCCTTCCGATCCAATCAACAGAGTATAAAAAACAATATCAGTTAACAGAACCCTTTTTAAAAAAATTATCCCTTCACACTTCCCTCGGCTAAGCCGCGGACAAAGTATTTTTGCATCATGAGGAAGATGGCAATTAGCGGAATGGCGGAAATAACCAAACCTGCCATTAACACACCCCAGTTCGTGCTCAAGGCACCTTTAAACACTAGGAGTCCAGAGGTAATTGGTTTAAGGTCTTCTGTTTGAATAAAAAGAATGGAAAATAAAAACTCATTCCAAGCATAATAAGCGGTTAAAATTACACCCGTGAACAGAATGGGTCTGCTCATTGGCATGAATATTTTTGTAAACACCTTAAAGCTGTTAGCACCATCAAGGTAAGCAGATTCCTCTAACTCTTTCGGGATCGATAGGAAAAAGGAGCGGATTAACAGCACGGTTAAAGGAATGCGGTAGGCGGTAAACGTTAGAATCAATGCCCAGTACGTATCAAAGATTCCCAGCTTTTGAACCAGCTCATAGAGCGGAATTAAACTGCTTTGCGGAGAAAACATCAGACCTGCCGAAACAAACAAGAGCAGGAACTTGCCGCCTTTGATTTGAAAACGAGTTAATCCATACGCACACAAGGCACTTACTAACACCGTCAACAAACAGGTCCCGCCCGTGATAATCAAACTGTTCATGAAATAGCTGGAAACCCCTTGTTCCCAAGCTGTTGTATAATTTGAAAAGAGCCACTCTTTTGGAAGTCCCCAGCTGTCGTTAAAAATGGCAGCGGTCGTTTTAAAGGAGTTGATGACCATCCAGAACAATGGATAGGCAATGGCCGCAAAGTAAAGGAGTAAAAAGAGAAAGATCAATCCGACAACGATTGAAAAGCCAGATTTGCTTTTAGTAGACTTCAAGTTTACATTGACAATTTTTCCGAGCTTTCCATCTTGTCTTACTGAATCTCCCTGTGATTCCACCAGCTTCATTTCTACTCCTCCCCTGTTTTTAAGAATTTATTCTGTACAAAATAAAAGATAAGTGTGATACCAAGAATCACGTTTGCGATCGCCGAAGCAAAGCCAGGCTCATTATCAATAAACGCTTTCTGATAGAGATATGTACTAAAAACCTGTGATGAGTTCCCTGGACCACCACTCGTTAATACATATACTTCACTAAAAACTAAGAACGATCCTGTCACGGTATAGATTAATAGAACAAAGGTCATTTCTTTTACTTGTGGAACAGTAATGCTGAAGAATGTACGAATCTTTCCGGCCCCATCAATGGTAGCCGCTTCATATAATTCTCCAGGAACCTTTTGCACTGCTAGCACATACAGCATGACCGCATAGCCAATACTTTGCCATTGAGAGACAAAAATGACTGCATAAATCGCTGTTTTGGGGTTGCCCAGCCAGCCCTCTGCCAAATCCCCTAGTCCAATCAGTCGTAAGAAACTGTTTAGCAGCCCTACTTCAGGATTGTAAATAAAACTAAACAGGATTCCGATGACCGTCATCGAGATGAGAACCGGTATAAAAAAGGTTGTCCGGAAAAATGTAGAAAATCTCCTGAAAATCTTATCTTCCAGTACCGCTGCAATCACTAACCCAAGCCCAACCTGCATAATCACAGAGATCACCGCGTATAACATATTGTTTTTTATCACTTTGTAAAAAACAGGATCTTTAAAGAGTCGTAGATAATTATCTAGGAAAACAAAGCTTCTATCTGATGTAAATGGATTCCATTCATAAAAACCATTTACGACATTTCGAACTAATGGGTAGTATACAAATAAAGCCAGCATAATTAAGGCAGGTGCCATGTAAAGAATCGGGACCATTCGTGTTCTGCGCATTTTAACCCCCCCAAACAACAAAATCATTTAGCATTTTACCGGTTAAAAGGGAGTTGTTGTCTCTCTTAACCGGCACCTTTGATAGATTTGTAGATACTGTTACTTGTTATACACTTGTTTTGCTGCTTCTTGAACACTCTTCATAACATCTGCAGGCTTTATTCCGCCGCCAAGCATCGTCTGTACTCCATCACCGTATGGTTTGAAGATTCGGCTGTCTAACGCACTATCAGTCCAGATCAACATATTTTTCTGTTCCTTAATTAAATCCATTGCTTTTACTTCTTCTTTCGTTGCGCTATTCTCATTGACTGCGTCAACAACTGTGCTAGCTAATCCGGTATCTTTAATTAACTTTTCGCCATTTGCCTTAGACGTCATAAACTTCAAGAACGCCATCGCTTCTTTCGGATGAGCAGATTTACTGTGAATCATAAAGCCTTCAGGAGCGCCGATTAAACCGCCCTGATCCCCTTTTGCCCCATCAATCGTTGGTACCTTAAATGTATCCCATTTAAAGGTTGCATCTTTCATATAGGTAATTTCCTGTGTCTCTAGGAATGTGATTGCTGCCTTCCCGCCAAGGAAGAGGCCTCTTGCTTCATCGTGTGCGACTGCATTTGGGTCGTCATTAAAATATGGTCTTAATTCATTTAATTTCTTTAATGCCTCTACATATCCAGGGTCGGTAAACTTGGCCCCCTGATAGCTAAGATCTTTGTCCAGCACTTCCTTAGGAACTAAACGCTGATTCAAAGCTGTTACATAGTGAGCAGCAGCCCAAGGTGATTTATTTCCCAGGATGATTGGCGTTGTTCCATTCTTTTTAATCGTTGCCAATACGTTCATGAACTCATCCCAAGTAGTTGGTGCTTTCAATCCCAACTTATCAAATAAATCTTTGTTATAGAAGAATAGCTTGCTGTCTGTAAAAAGCGGTACTCCATAGACTTTGTCATCCTTTTTAAAGAAGTCTACTTGTGAGCCGATTAACTGGCCAGACCACTCAGTGTCATCTTGATAGTATTTTGTCAGATCTAACGCCACACCATCTCTAATAAACTTTTGTCCATATTCTCCAGCCCAGCTGAAGAAAACATCAGGTGGATTCTGGCTTCCTAGAAGAACATTTGCTTTTTGCTTATAATCATCGTTTAATGCGGTTACCTCTTCGACTTTAATATTAGGATTTTGCTTTTCAAACTCGGCAATAACACTTTTAAAATAGGACTTGTACGGCTCATTTGGCCAACGGTAAAAAAATGTGATCGTAGTCTTTCCATCTTTTGATTTTGAAGTAGTGCTTTTTGAGGAACAACCGATAATTAATGACATAACCATTAAAATAATGACAGCTACACTAAACCAACGTTTCACATACATTCCCCCCAGTAAATTCACACTCTTGGCAAAAGTTTTTAAACCGCTTTCATAAAGAACTAAACCAATATGTTTACTCCTTTTGTTCATCCTCCTTTGACCTAATCTGTCAGCGTTTATCACCTGTTGTATTATAATATATTATTACATGTTATAACGTTTATCGTCAATATCGAAATAGCTAAAACTTTCAAATAATTTGTTACAAAATGCTAACTATTCCCTGCGGCATGTTTCGACACCCGAAATTAGTATCGTACAATATTTCTTTATTAGTATAAAATATCATAATAACCGCTTTTCTAATAGTCAAAAAATTATATATTGAATAATTATATCCCTTGACCCATCCATTCAAGAAAATAAAAAAACCCCTCTTGGTCTCGACCAGAGGGGTTTTCATAACTATTATAATCTTTTTTCCGATACGGCGAGGCGATTGATGGCACGCTGCAAGGCAAGCTCAGCACGTTTGAAATCAGTGTGCTCAGCACGCTGCTCATGCATACGCTGTTCGGCACGCTCCTTCGCTCTTAAAGCACGTTCCACGTCAATATCAGAGGCTAATTCAGCTGATTGCGCCAAAATAGTCACCTGATCAGGACGGACCTCTAAGAATCCACCGCTAACCGCGACATATTCCGTCTTTCCACCCTTTTTCAACCGAACTGCACTAATCTCAAGCGGAGCAACCAACGGAATGTGACCAGGTAAAATTCCCAGCTCACCACTCTTAGCTTTGGTACTAACCATCTCTACTTCAGAATCATACACCGGGCCATCGGGAGTAACAATACTGACTTTTACCGTCTTCATTTTTTACCCTCCTGGCAAACTTTAAGCTTCTACACCCATGCGTTTTCCGGCCTCAACCACTTCTTCAATACGTCCAACCAAACGGAACGCATCTTCTGGAAGATGATCATACTTACCTTCAAGGATCTCCTTGAAACCTTTAACTGTTTCTTTAACAGGAACATAAGAACCTGGCTGGCCAGTGAACTGTTCTGCAACGTGGAAGTTTTGAGATAAGAAGAATTGTACACGACGTGCGCGGTGTACGACTAATTTATCATCATCAGAAAGTTCATCCATACCTAGGATCGCAATGATATCCTGTAGTTCACGATAACGTTGTAATGTTGATTGAACTTGACGTGCTACATTGTAGTGCTCTTCACCAACAATTTCAGGTGACAATGCACGAGAAGTTGATGCAAGAGGATCCACCGCTGGGTAAATACCCATCTCAGAAAGCTTACGCTCAAGGTTTGTTGTTGCATCAAGGTGCGCGAAAGTAGTAGCCGGAGCCGGGTCAGTGTAGTCATCGGCTGGTACGTAAATCGCTTGGATTGATGTAACAGAACCTACGTTAGTGGATGTGATACGCTCTTGTAATTTACCCATTTCAGTTGCAAGTGTCGGCTGGTAACCTACCGCAGATGGCATACGGCCAAGTAGCGCGGAAACCTCAGAACCTGCTTGTGTGAAACGGAAGATGTTATCCATGAAGAAAAGAACGTCCTGTCCTTGCTCATCACGGAAATATTCAGCCATTGTCAAACCAGTCAAGGCAACACGCATACGTGCTCCTGGCGGCTCGTTCATTTGTCCGAATACCATCGCGGTTTTCTTGATAACGCCTGAATCAGTCATCTCGTGGTAAAGGTCGTTTCCTTCACGAGTACGCTCACCTACGCCGGCGAATACAGAGATACCACCGTGCTCTTGAGCGATATTATTGATCAATTCCTGGATTAATACGGTTTTACCTACACCGGCACCACCAAATAGTCCAATCTTACCACCCTTAATATATGGTGCAAGAAGGTCTACTACCTTAATACCAGTCTCTAAGATTTCAACCTCAGTTGAAAGATTTTCAAAAGTTGGTGCTTCGCGGTGAATCGAATCACGGCGTGCACTTGCAGGAATTTCTTCCGCAAGGTCAATTGCCTCACCCAAAACGTTAAATACACGGCCAAGTGTTACATCCCCAACCGGTACAGAGATTGGCTTACCAGTATCTTCAACTTCCGCATTACGAGTTAAACCGTCAGTGGAAGACATCGCAATCGTACGAACTGTATCATCACCTAAATGAAGGGCTACTTCAAGGGTTAAGTTGATCCCAACTTCTGACGCTGTGTTTACAATTTTTAATGCGTTATGGAGTTCAGGAAGTTGACCGCTTTCGAACTTAACGTCAACAACCGGACCCATAATCTGAAGAACGCGTCCTTTGTTCATCATGTTCCCTCCTAACTTACTCTTTCTTAAAATAGAGCCGGGAATGAACGATTCATTCCCAAGACTACTTCTATCTCGGACCCTGCATGGGTTCTTTTTTAAAAATTAAAGCGTTACTCTAGCGCCGCCGCACCGCCAACGATTTCCGTTATTTCTTGGGTAATCGCTGCCTGACGGGCACGGTTGTAGCTTAATGTATAGGAATTGATTAATTCTTTCGCATTATCCGTTGCATTTCTCATTGCGGTCATCCGTGCGGCGTGCTCACTTGCTTTACTGTCAAGCAGTGCGCCGTAGATTAAGCTTTCCGCATATTGAGGCAGGAGAACTTCCAAAATTTCTTCTGCAGATGGCTCAAATTCATAGGAAGTCAGCTTGCTAGAAGTGGTTAAATCTGTTAATGGTAGCAGCTTCTTCTCGGTCACCTCTTGAGAAATTGCACTTATATAATGGTTGTAAAAAACATATAATTCATCAAAGGTTCCGTCCTCAAACATCCCGACAGTTGAACTTGTTAAGTCTTTAATGTCGCTAAAGTTTGGCTGATCGGATACCCCGACGATTTCCAGCGCTACGTTCATTCCGCGCTTTACGAAAAAGTCACGGGCAACACGGCCAATCGTAATGATGGCGAATTCATCATTTGATTTATGACGGCTTTGGATCGTTTGGTTCACACGGCGGATGACGTTACTGTTGAACGCACCAGCAAGGCCACGGTCAGATGTAATGACAATATAACCGGTTTTCTTAACAGGACGCGATTTAAGCATTGGGTGATTGACACCTTTTGAGCCAATTGCAATCGACGCTGTTACTTCCTGGATTTTCTCCATATAAGGTACAAATGCTTTCGCATTCATAACACCGCGGTTCCATTTAGCAGCCGAAGTCATCTCCATCGCCTTAGTGATTTGACTCGTCTTTTTGGTTGAAGTAATTCGCTGTTTTATATCACGTAATGAAGCCATAGGTTCTCACCACCCTCATTCAAAGAATGTCGGTTTAGGCCGTGCGGCTGACCGCACGCCCTCCCCTTTCAATATGTCAGACCCTATTATTCGGAAACTGCAAACGTCTTTTTAAAGTCGTTGATTGCAGAAGCCATATCCTCATCAGAAGGAAGATCCTTCGTTTTGGTAATATGGTCTAACAATTCTTTGCGGTTGTGGTCTAACCAGTTATGGAACTCAGATTCAAAGCGGCGAACATCCTGTAATGGAATATCATCAAGGAAACCGCGTGTTAATGCATAAAGGATTGCAACTTGCTTTTCAACAGTAAGCGGCTTGTGAAGATCTTGCTTAAGAACTTCAACCGTACGAGCACCACGGTTAAGCTTCGCTTGTGTTGCTTTATCAAGGTCAGAACCGAACTGAGCAAATGCTTCTAATTCACGGTATGAAGCAAGGTCAAGACGCAGTGTACCTGCAACCTTCTTCATCGCTTTGATTTGCGCCGATCCACCTACACGTGATACGGAAAGACCTGCGTTGATCGCCGGACGAACACCGGAGAAGAAGAGGTCAGATTGTAAGAAAATTTGTCCATCGGTGATGGAAATAACGTTTGTTGGGATATAAGCAGAAACGTCACCCGCTTGTGTTTCAATGAATGGCAATGCTGTGATCGAACCAGCGCCAAGAGTGTCGTTAATTTTCGCAGCGCGCTCGAGCAGGCGGCTGTGCAGATAGAATACGTCCCCTGGATATGCTTCACGGCCTGGAGGACGACGTAGTAACAAGGAAAGCTCACGGTATGCAGCAGCTTGCTTAGAAAGATCATCGTATACGATTAATACGTGCTTGCCGTCATACATGAATTCTTCACCCATCGCAACACCTGCGTATGGAGCTAGATATAAAAGTGGTGCTGGCTGTGATGCAGAAGCTGTTACAACGATTGAGTAATCCAATGCGCCATATTTACGAAGGGTTTCAACTGCGTTACGTACCGTTGATTCCTTTTGACCGATGGCAACATAGATACAGATCATGTTTTGGCCTTTTTGGTTTAAGATGGTGTCGATCGCAACAGATGTTTTACCTGTTTGACGGTCACCGATAATTAATTCACGTTGACCGCGTCCGATTGGAACAAGCGCGTCAATCGCTTTAATACCTGTTTGAAGCGGCTCATGAACGGATTTACGAGCCATAACGCCAGGAGCTACTGCTTCAATTGGGCGAGTTTTCGTTGTATTGATTGGTCCCATGCCATCAACTGGTTGTCCTAATGGGTTTACAACACGTCCGATTAGCGCTTCCCCAACTGGAACCTCCATGATGCGGCCTGTACGGCGAACCTCGTCACCCTCACGAATATCTGTGTAAGGTCCAAGGATGATAATACCGACGTTATTTTCTTCTAGGTTTTGTGCCATACCCATAACGCCGTTTGCAAATTCAACAAGTTCTCCTGCCATGACATTGTCGAGGCCATGAACACGAGCGATACCGTCACCGATTGAGATAACTGTACCAACATCACTCACTTGAATTTCTGCCTGATAGTTTTCAATTTGTGATTTAATCAGGGCACTGATTTCTTCAGCTTTGATGCTCATGAGTTTCACCCCTATCTTTGATACATTCCGAATATTTTTTGCAACATTCAACTTTTAGTCTAACTCCAGCGTAGGGTCGCCCCTGATCAAGGCGCTTCCGCTTTTCTTATTAGCTTAACAATTTACGTTCTAAACGATCTAACTTGCCGCGCAAGCTGCCGTCATAAATTCGATTTCCAATGCGAAGACGAATTCCGCCAAGCAGATTGGAATCGACGATATTTTCAATTCTTAGTGATTTTTTGCCAATTTTCGCAGCGAATGTCGCAGATAATGCCTCGCGTTCAGCATCCGTCAATTCACGTGCGCTGTACACTTCCGCTTCTGCGATTCCCATTGCTTCATTTGCCAATTCAAGAAACTGGTCGGTTACTTCTACAATTTGGTCCTCGCGATGACGATCGATTAAGAGCAGCACCGTATTAAGGACATACATATTCACTGATGCAAAAGCATTTTTCACAATCTCTTTTTTCTTATCAATCGTAAGCTTTGAAGATTTAAGAACAGCTTTTAAATCAGGATTGTATTCCAAGACTTCCTTAACTACACGAAGGTCCTCTTCTACTTGACCTATAATCTGCTGTTCATTAGCAATTTGAAAAAGAGCGGACGCGTAGCGTTTTGCTACCATAGTGTTGCTCATCGTCCTTCTCCTGCCTCTTTAATATATTCGTTAATTAGTGCATCTTGGTCTTGTGCTGTTAATTCCTTTTCAATCACTTTAGAAGCAATTAACACAGACAAGGAAGCAACCTGTTCGCGAATGGCAGCAACAGCTTTTTCCTTTTGCTGCTCAATTTCAAGCTTGGCAGCTTCTTTAATGCGCTCTGCTTCAGCACGAGCCGTCGTGATGATTTCTTCACGCTGAAGATCGCCTTGCTTCTTTGCATTTTCAATTAAATTTTGCGCGTCACTACGTGCTTCTTTTAAAAGATTACGCTGCTCTTCAATAAGTTTTTGCGATTCTAGACGGCTGTTTTCAGCCGCAGTAATTTCATTAGCGATATGCTCTTCACGTTGTTTCATAATGCCCATTAATGGACCCCACGCGAATTTTTTAAGCAATGCTAACAAAATGATAAATACGATTAGCTGGAAGAAGATATCTCCAGTATTAATGTGGCCGCTATGTTCGCCAGCTTCAGCGGCAGTGGCCAGTACAAAACTGCTAGTTAACACCCTGGGTTCACTCCTTTCAAGAGTTGCTAAACACGTTTTGAGAACAATCAACGGAATCGAATAAACATAAATGAATGGCGAAGGATTCGGTTATCTTCGCCACCTGGAATTTTCCAATTCTATCGGTTTAATACCATGAACGCAATAACTACCCCGATAATAGGTAGGGCTTCAACTAACGCAACCCCGATGAACATTGTAGTTTGAAGCGTACCACGTAATTCAGGCTGACGTGCTACACCCTCTACTGTACGTCCTACGATAAGACCGTTACCAATACCTGCACCAATTGCTGATAAACCAATTGCGATCGCTGCTGCTAAAATACCAATTGAACCTGTCATTTCTGTTTTTCCTCCTTAAATGTATGAAAACATAATATTTTTTTGTTTTTGTTCATGAGTATGAACGATTATTTTAATGGTCATGACTCACTTTGTGAGACATGTAAACCATTGTTAACATGGTAAAAATGTAAGCTTGGATAGAGCCGACAAACACAGAGAAACCTTGCCAAACTAATGTTAACGGTATTGCGGCAATGGTACCCGCAATTCCTTGGTGGGCTAATCCGCCCGCCAATAGTGATAAAAGCAATTCACCTGCGAAGATGTTACCGTAAAGACGCAGACCAAGTGTTAATGTGTTCGCGAATTCCTCAATAATCTTTAACGGAAATAAGAATTTCATTGGGCTGAAGAAGGTTTCTCCATATCCCTTGACACCTTTTAACTTCACACCATAAAAATGGGTTAAACCCAAGATCATAACAGCGAGAGTTAACGTGATGATTGGGTCAGCTGTTGGTGATTTCCACCAAAGTGTTCCATCAATCACAATTGAAAACGGCAAACCTAACATATTGGATACAAAGATATACATGATGAGTGTGATTCCAAGGATATGAAATCTTCCCCCATCCTTCCAATCCATTGTGCTATTGATGATCCCTTTTACAAAGTCCATCACCCATTCAAAGAAGTTCTGCATCCCTGTTGGTTTCATAGCCAGTTTGCGGGTAGAAAGAACGGCAATTAGAAAAACAATGACACTTGCTACAGTGATCATCAGGATATTGGCGCCATTAAACCATAGACCCAAGAATTCAAACTCAGGAGCTTTATGTTCCATATGTACTCACCTCACTTCCCCTTCATTTATGTTGATGCATTGCATTGTAAAAATAATCTATCATAATGACAATATAGGATGTCATTAGTCCTATCACATAGGTAAAAATATTAAAATATTCCGGGTACTTCAAGGCGATTGCTGCTCCAATACCCGCTGTCGCCATCCTTGATAACGAGCCTAGAGACCGGGGTTTTTTCCCCTCTGATACTTGTTTATCAAACTTCTCAGTCTTCCTTACCAGGAGTAAAAGGTTAAGAAAACCGAAGCATGTCCCTAAAGCCAATCCTAAAAAGATCGTATGGTACGTCGTGAAGCCCCAGCCAAGAACATATATGGCCAGCAAGTAGAATATCCATTTCTTTTGCCTGTTGTACATGACTCTGAAATCTGGCATTATTATTTATCTCCTGAATAGAAATGGCGAATTGAAAGAAGCATAGAATAAGTTCCCGCTGCCAGTCCCAAAAGCAATCCGATTATTAAGAAAATTGGTTCGGTACTCCAATGCCGATCCAGCCATCTGCCGGCAAAAATACCTATGAGAATGGAGCCAACTAACTGGGAGACAATCGCGGACATTAACGCCATTGCTTGGAATGGGTTGCGGTTATTTTGACGCATTTGTTCACATCCTCACTCTGGAGAGAATGTCAAAGGGCAAGTGACAAATACATTCCATAGAAACTATCTTTATATAGATAAATTGACATGAAAACCCTATCATTGACACCCTTTGTTAGCATACAATAGCCACTTGTCAATGTCAATGAATTTACGTGAATTATACCACAATCTACTATTAATAATTTCTGAATCTTTGACACCTTTGTTAACACTTTAATTGTATTGTAAAATTTGAATAATTTTAGGCTAATTTGTGTCTATTTTGTGAACTTTTAATTGAATTTTAATCTAATTCTCATAAAAAATTATTTTTTAACACCTGTTTAGGTGCTCTCTTTGGTCATTTTTTAGATAATAAAAGGCTGGAGTGCGCTATCGCCCCAGCCTTGAATCTATTCATCCTTCTTTTCGATCATGATCATCCTCTCGATAAAATCCTCTTTACCTGCCTTTTTCGCAAAAACCTTTACTAGATAAGTACCTGACGCCGGCAGCTGCTCTTTCGGGATGATCTTACGAAGCTGCCCCTTTTTCACATTTGTTTCCGTATCTAAGAAGCCGACAAACCGGTAATCCTCCGGGTTAAACAAGGCAATGCCAAACTCCTCAGCCCCACCTGGCAAGTACACCTCATAGCGGTATTCTCCAGGCCTGTCGCCATACGCAAAATCAAAGCCCATCACCCTCGGATATCCCGGTTCCTCGAGTACATACAGATAAGGGATTTGAATCAACTCCGAACCTGCCTCGAGCTGGAGAAAACCATCATGGATCTTCCGTTTAAAAACTTGCGAGTCTATTTGCAATTCGATGGTAATTTCTTTAGACTCCCTTGGTCCGAGCGTAAACGATAACGGAAACCGCCAGCTGACACCTTCGACTTGGTGCGGAATTTTAAAAGAATAGCGCTGCGTTTTCTCACCCGTATTTTCTATTTTTAATATGGCCTTATGGCTATTGTTCTCCTCGGTATATTTCCCAAAGCGCAGGCTGCTTGGGGATACGAGCGACGTGGTCTGAATGGCGTCATCGACCTGAATGCGGCCAGCCCCCTGCTCATACGTGCGGTATAAGGCGTTGCTGTTTGGTCCGATTGGTTTGGCCGTATTCATTAACGCTGCCTTAATCTGCGCCGGCGTCCACTCCGGGTGCGCCTGTTTAATTAACGCACAAGCCCCCGCCACATGCGGTGCGGCCATACTGGTGCCCTGCAGCGATAAGTAGCCCCCTGGAATCGTCGAGTTGATAGACACCCCCGGAGCAACAATATCGGGCTTTATTTCCCATGTCCCCGTCACAGGCCCCCGGGAGCTGAAGTCTGCGAGCCGGTCTCGCTCTTCGCTTATAAGAACCCTTGCCGCCACACTATGTTCTTTTAATCTTTTTTGTAAAATCACTCCGTCACCCAGAGCGAGTGCTCCGACTGGGATGGTCATCGGAGCATCGAGGTTACCCATGAAGCTGCCGCTCAAGTTATTGTAGATCAATACCGCTTTTGCCCCCGCTTCAAAGGCGTTCTTTGCTTTTTCGGTAAACGTTATCGTCCCGCGTTTGATTAGGACCATTTTCCCCTGAACATCGTGGAGGTCCTCTTTTCGACCTAAACCGCCGTCGGCTAATTCGAGCGAGCGATCAAGACCCCAATTTGCTGAACCCTCTAATGGCTGGACACGCATTTTTTTCCGACTTCCTTCTATTATTAAGGAAGGGATTTCCATTGTCGGCGTCGATGCCCCCACAGATATCGCCTTGGAGGCCGTGCCAGGGGAACCGACTGTCCATACATCCGGACCAGAATTCCCAGAAGCTGCCACGGCAACAATGCCCTTATCGACGGCACGGTTTAAAGCGAGGGAAATCGGCAGGTCAGGTCCGTTTATATCATTTCCTAGGGAAAGGTTAACAACATCCACTTTGTCTTTGATCGCTTGCTCAATCGCGGCGAGTACCTGCTCCGTCGTTCCGCCCCCGCCAGGCCCAAGCGCGCGGTAAGCGACAATTTTGGCCTCAGGGGCAACGCCTTTTATTTTTCCATTTGCCGCAATGATTCCGGCGACATGGGTGCCATGGATGGTCGCTTTGCCGACGGCGAGGGTTTCCATCGGGTCTCTGTCATTGTCGACAAGGTCGTGGCCGCCAGCATAATTGCTTTTTAAATCAGGGTGAGTATAGTCGACTCCGGTATCAATGACTCCGACAGTGATCCCTTTGCCGGTGAGGCGTTGGTTGTGATGGTCAAAGATTCGGCGCACTTCTTCCCCGCCAATGATTTTGACGCCCTCTTCTGATTCCGCCTGGTATTTAGCGACAGGCGATACGGCGAGAATGCGCTGTTGTTGACTTAGCCTCAAGATGGCCTCAGGGCTGCCCTCAATTGAAAAACCATCGAGTGCTTCCCGAAAAATTCGTCTTAGTTTTACTTCTTTATAGGGGGTGATGATTTGCTTGATTTGTTGCTCGGATTGCGGTTGTTTTAGGACAACAATCGCTACTTGAGTGGATTTAGGTATGGGCGGGTGGATGAGTACGGTTGAGGTGGTTTGTAAGGTTAGAAGGATTGATATAAGCCATTTCATTCATTGATTCCCCTTTTTCCTCTAGCGTTTTCTTTCAAAGGTGAAAGTATGCAGTCGGGATGGAGAAAGTATTGCGTTGTTCTTTTTTTCCCTGTGGACGGAAGGTTTAAGGAGTGAAGCAGGTTTTTAGCCACACCTCGTTGCTCTATTAGTAAAAACTCCTGAAATTCTTTGACTGTCAAGGGCGCGTTCATTAATAGAAAGTAGTCTCTTACTGTTTGGATATGGGCATCTTTTGAATATGACCTGCACCACGAGCAATACCAAGCGGCTGACACTCTTATCATCGGGATTGCTTTACAATTTGGACATTGAACTCCGGGAGGATATCAGATTTCGGTATACTATAGGTTTTGAGGATTTCAGGGTAGGAAGGAATTCGTTCGGATAAGAGGTAATCGGTCAGTTTGTTTATTGCTTTACCTTTTAAAATGGGGCTTTGATATTTTGCAGCAATTTGCGCGACCTTTTCCTCTAAATTCTCCGCATAAATCATGTGCTCGAATATATGTTCATTTCCCGGATTGGTCTTTAGAATGGTTGAATTTCTACTAAATACAACTAAATACTCGATTGGCATGGCGGTAATTTTATGCATCATTTTCCAATTCATTAATTGTCTTTTATGGCGTTTAGCCTGTGTCAGGGGGTTGGGGATGCCTTCCTCGATATCCTTATACGTCCTAATGACGCCGTTTGTATTTTTATCAAAAAACAAGGTTCCCGTTATATTCTTGATTTCTAAAACCAGGCTAAACATCTGCGAAAGGATATAACTATCAATTTGGAAGGTGTTTTTGTTTTTCAAACGAAGATCATTGATAATACGATACGGTTCATCTGGCAGGTAACTAAGATAATAATCAACATTTTTCTCCCCAGCAAAGCCTGTTTTCCAATTAATCAGCTCCTTTTCAATATCCTTGTGTCTGGAATGCGATTTGATGATCCTTTGCAGCAGTGCCTCTCGCTGTAATAGCGGGATGGGAACAGACCTTTCATTTACTATCATCAGTATTCCTCCATTTTTGGCTTTTCAACTTCTAAATTTCCTTCATTTAGGGAAAAATTCCTTCCGAATAATTTAGAACTCTTTGTGAACGTTGTTTTTTCAGGGAGTTTTATTGAATTGGAAGGGGAATTTACCTGCTTTTTTAGTAAGAGTTTTTTGATTGGCCGATTTTTTGGAGGGTTTGGCTCATTTCTTGGGGGTATTGTCTCAAATTCGGCAAGCATTGGCCAATTTTACCAAACTATTGGCTCATTTTCCGCCAACATTGGCTATTTTTCCATTTATATCCAAACAACACCCATAAAAAAAGCCGAGCATCTCTGCTCGACTTTATTATTTCGTACCAAATAAACGGTCACCGGCATCGCCTAGACCTGGGACGATGTAGCCATGGTCATTTAATTTCTCGTCTAATGCGGCGATATAGATATCCACATCCGAATGAGCCGCCTTTACGGCCTCAACGCCTTCAGGTGCAGCGATTAAACACATAAATTTAATATGCTTCGCCCCGCGCTTTTTCAAAGAGTTGATCGCTTCTATAGCTGATCCGCCTGTTGCCAGCATTGGATCAACTACGATAAAATCACGCTCTTCTACGTCACTTGGAAGCTTTATATAGTATTCAACCGGCATTAATGTTTCTGGGTCGCGGTATAATCCGACATGGCCTACCTTGGCAGCCGGGATTAATTTTAAGATCCCATCGACCATTCCAATTCCAGCACGGAGGATTGGCACGATACCGATTTTTTTACCAGAAAGAACCTTTGATTTCGCCGGGCAGACTGGTGTCTCAATATCGATGTCCTCAAGTGACATATCTCTTGTGATTTCGAATGCCATCAGAGTTGCGACTTCGTCAACAAGTTCACGGAACTCCTTTGTTCCTGTATTTTTATCACGTATGTACGTAAGTTTATGCTGAATTAACGGGTGGTCGAAGACGTATACCTTTGCCACAATAATCGCCCCTTTATCTAAAATTAATCATCGCCTCATTTTACAGAAAAAAAACCCATAGAGCAACTCTTGTCCATATGCTTTGAGGGACAAATAGTAGAGTGAATATTCCCTCTATGAAAACCTTCCCGAATCGCGGTCAATAAAGGCTTATTTTAAGTTTTTGGCGGGCAATTTATCCGGGATTTATTTTGAGCAGAAAAAAATGGACCTTCATCCGTAAGATGAAGGCCCATTTCGAAAAAGTCTATTAATACTCTGGATATAGGGTGAATTTGTTTGTTAATGCTTCAACGCGTCCACGTGCCTCGTCTAGCTTAGCTTCGTCTTCGTGATTTTTCAATGTGAAGGCGATGATAGATGCGATTTCGTCCATATCCTCTAAACCAAAGCCACGGCTAGTAACCGCTGCCGTACCGATACGGATTCCGCTCGTTACAAATGGGCTATTTTGATCATATGGAATCGTGTTTTTATTAACGGTAATGCCGACTTCATCCAAAACATGTTCCGCAATCTTGCCTGTTAGGCCAAGGCTTGTCACATCGACCAACAGCAAATGATTATCCGTACCGCCAGATACAAGCTTCAAGCCTTCTTTTTGCAGACTTTCAGCTAGACGGCTCGCATTTGCGATAATATTTGCAGCATATTCTTTAAAGCTGTCCTGTAGTGCTTCACCGAAGGCAACAGCTTTTGCTGCGATTACATGCATAAGTGGACCGCCTTGGATTCCAGGGAAGATGGATTTATCAATTTTCTTGCCAAATTCCTCTTTGCAAAAAATCATCCCGCCGCGAGGGCCTCTTAGTGTTTTGTGAGTCGTTGTTGTAACGAAGTCTGCGTATGGTACTGGGTTTTGATGCAAACCAGCGGCAACAAGTCCAGCAATGTGAGCCATATCGACCATTAGATAAGCACCGACCTCATCGGCAATCTCACGAAACTTCGCAAAGTCAATTGCACGTGGGTACGCACTTGCGCCTGCAACGATCAGCTTAGGTTTGTGAGCTAATGCTTTTTCGCGTACATCATCATAATTGATGCGGTGAGTGGTTTCGTCCACACCATATTCAACGAAGTTATATTGAACACCACTGAAGTTTACGGGGCTGCCGTGTGTTAAGTGTCCGCCGTGAGATAGGTTCATACCAAGAACAGTATCGCCCTGCTCGAGGATGGTGAAGTAAACCGCCATGTTGGCTTGTGCCCCTGAATGTGGCTGAACGTTTACGTATTCCGCTCCGAAAATTTGCTTCGCACGATCGCGGGCAAGATCTTCGACTACATCGACATATTCACAGCCGCCATAATAACGGCGTCCTGGATAACCTTCTGCATACTTATTCGTTAATACAGAACCTTGTGCTTCCATAACCGCTTCACTTACAAAGTTTTCTGAGGCAATTAATTCAATTTTTGAACGCTGACGTCCTAATTCCTGTTGAATCGCTTGAAAAACCTGATCATCCGCTTGAGACAAATGCTTCATCCTAAATCCCCCTTTTATATTAAACCATTAAAATTCAAAATTCGAAAATTCCTTCTTCATTCTAACATATCTTTCGGAATTTGCCACCCTAAACTCAATAAAAATAGGAGAAAAGGTACCTTCCGCCATTAATAACCGAACAATAGCGCTTTCAGTGCCTGTCACCATTAGCACTACGAGCAGCTGGAATTCTCGGTGTTTTTTTCGTAGACGGCTCGGGCGCCGCCGATTAGTTTTGGACGGGCTTTGGCCAGGGTGACGAGGGCATGTCCGACGCTTTTTTGCTTGACACGGACGGGAACGGCGACATGTTTTAGATGCATGCCAATTAGTGTTTGGCCAATGTCGATCCCGGCCTCCGCCTTAATGAATTCCACGACAATCGGTTCTTCTATTTGGCCAAAAGCATACGTTGCCATCGCGCCGCCTGCCGTACGGACAGGAACAACGGACACTTCTTCATACCCCCGCTCGGCCGCAGCTGTACGCTCCATGACCAATGCCCGGTTTAAATGCTCACAGCATTGAAAGGCAAGTTGAATTCCCGTATTATTCTGAAGATTTTTCAGCTGCCTGTAGATCATTTCAGCCACTTCGACTGTCCCTGAAGTACCAATTCGTTCGCCGATGACTTCACTGGTACTGCAGCCAACAACTAGCAGCTGTCCCGGCTTTAGTGCAGCCTGTTCTTGAAAGTCCGCTAAAATTGCTTCAAGCTGTTTTTCCCAATCTTGAATCATAAAACATACCCTTCTTTCAGCATTGCTTAGAGGTGCGTTTTCTCATACTCGGTTATTTTTCCAATTCGGTTCGCATGACGGCCGCCTTCAAATTCTCCAGTCAGCCAGATCTCAGCAATATCACGTGCCAGTCCTGGTCCAATGACACGTTCGCCCATCGCGAGCATATTAGAATCATTATGTGCACGCGTTGCGCGGGCACTAAAGGTATCATGAACAAGGGCACAGCGGATGCCTTTTACCTTATTGGCTGCAATGCTCATCCCAATCCCCGTACCACAAATCAAAATACCACGGTCAAACTCACCGCTTGCTACCTTTTCAGCTGCAGGCAATGCATAATCCGGAAAATCCACTGATGTTTCACAATCACAGCCAAAATCTACGTATTCAATCTTTAATTCATCCAATAAATTGGCGATTTCCTTACGTATATTGACACCGCCATGATCTGACGCTAATGCCACTTTCATATAAATCCTCCTGTTCCTCTTATCATAAAATTCAAAAAACGAATGGTTGTGTCCTCCCCAACAAACAAGCTTTGCTTCTATCAGCATACTGCCTGTCCAAGGATAATCTGTATTCATTTTGACACACCGACCCAAAAATTTAAAGCAGAAACCTTCATCATCTTAGGTTTTTAAACCCAAAAACAATAGCCCTCTTTTTCATAAGAGAGCTCTACCATATCTATTCTGATTTAGTTTTTTCAAAAAAGCTTTACGCCATTCGTCATTCACTGTGATTTAAATTTTTCAATCGCCTTATCAATTAATTTCTCTAATTCGCGATATGTCTCCTCGTACATTGCAAGACTGCCGCCGTATGGATCAACAACATCCTGATTGCCGGTTTCGCCGATATACTCCTTCAAGGTAAACACCTTCATTACTGCCTGAGGAAGCTGCTGCTGAATCGCGAATTTGTGAGAACTCGTCATCGTTAAGATGAGATCGGCCCACTGGACGGCCTCCGCTGTTAGCATTTGTGAGCGATGATTATGCGGGACTTGATTGTCATCCAGCACCTGTTTCGCATGGGTGGACGCCTCACTGCCGTTTGCCGCATAAATCCCCGCCGACTTTACCTCAACATCAGTAAGTTTTTTATTTTTTAAAATCGCTTCTGCCATCGGACTCCTGCATGTATTTCCTGTACAAACAAACAAAATATGACGCAACCTGAGTCGCCCCCTTTTCTTAGAATTTTACCCTAGAAATGGTTAAATGAACCAGTTTTTTTAAAATAAACCTAAGTAGCGGCCGGCTTTAACTAGGGACCGTTTCCCCATTATCTCTAGTCTAGCATATTTAGAAAAAAGTTTTAAATGATTCATAGTTTCTATTACCAAATTTGTGCAAGCAGCTTTAAACCAAACCCAAGTAGAATGGTTCCTCCTAAAGCCTCGCTATAGGTCCCAAGCCAGCCTTGAACCTTTCTTCCGAGCAAAAGGCCTGCCCATGTTTGTACGGTTGCCGCGATTCCAAAGCACAATAGAACCATAATTGTTTTGGCTCCATAGATCCCTAAGGTCAAACCAACTGAAAAACTATCAAGACTCACACTTAATGCAAATAACAGTAAGCCGAAGCCTACTGGTGTGATTACCTTCGCTTCTTCTTTTTTCATGGTCGACCAAATCATTTGCACACCGAGAACAATAAGGAGCAAGCCCCCGATTATCGTTGCAAAGACGCCGAATTTTTCCGAGAGAAATTTTCCTGCTATGAGACCTAAGAGTGGCATCCATACATGGAATAAGCCAATCGTCAGGCCAATATTAAAAATCTTCCTCAGCCGCAGTTTGTACATTCCCATGCCAAGACCAACCGAGAAGGCATCCATTCCAAGTGCAAATGCCATTATTATTAGTGTTAAAAGTTCGCCAACCATTTCTGACATTCATCTACGCCTCCTTGGACTAACTATCCTAGCCTATGCACGTCCAATCGGAATTAGAAGTGAGATTAGCAAAAGGTTTCCAAGGCAGAAAAAAACACCGAAGCTCCTCGCGCGGAGGTTCGGTGTTATGCGGTGATAAGCCTATGGCCCGCTGCCTTTTCAAGACGGTTCATGATGGCATGTCCCACGCCTTCATTCGGGAAAATTTCGCTAAAAATAATATCCGCTTGCCCCTGGTTGAAGCTTCGTAACGTATCATAGAGAGCGGCCGCAACTGTATCAAGTTCGGTCCTTCTGCCACATGATAGAACCAGTTCAGCCTCATAAAAGCCGCGATTTTCCTCCGTCGTCAACACACCAACCCGGAGCCCTTCCGCTTGCTTCTCTGTTACTAATTTTTGCAAAAATTCCTTCGGGCCTGCCACCATATAAAGCGGGGCATTTGGCGCGTAATGCTGATATTTCATGCCAGGTGCCTTTGGACGTGCGGACTGATCCTTTAAAGCCGCATCCTCTTCAACTTCGCCGACCACTGCCTCGAGCTGCTCTTTTGTTACGCCGCCTGGTCTTAAGATCACGGGGATCCCAGCGGTACAATCGATAACAGTTGATTCAACGCCCACGCCTGTTACCCCGCCGTCCAACACACCAGCAATTTTTCCATTTAAATCATCTAGTACATGTTCAGCCTTAGTCGGGCTCGGCTTTCCAGAACTGTTGGCACTAGGGGCAGCGATCGGCAATCCACAAGTTTTCAACAGCGCCAGCGCGACCGGATGATCCGGCATCCTAACTGCCACTGTGTCGAGACCGGCAGTTGCCTTTTCAGACAAAACGCCTTCCTTCCTTTTAAAAATAATCGTCAGCGGTCCGGGCCAAAAGGCATCGATTAGTTTTGCCGCCGTTTCCGGGACTTCGATTACAAATCTACTAAGCTGGCTGCGATCGGCGATGTGGATTATTAACGGGTTATCCCCAGGCCGTCCTTTCGCTGCAAAAATTTTAGCTACCGCTTCATCATTTTCGGCATTACCGCCAAGGCCGTAAACAGTCTCTGTTGGCAGGGCGACGACTTCATTTTTTCTTAGAAAATTGGCTGCATCCACAACCTGTGGATTATTTTCGAGATTATCCACATATTTATCCACTTTCCAAACGTTTGTGTTCATAGTTATCCACCTTTATTGATGACGAGACTTTTATCGAATTTTGGCGAATTTACACGGAAAAACTCCTATTTGTTCACCTTGTACGTTTGAAAGTATAAAAGAAGGTGGGTATAAATACAAGTTTTATCCACAAATTGTGTATAACTTCTTTGAAAAAGTGGATAACTTTGTGGATTAATCCACAACTAGATAGAAAATTTTAAAAATAATGAGTTATCCACATTTAAAACGTGTCGAATATGCTCAGATGCATAAAATTCTGTGGGTATTGTTTCTCGTTGGATTTTTTGAAAGCCCATTAATTCAAAAAATGGCAAGGCCACACTTTTATTTGTTGCCAAAAACAAGCTTTTCATCCCTTTTTCTTTTGCTAATTGGACCATTTGGTCAAAAAGGATAAAGATTTCTTTATCGGCTTGTCCAGGTGAAACCACCAGTGAACGCAGCATGCCGTGTTCATTGAATGCCTCCATACCAAGTGAACCGCGGATTGTGCCTTCCTCATTTTCTAATAGTAGGAAATAGTCAATCGTTTCTGCGGTTAGTCCATCGGTCCCTAGGTTTGCTCTTGTAAGGAACTCTCGTATATTTTCCAAATCCTCTTGATTAGCTCTGCGAATTAATGTCTGCATCCTATCCACCTCGTTTAAAAGATTCTACTCTATTACTATGAAAAACTAGAGATAATAGAACTGCTGGATGCGTAATTTTTATTAGAAAGGCGTAAGGCGCCCGCCTATCGGCTTACAAAAAAACCAGTCCGGCTCTGGACTGGTTTAGTTAAACATTTTCTCCCACATTTCCACTACGAAGAACTTTACCTTTACTGGTTCTTCGTCCCTAGCTGTATAAATAGGTGCTTTTTTCTTCGCTGCCTTCTTGGCCTTTTTTACTTCTTTTACATGCTTCTTTGTAATCTGTACTTCCTCTGTTTGTTTTTTCTCGTCTTGTAATTCTACTTCAGGCTTCTTTTCTACTTGGACTTCTTCTACCGGTTTCTTTGGCTCTTGCACTTCTTCTACCACTTTCTTCTGAACTTGAGTTACTTCTTTGACAGGTTGTTCCACTTCTTCTACTGTTTCAGATTGTTCATCTTCCACTGCTATAGGGGCAGATGTGACGACAGCC
>Ga0209795_10000539_pt1 | contig 28371 bp, 20 predicted proteins | sample AgamicOrMarz_FD_187166 | JGI IMG/M metagenome (GOLD analysis project Ga0209795, IMG submission 187166) | Agave microbial communities from Guanajuato, Mexico - Or.Ma.rz (SPAdes) (version 2) | ecosystem: Host-associated > Plants > Phyllosphere > Phylloplane/Leaf | place: Guanajuato, Mexico...
TTCCTCAGTGAACTCACAGATCAGTCTTTATCGATACGACTGGCAACCGCACCCTGCTGGTCGCGATATTTTGCGTCCTGACGGCGGTTATAAGGACGGTCTGCCGGGCCGGTCAGCGGTTCAAAGCTCAACGCACCAATCATCATTCCCGGACGAAGCGCCAGCGGCAGTTTACCGGCGTTAAAGAACTCCAGCACGATACGGCCAGACCAGCCCGGATCGATACGGTGCGCGGTGACGTGCACCATCAGGCCCAGACGCGCCAGGGAAGAGCGTCCGTCAAGCCAGCCGACCAGGTCCGCAGGCAGCGTGACCGATTCAAAGGTCACCGCCAGCGCCAGTTCGCCAGGATGGAGATAAAACGCCTCTCCTTCTTCGATGACGATTTCGTCGCTCATGACGCGATCCAGCGCCGCACTGACTTCGTCTTTCGGCCCGCTGAGGTCGATAAACGGTGCCGTGTGGCCGCTGAAGGTGCGGAATTTATTCCCCAGACGCACATCGACGGTCACGCCGTTAATACGCTCAACCGGCGGACGCGGGGTGATAGACAGGCGGCCTTCATCCAGCCAGGCTTCTATATCGCGGTCACAAAGACGCATGGCACTTTCTCCTTTCGTGCATCGCGCCCTGAAGCCTTACGGCGTCAGGGCAAAACCAGGTTATCTCTGAACGGTACACAATTCACACGGCTTATTCAAAAAACTGACTGATTTTCGCTTTTAAGATATCAATGGCAATACGGTTTTTACCGCCGCGAGGCACGATAATATCGGCGTATTGTTTCGAAGGCTCAATAAATTGCAGGAACATCGGGCGAACGGTTTTCTGATATTGCGCCATCACGGAGTCCATGGAGCGGCCGCGTTCGTTAACGTCGCGTTTAATACGCCGCATCAGGCAGATATCCAGCGGAGTGTCGACGAAAATCGAGAAGTTCATAGATTCGCGCAGACGGGCGTCGGTGAGCAGCAAAATCCCTTCAAGGATAATCACCTTCTTGGGCTCGATACGGATCGTTTCCTGGGTGCGGGTATGTTCCACGTAGCTGTAGACGGGCAGCTCAATCGCCTCGCCGCGCTTCAGCGCTTCCAGATGCTGGAACAGCAGGCTGTGATCCATCGCACTGGGGTGGTCGTAGTTGGTTTTTACGCGCTCTTCCATCGAAAGATGGGATTGATCTTTGTAATAGCTATCTTCGGGAATCACACCGATATGCTCATCACCCACTTGTTCACGCAGTTCGCGATAAAGCGTACTGGCAATAAGACTTTTACCTGAAGCCGATGCGCCGGCGATGCCTATGATGACGCACTGATGAGACTTATCAGTCATAAATTTAGCGACCTGATTAACCTGGATGTAAGGAAGGACGACGCCGGAGCGTCAAACGCGGCAATTATAGGGATTTCGGGGGCGTGATACCAGTCGAATGCGCAGGTTATGCGAGGCGGGCTGAAAAGCGCCGTTTCACGCCTTTAGCGAAATTTTTACGCGCGGTTTTTCGCCATTTCATCACCCTTCTTCGCAGAGTAACTATTTTATAAGTCTATGAAGTCAAAATCTGACCACTCAGCATATGAATTGTAAAATGTTTGTACTAGCATAAACCAAATTATTAATTTCACGCGTCCGGACCTGGCTCCTGACAACATGGCGTCCCTGGATAGAGCGGTAATGAATAAACAATACCAGCGGGTTTTGGTTACTACCCCACATCCTTTACTGCGGCTTGTCTGTCTGGGTCTGGTCACGTTCATCTTCACCTTATTTTCCCTCGAGCTGACTCGCTTCGGTACGCTGCTGGCGCCACTATGGTTCCCGACTTCAATTATGATGGTGGCGTTTTACCGCCATGCGGGAAAAATGTGGCCCGGCATTGCGCTCGCCTGCTCCTTTGGCAATATTTTTGCCTCGTGGATGCTCTTCTCATGGGCATCGATCAACATCACCTACACGGCGATCAATATCATTGAGGCCACGGTTGGCGCGCTGTTACTGCGTAAGCTGCTCCCCTGGTATAATCCGCTGCAAAACCTCAACGACTGGGTCCGGCTTGCCCTCGGCAGTGCCCTGGTGCCGCCGCTGGTGGGGGGGGTTCTGGTTCATTTTCTGGTGCCGAGCGCGGAGCCGCTGCGTAATTTCCTTGTCTGGGTACTTTCAGAAGCCATTGGCGCACTGGCGCTGGTGCCGTTAGGTCTGCTGTTTAAGCCGCATTACCTGCTGCGCCACCGCAACCCGAAACTGCTGCTGGAAACGCTGGTGACCCTGGTCGTCACGCTGGTTCTTAGCTGGACGGCAATCACCTGGCTGCCGTGGCCATTCACCTGCATTATCGTTCTGCTGATGTGGAGCGCGGTCCGTCTGCCGCGTATGGAAGCATTCCTGATATTTTTATTCACCATCATGATGGTGTCCCTGATGATGGCGCGAAATCCGCTCTCCATGACGCCCTCCAGCATGATCGTCACCTTCAACGCGCCGTGGCTCCCCTTCCTGATGATGCTGCTCCCCGCCAACATTATGACGATGGTGATGTATGCCTTCCGGGCCGAGCGTAAACATATTACGGAAAGCGAAGAACGTTTTCGCAATGCGATGGAGTATTCCGCGATTGGTATGGCGCTGGTGGGCATTGAGGGCCAGTGGCTCCAGGCCAACAAGGCTCTGTGCAATTTCCTCGGTTACAGCCAGTCCGAGCTTCAGTCGCTCACGTTCCAGCAGTTAACCTGGCCGGAAGATTTAAATACCGACCTGGAGCAGCTGCAACAGCTGATTCACGGCGAGATCAACACCTACACCCTCGAAAAACGCTACTACACCCGCAGCGGCGAGGTGGTGTGGGCGCTGCTGGCCGTCTCCGTTGTGCGCCATGCCGACGGCACCCCGCTCTACTTTATTGCCCAGATTGAAGACATCAACGATCTGAAACAGACCGAGTGGGTGAATAAGCGTCTGATGGAGCGTATCACTCTCGCTAACGAAGCCGGCGGAATCGGGATTTGGGAGTGGGATCTCGAGCCGGACGTAATCAGCTGGGATAAACGGATGTTTGAGCTGTACGAGATCCCCTCGCACATTAAACCCACCTGGCAGCTCTGGCATGCGGCCATGGTGCCTGAAGATCGTACGCACGCCGAACAGGTCCTGCGTGAGTCACTCCAGGCCAGGGTACCTTTCAAGCTGGAATTTCGCATTCGCGTCAAGGATGGCATTCGCCACATTCGTTCGCTGGCGAACCGGGTGCTGAACAAACAGGGCGAAGTGGAGCGGCTGTTAGGGATCAACATGGATATGACCGAGGTGAAGCAGCTGAACGAGGCGCTGTTCCAGGAAAAAGAGCGCCTGCATATCACCCTCGACTCCATCGGCGAAGCGGTGCTGTGTACCGACATCGACATGAACATCACCTTTATGAACCCGGTCGCCGAGAAGATGAGCGGCTGGTCGCAAAGCGAAGCGCTGGGTCAGCCCATTCTGAAGGTGCTACACATTACCTTCGGCGAGAACGGTCCGTTAATGGAAAACATCCACAGCGGCGATATGTCCCGTACCGATATCGAACAGGATGTGGTGCTTAACTGCCGCAATGGCGGCAGTTTCGACATTCATTACAGCATAACCCCCCTCAGCACTCTGGAAGGACACACCATCGGCTCGGTGCTGGTGATTCAGGACGTCACCGAGTCGCGCAAAATGCTGCGCCAGCTGAGCTACAGCGCTTCCCATGACGCCCTTACCCACCTGGCGAACCGCGTCAGCTTTGAAAACCATCTTAAGCGCCTGTTGCAGACGGTACAGGAGACCCATCAGCGTCACGCGCTGGTCTTTATCGATCTTGACCGTTTTAAGGCGGTGAACGATACGGCAGGCCACGCGGCGGGCGACGCTCTCCTGCGCGAACTCTCTTCGCTGATGCTGACCATGCTGCGCTCCAGCGACGTGCTGGCGCGTCTGGGCGGCGACGAGTTTGGCCTGCTGCTGCCGGACTGCAACGTCGAAAGCGCACGCTATATTGCGGGCCGGTTGATCGACGCCATCAACAACTATCATTTTTCCTGGGAAGGACGCCTGCACCGCATTGGCGCCAGCGCGGGGATTACGCTGATTGACGACACCAATTACCAGGCTGCGGAAGTGATGTCTCAGGCCGATATCGCCTGCTACGCCTCGAAAAACAGCGGGCGCGGCGTGGTCACCGTCTACGAACCCCAGCAGGAGCGGATCCACAGCGCGCGCAGCATGATGTCGCTGGATGAGCAGTGGCACATGATTAAAGATAACCATCTGCTGATGATCGCCCGCAGCGTCGCCTCGCCGCGCATTCCCGAGAGCAGTAGCTTCTGGCTCATTTCCTTGCGGCTGTGGACCAGCCAGGGAGAAGTGCTGGAAGAGCATGCCTTCCGCGCCGGGCTGGCGGAGCCGGAGCTGCTGCACGCCCTGGACCGACGGATATTCAGCGAATTTTTCCGTACCTATGCCGCACAGGTGGCGGCCAAAGGAATGGGCGTCGCGCTGCCGCTCTCAGAAGCGGGTTTAGCCAGCGTCACGCTGGTGGATGAGCTGCTCGACCTGATCACCAGAGGTCCGCTGCCGGCGCGGCTGCTGCATCTGGCGATCGCCGTTGATGTGCTGAGCAATACGGATGAAAACGTGCAGCAGGGTCTGCAAAAGCTTCGTCAGGCCGGCTGTCGCGTGGTGCTGACCCGGGTCGGACGCGATATGAACGTCTTCAGCCAGCTCAGCGCCAACACCGCCGATTATCTGCTGCTGGATACAGACATGGTGACCAACATCCACGGCAATCTGATGGATGAGATGATGGTGACAATCATTCAGGGCCACGCCCAGCGTCTGGGCATAAAAACCATTGCCGGGCCATGCCATCAGTCGATCATGATGGATACGCTGTCGGGCATCGGCGTTGATTTTATTTACGGCGACACCATCGGGGAAGCGCAGCCGCTTGATCTACTGCTGAATACCAGCTATTTCGCCATCAACTGACGGCGACCAGCCGTCGGTGTACCAGATATGTAACAGCGCATACGAGCGCCACGGCTGCCAGCGTTCGGCATAGCGACGGATCTGCGCGGGCGTCATACCGGCAAAGCGCTGTTTAATCAGATAGTCATCCGGCAGGAAAACATCCTTCGCCTGCCAGCCACGCAGGGCCAGATAATTCGCGGTCCAGCGCCCGATGCCGGGGCGCTGTTGTAGCGCCTTCATCCCGGCCTCAACGTTCGCAGGCGGGAACAGCGGGAATTCACCGTCCACCGCCGACTGCGCCAGATGAATCAACGACTCCGCACGCCTGAGCGGCATCCCGAGGGCTTTCAACGCCAGCGGATCTGCCGCGGCCAGCACCTCTGGCGGAGGAAAGCAGAGATAGCCCGGCGCATCCTCAATGGGTTCACCGCACAGCGCCACCACCCGTGACGCCAGTTTTGCCGCCATCGCCACGCTCACCAGTTGCCCGAGAATGGCGCGCACGCCCTGCTCGTATGCATCCATCGCGCCGGGCAAACGTAAGCCCGGCCGCGCCGCGCCGAGCTCGCCGAGAGTCTGCGCAATGTGCAGCGGGTCGCAATCGAGGTCAAACAGGCGGGAGATGCGGTCGAGGCAGATATCCGCCACCGGGATCAGGCCAGGGCTGAGCGACACCGCCAGCGTAGGGGTTGCGCTGTCTGGCGTAACCCGGAAAACGCCCTGGTGCCCGGCATAGCCAAAACTGCGCTCGTAGTAATCCTCCGTAACGGTCTCAACCCCCGTGACCGCACGCGCGGCAAGAAAGCCAAACATCCACGACCAGTCGTAGGGCGGTTGCCAGTTCAGGGTGTACATCGTCTCTCCTTTTGTATTTACCTCAGCATAAACCGAAAGATCGCCTTGCGCCTTGCTTTCATATTCCTGTTGTCGCCTGGCAGACATTTCGCTAAAGTCTCGCCCCTTCTCACCGGCATGGGGATTTATTGTGTTTATTGGATTCGACTACGGCACCGCAAACTGCTCGGTTGCGATAATGCAAAACGGACAACCGCAGCTCCTGAAAATGGAAAACGGCAGTACGCTGTTGCCGTCAATGCTTTGTGCGCCCACGCGTGAAGCGGTGAGCGAGTGGCTGTTCCGCCACCATCAGGTTCCGGCCACGGCGGCGGAGACCCAAGCGCTGCTGCGCCGTGCGGTCAGCTTTAACCGCGAGGAAGATATCGACGTTACCCCGTCCAGCGTGCAGTTCGGCCTCTCTTCCCTCGGGCAGTACATTGAAGACCCGGAAGAGGTCTACTTCGTTAAATCGCCGAAATCCTTCCTCGGCGCCAGCGGCCTGAAGCCGCAGCAGGTGGCGATGTTTGAAGATCTGGTCTGCGCGATGATGCTGCACATCCGCAATCAGGCGCAGTCCCAGGTGCCGGATGCCATCACCCAGGCGGTGATTGGCCGTCCGATTAACTTTCAGGGGCTGGGCGGCGACGAAGCCAACCAGCAGGCGCAGGGGATCCTTGAGCGTGCAGCGCACCGGGCAGGCTTCCGTGACGTGGTGTTCCAGTATGAGCCGGTTGCGGCGGGGCTGGATTTTGAAGCCACGCTGACGGAAGAGAAACGGGTGCTGGTGGTGGACATCGGCGGCGGTACGACGGACTGTTCATTACTGCTGATGGGTCCCCAGTGGCATCACCGTCGCGATCGTGAAAATAGTCTGCTGGGGCACAGCGGCTGCCGCGTGGGCGGTAACGATCTTGATATTGCCCTGGCCTTCAAGAGCCTGATGCCGCTGCTCGGTATGGGCGGTCAAACCGATAAAGGCATCGCCCTGCCGATCCTGCCGTGGTGGAACGCGATTGCCATCAACGACGTCCCTGCCCAGAGTGATTTTTACAGCACCGCGAATGGCCGTTTCCTCAACGATCTGGTGCGTGATGCGCAGGATGCAGAGAAGGTCGCACTTCTGTATAAGGTGTGGCGTCAGCGCCTGAGCTACCGGGTGGTGCGGACCGCCGAAGAGAGCAAAATTGCCCTTTCCGATCGTCCAGAGCATGCGGTTTCGCTGCCGTTTATCAGTGACGATCTGGCTACGGCTATCACCCAGGAAGGGCTGGAAATGGCGCTCACTCAGCCGCTTCAGCGTATTCTGGAGCAGGTGCAACTGGCGCTTGAGAACGGCAACGTGAAGCCGGACGTAATTTACCTGACTGGCGGTAGCGCCCGTTCGCCGCTGATCAAGAAAGCGCTGGCGGAACAGCTGCCGGGGATCCCGATTGCCGGCGGCGATGACTTTGGCTCCGTTACGGCAGGGCTGGCGCGCTGGGCGCAGGTGGTGTTTAGCTAATGGGGTTGTGCCGGGTGGCGGCTTCGCCTTACCCGGCCTACAAGATCTTCCAACCGTAGGCCGGGTAAGCGCAGCGCCATCCGGCGAAGGCGAAACAGCGCGCCACACTCAGACAATTCCCGACAGTCTTCCATATTTCCTCCATTTTTCCGCTGTGTTAGCTGACTAAACTAGTATCATTCCCCGAAAGAGTTTCAGGATGAGAACGTATAACGATGAAAGGCAGTAACAAATCCCGCTGGGCAATCGCCGTTGGTCTGATTGTGGTGGTCCTGGCCGCCGCCTGGTATTGGCACAGCCAGTCCGCGAACTCCACGGCACCTGCTGGCGCTAATAGCCCCTCACAACGCTCAACGGGCGGCGGGCGCCACGCTATGCGCGGCGGTGCGCTGGCACCGGTGCAGGCGGCAACGGCGGTGAATAAAGCGGTGCCTCGTTATCTCTCCGGGCTGGGAACCATCACCGCCGCCAACACCGTGACGGTACGTAGCCGCGTGGACGGTCAGTTGATGGCCATCCATTTCCAGGAAGGTCAGCAGGTAAAAGCCGGCGATCTGCTGGCGGAAATCGATCCAAGCCAGTTTAAGGTTGCCCTGGCGCAGGCGCAGGGGCAGCTCGCGAAAGACAAAGCCACCCTCGCCAATGCCCGCCGCGATTTAGCCCGCTATCAGCAGCTGGTAAAAACCAACCTCGTGTCGCGCCAGGAGCTGGACACCCAGCAGTCTCTGGTCAGTGAATCTCAGGGCACCATCAAGGCCGACGAAGCCGCGGTCGCCAGCGCCCAGCTCCAGCTCGACTGGAGCCGGATCACCGCGCCGATTGACGGTCGCGTAGGCCTGAAACAGGTTGATATCGGCAACCAAATCTCCAGCGGCGACACCACGGGCATCGTGGTGATCACCCAGACGCATCCTATCGATCTCGTCTTTACCCTGCCGGAAAGCGACATTGCGACGGTGATACAGGCGCAGAAGGCCGGAAAAGCGCTGGTGGTTGAAGCCTGGGATCGCACCAACAAGCAGAAGCTGAGCGAAGGTTCGCTGTTGAGCCTGGATAACCAGATCGACACCACCACCGGCACCATTAAGCTAAAAGCACGCTTCAACAATCAGGATGATGCCCTGTTCCCGAATCAGTTCGTCAACGCGCGAATGCTGGTCGCGACCGAAGAAAACGCGGTAGTGATCCCGACGGCGGCCCTGCAAATGGGCAGTGAAGGCAACTTTGTCTGGGTGCTGAACAGCGAAAACAAGGTCAGCAAACACCTGGTGAAAACCGGCATCCAGGACAGCCAGACGGTGGTGATCAGCGCCGGGCTGTCCGCTGGCGACCGCGTCGTGACCGACGGTATTGACCGTCTGACCGAAGGGGCGCAGGTCGAGGTGGTGGAAGCGCAGGATACAGGAGCAAAAGCCTGATGCAGGTGATGCCGCCGAGCTCTACAGGTGGGCCATCACGCCTGTTTATCTTACGTCCGGTTGCGACGACCCTGCTGATGGTGGCGATCCTGCTGGCCGGGATCATTGGCTACCGTTTTCTGCCCGTGTCGGCGCTGCCGGAAGTGGACTACCCGACCATTCAGGTTGTCACCCTCTATCCGGGCGCCAGTCCGGATGTGGTGACGTCCGCCATCACCGCCCCGCTGGAGCGTCAGTTTGGCCAGATGTCTGGCCTGAAGCAGATGTCTTCCCAGAGCTCCGGTGGCGCTTCGGTCGTCACGCTTCAGTTCCAGCTCACGCTGTCGCTGGACGTCGCTGAGCAGGAGGTGCAGGCCGCGATTAACGCCGCCACAAACCTGCTGCCGTCTGACCTGCCGAATCCACCTGTTTACAGCAAGGTCAACCCGGCGGATCCGCCGATCATGACCCTTGCCGTCACCTCCTCCGCCATGCCGATGACCCAGGTGGAAGACATGGTTGAAACCCGCGTGGCGCAGAAGATTTCGCAGGTGACCGGCGTGGGGCTGGTGACGCTGGCGGGCGGTCAACGCCCCGCCGTGCGCGTCAAACTGAATGCCCAGGCCATTGCCGCGCTGGGGTTAACCAGCGAAACCATTCGCACCGCCATCAGCAGCGCCAACGTCAACTCAGCGAAGGGTTCGCTGGACGGCCCGACCCGCGCGGTCACGCTCTCCGCCAACGACCAGATGCAGTCCGCCGATGAGTACCGTCAGCTGATCATTGCCTACCAGAACGGCGCGCCGATCCGTTTGGGCGACGTGGCAACCGTTGAACAAGGCGCGGAAAACAGCTGGCTCGGGGCGTGGGCCAATAAGCAGCAGGCGATTGTCATGAACGTTCAGCGCCAGCCGGGCGCGAACATTATTGATACCGCCGACAGCATTCGCACCATGCTGCCGCAGCTGGTGGAAAGCCTGCCAAAATCGGTCAGCGTGAAAGTGCTCTCTGACCGCACCACGAATATTCGCGCGTCAGTGACCGACACCCAGTTCGAGCTGATGCTGGCGATTGCGCTGGTGGTGATGATCATCTACCTGTTCCTGCGCAACGTCCCGGCAACCATCATTCCCGCCGTCGCCGTGCCGCTCTCGCTGATCGGAACGTTCGCGGTGATGGTGTTCCTCGACTTCTCGATTAACAACCTGACGCTGATGGCGCTCACCATCGCTACCGGGTTTGTGGTGGACGACGCCATCGTGGTAATCGAGAACATCTCGCGCTATATCGAAAAAGGTGAAAAGCCGTTAGCCGCCGCGCTGAAGGGCGCGGGGGAGATTGGCTTTACCATTATCTCACTCACCTTCTCGCTGATTGCGGTGCTGATCCCGCTGCTGTTTATGGGCGATATCGTCGGGCGGCTGTTCCGCGAGTTTGCCGTGACGCTGGCGGTCGCCATTCTGATCTCTGCCGTGGTGTCGCTGACGCTGACGCCGATGATGTGCGCCCGCATGCTGAGCCACGAGTCCTTGCGCAAGCAAAACCGCTTCTCGCGCGCCTCCGAGCGGATGTTCGAGCGCATTATTGCCGCCTATGGCCGCGTGCTGGCGAAAGTGCTGAACCATCCGTGGGCAACGCTCGGCGTGGCGCTCGGCACCCTGGCGCTCAGCGTCATGCTGTGGATTTTCATTCCGAAAGGCTTCTTCCCGATTCAGGACAACGGCATTATTCAGGGCACGCTTCAGGCGCCGCAGACGGTCTCCTTCGCTAACATGGCGCAGCGCCAACAGCAGGTATCTGAGATCATCATGAAAGATCCGGCCGTGGAAAGCCTGACTGCCTACGTGGGCGTGGACGGCACCAACCCGTCGCTCAACAGCGCGCGCCTGCAAATTAACCTTAAACCGCTCGATGACCGCGACGATCGCGTTAACGCGGTGATTGAACGCCTGCAAAGCGCGGTGGCGCGCGTGCCGGGCATTGAGCTGTATCTGCAACCGATCCAGGATTTAACCATTGATACGCAGGTGAGCCGCACGCAGTACCAGTTTACGCTCCAGGCCACCTCGCTTGAGGCGCTGAGCACCTGGGTGCCGCAGCTGGTGGACAAGCTGAAAGCACTGCCGCAGGTTTCTGACGTCAGCAGCGACTGGCAGGATAAAGGGCTGGCGGCGTACGTGAACGTCAACCGCGACACCGCCAGCCGTCTGGGCATTACCATGTCCGACGTGGATAACGCCCTGTATAACGCCTTTGGCCAGCGCCTGATCTCCACCATCTATACCCAGGCCAACCAGTATCGCGTGGTGCTGGAACATAACACCGAAAACACGCCCGGGCTGGCCGCGCTGGACACGGTGCGCCTGACCAGCAAAGACGGCGGGATTGTGCCGCTCAGCGCCATTGCCAGCGTGGAAGAGCGCCACACCCCACTGTCGATTAACCATCTCGATCAGTTCCCGTCCACCACCATTTCCTTCAACGTGCCGGACGGGTATTCCCTGGGCGAAGCGGTGGAGGCCATTCTGGGCGCGGAGAAAGAACTCAGCTTCCCGTCCGATATTCAGACCCAGTTCCAGGGCAGTACGCTGGCGTTCCAGGCCGCGCTGGGCAGCACCGTCTGGCTGATTGTCGCGGCGGTGGTGGCGATGTATATCGTGCTTGGCGTGCTGTATGAAAGCTTTATCCATCCGATCACCATCCTCTCCACCCTGCCGACGGCGGGCGTGGGGGCGCTGCTGGCGCTGATGCTGGCGGGGAGCGAGCTGGACGTCATTGCGATCATCGGCATCATCCTGCTTATCGGCATTGTGAAGAAAAACGCCATCATGATGATCGACTTTGCGCTGGCCGCCGAGCGCGAGCAGGGTATGGCGCCGCGCGAGGCCATTTACCAGGCCTGTCTGCTGCGTTTTCGTCCGATCCTGATGACCACCCTCGCCGCCCTGCTGGGCGCGCTGCCGCTGATGCTGAGCACCGGCGTGGGGGCCGAACTGCGCCGTCCGCTGGGCATCGGGATGGTGGGCGGCCTGCTGGTGAGCCAGGTGCTGACGCTGTTTACCACGCCGGTTATCTACCTGCTGTTTGACCGTCTGGCCCTGTGGACGAAAAGCCGCTTCCCGAAACGTGAAGAGGAGGCGTAAGTGAAGTTTTTCGCCCTCTTCATTTACCGTCCGGTGGCGACGATTTTACTCTCCGTCGCTATTACCCTGTGCGGCGTGCTGGGCTTCCGGCTGCTGCCGGTGGCCCCGCTGCCGCAGGTCGATTTCCCGGTGATCATGGTCAGCGCCTCGCTGCCGGGTGCCTCGCCGGAGACCATGGCGTCATCAGTGGCGACGCCGCTTGAGCGCTCGCTTGGGCGAATTGCCGGGGTTAACGAGATGACCTCCAGCAGTTCGCTGGGCAGCACGCGCATCATTCTGGAATTTAACTTCGACCGGGACATCAACGGCGCGGCGCGTGACGTGCAGGCCGCGATAAACGCCGCCCAAAGCCTGCTGCCAAGCGGCATGCCGAGCCGTCCAACCTACCGCAAGGCTAACCCGTCCGACGCGCCGATCATGATCCTGACGCTCACGTCAGAGACCTACTCCCAGGGCGAGCTGTATGATTTTGCCTCCACCCAGCTGGCGCAAACCATCGCCCAGATTGACGGCGTGGGCGACGTGGACGTCGGCGGCAGCTCCCTGCCCGCCGTGCGCGTGGGGCTGAATCCGCAGGCGCTGTTTAACCAGGGCGTATCGCTGGACGACGTGCGTTCCGCCATCAGCAACGCCAACGTGCGTAAGCCGCAGGGCGCGATTGAGGACAACAGCCACCGCTGGCAGATCCAGACCAACGACGAGCTGAAAACCGCCGCCGAGTATCAGCCGTTGATTATTCACTACAACAACGGTGCGGCGGTGCGCCTGAGCGACGTCGCCAGCGTCACCGATTCGGTGCAGGACGTGCGTAACGCCGGGATGACCAACGCCAAACCGGCGATTTTGCTGATGATCCGCAAACTGCCGGAAGCCAACATCATCCAGACGGTGAACAGCATCCGCGCGCGCCTGCCGGAGCTTCAGGAAACGATTCCGGCGGCCATCGACCTCCAGATTGCCCAGGACCGCTCCCCTACCATCCGCGCCTCGCTTGAGGAGGTAGAGCAAACGCTGATCATCTCCGTCGCGCTGGTGATCCTGGTGGTGTTCCTGTTCCTGCGCTCGGGGCGCGCCACGCTGATCCCGGCGGTGGCGGTTCCGGTATCGCTGATAGGCACCTTTGCCGCCATGTACCTGTGTGGGTTTAGTCTTAACAACCTGTCGCTGATGGCGCTGACGATTGCCACCGGGTTTGTAGTGGATGACGCCATCGTGGTGCTGGAGAATATCTCGCGCCATCTGGAAGCGGGCATGAAGCCGCTCCAGGCGGCGCTTCAGGGGACGCGCGAAGTGGGCTTCACGGTCCTGTCCATGAGCCTGTCGCTGGTGGCGGTGTTCCTGCCGCTGCTGCTGATGGGCGGCCTGCCGGGGCGACTGCTGCGCGAATTTGCCGTCACGCTTTCCGTCGCCATCGGTATCTCCCTGGTGATTTCGCTGACGCTGACGCCGATGATGTGCGGCTGGATGCTAAAGCGCAGCCAACCGCACTCGCAGCCGCGCAGGAAAGGCTTTGGCCGCGTCCTGATAGCAATGCAGTCCGGCTATGGCAAATCGCTGAAATGGGTGCTGAACCACACGCGTCTTGTCGGGCTGGTGCTGATGGGCACCATTGTGCTCAACGTCTGGATGTATATCACCATCCCGAAAACCTTCTTCCCGGAGCAGGATACCGGCGTGCTGATGGGCGGTATTCAGGCGGACCAGAGTATTTCGTTCCAGGCGATGCGGGGCAAACTGCAAGACTTTATGAAAATCATCCGGGAAGATCCGGCCGTGGATAACGTCACCGGCTTTACCGGCGGCTCGCGCGTTAACAGCGGGATGATGTTTATTACCCTTAAGCCACGCGGTGAACGTCACGAAACGGCGCAGCAGATCATTGACCGCCTGCGGCTGAAGCTTGCCAAAGAGCCGGGGGCAAATCTGTTTTTGATGGCCGTTCAGGATATCCGCGTCGGCGGACGACAGGCTAACGCCAGCTATCAGTATACCCTGCTCTCAGATGACTTAGCCGCCCTGCGCGAGTGGGAGCCTAAGATCCGTAAAGCGCTGGCCGCGCTGCCGCAGCTGGCGGACGTGAACTCCGACAGCCAGAATAACGGCGCCGAGATGGCGCTCACCTACGATCGCGAAACCATGTCCCGCCTGGGCATTAACGTTGAAGCGGCCAACAGCCTGCTTAACAACGCCTTCGGGCAGCGTGAAGTCTCCACCATCTATCAGCCGATGAACCAGTACAAGGTGGTGATGGAAGTTGATCCGCGCTACACCCAGGACATCAGCGCGCTGGACAAGATGTTTGTGATCAATAATGACGGCAAGGCGATCCCGCTGTCGTACTTCGCCAGCTGGCAGCCGTCGAACGCGCCGCTGTCGGTGAACCACCAGGGGCTTTCCGCCGCCTCGACCGTGTCGTTTAACCTGCCAACCGGCTCGTCGCTGTCTGAGGCCAGCGACGCCATCAACCGCGCCATGACCCAGCTCGGGGTGCCCTCCTCCGTGCGCGGCAGCTTTGCCGGTACGGCGCAGGTGTTCCAGGACACCATGAACTCGCAGGTCATTTTGATTCTGGCGGCTATTGCCACGGTTTATATCGTGCTGGGCGTGCTGTACGAAAGCTATGTGCACCCGTTGACCATTCTCTCCACGCTTCCCTCTGCGGGCGTGGGGGCGCTGCTGGCGCTGGAGCTGTTCGGTGCCCCGTTCAGCCTAATCGCGCTCATCGGGATCATGCTATTAATAGGTATTGTGAAGAAAAACGCGATTATGATGGTCGACTTTGCCCTGGACGCCCAGCGTAACGGCAACCTGACGCCGGACGAGGCGATATTCCAGGCCTGTCTGCTGCGTTTTCGCCCGATCATGATGACCACGCTGGCCGCGCTGTTCGGTGCGCTACCGCTGGTTATATCCGGCGGTGACGGCTCTGAACTGCGCCAGCCGCTGGGGATCACGATTGTCGGCGGCCTGGTGATGAGCCAGCTGCTGACGCTCTACACCACGCCGGTAGTCTATCTGTTCTTTGACCGACTGCGGCTGCGTTTTTCGCGTAAAAAGAGAACCACGGTGACCGAGTAAATGACCGACCTACCCAGTAACGTTCGCTGGCAATTGTGGATCGTCGCGTTCGGCTTCTTTATGCAGTCGCTGGACACGACCATCGTGAACACCGCCCTCCCCTCGATGGCGAAAAGCCTGGGGGAGAGCCCGCTGCACATGCATATGGTGATTGTCGCCTACGTGCTGACGGTCGCCGTGATGCTGCCCGCCAGCGGCTGGCTGGCGGATAAAGTCGGTGTGAGAAACATCTTCTTCACCGCCATTGTGCTGTTTACCACCGGGTCGCTGTTTTGCGCCCAGGCCAATACCCTCGACCAGCTGGTGATGGCGCGCGTGCTACAGGGCGTCGGCGGCGCGATGATGGTGCCCGTCGGGCGGTTAACGGTGATGAAAATTGTTCCGCGCGCGCAGTATATGGCGGCGATGACCTTCGTCACCTTGCCCGGTCAGGTCGGCCCGCTGCTTGGCCCGGCGCTGGGCGGTATTCTGGTGGAGTATGCCTCCTGGCACTGGATCTTCCTGATCAACCTGCCGGTCGGTATTATCGGCGCGATTGCCACTCTGACGCTGATGCCGAACTATAAAATGCAGACCCGGCGCTTTGATTTCGGTGGCTTTATCCTGCTGGCGGCTGGCATGGCGACGCTCACCCTGGCCCTCGACGGGCAAAAAGGGCTGGGGATCTCCTCCCTGTCGCTCGCCCTGCTGGTGGCGCTGGGGATCACCGCGATTCTCTGGTATCTGTGGCATGCCAGAGGCAACGCTAACGCGCTGTTCAGCCTTAATCTGTTCAGGAATCCCACCTACCGTCTTGGTCTCTTCGGCAGCTTTGCCGGACGCATCGGCAGCGGCATGTTGCCGTTTATGACGCCGGTGTTTTTACAGATTGGGATGGGCTTCTCGCCGTTCCACGCCGGGCTGATGATGATCCCGATGGTGCTCGGCAGCATGGGGATGAAGCGTATTGTGGTGCAGGTGGTGAACCGCTTTGGCTATCGCCGGGTGCTGGTGGCCGCCACGATCGGGCTGGCGTTGGTTTGCCTGCTGTTTATGGCCGTGGCGCTGCTGGGCTGGTACTACATCCTGCCGCTGGTGCTGTTCTGCCAGGGTATCATCAACTCCATGCGCTTCTCGTCGATGAACACCCTGACGCTGAAAGATCTGCCGGACGAGCTGGCGAGCAGTGGTAACAGCCTGCTGTCGATGATCATGCAGCTCTCCATGAGCGTGGGGGTCACGGTCGCCGGATTGCTGCTCGGCATGTACGGTCAGCACCATCTCAGCGCCGACACCCCCGTCGCGCATCAGGTCTTTTTATACACTTACCTCAGCATGGCGGTAATTATCGCCCTGCCCGCTTTTATCTTTGCCAGAGTACCGAATGACACGACCAAAAACGTCGTGATCCGACGCGGCAAAAGGAGTGCACCATGAAATTCTGGCGTCCGGGCATCACCGGTAAGCTTTTTGTGGCGATTTTCGCCACCTGTATCGTCCTGCTGATTACCATGCACTGGGCGGTGCGGGTCAGCTTTGAGCGCGGCTTTATTGACTACATTAAGCACGGTAACGAACAGCGACTACAGGGCTTAAGCGACGCGCTGGGCGAACAGTATAGCCTGCACGGTAACTGGCGTTTTCTGCGCAATAACGATCGCTTTGTGTTTCAAATCCTGCGTTCGCTGGAGCACGATAATGACGACGACCGCCCGGGGCCGGGCATGCCGCCGCACGGCTGGCGCACCCAGTTCTGGGTGATAGATCAGGAGATGCGCGTGCTCGTTGGCCCACGCTCTCCGGTACCGCCGGACGGTACAAAGCGCGCCATCACCTCGAACGGCGCCACGGTGGGCTGGGTTATCGCCTCGCCGGTCGAGCGGCTGACGCGCAACACCGACATCAACTTTGACCGCCAGCAGCGTCAGACCAGCTGGCTGATTGTCGCGCTTTCTACCCTGCTTGCGGCGCTCGCCACCTTCCCGCTGGCGCGCGGCCTGCTGGCGCCGGTTAAGCGCCTGGTGGAAGGCACGCACAAGCTGGCGGCGGGTGATTTCTCGACCCGCGTGGACACCCGCAGCCAGGATGAACTGGGCAAGCTGGCGCAGGACTTCAACCAGCTCGCCAGCACGCTGGAAAAAAACCAGCAGATGCGCCGCGATTTTATGGCCGACATTTCGCACGAGTTGCGCACCCCGCTGGCGGTGCTGCGCGGCGAGCTGGAGGCGATTCAGGACGGCGTGCGGCAGTTCACCCCCGAGTCCGTGGCCTCGCTTCAGGCGGAAGTCGGCACGCTGACCAAGCTGGTGGACGATCTGCATCAGCTTTCCATGTCCGACGAAGGCGCCCTGGCCTACCAGAAAGCCCCAGTCGACGTGATCAATATCCTTGAAGTCGTGACCGGCGCATTCCGCGAGCGCTTCGCCAGCCGTGACCTGAAAATCAACCTTTCGCTGCCGGACAGCGCGGTGGTATTTGGCGACAGAGATCGCCTGATGCAGCTGTTCAATAATCTGCTGGAGAACAGCCTCCGCTACACCGACGGCGGCGGCGCGCTGCATATCTCCGGCAGGCAGGAAAACGGGCGCTTTGCCCTGACCTTTGCGGACTCCGCCCCTGGCGTGAAAGATGCGCAGCTGGAAAAACTGTTCGAGCGCTTCTATCGCACCGAAGGTTCACGCAACCGCGCCAGCGGCGGTTCCGGCCTTGGGCTGGCGATTTGCGTTAACATTGTGGAGGCCCACGGCGGCACCATCCGCGCCGCCCATTCGCCTTTAGGCGGGGTTAGCATTACAGTAGAGTTACCTCTGGAACGGGATTTATCGAGGGAAGCATGACCGAGTTACCGATTGACGACAACACACCGCGTATTTTGATCGTGGAAGACGAGCCTAAACTTGGGCAACTGCTGATCGACTATTTGCGTGCCGCAAGTTACGCGCCAACGCTTATCAGCCACGGCGACCAGGTGCTGCCCTACGTGCGCCAGACGCCGCCGGATCTGATCCTGCTGGATCTGATGCTGCCGGGTACCGACGGCCTGACCCTGTGCCGGGAAATTCGTCGTTTCTCCGATGTTCCCATCGTGATGGTGACGGCCAAAATCGAAGAGATCGACCGTCTGCTGGGGCTCGAAATCGGCGCCGACGATTACATCTGCAAGCCTTACAGCCCGCGGGAGGTGGTCGCTCGGGTGAAAACCATCCTCCGCCGCTGTAAGCCACAGCGTGAATTGCAGGTGCTGGATGCGCAAAGCCCGCTGATCGTCGACGAAAGCCGCTTCCAGGCGAGCTGGCGCAGCAAACTATTGGATCTTACCCCAGCGGAGTTCCGCCTGCTGAAAACGCTCTCCCACGAGCCGGGAAAAGTGTTTTCCCGCGAACAGCTGCTCAACCATCTGTATGACGATTACCGCGTAGTGACCGACCGCACCATCGACAGTCACATCAAAAACCTGCGCCGCAAGCTGGAGGCACTGGACGCCGACCAGTCGTTTATTCGCGCGGTGTACGGCGTGGGTTATCGCTGGGAAGCGGATGCGTGCAGGATTGCCTGAATAACCCTCCCTCACCCTGCCCTCTCCCCAAAGGGGAGAGGGCAGGGTGAGGGGCAAAGCTTTACCTCTCTTCCCCGCAGCGCTACAATGCCCGCCCTTAAAGTGGGGGATCTCCCCTTACCGCTGCACCAGGTGCACGCGGATCTGACCTGTCATCAGAACGAGAACAAACATGTTTAAACCGGAACTCCTTTCCCCGGCGGGAACGCTGCAAAATATGCGTTACGCTTTCGCCTATGGTGCCGACGCCGTTTACGCGGGCCAGCCGCGCTACTCGCTGCGCGTGCGTAACAACGAATTCAACCACGAGAATCTTCAGCTCGGCATCAATGAAGCGCATGCCCTGGGCAAAAAATTCTACGTGGTGGTGAACATCGCGCCGCACAACGCCAAGCTGAAAACGTTCATTCGCGACCTGAAGCCGGTCGTGGAGATGGGGCCGGACGCGCTGATCATGTCGGACCCGGGTTTAATCATGCTGGTTCGGGAGAACTTCCCGGAGATGGACATTCACCTCTCGGTGCAGGCTAACGCCGTCAACTGGGCAACGGTGAAATTCTGGAAACAGATGGGGCTGACCCGCGTCATTCTGTCCCGCGAGCTGTCCCTCGAAGAGATCGAAGAGATCCGCACCCAGGTCCCGGATATGGAGATCGAAATCTTCGTTCACGGCGCGCTGTGCATGGCCTACTCCGGCCGCTGCCTGCTCTCTGGCTACATCAACAAGCGTGACCCGAACCAGGGCACCTGCACCAACGCCTGCCGCTGGGAATATAACGTTCAGGAAGGCAAAGAAGATGACATCGGCAATATCGTGCACAAACACGAGCCGATCCCGGTCACCAACGTTGAGCCAACGCTGGGTATCGGCGCGCCTACCGACAGCGTGTTTATGATCGAAGAAGCCAAACGTCCGGGCGAATACATGACCGCCTTCGAAGACGAGCATGGCACCTACATCATGAACTCCAAAGATCTGCGCGCCATCGCACACGTCGAGCGTTTAACCCAGATGGGCGTACACTCCCTGAAAATCGAAGGCCGCACCAAGTCTTACTACTACTGCGCCCGTACCGCACAGGTGTATCGCAAAGCCATCGACGATGCCGCCGCCGGCAAACCGTTCGACACCAGCCTGCTGGAAACGCTGGAAGGTCTGGCGCATCGCGGCTATACCGAAGGTTTCCTGCGTCGTCACACCCACGACGACTACCAGAACTACGAGCATGGCTACTCTATTTCCGAACGCCAGCAGTTTGTAGGCGACTTCACCGGCGAACGTAAAGGTCCGCTGGCCGCCGTCGCCGTAAAAAACAAATTCACTAAAGGCGACAGCCTGGAGCTGATGACGCCTCAGGGCAACATGAACTTCCGCCTGGAGCACCTGGAAAACAAAAAAGGTGAGGCGATAGAGGTCGCACCTGGCGACGGCCATGTGGTCTGGCTGCCGGTTCCTGAAGAGGTAGAGCTGGAGTTTGCGCTGCTGATGCGTAATTTTGAAGGTGAAAATACCCGAAATCCACACGGCAAATAGTCAATCAACGGGATTTTTTCACGCTGGGATAATTCTTAGAATCGGATCACATACCGCTTCGTTCAATACGGGTATTATCCCCCCGCTGAAAAACATAACCCATAAATGCTAGCTGTACCAGGAACCACCTCCTTAGCCTGCGTAATCTCCCTTACGCGGGCTTATTTTTTTTACCCCTGAAAGTTAAAATGGAGTTGCGTTGACCTGGTGGGGGGTCGTGTCGGCATTTGGCATAGCATATAAGGGAATCGTACAGACAAAGGATCTGTATCCCATCTTTTAATGGATTAGAGAAGGATGAAAACTATTCGGAACATTCCTAATTGTAAGAGATGGCAGTCCCCTTACTCTTGATTCAATAACAGCCTACGATTCACCTGGACGGAGAGAGATGAAGTGACATTCCCAGGTCAGTTTTCAAAGGTTATTCCAGATTACGAAATCGCACGTAGTCTTGGTCTTGCCTCTGGCTGCGATATAAATTTCACAGCACTTGCAGGTCAACTGGACTGTAGCAGAAATTTTAATCAGGCCGGGATTATCTACTCAGACGGTGCACGTCAGTGGTTAGTAAGGCCATCAAGAAGAATTGCGACACCAAACGAAAGCTCGGTTAGTCATGTAGTCATAACCAAAGTAAATGCCTCGTTAGTTAACCCTGTTCAGGCAACAACGGCGACGATTAAGTCCCCTTCCCTGGCAACTGAAATTGGTTCAACGGCAATTTCCTGCGGAGCCGCAATACTTACTGTTGTACTTGCGGCAGGTGCCGGCATGGCTATTCCACTCACCGCAGGGTCTTCCGGTGCTATAGCCGCTGTGATCTTGGCCGGTGGTGTTGCGACAGGAATTCAATGTGCAAATGGGCTTGGCCGCCTGTCGTTGATTGCTATGAATCATGATGACTATGTTGCGTGGATGGACTCCCAGGAGTGGTATACAGCAACCAACACAGCCCTGGATGCGATTTCTCTTGCCGGGGCTGCTGCGGGTTTAAAAAGCGCTGTATTGACCTATCGCCTTCTTAACCGTTCATCGTCTGAGAGTTTGCTCTCTTTATTACAAAAAATGAGCCGGGCTGACCGTACGCGATTAACAGAGGAGATTATTCGTATCCGCAATCCCGGCATCTCGAATTCAGGTGTAAAAGCCGCAATGAAAGCAGGCGTGTATCCTAAACGTTATCCGTCAGAAGCGTTGCAGTTGCTCTTACAGCGTGAGTTGCTGAACACCATTTCAAATTCCTCTGCCTTTGTTGGAAGTGCTATCTCAGGAAATATCAGAAATCCGCAGAATGTTGCACAAACGGGTAAATACATTTTTGGTTTAATTCAGTCTTTTTCATTTAAAGGAAGTTATTGACCCGTCCATGATGAAATACATTAAAAATAGCCTTACATTAAGTGCCTTGGTTAACAGTAAAATGGCGACCGATGATCTCCACCAGCTTGAAACATTAAAAGAAGAATTAAAAGATCAGTTCGGCGTTCCTGTGGGCGTACATATGACAGGGATTCCTCTGGCAGTTAGCACATTACTTGCTATTTTTTGCTACGCCATGGTGCAAGTTTCCCTCTGGCTGTTGCTGTTTCGCTGGCTCGGCTTAGCTGAATTTAAGGTTATGATGGGAGTATTCATTGCAGCAATTGTGTATTGTCTGATAGTGATGAGCACGATGTTTCTGACTACACGGGGATCTTTGCCTGGATATAAACTGCATATTTTCGTCATTACGCTGACAGGCATAATCAGCATCGTTTATTTCATCTGGACAGGGATTTCGCTTTTAATCGGCCCTGTTGAGAACTACACACCGCAAATAACCTCTTTGTTGGGCCTGGGTTTTTTCTGTCTGAACATTAAGTGGATGGATTCATCGATTTTTTACCGTTCAATTGCGCTAACGCTACATAATCGGGTCTGGCGTAAGCAGCTCAAAATTGAGGCAAGGCCAACGTCAGGCCTCTAACGTTAACCACAATTGCCATTTGAGTGCCAGTAACAGCCATGTAAGCGCTACGGGGTTCTTTGGTCGGGTTCAAAGGCCCCCTTACGCGGGCTTATTTTTTGCCTTTCATCCTGTTCTTACCCGCTTTTTCCTTGTCTGGGATACACTCTTTCTATAGTTAAAAAAGGGAGCAACCCGGATGGCATCCTATCCAGACAGTTTATTAATTCTCAATGGCAAAAGTGCAGGCAACGATCTGTTGCGCCAGGCGATCACCGAATTGCGTGAAGATGGCGCGCGCATTCACGTGCGGGTGACCTTTGAAAAAGGCGATGCGGCACGCTATATCGACGAAGGCATCAGGTTAGGCGCTGAGACCATCATTTCAGGCGGCGGCGACGGAACAATCAACGAGATCGCTGGCGCGCTTATTGACCTCAACACAGCACATCGCCCGGTGATGGGCATTTTACCGCTCGGTACCGCCAATGATTTTGCCACCAGCGCCGGCATACCTGAGGATTTAGGCAAAGCGCTGCAACTGGCTATCCTCGGGAAAGCGACCGCCGTCGACATCGCGCAGGTGAATGAAAGAACCTGCTTTATCAACATGGCAACGGGCGGTTTCGGCACGCGGATCACCAGCGAAACGCCGGAGAAGCTGAAAGCCGCGCTGGGCGGCGTCTCGTACCTCATTCACGGCCTGATGCGCATGGACACCCTCAAGCCCGACAGTTGTGAAATCCACGGTGAGAACTTCCACTGGCAGGGCGACGCGCTGGTGATTGGTATCGGCAACGGACGTCAGGCAGGCGGCGGACAGCAGCTTTGCCCGGAAGCCCTGATTAATGATGGTCAGCTACAGCTGCGCATTTTTACTGGCGACGGGCTGCTGCCCGCGCTGTTTACGACGCTGACGCAGCCAGAGGAGAGCCCCAATATTATCGCCGGGAAATCCGCGTGGTTTGAAGTGATCGCCCCACACGGCATGACCTTTAACCTTGATGGCGAACCGCTGAGCGGAGAGAAATTCCGCATCGAAGTTGTTCCGGGCGCGTTGCAGTGCCGATTACCGCCGGATTGTCAGCTCTTGCGCTGATGGTTTGCCGGGTGGCGGCTACGCCTTACCCGGCCTACAGGACCGATCGCGTAGTCGCCACCCGGCTACCTAATACACCGCCACCTCCCGCGCCATCTCGCGGGAATACTGCTGTGAGGCATTGACCAGCATCCGCGTATAGTCGGTTTTGGCCTGCCCGGCCACCAGTTCGTCCACCGTCAGGCTTTCAAGGATTTTGCCATACTGCATTACCGCCACCTTCTGACACAGATGGGCAATCACGCCCAGATCGTGGGTGACCATCAGGTAGGTCAGGTTCGACTCACGCTGAAGTTCCGCCAGCAGGTTGAGGATTTCCGCCTGAACCGAGACGTCCAGCGCCGAGGTAGGTTCATCCAGCAGCAGCACCTGCGGCTCCAGAATCAGCGCCCTGGCAATCGCCACGCGCTGGCGCTGCCCGCCGGAAAGCTGGTGCGGATAGCGATCGCGAAACGCCCGGCTAAGCCCAACTTTATCCAGCAGGGCGTGAACGCGCCGCTCCCGATTTTTTATGCGGTGAATGTGCAGCGGCTCTTCCAGAATATCGCCGATGGTGTGACGCGGATGCAAAGAGCCGTACGGATCCTGAAATACCATCTGCACCCGGCGGCAGCGTTCCTGGCTGATACGTTTTTCCAGCCGCTTGCCGTTAATCGCCAGCTCGCCCTCCCAGTGGGTAAACAGCCCGGCAAGGCATTTCAGCACCGTGGTTTTGCCCGAACCGGACTCCCCCACCAGGCCGTAAATCTCGCCGTCCCTCACGCTGATATTCACATCGTCCAGCACCTGATTACGCTTCTCGCCCTCGCCAAACGTCAGGTTAAGGTGTTGTATCTCGATCATCTCTGCTCCTTACTCGGTGAGCCAGCTGGCCTGATGCTGTAATACCGGCAGAGTCGGTCGGCGATGGTTGATTTCCGGTAGCGCGCTGATGAGCCCCTGGGTGTAGGGATGCCTGGCGTTGTGCAGATCCTTCGCGGCAATCGACTCCACCACCCGTCCGGCGTACATCACCAGCACCCGGTCGCAGAAGCTGCGCACCAGGTTGATGTCGTGGCTGATAAAGATCAGCCCCAGACCGCGGGACTGCACCAGGTCGTCGAGCAGGCCCAGCACCTGCAAACGCACCGACACGTCCAGCGCCGAAGTCGGCTCGTCGGCAATGACCAGCTCGGGATCGGCGATCAGCATCATGGCGATCATGATGCGTTGCCCCTGCCCGCCGGAAATCTCGTGCGGACAGAGGTGATACACCCGCTCCGGCTGGCGAATGCGCACCACGTCGAGCATCTCCAGCACTCTGGCTTTGGCTTCCGCCTTGCGCCCCGGATGATGGGTCAGCCAGGCTTCGGCAATTTGGTCGCCCACGCACACCACCGGGTTAAGGGAGTATTTCGGGTCCTGCATGATCATCGAGATGCGCTTGCCGCGAATGCCGCGCATCTGCGCCTCGCTGACGGCCTGTAAATCGACATCGCCAAACTGCATCCGCGCCGCGCGGATCTGCGCTTTGGCCGGATGCAGGCGTAGCAGCGCCCGCCCGACGGTAGATTTACCGGAACCGGATTCACCGACAATCGCCAGCTTTTCGCGTCCGAGCTGGAAAGAGACGCCGCGCACCGCGTGGGTGACCGCGTCGCCGTTGATAAAATCGACGTGGAGATCGCGCACGTCGAGCATCGGGTTATTCGCTACGAGGATCGAGGATGTCACGCAGGCCATCTCCTAAGAAGTTGAACGCCAGACTGTTGATCAGGATCGCCAGCCCCGGAATAGTCACCACCCACCAGCACTCCATCATGTAGGTACGACCGCTGGAGATCATCGCTCCCCACTCCGGCTCCGGCGGCTGTGCGCCAAGGCCAAGAAAGCCCAGCCCGGCGGCGGTGAGAATGATCCCCGCCATGTTCATGGTGATGCGGATAATCACTGACGGCAGGCACAGCGGGACAATGTGACGCCACAGTACGCGCACCGGGGAAGCACCCTGAAGCCGCACGGCGGAGATAAAATCGGCCTGGCGCAGAGAGAGGGTTTCGGCGCGCGCCAGACGGGCAATCGGCGGCCAGGCGGTGAGCGTAATCGCAATCACCACGTGCTCCAGCCCCGGCCCGAGCGCCGCGACAAACGCCAGCGCCAGCACCAGGCTCGGGAAGGAGATAAAGATATCGGTGACGCGCATCAGCACCGCGTCCACCCTGCCGCCGAAGTAGCCTGCGGTCACGCCCAGCAGCAGCCCCAGCGGGCCAACGGTCACGGAGACCAGCAGCACGATGTAGAGCGTGATGCGCGCGCCGTACACCAGCCGGCTGAAGATGTCCCGGCCAAACTCGTCGGTGCCGAACCAGTGCAGTGCGTTCGGGGCGACCAGCGCGTTATTGAGGTCCTGCACCAGCGGGTTGTACGGCGCGATCAGCGGGGCAAACGCCGCCACAATCAGCAGCAGCAGGATAATCCCGCCGCCGATGGCGGTGAGCGGATTGCGCGCCATCTTGCCGACGAAGCCCGCGGCGCGGCCCAGCGTGCGTCTGATACGCTGGCGGCGTTCGGATGGCCCGGTCCCCAGCGGCGAATCCAGAGAAACGGTCATGATTTCGTCCTCGGGTCAAAGAGTTGATACAGCATGTCGGAGAGCAGGTTCAGCATCACGAAGATGACCCCCACCAGCAGCACGCAGCCCATGACCGCGTTCATATCCCCGAGCAGCAGGCTGCCGGTGAGATACGAACCGAAGCCCGGCCAGGAGAAGACGGTTTCAATCAGCACCGCCCCCTCCAGCAGCGAGCCGTAGGCCAGCGCCACTACCGTCAGGAGCTGCACGAGAATGTTGCGAAACGCGTGATTCCAGATCACCTGACGTTCAGTTAAGCCCTTCACCCGGGCAGTGATAATGAACTCCTGCGACAGCTGCGCCAGCATGAAGCTGCGGGTCATGCGACTGATATAGGCCAGCGAGTGGAAGCCAAGCAGCGACGCGGGCAAAACCAGATGGTTAATGGCGTTCCAGAACACCGCGCCGTTCCCGGCCAGCAGCGCATCCACTGTCATCAGTCCGGTGCGGCGTGGGACTACCCCCTCCAGTCCGAGATCCAGACGTCCCGCACCTCCCACCCAGCCAAGCCAGGCGTAGAACAGCAGCAGCCCCATCATCCCGACCCAGAAAATCGGCGTGGAATAACCCGCCAGACTGATGATGCGCACCACGTAGTCGGAAACGCTGTTGCGCCGCGCCGCCGCCAGTACGCCCAGCGGAATGCCCAGACCCGCACCGACGATAATCGCCATCGTCGCCAGCTCGAGCGTCGCCGGGAAGACGCGCAGAATATCGGCAGTCACCGGTTTACCCGTCAGCAGGGCATTGCCCAGATCGCCGTGCAGCAGGTTATTGAGGTAAATACCGAACTGAGCCAGCAGCGACCGGTCGAATCCCAACTGGTGATAGACCTGCTGATAGGTGCTGTGGTCGGCATCCGGTCCGACAATCGCCAGCACCGGATCGACGGGCATTACGCGGCCGATGAAAAAGGTCAGCAGCAGAAGGCCGAACAGCGTCACCACCACTTGCGTTAACCGCTTTGAGAAGCGCCGGGTCCGTGAGCCGGGCGCGAGAATTGCCACACTCATTTGTCACCTCCGGTTTTGTAGACCTCACGCAGGAAGGTGGTGGCCGACGGGTGCGACTGGAAGTTCTTCACCTCGTTACGCACCACCACCGAATCAACCATCTGCGACAGAGGAACCATCGCCGGGATCAGTTCGTCGTAGCGGACCTGGATCTGCTGGTAGTCGGCGATCTGTTTTTCCGGATCGCGCTCCAGCAAGGCCTTGTCGATCATTTCGTTGAGCGGCTTGTCGTAGAAGCTGGTACGCCAGCCCTGGAAGTTGGTCAGACGGGCTTCATCGCTGTTGTCCGGGTTATAGACCAACGCCCGCAGGCTGGAGTGCGGATGGGGTTCGACGCCGCTACCGCCGCGCCCCACCAGCATGTCGAACTTGCGCTCGCGCATTGCGCCGTAAATCTGGTTCCCGGTGCCGGTGATGATTTTGGCGTTGATGCCCGCCTGCATCAGCGTCGACTGCACGGCGATGGCGATATTGAGGAACGGCTGATCCGCCAGCACCCGCAGGGTGGTGTCAAACCCGTCCGGGTAGCCCGCCTCCGCCAGCAGCTTTCTGGCGCGCGGGATATCGAGCCTATAGCCCGGGTCCGGCAGCGTGGACGGCATACCCGCCTTGATCGGGCGCTGGTGCAGCACGCCGTAGCCCGGCATCAGCGCTTTATTGATGCCCTGATAGTCAATCAAGTAGCGCACCGCTTCGCGCACCTTCGGGTTAGCGAAATGGGCCTCTTTCATGCTCATCGCCACGTAGTACACCGTGCCTTTCTGCACGGCTTCGACGGTGAGCTGCGGGTCTTTGCGCAGGGCGTTAATGTCCGCCACCGCCATGTTGTTGGCAACGTCGAGGTCGCCTTTCTCAATCATCAGGCGCAGGGTTTGTGACTCCTGGAAATGACGCAGCACCACCCGGCTCATTTTGGGTTCTTCCCGCCAGTATTGCGGGTTGCGCTGCATGCGCAGCACATCCTTCGCCTGCCAGGTTTCCAGCATAAACGGGCCGGAACCCGCTTCGTTGGTGGTGAGCCAGCGGTTGCCCCAGTCGTTATTCACCGCGTGCTGCTGCACCGTTTTGCTGTCGAGCACGCCGAGGTTGCCGAGCGCGCCGAGGGAGTAGATCACCAGCTGCGGATCGTTAGGCTTAGGCAGAACAATTTGCACCGTGTAGGCATCGGGGGCGCTGATTTGGCTGTCGATGTTTTGCTTAGAAAATCCATACGACTTCCACACCGAGGCCTGGGCAAGGTTGAGGTGCAGCAGACGGCGCATCGACCAGACCACATCCTCCGCCGTGAGCGGGTTGCCAGAGTGGAATTTAACGTCGTCACGCAGGTGAAAGGTCAGGGTTTTACGGTCCGGCGAAATATCCCAGAACGTCGCCAGCGCGGGCCTGACGTTGGTGAGCGCGTTCGGGTCCAGCTCCACCAGCGAGTCGTAGAGATTGACCACAATGCCGACCACTTCGTTACCGGTCATTGCCGCCGGATCGAGGGTCAGCAGGTTATTCATGTTCATGCCGATGATGAGCTGGTCGGGCGGCGTTTTCGCGTACGCCGCACCGCTCCCCATCATCAGCGAGAGCGCGAGCAAGCACGCCCCGGCTAAGGGAGATCGTTTCATGTATATATCGCCTGTAGGGTACGTTTTTATCTGTCAGTCGTGGCTGACGGTATTGGCTTCGATATATGCAAAA
>Ga0209795_10000542_pt1 | contig 28244 bp, 24 predicted proteins | sample AgamicOrMarz_FD_187166 | JGI IMG/M metagenome (GOLD analysis project Ga0209795, IMG submission 187166) | Agave microbial communities from Guanajuato, Mexico - Or.Ma.rz (SPAdes) (version 2) | ecosystem: Host-associated > Plants > Phyllosphere > Phylloplane/Leaf | place: Guanajuato, Mexico...
CGACCCGACGCACCAGATCATCACCAGTACGACAGTGAGTTTTACAGTACCGGAGAAGAAACCGATGGACGCTCCCCGTACTGACGATGATCACGCGGTAAAACCATGACTGCCGTGCTATTCACCGAAACAGGCAACAATCGGCGTCTCTGCCAGCGATTGACTGGCTCAATATCTCCAGAAAACCGGGGTCACGAGCACCAACACCGTCAGGATTTCCAACCTGCCTAGCAGCATGCCAACGGTGAGTAGCCATTTCGCCGCATCGGGCAGTGACGAGAAATTACCTGCCGGCCCGATGATTGTGCCCAGGCCGGGGCCGACGTTACACACCGCCGTAGCGGCACCGCTCAGTGCGGTAATCCAATCAAGCCCGATCAGCGCCAGGCCCAAAGCGATGGCGGCAATCGTGATGGTGAAAAAAAACGAGAAGGTCAGCAGCGAACGGACGATCTCCTCGTCGATGGGATGACCATTGTATTTTTTCTGAATCACGGCTCGGGGATGGATCAACTGCTTCAAGCTGCTGACCAGAAGTGCGGCAGCTACCTGAAAACGGAAGATTTTCAGCCCGCCTGCCGTTGAGCCGGAGCAGCCACCGACGAAGGTCAGATAGAAAAACAGCAACACAGCGAAGCTGCCCCACAAGGTGTAGTCGCCAACCGCAACTCCGGTGGTCGTGACGACCGAGGTCACATTGACCGCCACGATACGAAACGCATCCCACCATCCGTAGTCGCTGTGCAAATACAGCCAGGTACCTACCGCCAAGGATGTGACGAGCAAGAATCCAACAAACCCGCGTACTTGGTGGTCCCTGATCAGCGCACGCCGATTGCCCCGACAGGTTGCGACGTACAAGGTGAACGGCAGGCTGCCCAGGATCATGATGACTACCGCCACCCAGTGAATAGCTGGCTGCTCCCAGTGCCCGAGGGAGGAGTCCGACGTCGAGAACCCGCCGGTAGAGATCAACGACATTGCGTGGTTGATCGCTTCGAATGGGGTCATTCCTGCGAGCCAGAGCGCCAAAGTGCCGATACCCGTCAGGCTTAGATAGAGCAAAAGGATGTACTTGGCTGCGACATGAGAACGTGGTGTCACTTTCTCCGACCAGTCCGAGGACTCTGTCTGGAAAAGACGCATGCCGCCGACTCGCAAGAGCGGAAGAATCGCGACAGCCATGCCGATAAAACCGATGCCGCCTAACCAATGCAGCATGGAACGCCAGATCAACAAGCCGGGAGAGGCGCTATCCAGACCGGTGAGTACCGTCGAGCCAGTGGTTGTGATGCCCGACATCGTTTCAAAGAACGCATCGGTGTAGCTGATATCGCTGATGAAAACCATGGGTAACGCTGCGAAGGCGCACACAACAACCCAGCTCGCGGTAGTCAGCAGGTACATGTCCCTGGGCCGAAGATTGCCGGTCTCCGGACGCCCTCGCACGATCAACAGCAGACCACAGATGAAGGTAATCAGACTCGACCAGAGAAAGGCCGACAGATCGTCGCTATGCTCATAGACCACCAGCGTCATCATGGGTATAGCCATGCTTACCGCCAGGGTGATCAGAAAAATACCCAAGATGAAGCCGATAAGCCGAATTGCTGCGAGGGACATCACGATACCGTTCCAAATTAGCGCCGCGCAGTATCGGATGCCCTCAATAAAGACTGCGTAAATTCTCCGTAAAATTTTGACCTGCAATCAGGCAGGCTGCGGGATCTGCGCTGATCAGGAGGAAACGAGTCTCTCGTAATCAGAGAAGGGCTTGAGCGCGCAGTACTGCACGTGTAGCAGACTCCCTTTGACGATACAGCGCTATTCGCCTTTGTGTCGCCAGAGGTCAGAGGGGCTGGCCCTTGGCTATGCAATACGTGTTGACGAACATTGCAGTGTGCTGCAAAGACTGTCGTATATCCGGTTTAGCTATTCCATGCCTGTTGGCAAATTGCTCAACCGCCGCCGTACTAAAACGAGTGGTCTGGATAAAGTCCAAAGCTTCGGGTTTTGTATTCAAGAACCACGCGACGGGAGGAATACTCAGTAGCAGCTTCAACAATCGAAGTGAAATGTGATGCTTGGGAGACTTTAATCCCAAAGGTTGTGCAACCTGTTTCAGGAGATCTCGCAGGTTTGGCGTCTGGTCATCAAGCGCCAGCAGTTCCTGACCCACCATGGCAGGATCAAACGCACAAACTGCCACCAGTTCAACCAGGTAGTCCACGGTGACCAGTGGCAGCCAGTGCTTGGCGGTGCCGGGCACCGCAGTCAACTTGCCCTGCACAAGGTTTCGTATCAGCTCCACCAGCGGCTGACCGTCAAGGATATGCCCTGTGCGGCTGTGGCCACAGACCGTCGCAGGATGGACAACAGTAAATTCCCCGCCCTTGGCTGCCATGACCTCCAGGGTCGCAAAATGCGCTTCCAGCTTGCTTCCTTCGTAACCACCGACACGCCGGTAGACGGCAGGCCAATTCGTCCGTTGCGGATAACGAGCGTCAATTCCGATGCGTTGCAGGTGTTCCTGATTTTTCAGCATGTAGCCGCCGATCATCACTAAACGGCTTTTTTGCTCAGCCGCCAACAGCGCCACCCGCTTTGCCCCTTCTACGTTCACCGCTCGAGAGTGTTCCACTGAAAGCCCCCATGCGAAGTGAGCACCCAAGTGGAATATGACGCTGGCGCGCCTCAGCACTTCTCGGTCAGCAACACTCAGCCCGAGGTTGTCTTGTTCCAGATCGCCAGCTACGGCGAATACCTGATTTGCGCACCCGCCCAAATTATCAACTTGCTCGCGCAAGGCGGCCAGTCGCTCCGGGCGACGCATCAACACCCGAATGGTGTGACCTTTCGCACTCAGGTTCGCCACCAAATGTTGACCGATGAAACCAGTCCCTCCTGTGACAAAGCACTCCACGCTCATTTCCATGTTCCTTGTTGAAGGTGAGAAATCAAGCGTAAAGTATCGACCCCACTCTACAGTCAAGCGGTGTTTGCATGAAAATCGGCGAACTCGAAACGCGCAGCGGCACCAGCCGCCATACGTTGCGTTACTACGAGCAAATCGGCCTGATCTCACCGCTGCGGCAAACCAACAACTATCGCGTTTACAACGAGCAAACTCTGCAGGATCTGGACTTTATCCAGCGCGCGCAAAGCATGGGGTTTTCTCTGGGGGAAATAGGCGAGATTCTGGATGCGCAGCGGAACAAGCTGATCGATTGTGCTGAAGGTGCGAAGCTGATTGAAAAGAAGATGGCAGACATCAAACAGAAAATCGGCAACCTCCAAAGCATTTATCAGTATCTGGATGAAGAGCGTGCAACGCTGGAAGCCAGTGCCGCCAGGCAACTTGAGCTTCAGCGACTGAGCAACTCCTCCAATCATTAAATCAGCTCGTTTTCCAGGTACATCATGGTGATCATTCCTGGCCGGTTTCTTTCAGTCACGATGGGCGGAATTCAGGCGTTCGGCTAGACGTGTACACCCATGCACAGCAGATATCAGCAGTCCGGCAACTCGCACCGCGCAGCAGCTTTCAACGCCAATTCCACGCTGCTGTCTGCCGAGACTCACTCCTCACTCGGGTCGTAACTGTTCACATTGGGCACTTGCAGATGCAGGCGCCCAAGCAAGTCAATCAACGTGTCGACCTCAGCCGGGGTCAGTCCGCTGAGCAGGCGCGACTCTCGCTCCAACGCAACTTTGAGTACACGGTCATGCAGTTCTTTGCCGCTGGCCGTCAATCGCACGGTGTAACGCCGTGCATCCTTGGGATCCAGCTGACTGGTGATCCGCCCCGCTGCTTCCAGCGTTTGCAATGAACGACTGACAGCGCTCTTGTCGAGACCGATCGCCTGACAGATTCGATTGGCGGTGATGTCGGATTCCACGGCCAGCATTGAAAGCATCCGCCATTCAACCACGCCAATCCCGAAGTGTTTGCGATAGCACTGGGAAGCCCCGGTGGCGAGTTTGTTCGCCAGGAACGTCACCAGGCCAGGTACATAACGCGACAGGTTCAGTTGTGTATCGGTAGCCATCGAGAAAACACCGTAGATCGAAGATCTTGTAATTTGGTTGACACCGCAACCAATTTATCTGAGGATTTACTCAGCCAAACATTGCGGACAATGCGCCGCATGATACGCCGTAGCACAACCTCAAAAAAATAATTAACAGGTCTTGCTTATGAACTCTCGCCAGCCTTGCCCTTCCGTGGCGCCCATGATTTCCCACCGTTTCTACTTCTTCGCGCCCGGCTGATTCGTCACCCGCTCGCCCCCTTTTTTACCGCTCGTTTTTCAGCAGCCACTTCAATGTGGAGGGAGAAGTCATGCTTCAAGTCAACGTCACCCGCAAGGTCGTCGAGGTCGAGGGTATTTGCAGTTTCGAGCTGTGCGCAGCGGACGGTCGGCCGTTACCACCATTCAACGCCGGCGCTCACATCGACATCCACATTGCCCGCGGCCTCACCCGGCAATACTCGCTGTGCAATGACTCCAAAGAACGTCATCGCTACGTAATCAGTGTGCTGAAGGATCCTGCCTCACGCGGCGGTTCCAACGCGATGCACGACACCATCAGTCAGGGACAGACACTCAGCATCAGCGAACCACGCAACCTCTTCCCACTCGCCGAATCAGCGAAGCGTCACCTGCTGTTTGGCGGCGGTATCGGCATTACGCCGCTGTTGGCAATGGCTCATGAACTGCATCATCAAGGTGCGGATTTCGAGCTGCATTACTGCTTTCGATCAAGCGAGCGTGCCGCGTTTATCCAATACCTGCGGCAAGCGCCATTCGCAAACCACGTGTATTTGCATGACGACAGCGGCGCGCCCGAGCAGAAACTCGATGCGACCACCCTCCTCGGCGCGCCAGACACTACAACTCACCTCTACGTGTGCGGCCCGGCCGGCTTCATGAATTTCATCCTCGACACCGCGCAGGCCGCTGGCTGGCCCGAAGATCGCGTGCACAGAGAGTTTTTCGCCGCCGCACCTGTCGATGCAAGCGCTGATTCGCCTTTCGAAGTCCAGCTTGCGAGCACAGGGCAGATTTTTTACATCCCCGCCGATCGCACTGTGTTCGAAGTGCTCGATGAGGCCGGGATTGCCATCGAGTCATCGTGCGAGCAAGGCGTCTGCGGCACCTGTGTCACGGGCTTGCTCGAAGGCATTGGCGATCACCGTGACCAGTTCATGACCGCCGCCGAACACGCTGCCAACGACCGTTTCACCCCCTGCTGCTCACGTGCCAAATCGCCCCGTCTGGTATTGGATCTTTGACCTGAACCGAGCATCGACCGCTCGCCGGAGAACATCATGACAACCGCTGCCCAACCCCTCGCACATGAAATTGCCCCAGCTACTACGCCGCGCTTCCCCTTAGATCAATGGTATGTCGCGGCCTTGAGCCGGGAACTGAACGACCGGCCTCTTGGCCGCACGTTACTGAACAAACCGGTGGTGCTTTTTCGCACGGAGGATAACCAGGTCGCCGCGCTGGAAGACCGCTGCTGCCATCGTGCATTGCCTCTGTCCGGCGGCACGGTGGAAGCACGCGGGTTGCGCTGCGGATATCACGGTCTGCTATTCAATGAAGGCGGGAAATGCATCGAAATTCCGGGACAGGACAAGATCCCGAGCAAAGCCAAAGTGCCTGCCTACCCTGTCCGGGAGCAGGATCAGATCATCTGGATCTGGTTTGGCAGCGCTGAGCATCCGCAGCCGACATTCGCACCACCGGTCTACGATGTGCACAGCAGCGGTAAGTACCTGTTCGACGGTGATGTCTATCACTACGACGCGCCCTATCAACTCATCCACGACAACCTCATGGACCTCAGTCACCTGGGCTATGTCCATCTGCACACCATTGGCGGCAACGCCAGTATTCACATGAACGCGCAGATGAGTGTGGACGGCGACGACTCAATGGTTCGCGTGGTTCGTCACATGCCCGATTCCGTTCCGCCACCGACCTACACCGCGGCCTACCCGTTCAAAGGCAACATCGACCGCTGGCAGGAGATCGAATTTCACTTCAATCACCTGCGCATCTGGACCGGCGCGATAGACACGGGCACGGACGATCTGAACAACCCGGATCGAGGTGGGTTTCATATGCGCGGCTTTCACGGTGTAACACCGGAAACAGACACCACAAGCCACTACTTCTGGACCATGGCCACCAACCCTGAACATGATCCCGAGGCCGTCAAAGCCAAAGTTCTGCATCAGACGCGATTGACGTTCGACGAAGACAAAGTGGTGATCGAAGCGCAATACCAGAACATGTGCCGGTTCGGTACGCGCCCGATGATTGATATTCACGTCGACGTCGGAGCCAATCGTGCTCGTAGAATCATCGAGCGACTGCGCAATCCGACAAGTTGATGGCCGCAACACAGTGGCGGCGGCGAATGCCGTCCACTGTGTTCAAAGCTTCTGCCGTGCTAACGCGGCGGAAAAGCTACGCCGACCCGCTCGGCATACTTGAGCCATGCGGCTTTGAGCCGTTCGACCGTCTGCGGTTGAGCCGCCGCCAGGTCATGGGTTTCACCACGATCCTGGGCAACATCAAACAACTGCCATTGCGGCGGCTGCGCATGGTCGCCGAACCCCGCTTGCGGGCGCATGCCCAACAATTTGAGGTTGCCCTCACGATAATAAGCATTGCCGAACAACTCTCCGGCCAGACTCTCAGCGTCGTGAGGGCTGCCCTTGCCTGCAAGCATTGGCAGGATGGATCGGCCGGTGATCGGGTGTTTGTCCGCTTCGCTCGGCAAGGCGATGCCCGCCAAATCAAGGAACGTCGGCGCCAGATCATCCACCCGTGCCAAGCCCCTTTCTACGCCCTGACGACGCAGTGTCTTGGGCAGTTGAATGATCGCCGGCACACTGATTCCGCCTTCGGCCGTGGTGCCCTTGAACAAGTGAAAAGGCGCGGCACTGACTTCCGCCCAACGCAACCCATAGTCGATCTGCGAGCCTCGCTGGCCCAGATTGGCCAGGCTGTTATCGGTGTTCGCGCCGGGTGGATAGAACTGCGCATGGTTTTCCGCCGCTGCGCCGTTGTCGGACATGAAGACGATCACCGTGTTGTCGTACTGGCCGCTTTGGCGCAGGTAGTCGATAACCCGGCCAATGTTGTGGTCGAGGTTGTCGACCATTGCCGCGTAGATCTCCATTTTCCGCGCTTCGATTTTCTGCTGCTCAGCCGTGAGCTGCTGCCAACCGGGCAGTCTCGGGTTTACGGGCAACGGTTGCGCCGGCTGAAAGTCCTTGTCCACCAGGCCGAGTTTTTTCAGCCGATCAATGCGCGACGAACGCACCGTGTCGTAGCCCTGGTCGAAGCGGCCGCGGTATTTGTCCAGGTATTCCTTAGGCGCTTGCAACGGCCAGTGCGGTGACGTGTAGGCGGCATAGGCAAAAAACGGTTTGCCCTGGCGTTGGGTGTTTTGCAGGTAGCCAATCAGCTTGTCGGTGTAAAAGTCTGTGGAGTAGAACGTCTCGGGAACCTCTACCGGCTGACCGTTTTCACGGTAATGCACTTGCTCCAAAGGCGTCGGTGCAACGCTGGCGGGTTTGAAGTGCGTCGCCCCGCCTTCCAGCAAGGTGAACGACTGCTCGAAACCGCGTCGGTCCGGGCCTTGATCAGTTTCCAGACCCAGATGCCATTTGCCGACCATCAGCGTGTTGTAGCCGCCCGTTTTGAGCAGCTCGGCAACCGAGTAGGCGCGCCCGTTCAGGAACCCTTCATACCCCGGTTTACCCTGTTGAAACGGTTGCAAGGCTTCGGCCATGGTGCCCAGTCCGACCAAGTGATTGTCAGTGCCGGACAGCAACATCGATCGAGTGATGGAACAGGTCGGCGCCGCGTACATGCTGGTGAATTGCACGCCCTGTTGAGCCAGTTCATCCAGCCTGGGGGTGTGAATCTCGCCGCCGTAGCTGCCCAGATCCGAATATCCGAGATCGTCCGCCACGATCAGCAGAATATTCGGTTGGCTGGCCGCCATGGCCACGCCGCCGCCCATTGCCAGGGCGCAAAAAAATGCCGTCAGCGGTAATCGCGATAGAGCCATCGTTTTTCTCTTATTGTTGTTGAAGGAGTGTCCGGAACTCACTCTTCGAAAATAGCCACCGCACGCACGAAACCTGCAGACGCATGGCGGATCTTGTAAGGAAAGCACGACACCGTGAAGCCGCTCGCAGGCAGGGACTCGAGGTTGGCCAGTTTCTCCATTTGCCCGTAGCCGATATCGCGCCCGGCCTTGTGCCCTTCCCAGATGATCGAGGCATCGCCGCTGGCAGCAAAACGCTCACGCGTGTATTTGAACGGCGCGTCCCAGCTCCAGGCATCCGTGCCGACCACGCGCACGCCACGCTCCAGCAGATACATCGTCGCTTCGCGCCCCATGCCGATGCCGGCATCGAGGTAACCCGGCTGGCCAAACAGTGCCCCGGCGCGTGTGTTGACCAGCACGATATCCAGCGGTTGCAACGTGTGCTCGATGCGCGCCAGTTCCGCTTCGACCTCTTCTGCCGTCACCACGTGACCGTCAGGCAAGTGGCGAAAATCCAGTTTGACCCCCGGCTGCAAACACCAGTCAAGCGGCAACTCATCAATGCCAAACGCCGGCTCGCCGCCATCGGTGGTCGAGGCGTAATGCCACGGGGCGTCCATGTGGGTGCCACTGTGGGTGGTGATCTGCAAACGCTCGGCGGCCCACGATTCATTGCCGGGCATCTGCTCAAGCTGCAACCCCGGGAACATCGCCGCCATCTCGGGCCAGCCTTGCTGGTGATCCATGTAATCGATTTTCGGCAACAGCGGCGGCGGATCCGTGTACGGGTTGTTATCGAGGGTCACCGAAAGATCGACCAAACGACGTTTACGCTGGATGGGCTGTGACATGAGGCGTGTCTCCGTTCAACGGCAGATGCCGAAAAGGGGCTGGATTGAGGGCGTTGCGAATAAGCGTGGCGACGTTGCCGTCATGGCAGAAACCGGCAGCGCGGGCCTGCGGGGTTTTCAAGGGCGGCATGCGCCCGAACAGGGTTTCGAGCTCAAGATCAGCGGCGAAACTGATCAGCGCACGGCGTTGCTCGCCGTAAGTTGCCGCCAGTGCATCGATGACTTGGACGATGGACAAATGCAGCACCGGCAGTTGCCAGACCCGCTGTTGCGCGGCGGCTTCATCCAGTTCGGCGGCGTGGATCAGGTTGTTCACGCAACAGCGCGCCGACATCCACCACGCCGTCGCTTGCGGTGATACCGGGCAGCAATAGTCAGCGCCCTCGGCAAACGCACGCATCAAGTCGCTCATGAAATCCGAGCGCAAGCCGTTGGGTTCGCGCGGTCGCGCGACAATGCCCGGCAGGCGCACCGCGCGGCCATCGACTTCAGCGCGCCGACCCAGATCGATCAGCGCCCGCTCGACCATCATCTTGTGTGTGCCGTACGACAGTTGCGGGTGCAGTTCAGCCTGTTCGTTCATCTTTGCCGGCAGATCGGCGCCGTACACCGCAACGCTGCTGGTATACACCAACACCGGAGGTCGCGCCTTGTTGCGCAGTTGATCAAGCAGTTCGAGGCTGGCCAGCAGGTTGACCTGATAACCCGATTCGTAATGCGCCTCCGCTGCTCCGCCGGGAATGCTGACCAGGTGAAACACCACATCAATGCCATCGGCCAAGACCCGGCGCATCAACGCTGCATCCTTCACGCTGCCGCTGTGCCGACGCAGGCGCGGGTCGTCGGGCAGGCCTTGGACGTCAGTGTCCAGCACCAGCAACGAACGAATGACTTGCCCGCGCAAACTGCCGCGTGCGAGCAGACAACGCAGCAGTTCGCGACCGACAAAGCCATTGGCTCCGGTAATCAGTACACGCATGGGCGTTCCTTAGCCGTGGGCCTTGACGACGCGTTGATCGATTGCACCAAACAGTGACTGGCCATCGCTGCCGGTGACGTCCATGCGCACGCGATCACCGAAACGCATGAAGCCTGTCACCGGCGCGCCCTGCTCGATCATCTCAATGGCTCGACGTTCGGCGATGCACGCCGAGCCGACGTTGCGCTCGGCGTTCGACACCGTGCCAGAACCGATCAGCGTGCCGGCGCGCAAGCGACGGGTCAGGGCCGCGTGAGCGATCAGCTCGCCAAAGTGAAAGTTCATTTGCGCGCCGTGCGGCTGGCCAAACCACTCGCCGTTCCATTGCACTTGCAGCGGCAAATTCACACGCCCATCACGCCAGGCTTCACCGAGTTCATCCGGGGTAATCGCCAGCGGGGCAAAGCTGGAGGACGGTTTCGCTTGCAGGAAACCGAACCCGGTGCGCATTTCACGCGGTGCCAGCGCACGCAGGCTGACATCGTTGATCTGCAGGATCAGTTTGATATGTTGCAACGCGTTTTCCGCCGAACAGCCCATCGGCACATCATCGACCAGCACGACAAATTCGCCTTCGAAATCGATGCCCTGGCTTTCGCTCGGCAGTTCGATGTCATCGTGTGCGCCGATGAAGTCATCACCGGCGCCCTGGTACATCAACGGCGTGCGGTCGGCGCCTTCAATCGGGTCGAGGTTGAACGCTTTCTGCATCAGTGCGCCGTGACTGAGAAACGCCGAGCCATCGCACCATTGATAAGCGCGCGGCAACGGTGCCATCGCCTGCGCGGGGTCGAAGGCAAAGGCCTCGCGGCAATCATGGTTTTCAAGCTCACGCGCCAGGGCTTGCAAACGCGGCTCGGCTTCAGCCCAGTTTTCGATGGCTTGCTGTAAGGTCGGCGCTACCGAACGGGCGTCCATAGCCCGGGACATGTCGCGCGAAACCATCACCAACTGGCCGTCACGGCTACCGTTTTTCAAGGTTGCGAGCTTCACGATTTTTCTCCCGGGCAGTTTTGCAATTGCGCAGCGAAACGCCCGTCCAGCAGGATAAAGACCATGCGCGCCATGGCCTCGGTACGGTTGCTCCACGCGTGATTGGTGCCGCGCTGAACCACCACGTCGCCGCGTTTGAGATGGACTTCGGTATCGTCGAGCACCAACCAGACTTCGCCTTCGGTGACGATGCCGTAATCGAGGGTTTCAGTGCGGTGCATCAGTTTGTGCCGCGAGTTCGCTTGGCCGGTGCCGGCATGCGCCTGGCCAATCTCGGCAAATGCGGCCGCTGCAGCGGCATCGCTGATCTGGTTTTGCACGCTGTCTGGCGGAATGTCGACGACACGAATCACACTGCCCAGCGGGCCGGGGCTCAGTTGTAAGGGTTTGCTGGTTGGGTCATCGGCATTGTCGAGCAGTGCCGGACTGCCGCTGCTGTTCCATATTTCATGAAACACAGTGCCTGGCACCGCTTGCAGTGCGAAGACGTTGGCGGTTGCTCCGAGACTGGCGACGACCGCGCGGCCATGGGCATCATGCCCGGTGACCACGCGTTTGAATTGGGGAAGCGCTTGCATGGAAAATCCTCGTTCAGTGGCCGTTGCCGATGGAGTCGTGACCGCCGACATGGCTGTGGGTCAACAGTCCACCGAGCCTCGGCACGGACAGACAAAACAGCGCCACGACCAATTGCAGCCAACCGATCATGGCGAGTGCTTGAGGCAACGCCGTGGAAGCCCCGGAAGTGATGGCGAGTACCACCAGCGGGCTGATGAACTCGCCGGCAAAAATCGCCGCGGTGAAGCACCCCGCCGCTCGCCCGCGCTGATCAAAGCCGACTTGCGCCATGATCCAGGTGATCAAAGTCGGCAACATCAGGCCGATGCCCAGCCCGTTCACCAAGACTGCGACCACTACTTGCGCGTGACTGCCGGCGGCGGCCATCAACAAGCCGCCAATACCGGCCAGGCCATAGGCAATCAGCAACACATGCTGGCTGCGCAGACCGCTCAACAGGCGAAAACTCAAGGCCCCGGCGAGGACACCGAGTTGATTGGCGCCCATGGTCATGCCGATCTGCTGCGGCGCATCCACGTGCAACAAGTTGAGCAAGTAGCCAGCCTGCACCGGCACGATGAACAGGCTCAGGCCCGCGAGCAGCGACAATGCATACAGGGGCGTCAGTGCCCGCCATGGAAATGCGTGCGGGGCTGACACAGATGCCGTTGCCGCCGATTGCACGCGGGGTTGCGGTTCCCAGAGTTTCCACGCCATCAGCGGCAGGAAAATCAGCCCGACCGCGTACAGCGCAAACGGCGTGCGCCAGTCGTCCTGTCCGAGAAAACCACCCAGCGCGATAAACACCGCAGCAGAGAGCGACGTCGCGACCATCTGCAACGCGAACAAACGCTCGCGTCGGGCGCCGCTGTAGTAGTCGCCCATCAGCGTCGTGCAGCAGGTCATGATCCCCGCCTCCGCCAGACCGATCCCGGTGCGGCTGGCGACAATCGCCGGCAGCGAATCCAGCCACAGCGGCAACACACCGCAGAGCGTGTACAGGGCCATGCTCGCCAACAACAGCGGTTTGCGTCCGAGCCGATCGGCGATGACCCCGGCAAACGGCGCCAGTAGCGCAATCATCAATGCCGGCAGGGTCAGCACGATCGGCACCAGCACGGTGCTGCCCGCGACATCGGCAAAATGTGCCTGCATGCGCGGCAATACCGGTGCAAGCAATACCGCGCCAAGCACTGGCAGACAGCTGCCGAGCAGCAACAGCAACGATTGCGCCAAACCGGCGCGGCGGCCGCTGTTTTCCAATGAAGACTCAACGGCCATGACAGGTCTCCCGGTGGCGCGCTTGATGAATATCTACCGCCACGGCTCGCGACGGCAGGCTCAGATTGATGGCCTCCGCCGGCGTTTCTGCGTCGGTGTTCGTCCGCCGTGCAGGGAGCAGGAAGTACGCCAGCGCCGGCAACAGCAGCAGCGCGCCGACCATGTTCCAGACGAACATGAACGCCAGCAGCACGCCCATGTCAGCCTGGAATTTGATCGGCGAGAAAATCCACGTGGCCACACCAATCGCGAGTGTGATGCCAGTGAGCATCACCACTTTGCCGGTGGACACCAGTGCGCGGTAATAGGCTTCTGACAGGCTCGCGCCCTGGCGCAAATGACCGAGCAGGATGCTCATCACGTACAACGCATAGTCGACGCCAATGCCGACACCCAACGCGATCACCGGCAACGTCGCGACCTTCACGCCGATGTTCAGCCAGACCATCAACGCTTCGCAGAGGATCGAGGTGACCATCAGTGGAATCACCGCGCACAGCGTGGCGCGCCACGAACGGAAGGTGATCAGGCACAGGACGATCACCGCCCCGTAGACCCAGAACAACATCTCGCGATTGGCCTGTTTGACCACGATATTGGTCGCCGCTTCGATGCCGGCATTGCCCGCTGCCAGCAGGAACTGCACATCATCGTTGTTATTGGCGGCGGCGAATTGCTCGACATGATCGACCAGCCGCGTCAGCGTTTCAGCCTTGTGGTCGGTGAGATAGGCGTACAGCGTCAGCAGGCTGCAATCCTCGTTGTACAAGCCGCGTGGCGCACTGGCGGTGATCATGTTGAGCATCGCCTGATTATTCTGCAGCTCGTACCACTTGGCGCTGCCTTCGCTGAGGCCGACCAGCATGCGCCGGTTGAGCAAGGCCAGCGAGTTGGTCGAATCCACCCCCGGCAGCGCGCGCAATTGCCAGTCCAGCGCATCGACCTTGGCAAGGATGTCGTAACGCGCACATTGCCCGGCCGGGGTCTTGACCATCACCGCGAACAAATCACTGCTGGCACCGTAATGCCGGGTCAGAAACGCATCGTCCTGGTTGTAGCGTGAGTCGGCCCGCAGCTCCGGTGCACCGGCATCCAGATCACCGATCTTCAATTGCAGGCTGACCACAAAGCCCAATGCCGCCAGCGCCAGGCTGATGGCAATGCACAGGCTGGCCCAGCGACGTTGGGTAAACAGATCGAGAAAACGCCAGAAGCCATGACGCCGCGCGCCGGCCTGATCGTTCTGTTCGCTTTTGAGGCTCAGTTGCGCCGCGCGTGGCGTTACGCCGACATAGGACAGCAACACCGGCAGCAGAATCAGGTTGGTGAAAATCAACACCGCTACACCGATGCTGGCGATCACCGCCAGATCCTGAATCACCTGGATCTTGATCAGCATCAGCACGGCAAAACCCACTGCGTCGCAGAGCAATGCCGTCAGCCCGGCCAGAAACAGCCGTCGAAAGGTGAAGCGTGCGGCAACGACCCGGTGCATGCCGCGACCGATGTCCTGCATGATGCCGTTCATTTTCTGCGCGCCGTGGCTCATGCCGATGGCGAACACCAGAAACGGCACCAGCACCGAATACGGATCCAGCTGATAGTCGAGCAACGGCAACAGACCCAGTTGCCAGACCACCGCTACCAATGAGCAGAACACCACCAGCACGGTGCTGCGCAGGCAGCGTGTGTACCAGAACAGCACAGCGGTGGTGATCAGGATCGCGACGGCGAAAAACAACAGGATCTGCTTGAGCCCGGCAATCAGGTCGCCGACCTTTTTCGCGAAACCGGTGATGTGAATGTCGATTCTGTCGTTCTGGTACTCGCTGCGCAACGCCTCCAGTTGCTCCGACAGCACCGAGTAATTCAGCGCCTGGCCGTCAGCAGTCGTTGCCAGCAACGGCACATAAATGATGCTCGAGGTTTGATCGAACGCGACCAGTTGGCCAAGTTCGTTGGAGCGCTGCACGTTGCGGCGCAAGGCCTCGAGACTGGCCGGGGTGCCAGCGTAATCGTCCGGAATCACCGGGCCGCCATCCAGCCCGTCTTCAGTCACTGCGACCCAACGCGTTGCCGGCGTCCACAGCGACTTCATGTAGGCGCGATCAACGCCCGGCAGCAGGTAAAGCTTGTCGCTCAAGGCCTGCAAGGTTTTCAGATAGTCAGCGTTGTAGATATCGCCTTGGCGATTGGCGACAACGATGCGCAAGGAGTTGCCCAGACCGCTGAGCTGCTTTTGATGTTGCAGATAATTGGCGATGTAAGGTTGTTGCGTGGGAATCATCTTTTCGAAACTGGCGTTCAGCTCGACACGCGTGGCCTGATAGCCCAAGAACAGCGTGGTCACCAGGCACACCAGCAACACCCACAACCGGTGATTGAACAAAGTGCGTTCCACGACCGAGCCGGAGCGCGGGTCGAAACTCGCCAGGCTGGCCGTGGCGTTGTCGAATGGTTTCATAACCTCACTCCGAAGCTGTAGCAGTGGGCGATGCAAGCCGCGTCAACCCGGTGAAACCGGCCAGCACCAGGCTGCCATCGGCGGCCTGCACGACACTGGCAATCGGTTTGCCCAGCGGTTTGCCGAAAGGCTGCAGGGTGGGTGCATCACCCGAGGTGCGAAACATTGCGCCCGCCTGATTGACCAACAACAGCTGGCCGTCGGCGGTGCGAATCGCTGCACTGAAGGACACCGGCATCGGTACGGGCGCGGGCACGAAGCTGTTGCCGTCGTCGGTGGAAATAAACGCGTTGCCTTTCAGCCCTGCCGCCAGCAGCGCGCCGTCATCGCGTACTTGCAGGGCGAAGAAACTGCCGCTGTACGGGCTGTCGAGCGCGACGAAAGATTGTCCACCGTCCTCGGAACGCGCCACGTAGCCTTGCTCGCCGGCGATGAACCAACGCTCGCCTTGTTGCGCGATGGCATACAGGTGCGCGCCCATCGGATTGTCGATATGGCCCATCAGCGACTGCCAGCTCACCCCGCCGTCCTCGGTGGTAAACGCGAGGCCGTAGGCGCCGACGATCAGGCCGTGACGCGCATCGGTGAAGTTGAGACTCAGAAACGGTTTGTCCGCGCCTTCGCTGACCATCCGTTCGGCGGTTTGCACACGTGCCGCCGCTGCGTCGGGGTCAGTGGCTGTCGGCAGTTGCTCTTGTGCGGCGTCCAACTCCAGTTGCGCAGCGCGGTTACCGTCCAGCTGCAACGCCCAGTTTTCGCCACCGTCGTGGGAGACCAGCACCGCACCGGCATGGCCGACCGCCCAGCCGGTGTTCGCATCGATAAACTGCACCGCCGTAAGGCTGACGGAGACCGGCACCTGCGCCTGCCGCCAATTGATACCGTTGTCATCGGAGAGCAAGACGATGCCTCGCTCGCCGACCGCCACCAACCGCGCACCTGCCCGCGCCAGATCAAGCAAGACCGCTTGCCGGGCCTGCGGCGCGCGCATCGCCGGGGTGTGCAATACATCACCGACAACAGCAGCCTGAGCCTGGCTCACGGGTAATACGCAAGACAGCGCCAGTAACGCTAACAACCGCCCGAGCACCTGACAGATTCTGTTCATACCGACCTCGAAACCACCTGTGAAACCGGATCGCCACAGCGTGTCGCGATCCGGCCCGATTCAACGAACCCCGGCACCCGCCATCGCCGCCGGCGAGAATTCAGACGCTTTGTAGCGATCGACCACGCCGTACTGCTCAGGCAGGCCGGTGTAGACGTTCTGGATAAACCAGGCGCCGGAGGTCAGGTCGTAGAAACCCGAAGACAGCTGCGCTTGCGCTGGCAGATCCGGCAGCACGGCCGGTAGCGACCACAAGGTTTTGGCGAGTTGGCCGTTGGCGTCCCAGCGATCGCCGAGCATGGCTTGCCAGGTATCTTCGTCGAGGTAGTAGCGGCCCTTCGGCAGTTGGTGACGTTTGCCCGGCGCGAGTTCGGCGTCTACTACCCACACGCGGTGCAATTCCCAGCGCACGTAATCAGGATTCATGTGATGGGCCAGAAACAGGTCTTCCGGTTTGCCGGCGGTCAGGACTTTGTTGGTGTTGTAGGGGATATACATTTCCTGCTTGCCGACCAGTTTCCAGTCGAAGCGATCGATGCGCCCCTGGAACACGCTCAACTCGTCGAACGACATCACCCCGGCGGTTGCCGGTGTCGGTGTGTCGCAGCAGGCATTCGGCAACTTGCGCACGCGGCGCTGGCCGGTCAGATAGACGTGGGCCTGGGACTTGTCGCCGTTGATATTGGTGCGCCCCATGATTTGCTCCCCGGCACGCAACGGCGGGCCGACGTTCAGCAGGCGGAACAGCCAGTAATCACCGGCGAAGCTTTCCGGCGTGCCGTCCTGGTAGTAATACGGCATGTCCTGGATCGCCTGGCCGTCGGTGGTCATCACCTGTTTGCCGTCTGCAGTCATCAGGTAATGGCGAAAGTGCATGGCCAGTGACGTGCCGCGCCAGTTGAGGATGTGGTTCCACATGGCTTCGGCACCGTTATGCGGAATCGGGAATGGAATACCGCCAAACGCACCTTCGGGCACCGGTCCAGCGCTGCTGTCGACCAGTTTGGCGCGAGTCGCGTTTTTCAGAGTGTTGTCGTACACCCACTGCGGCGCGGCGGCCGTGCGACGGGTCGGATAGACGTCGATGCGATAGGTGTCGGGAAAACGCTTGAACATTTCCTTGGTGCCATCGCTGAGCTTGCCAGCGTATTGCGCCAGGTTTTTCGAGGTGATGCTGAACAGCGGCTTGTCGGCCGCAAACGGATCGCTGCGTTTGCCGCCCGGTTTGTACGCGGGGTCGACCTTGGTGTAACCGCCCTGCCAGGCTGGAATGCTGCCGTCGGCATTGCCTGCGCGCTCGGCACCCATTGGCGTTAGACTGCTCGACAGTTTGGCCGCCTCTTCTGCGGTGGCCGCAGTTGCAACCTGACTCAGGACAGTCAGCGTTCCGAGCAAGGCAAAGCACAGGGCCTTCATCCGTGGGAAGCGATTGTGGTGGTGAGAAGTCATGCGCAAGTCCTCTTAAAACGTGGTCTTGACGGAGAAGGCGAGGTAATCCCGATCCTTCAGCGATTGCTTGTAATTGAACTGGCTGAGGCCGTTGAGATTGGTGTCCTCGGCGCCGTAGTAATGCGTGTAGGTCAGGCCGGCCGTGACGCGATCGAGGTAAGTGGCGGTGATGCCAATGTTGATGTCGCCACCGTTGTCCGGGCCGAACGAACTGACCACCGCTGATTTGCCCAGCGGGAAATAACTGACGCCAACGGGAATGCTGATATCGATGCCGGAGAAGAACTGGCGGTACGTCGGCGTGTAGACGACTTTGAAACCCAGGCCATCATCGGTGGCGTTCGGGTCCAGCGCGGCGCGATTTTTGGTGACGCTGAGCAGGCGGTTCCATGCCACTTCGCCAACCAGTCCAGACTCGCGGGCGATGAAGTTGGGGCCAAACGATGCCAACACGTTCAAATTGACGTGAGCGGTGCGGCCCACGGCGTAGAGCGCGTCATCATCGTTGTCGGCAATGACGCCGGGCAGCACGGTCTGACCGTTCGAAACCAGCGGCATGTTCCAGCGCATCGACGCTTCACCGGCGAAGCTGTATTCGTCCACGGTGGTGGAAAAACTCGCGCCCAGCGCGCGAATATCTTCGGGGTAAACCCAGTAGTACTCGCCGATCTGGCCGGTGCTGAAGTTCGACGCCGCCGTCGACGGTTTCAGATACAGCTTCGGCGTCTTGTCGTGGTACTGGATGGCATAGAGACCGTACTCGACGGTCTCAGCGCTGTATTTCAGCTGCAAACCGCCCTGCCCCGAACTGCGCGCTTCCTTGTCATTACCGTGGAAAAACGCGGCGGGACTGGCCGGGTTGCCGCCGAGGAATGCCGGAAACGGCGCACCGACGATCAAGCGCTCATTGCCTTCGCCAATGGTGTCGCTAGTGGAGAAATAACTGCCAGCGGCAGGCAGGCGGGTTTCTTCCCATTCGAGTTGGTAGTACGCGCCGAGCGATACGTCGTCAGTCAGTTGGAAGGTGCCCGACAGTTGATTGACCGGACGGGTGATTTCCTTGAACTGCGTGTTCGGCACCGACTGCGCCTTGACCACGTCAACCGGGGCCATGCCACCGGCAATGCCGTTGGCGCCAAAGAACAGGCTTTCGCCCCAGATCAGACCGTGACGGCCGGCGCGCACCGACGTTGCGCGGTCGGCCAATTCACCGTTCCAGTAGACGAACGCGTCGAGGATTTCGCCGTCACCACCGTGCAAATGACGGGTGTCGTCGGTGAACTCGTCGTAGCCCACCGAACGTGCGTTGGCACGGGACGGATCGTTATTGTCGTTGTTGCCCTGGTACTCGCTGTCGTACCACGCTGCGCCGCTCAGACGTGCGCCGAAATCCTGAAACGACAGATCCAGCTCCGAGAGGATGTCGGTGCGATTGGAGATCAGGCCCTTTTTAAAGGCACGATCGCCATCGTCCTGATTGAGCGCCACCTGACCCTCGGTCAACTTGCTGCTCGGATTCTGCGTGCGCCAGGCAGCGCTGTACTTGATCGTGTTGTCCCAGCGCAACTTGAAATCCGGGTTGCCGGTATCGATGTCGAAAGCATGAGCGGCCTGGCTGCACAGCACCAGCAGCGCAGCAACGCTCAAACCAAAGGGTGCAGACGAGCAGACCGGGCGACGCGCGAGCGCCGCAGTCGTAGAACTAACCATCGCGTTAACCTCTTGTTTTTATAGTGGTAACTGCTGTGGATGCGTTGCAGATGGGCTTAGATTGGCTCGGCAGTGCGCGCGAGCATTTGCTTGACCAGACCAATGCGATCGAAGGCGCGGTCGTGTTGCATTTCCTTGTCGCCGGCCAGCACCGAGCTTTCGCTGATGTATTTGCAACGTTCGAAGCGCCGCGCCATGAAGCGCTGCAGCTGCTGTTCGACGCTGGTGGAGGCGGACTGCTCGCGAGTCAGTTCTTCGCTGAGCACAATCGCGTCTTCGATGGCCATGCCGGCGCCTTGACCGAGGTGCGGCGTGGTGGCATGGGCCGCATCGCCGATCAGCAGGACGCGTCCGCGATGCCAAGGCTCATCGACGAACACCACTTCCATCGGCTTGTAGACGACCTGGCTGTTGTCGGTGATTTGCTCGCGCAGTTCGCCGATCAGCCCGGTAAAGCCTTGCAGGCGCTGGCGCATCTGCGCAGCCAGCTCGGCAGGATCCATCCACGGATTGGACGGTTCGTGGGACGTCAGAAACAGGTACATCAAATTACCGGCCAGCGGCACCAGCCCGGCGTTGCCGTCAGCGCTTTGATAGTTGGCCAGATGATCGATTTGTGGCGCGCGGGGAAAGTTGTAGCGCCATACCGACTGGCCAGTGAAACGCGGGGTGTAGGCATCGCCAAAAACCAGGCTGCGGACTTTCGAGAACAGACCATCGGCGCCGACCACCAGGTCGTAGCTGCCTTGACTGCCATCGGTAAACAACACGTCGACCTCTGTGCCGTCGTCGTTCAGCGTTTCCACGCTCAAGCCCAAACGCACGTTGGCACCGAGTTGCAGGGCGGTTTCGCTGAGGACTTTGTGCAGCGCCAAGCGGGAAATGCCGACGTTGGCAGGGTATTGCGGGCCGGCGAGGCGTTGACCCGGAATGCGCGCCAGCTGCTGTCCGCCGGGGCCGTAGATGGCGACGTCTTCGAAGGCATAAGCGGCATCGAGATATCCGTCGAGAACGCCCAGCTTGGCCATTTCTCGGACGACATTGGTCTGTTGAATAATCCCGACGCCGTAGACTGTCCATTCGGACTTGAGCTCGATCAGGTCGACCTCAATACCTTTACGCCGCAAGGCAATGGCCGCACACAAGCCGCCGATACCACCACCCACGATCAGAACGTTGTTCACTGCACTCATGGTGTTCTCTCTTTTTATTCTTGTGATCGATGCTGCGTCGGGCACGGCATCGTTGGGTGAAGCTTCCCGGCAAAGCAGGGATTTGACTAATCGCGAGTAAGGATGCGATGTATCGCCGTACGCGATACCTCGATTTATCCCGGCAGCGGCAACTCTTCAGGCATTTGCACCAGCAGCCAGCCGTCCTTCTCGCAACTCGGCAGCGCCTCCAGCGTCTGGCCCAGGCAAGGGCCGTAGATGCACTCGCCCGTCGCCGGCAGAAATTGCGCACCGTGGGCGTAGCAGACGATCAACTGGCCATCGGCGGACATGAAGCGGTCCTTGCGATACTCCAGGCGCACGTCCAGATGGGGACAACGGTTGCGATAGACCCGCACCTGATTGTCATGACGCAAGGCAAACACGCTGTCGCGTCCCTGCGCCAACGGGTCGAACCCGCGCGCCCGGCCCTCCTCCAGTTCGTCCAGCCGACACAGTGGCTGCGCAATACCGCTCATGATCAGCGCCGGCCTCAACCGAGTTTTGGCGGTGGTCCGCCCGGGGCCCATTTTTCTTTGGCGCTGAACAGGAACAGCTGCGAGTTATCCGCCGACAGCGGCGCGCGACGGGCCTCCCAGGCGTCATCATGCTTGTCCATATCGGCGTCGTATTCGATGTGGCAGCCCAGCGGACTGTTGAAGTACCAGAACCAGTTGGAGCCAAACAGGTGACGGCCCGGGCCCCAGAAACTGGTCCAGCCTTTTTGCTCGAATCGCGTCCCGGCCAGCAGCACTTCGGTGCCACTGCCCATGTGGAAGGTGAAGTGTTCGCAGCCCTTCATGTGCGGCGGGGTCTGGATCATGAACAGGCAATGGTGATCATCAGAGCCTGCCGGACGCATGAACGGCCCGGCGCCAATGAAGGTGTCTGTGGTGCGAAAGCCGAGGCGCTCGGCGTAGAAAGCTTCTGCTTTGGCTGCGTCGGGTACGAAATACACCACGTGCGACAAAGTGCGCGGAACAGCCCCCATATCGAGGGTAATGCCCGGCTGGTTGAGCGGCCGCTGTGGCGCATGGCCGGCGGCGTTGGTCAGGTCTTCCGGTGCGCTGTACGGCTTGCGTACGCTAACCTGAAACGCGATCGCGAAACCCATGTCGTCAACGCTGTGCAGCACGCCGTGTTGATCACGACTGACACTACGATCACGGGCCAGCTCATCTTCGATGGCATCCAGATCGCTGATCGCGCCGACCCCGTAGACCGTCTCGCGAATCGACGGCGCCGGGCCGATTGCCGCCGGCAAGTCAGGATCGTCGGCTCGACGGATAATCACGGCGGTGCCGTCCAGCGCTTCGAAACGCCCGCCGTTGCTGTCAACGCCGACGGGCGCAAGGCCGTAGTCGCTCAGGCAATCGGTGCAGGCTTGAATGTCATCGACGCCAAAAATCAGGGCATCAAGGCCAATGATGTTCATGGCTTACCACTCCATTGAAATTATGATCCGGTGACTGCCGCCATGGACGCCTTGCAGCGCGCCGGGCCTGACTGGAAACCGGTGGTGGTGTCGGCAGCAGGGCCGACTGCGGCGAAGATTGGCGCAAGGGCTGGCAGCTGACTAATCGCGAGTCGGGATGCGACCTATCGGCAAACGCGATACCTGCGACGAAGGTTGACGCGCCGATTGATTCGTTCGAATGTATTGCGAAAATAAATACAAGAACGGACCTGCCCATGCGTTTCAACCATCTGGACCTGAACCTGCTGGTCGCGCTCGATGTATTGCTCGAAGAGCAGAACATCACCCGCGCTGCCGAACGCCTGCACATGACCCAATCGGCCACCAGCGGCGTGCTCGCGCGTTTGCGCACCTACTTTGAGGATGAGTTGCTGGTTCAGGTGGGGCGCAAGATGCAGCCCACGCCCTACGCCACGGAACTGGCCAAACCGGTGCGTGAAGTCCTTTTGACGATTCAGTCCTCGATTACCGCCAAACCGGTGTTCGACCCGGCCACCAGCAAGCGACATTTTCGCTTGGTGACCTCGGACTATCTGATCAGCGTGCTGTTCGCCCAGGTGATCCAGAACATTCATCAGCAAGCGCCCAACATTACCTTCGAAATGCTTGGCCCCAGCGACAATTCCGGTGAGTTGCTGGTGCGTGGCGAGGTCGATCTGATGATTGTTCCCGAGCGCTACATCATTGATGGCCACCCTTCGCGCCTGCTGTTCGAGGAAGAACATGTGTGCGTGGTGTGGCAAGGCAATACGCAAGTCGGCGACACCCTGACCCTTGAGCAATACATGGAGATGGGCCATGTCTCCGTGGGCTTCGGCCGTACCCGGCACATGAGCATCGAAGAATGGTTCATGAATCAATACGGCTTCAATCGGCGTATTGAAGTGATCACCAGCGACTTCAATACCTTGCCGCAACTGATTGTCGGCACGCAGCGCATCGCCACGATGCACCAGCGTCTGGCGAACCTCTACGCGCACTATCTGCCACTGCGCATCCTGCCTCCGCCGGTGAAAATTCCGGTCATGCGCGAGTACATGTTGTGGCACCGCAGCGTTGACGGCGACCCGATGCACCGCTGGCTGCGCGAACGCATCAGCGAATCCATCCAGCATCTGCAACACGTGCCCATCGTATCTCGCGATACCTCGTATCCGCCGTCACGATTGGCCAATTAGTCGGGTGATCCTTAACGTGCCTTGGAAATGCCAAGGCAACCATAAGGACAACAATAATCATGTTTCGCTATTTCCCGACCAACTACGTTTGGAATCTCTCTGTCGACCTGGCCATTGAAATGGGCGCCCGCATGGGCGAAATCGAAGAGATGTGCGCCCCGCTGCAAGAGGCGGCCAAGCAGCCGGACGCGGCCGGCACCCGCGCCTTTCGCGAAACCTGGGCGAAAATGGCTGACAAGCTCTGCGGTCTGGCCGAAGAAGACGAAGGCAATGGCCGAATGCTCTCGGCTGGCGAAAAATACAACCGCGCCGCCACCTATTATCTGACCTGCGAGCGCCTGCAAGCCCATGGCGCGCCGGGCCGAACCGAGCTCTATCAACGCTTCCTGCAAACCTTCAAGCGCGGCATCGAACTGTCGCGTGAAAACTGTGAACGGGTGGAAATCCCTTACGAGGGCAAACATCTTTCCGGCTTGCTCGTGCGCGCCGAAGGCGTCGAGGGTCCGGCGCCGATACTGGTGCAAGTCAACGGTCTGGACTCGACCAAAGAAATGAAATACCGCGTGGGTCTGCCTGCGTGGCTGGCAAAACGCGGCATCTCTTCGCTGATCATTGACCAGCCCGGTACCGGCGAAGCGCTGCGCCTGCATGGCCTGACCGCACGATTCGACAGTGAACACTGGGCCAGTCGCGTGGTGGATTGGCTGGAAACCCGAAGCGACGTCGATGCCACTCGCATTGGGCTCGAAGGTGTCTCGTTGGGCGGCTATTACTGCCCGCGTGCGGTTGCCTTCGAACCACGCTTCGCCTGCGGTGTTGTATGGGGCGCCAATCACGACTGGCGTGATGTGCAAAAGCGTCGACTGGAAAAAGAAGGCAGCTTCCCGGTGCCGCACTACTGGGCGCATGTCTGCTGGGTATGGGGCGCCAAGGACGTCGAAGAGTTCATGACGATCGCCGAAAACGTCCACCTCGACGGCGTGCTCGACCGAATCAAGGTGCCCTTCCTCGTGACCCACGGCGAGCAGGATTCGCAGATTCCGTTGAAGTGGGCGCATCGCACCTACGAACAACTGGTCAACAGTCCAAAATGCGAACTGAAAGTCTTCACCGAACGTGAAGGGGGTGTGCAGCATTCGAGCTTCGACAACAGCATCAATGCCGGGCAATACATTGCCGACTGGGTTGCCGAAACCCTGGGCGGTCGCACCGCTTGATCCACTGAAAAACACGCCATGAAAACGCCGGACAATCTTTCGATTGTCCGGCGTTTTGCATTAGCGGATTCAAGCGCTGGTGCAGCTATTGATGCCGTCAATGCGCAGCCATCGATGCAATCTGCTGGTCGTCCCCTCGCCTGCTCTCTAGCCTCTCTTTGCATAACAATCACAGAGCGAAGACGCCATGACTGCCCTGCACCTGAAATGCCAGACCCTGTTTGACGGCACCGGACTGCAAACCCGCCAACAACAGACATTGATCGTCGAAAACGGCTTGCTCAGTTACGTCGGACCCACCGCGCTGGCACCTGCTCCCAAACCCGGCGATACCCTAGTGGATGCAGGGGATGATTTCGTCATGCCGGGGCTGGTGGATGTGCACACGCATCTGGCCTTCGGTAACGCGCAGAGCGAAGAGGACATTGATCTATGGACCAGCGACGAATTTCGCGCGTTGCGCGGGATGTTCTTCGCGCAACACGTGCTGGCCGCCGGCGTCACCAGCATGGTCTGCCCCGGCGACAGCGGCCAGCTCAGCATCGCCGTGCGCAATGCCGTCGCCGCAGGTTTATTCGAAGGGCCGAGGATCGCGGCCAGCAGCCGCGTCATCACCAATCGCCAGAGTCTCAATGACTGGTTCCCGAGTCGGGTCGGCGCCCCGGAATACTTCACGGCGCAGTTGGTCACCAGCCGTAGCGACGCCCTCGCGGAGATCCGCAAGCAGGCCAAGGACGGCGTTGACCTGATCAAGATCGCCATGGACGGCACGCACCGTCGCCCCAACGGCGAAATCATTGCGGCCTTTACCGCCGACGAAACCTTCGAAATGGTTGAGGAAGCGCATCGTCTGGGCTGCAAGGTCGCCACGCATGCCTACGGTCGCGAAGCCGTGATGTACGCGGCGCGCGCGGGGGTTGATCTGGTTTTCCATGCCTTTTACATGGACGACGCGTGCATCGAAGCGTTGCTTGAGGCCGGCAGCATCCTTGCCCCGACCATGACATTCCCGCAGAACACCGTGGATTTCTGTCAGCCCCATGACCCGGCGATCAGCACGGGTTATGCCGGTTATTGTGCTCGCACATTGGAGGTCGGTTCGGCGGTACTCAAACGGGCCAAAGCGGCTGGCGTACCCTTTGCCTGCGGCAGTGACAGCGGCTTCGCGGTGACGCCTTACGGAGAGTGGCATGCTCGTGAGCTGGAGTTGCTGGTGACTCGGCTTGGATTCACACCGGCCGAAGCGTTATACGCCGCGACCGGTGTTGGTGCGCGCTGTATGCCGCGCGGTGAAACACTCGGCTCGCTGCAAGTGGGCAAGCAGGCGGATTTTCTGCTGCTCGAGGGTTCACCGCTGGACGACATTCGCATCCTCCAAGATCGTTCGCGCCTCAAAGCGGTGTACAAGGCCGGCCAACCGGTACGCATGGATCGCAGCCCCTACAACCCCAAGCAAGTGTCCGACTTCAACTCGCTGAAATGGACCGATCTTTACACCCGCGACCGCGTGGCCCAACTGGGCAAGTGGGCCGTATGAGGACTGAGATCATGCAACGACTCGACTTGCTGACCGCCACGAATATGGCGAGCGATGCCATCCGCATCGCTCGGGAAACCGGGATCAAACCCTTGGGCGTCGCAGTACTGGATGCCGCCGGTCATCCCTTGGCGATATTGCGCGACGAACACGCCACTTTCCTGCGCACGCAAATCGCCACCGGCAAGGCGCGTGGCTGCCTGGGCATGGGTTTTGGCGGACGTGAGCTGGCGCGGCGCGCGCAGGCCATGCCGGCGTTTTTCGCTGCGATCAACAGTTTGACCGGCGGCGAGGTGATTCCGGTGGCGGGCGGCGTGCTGATTCGAAATGCCGAGGGCGTGGTGCTCGGGGCCATCGGCATCAGCGGCGATACCTCGGCCAACGACGAACGTTGCGCATTGCTGGCCATCGCCAAGGCCGGATTGGTCGCCGACAGCGGCGATCAGACAGAGGGTTGATCGAGTAACGCGGCCTGTTCCAGAAGCAGGCCGCGAAACCACTGCATGACCGGGTCATGTTCTTGATAGGGATGCCATTGCAAGACTTGAACGGCCTCTGGGAATTCCAGCGGCGCGGGGTGGACGCGTATTGGATAACACTGGGCGAAGCGTTGCGCCTGTCGTCGAAACACCGTGGCAATGCGTGCGGTACCGACAATGAATTGCGGCATCAGTACAAAGCTTTCAACGGTCACGGCCACTTGTCGCTCAATGCCGAGTTCATGCAGGTGCATGGCATCCATCGCCAGGTTGTGCCCGTCGGCAAACTCGCGCACCACGTGCGCTGCCGCGCGATAGTCGGCCATGCTCAGTTGCTCGGTAAACTCTGGCTGCTGGGCGCAGACGATACAACAGAGCTGGTCCGTCATGAGCGGCACATGGGGATAGGCCGGGTTCACCCGTCGCTGCGGCACGATTACGCAATCACTGCGCCGATAATCGAGCGCTTCGCTGACGACATCACCGTCGCGCGGGACAGGCATGTCGCGCAGGCTCAAGCGAATACCCGGAGCGACACGCGCCAATGCATGGCTGACCGCAGGGAGCAGCACATCGGCGACATAATCGGAGGCTACCAGAGTGATGTGTCGGTCGCAGTTCGCCGGGTCAAAATTCAGGGGTGCATCGACGATCTCCCGGGTCAGTGCCAACGCAGCACGTACCTTTGGCAGCAACTCCAGACCCCGCGCTGTGGGTTCCAGGCGGCGCCCGACTTGTACCAGTAACGGGTCGTTGAAATGTTCGCGCAAGCGGCCCAGTGCCGAACTGGCAGCTGACTGCCCCAGGCACAGACGCTCGGCCGCCCGGCTGACGCTGCATTCGCTTAACAAGGCGTCCAGCGCAACCAACAGATTAAGGTCAAGGCGTCGATATCGCATGTGGGTTCCGCTGCAGGTAATGGTGACGTCTTTGCGCCCGGTTTGCGGGCAGGATCAAAAACGAATCATGACCTTAGCGAGCTGTGTAGCAATGCACCAATCGCGTGTTTGGTGGGAAGGTATCGTTTACGCAGATACCAAGCGCCACTGCGCGTGAATTAGTTACTCAAGGGAAGCCACTAGCAGAAAGGTCAACACGCGGCATCGAGGATCCAGCAGGTAAGCAAAAGCCCTGCGATCACTTGTGATCGAAAGGTTGCTCGAAAATTGATGCTCGTGGACGGTAATCGGCCATTAGCGGTCGCTCGTGTGCGCTAGCTTCCGACCAAGGCAGGTGGCCGCTCGAAAACATGAAAACCTGGTCTGGTAACTTCTGGCCGTTAGCTGCCATCCGCCACCGGCAGCTATCAGCTGAGACGCCCGTACATCTGGCCCAAGCAAGCCACTCACAACACCTGTTCCCAGGTTTGTCCTGCCTGAACTCCCAACCCGCACAAAAAAACCACCGATGCGTTGTCAGTTGATCCTTTTCAGCCTATCTTCAATAAAACCTATACAGCCAACCTGTATGCGTACAACCTTTTCACCCGACTGTGTCCTTAACCCGCACCGCCACGAGTAACCCGAATGAGCCCACTACTAGCCAGCCATTACCGTGAAATCCTCGTTGGCGTCGGTGAGAACCCGGAACGCGAGGGTTTGCTGGACACGCCCCAGCGCGCCGCCAAGGCGATGCAATACCTGTGCAACGGATATGCGATGAGCCTGGAAGAC
>Ga0209795_10000547_pt1 | contig 28098 bp, 19 predicted proteins | sample AgamicOrMarz_FD_187166 | JGI IMG/M metagenome (GOLD analysis project Ga0209795, IMG submission 187166) | Agave microbial communities from Guanajuato, Mexico - Or.Ma.rz (SPAdes) (version 2) | ecosystem: Host-associated > Plants > Phyllosphere > Phylloplane/Leaf | place: Guanajuato, Mexico...
CAGTGGCTCCATTGCGCCGGCGCAGATGGGAAGACAGCAGGCGTTGCAGCAATTCACGGTCGATCTGACGGCGCAGGCTCGCGACGGCAGTCTCGATCCTATCGTTGGCCGCGACGGCGAGATTCGCCAGGTCGTCGACATACTCATGCGCCGCCGGCAGAACAATCCGATGCTGGTCGGCGAGGCGGGCGTCGGCAAGACCGCCGTCGTCGAAGGCTTTGCGCTGCGGATCGCGCGCGGCGATGTGCCTCCGGCGCTGAAGGACGTGGTGGTGCGCACGCTGGATGTCGGTCTGTTGCAGGCCGGCGCCAGCATGAAAGGCGAATTCGAGAACCGGCTGCGCCAGGTGATCGACGAAGTGCAGGCGTCGCCCAGGCCGGTGATTCTCTTTATCGACGAGGCCCACACACTGGTTGGCGCGGGCGGCGCGGCCGGCACCGGAGACGCCGCAAACCTGCTCAAGCCGGCGCTCGCGCGAGGCACGCTGCGCACGATCGGCGCGACGACGTGGGCCGAGTATCGCAAGCACATCGAAAAGGACCCGGCATTGACGCGGCGGTTCCAGACTGTGCCCGTCGACGAGCCGGATGAAGAAAAGGCCATTCTGATGATGCGCGGTGTCGCGAGCGTGATGGAGCAGCATCACCGCGTGCAGATTCTCGACGAGGCGCTCGAAGCGGCCGTCAGGCTGTCGCATCGTTATATCCCTGCGCGCCAGTTGCCGGACAAGTCGGTGAGCCTTCTCGACACTGCTTGCGCACGGGTGGCGATCAGCCAGCATGCGACGCCCGCTGAAATCGACGACATGTCGAAGCGGATCGAGGCGCTGGAGACCGAACGGAACATCATCGAGCGCGAAAAGAGCGTGGGCATCGACGTGACGGCCCGCGAAGCGCGCGTCGCTGTTTCGCTCGACACGGCACGCGCGCGCCGCTCGCAACGCGAGTCGGAGTGGGCGAGAGAAAAACCGCTGGTCGAGCGGATTCTGACGCTGCGTGCGCAACTGCGCGGCGATAGCGCGGTGGTCGATGGGACAAGTGACGACGTCGCGCAGCCGGCAGAGGCCGAGCCGGATCGGATGACGCAGACGGGCGCGGCCTCTGCGCCCGACCCTTCCGCGCGCGCGGACATGCTTGGGCGTCTCAAGCGCCTGCAAGCCGAACTCGCCGAACTCCAGGGCGAGGCTCCGTTGATCCTGCCGAGCGTCGACTACCAAGCGGTCGCGTCGGTCGTCTCCGATTGGACGGGCATTCCCGTGGGGCGCATGGTGCGCAGCGAACTGAAGACCGTGATGAATCTGGCGACCGTGCTGGGCGAGCGCGTGATCGGCCAGGATCATGCGATGGAAGCGATCGCGAAGCGGATTCAAACCTCGCGCGCCGGCCTCGACAATCCCGATCGTCCGGTTGGCGTGTTCATGCTCGCGGGCACCTCGGGCGTCGGCAAGACCGAGACCGCGCTGGCACTGGCCGAAGCGCTGTACGGCGGCGAGCAGAACCTCATCACGATCAACATGAGCGAGTTCCAGGAGGCGCATACGGTATCCACGCTCAAGGGTGCGCCGCCGGGCTATGTCGGCTATGGCGAGGGCGGCGTGCTGACAGAAGCGGTGCGTCGCAAGCCGTATTCGGTCGTGCTGCTCGACGAGATCGAGAAGGCGCATCCCGACGTGCACGAAGTGTTCTTTCAGGTTTTCGACAAGGGCGTGATGGAAGACGGCGAGGGCCGCTCGATCAACTTCCGCAACACGCTGATTCTGCTGACGACGAACATCGGCACCGAACTGATAGCGCAACTCTGCAGCCGCCCGGCCGCCATGCCGGATGCCGACGGGCTCGCGAAGGCGCTGCGCGAGCCGCTACTGGACGTGTTTCCCGCCGCGCTGCTCGGCCGGCTCGTGGCCATTCCGTACTTCCCGCTCAGCGCGGACATGCTGGCGCGAATCGTCACGCTGCAGTTGAACCGCATCAAGCGGCGCGTGGAGGAGCGCTACCGCGTGCCGTTCGACTATGACGACGCGGTCGTTCGCCTGATCGTCGGACGCTGTACCGAGAGCGAATCCGGCGGCCGGATGATCGACGCAATTCTCACCAACACGATGCTGCCCGCAATCAGCCGCGAGTTCCTTGCGCGCTTGATCGACGGCGGCGAGGTGCGGCAGGTTCGCGTGAGCGTGGAGCAGGGCGATTTTGCGTATTCGTTCGACTCCGCTGCGTGCCTCGATCAACGTGGTCTCTATGAGGAGGTTTGAAAGTTGAGAGCCATTCCAAAGGTCATTCATATCATCTGGATCGGCGGCGATATCCCGCAACGGAATCGCGATTGCATCGTCACGTTTCCAAGGATGAATCCCGACTGGGAAGTCAATCTCTGGATCGACGCCAACCAGTTGCTGACCGGCGAACGCCGCCGGCAGATCAGCGACCAGAACGGAGCGCAAGGCCTTGGGCGCGTTTCCGCGGCGCAATGGCAGGAAGTCGCACAGGTGCTGGGAAAAAAAGGAGGCGATGCAGCCACGATCCGCTATCTGGAAGAGTATCTGAATCAGCGCGGCGAGACCCTCCGAGGCATGCGCGCGACGCAGGTCAACTCGATCATCAACTTTTGCGAGGAGAACGGGATCAAGCTTCGCGAAGTGCAGCGCGACCTGAAAATGGGCAAGAACGCAGCGATTTATCGCAGGGAACTCGTCAATCGCGGCGCCAACTTCGGTTCGGCCAGCGACATTCTGCGCATCGAGATTCTTCTTCAGTACGGCGGCATTTATGCCGATACGGACGTCAGTTGCGTGAGTCCCCTCGGCGACATCGTCTGCCATCAGTCTTATCCGCGGTTTTCCGCCGTGAATCCCGTGTGGCACAACGGCGTAAGCGAAAACGACTGGACCAGCGCGGACTGGTGGCAAGCGAATATTCGCGGAGATCAACCGCCTCCCATCAGCAACTCGATCATTGCAAGCCACGCCGGCAGCAATGGCCTGAAGTCGTATAAAGCGCTGATACACAGCAGGTTCCGTTCGCTGAAAACCAACGACGAGCTGCGCACCGAGTACATGGAGGACGTGCGCCGCAGCACGATCAGGATGACCGGCCCCACGGCCGCGGCCGAGAGTTCGGGCTTCACGAAACTGCGCGACCGGATGTTTGAGGACCAGGCCCGCTCGCAGCTTCCAGAGCAGAGTCTGGAGAACAAGATCTTCATGCGCGACAACTGGTATTTCCCCATGTACAAGGTCAGAGACAGCTACTTCCACGACTGGCTTTGACGCTCGAGCCGCAAGTCGCCCACATACAACCAGCGTCCCCCGCCGCGCGCGCCGATTTTTTTACTTCACGAGGAAGGAATAGATCGCGAGAGCCGGCTGTTGTGTTCTTCGAGAGACGAACCAACCGCGTCGGGAGATAAGGCGATGCCAGCAGCAAAGAGCAACGATGGATTCGCGGAACTGTCGACACTGAGCGACAAGAATGTCGTGCAGTTCGTGACGAGGCTGATCCAGAACTTCGAGCACGGATCGAATCCCCGCTTCACATACAGGAACGTGCTGGCCGACGACGCGAAAGACAACAAGTCGAAGTCCGTGAACCTGATCTCGAACGCCGTCGTGATTCCGTGGACAGTGAGCGAAGAAGACGGTGCGCAGGACGTTCTGTTTCTGTCCGCGCATGTGAACGCCACGCTGAAAATCGGTCAGCTGAAAAAGACCTCGCCGCTCAAGATCAATGTCAGCAAGTTTCATCTGACGGTGCGGCGCAAGCGTGTGCAGGACACCATCGAGGACAGCGGCGTGACGGTCGATGTCGGACCCGAGTCGATCCACATCGGCGGTGCGAGTGACGGCGGCTGGGACAAGCGCAGCGACAACCTGGAAACGCTGCGCAAAAAGCTGATAGAGGATTCGGCGCTGCCCGCAAAAGAAACCTTGATCACAAAGGAAGCACTCAAAGAGATGCTTGACGGCTGGGTCTCGGTGTCGCGTTTCAAAAGCGAGATTCGCGAGAACTTCAGAACGTCGCTCGAAACACAGGTCGAGAAAAACGTGAAGTCCGCGGCGAACCTGCCGAGGTTCAGCGTGGACGTCGTCCTCTAGCACGCATGGACGCACGCACCATCGCACAGCTTCGCGCGCCGCACTGACCAGTTCCGCACACAACCCGCTTTCGTCAATCACATGGCTCACGCAATCACGCTCGCCTCGAACCTCGGCACCAGTCTGCTGTTCTCGAACATGACCGCGACAGAATCGCTCGGCCGTCTGTTTTCATACCGGATCGAGGCGATCAGCAAGAACCCGCAGGTCGATCTGCGCGCACTGCTCGGCACGCCGATGACCGTCAAGCTCGTCACCCCGCAGGGCTATACGCGGTACTTCAACGGCATGGTCAACGAGTGCGAGCAGGGCGGCTTCGTGAACATCGACAACGTGCGTTACGCCGTCTACACCTTCGGAGTCGTGCCGAAGGCGTGGTTGGCGACGCGCCGGCGCGACTGTCGCATCTATCGAAGCATGAGCGTGCCGCAGATCGTCAAATCGGTGCTCGCCGATGCCGGCTACGCGGACGTAAAACTGAGCTTGAGCGGCATTTACGCGCCGCGCGATTACTGCGTGCAATACCGCGAGAGCAGCTTCGATTTCATCAGCCGCCTGATGGAGCAGGAGGGCATCTACTACTTCTTCACGCATGCGGACGGTGTCCACACGATGGTGCTGGCGGACGCGCTCGGCGCGCATTCGCCTGTGTCCGGCTTCGAGCAGATTCCGTATGCGCCGCCGACCGCGCGCGGCAAACGCATGAAGGCGTCGATCAGCGACTGGACCACTGCGCGCGCGATGAATGCAACGCGTGTGCAACTGGACGACTACGACTATCTGAAACCGAAGGCGTCGCTGCTCGCCACCGAGGATGTCACCGATAAGGACGATGCCCACAGCGTGAGCGGTCTCGACATCTACGACTACGCGTACGACTACGTCGGCCACGACCAGCGTCTGCAGGACGGTCAGCGCTACGCGCAGGTGCGCGCCGATGCGCTCAACGTGCCGATGCTGACGAGCGCCGGGCACACCGACGCATGCGGCGTCACCACGGGTGCGTTATTCAGGCTGAAGGACTTTCCGCTTGCGGACGCCAACCAGGAATATCTCGTGATCGAAACCGAGATGCGGCTCGTCGAGCCGGACTACGTGACGGGCGGCGGCGCGGACGAAGGCGAGGAACCGTTTCGCTGCGCGTTCAGCGCGATTCGCAGCCGTCAGCCGTTTCGCACGATGCCGCTCACGCCGCGCCCTGTGATTGCCGGCCTGCAGACCGCGGTGGTCGAAGGCAACACGCCGGAGGACATCGCAGTCGACAAGTACGGCCGTGTGCAGGTCACGTTCTTCTGGAACCGCCCGGCCAAACCAAACGCGCAGAGTTCCTGCCCGGTGCGCGTCGCGCAGATGTGGGCGGGCAAGCGCTGGGGCGCGCAGTTTATTCCGCGCGTCGGACAGGAGGTGGTGGTCAGCTTTCTCGACGGCAATCCGGACCGGCCGCTGATTATCGGCAGCGTCTATAACGCGGACAACATGCCGCCGTACAGCCTGCCCGAAAACCGCACGCAGAGCGGCGTCAAAAGCCGCAGCCACACCGGCTCCACGGAGGACTACAACGAAATCCGCTTCGAGGACAAAAAGGGCAGCGAAGAGGTGCTGATTCATGCGCAGAAGAATTTGCGCGAGGAATCGGAGCATGACCACGACGTGCAGGTGGCGCGCAATTACACGCTGACGGCCGGCAAGCAGATCAGGCTGGTGACCGGACTCGCGAGCATCACGTTGAACAGCACGGGTGAGATCGCGATCGAGGGCACCAACGTTACGGTGAATGGCGAACTGAACGTGGCGATGACGTCGGGGCTCGCGATGGAACTCAATTCCAAGGCGAATCTGAACATCAGTTCGATTGCCGCGATGGAGATTCTCTCCGAGGCCGACTGCCTCGTGCAGTCCACCAACCTGCAACTGATCGGCACGGCCACCGCGATACTCGGCGGCGCGGCGCCGATGATCCTGCCGCTATGACTACGCTTTTCGACGCTGCCCGGCAGATGCGGCTATCCGCGCCGGCGAACGCCCGCCTGGAACCAGGCATGACGCCGCGCGCCGCCGTACAGACGCTGCTCGACGACGGACTCGCCGCCGACGCACTGAGCCTGCTCGCGCGCCTCTTGCCGCGTCGCTACACGGTCGCGTGGGTATGTCAGTGCGCGAGCCGCCAGCCCCTCGGCGCGCACGACCGCGAAGGTGTCGCGCTTGCCGAAGCGTGGGTGCGCGATCCGGGCGAAGCTCAGCGCGCCGCCGCGGCATCGTTTGCCAACGAGCACCGCTACCGGACGATCGGCGCATGGGCCTGTGCCTCCGCCGGCTGGACCGGCGGCAACCTGAATCCACGATACGGGCAGCCGACGCCGCCGCCCGAGCACCTGAGCGCGATTGCCGCCACGGCGGCCGTCAGCTACATGGCCGCGCTGGTCCCGGCGCAGATCGACGCGCGCCGCACCGCGTTCGTACGCGGCGCGCTGAGCCTGCTCGGCATCCCTAACGATATGGACGGAGCGACGCAATGAGCACCGCGCACAATCTGATTCTCTCGGTGCAGGGCGAACGGGCCGAGCGTCTCGGCGGCCGGCGCGAGCACGTGTTCGACTGTCGCGACGGCAGCATCGGGCGCTCGGAAGACTGCGACTGGGTGCTCGGCACCGAGGGTGTGTCGCGGCTGCACGCTCTGGTGCGCTATCTGAACGGCCTCTATTTCGTCGAGGACCGCAGCACCAACGGCATGCTGCTCAATGGTGCCGCTCTGCAAAGGGGCGATCCGGCGGCGCTGAAAAACGGCGACCGGCTGCAGATCGATACATTCGAAATCACGGTGCGTCTTTCCGGGGCGACGGCCGGGCAGGACGATACCTCGCGCGACGTTTCAACAGATGCCCGCAAAGCGGCGGTGCCCGCGCCGTTGCCGCCAGCGTCGGCAGGACCGTCGCCGTTGCCGGCCTCTCACGTGGGAGCGGCTCGCGCGCAGAACGCCGAGCCGCTCGATCTGGGGCTGCTGCTGCCGTCCGCGCGTGCCGGCGCATCTGGCGGCGCGGGGTTTGCGGAAGGGCTGATTCCCGGTGCAGCCGATGCCGCAGCGGCGGGCGCGAGTCTCGATCCGCTCGCGCTATTCGACGCGCCGCCTTCTTATTCCGACGAGGCTGCGCCCGCAGGTCCGCCTGCGCCGGACTGGAACCACATGCCGGCGGTCGCGGACCGCTTCCGCCCGCCGCAAGTCGAACTGCCGCGAACAAGCGGCCCGCTGCTGCCGGACGACTGGGACGCAACTGGGAGCCGCGTCGAACCGCGTTCCGGGCCGCAACGGGAGCCGGTCGATGTCGAGCCCGTCGCCGGGACGTCGGCGGATGTAGCGCAGGCGACGGACTCACGGCGGTCGGCGGATTGGCAGCATGCGTCGCCGGCTATGATGGATTCTCCGGCTCCGGCCGCCGCGCCGGTCTCATCGATTCCGACGGGCGCAGCGGCTCCGTCAGTCGATCCGGCGGCAGCGGCTCCGCTCACCGATTCGTCACCCACGCCGGCAACGTCGCCATCGACATCAACTCGGCCCACCCCACCAGCACCACCCACGACCCCCGACCCAACCCCCGTCATAACCAGCGTGTCCCCGCCAGCATCCGCCGATGCCGATGCCGATGCCGAGGCGCAAGCGCAACAATTGACCGACATGCTCCACATCGCCGTCGACGCGATGATGGACGTGCTGCGCGCCCGCGCCGAGCTGAAGAACCGCTTCCGGCTGCCTGCAACGCTGATCCAGCGTTCGGAGAACAATCCGCTCAAGTTCGCGCCGACCGCGCAGGAAGCGGTCAGGCGGCTGTTCGCGCCGCCGGACGGCGGCTTCCTGTCCGGCAACGCGGCGCTCAACGATGCCGCCGCCGACATCCGCAATCACCAGATGGCCATGCTTGCCGGCGTGCGTTCGGCATTCCAGTCGATGCTGGCCCAGTTCGATCCCGCGCGCATCGAGGAGTCCGAAGGCCGCGCGCGACGCTTGCCGCTCGGCGGCCGGCCGCGCCACTGGGAGCGCTACAAGGAGCAGTTCGACGCGCTAACCCGAGACCCCGACGAATGCTTTCGGCGCCTGTTCGGCGACGAATTCGCGCGGGCCTACGAGCAACAGCTCGCGCACCTCAAAGCCCGCTCGGCCGACGACCCGCAATAGTGACCCCAGCCACCGCGTCAGCGCACCGCCCGCAGCCGGGCGGCGCACACAGAACTCTTGATCGAACCGACGACATGACCCACCGCAACAAAGTCATATGGAGCGAAGGCCTGTTTCTGAGGCCGCAGCACATGCAGCAGCAGGAACGCTACTTCGAGCGCTACGTGGAACTGCGCGCGGGCGGGCTGCGCCCGCATGCGTGGGGCTTCCAGGAACTCGAACTCGAACCCGATCTGCTCGCGATAGGCAAGCTCGGCATCAAGCGCGCGCGGGGCGTGTTTCCCGACGGCACGCCCTTTTCGATGCCGGGCGACGATCCACTGCCGGCGCCGCTCGACATCGATTCGAACTGGCGCGATCAGGTCGTTCATCTGAGCTTGCCGCTGCGCTCGTCCACGCGGGCAGACAGCGGATGGACCGGCGCGGGCGCCGCCGACCAGCTATTGCGCTATCGGGTTCGCGAGACGGAAGTGCACGACGCGTCCGGCAGCATGGAAGGGCTTACCGTGCTCGAAGTCGCGGGCATGAGCACGCGGCTCATGCCGGAGTCGCAGCCCGCCGAGGGACTGATGCAGATTCCGCTCGCCCGCGTGATCGAGTGCCGGGCCGACCGGCGCGTGACGCTCGACGACGGCTTCATGCCGAGCGCGTTGCAGACTCAGGCTGCCGAGCGTCTGGTGACGTTTCTGTCGGAACTGCTCGGCCTGCTTCACCAGCGCGGCGAAGCGCTCGCGAGCCGCGTCACGCAAACGGATCGGGGCGGTGCTGCGGAGATCGCCGACTTCCTGATGCTGCAGGTCATCAACCGTTACCAGCCGCTCGTTGCGCATCTGGCCGAAGCGCCGCTGCTGCATCCCGAAGCGCTGTACCGGCTGCTGCTCGAGCTGGCCGGGGAACTGGCCACCTTCACCGCGCCGGCCAAGCGCGCGCAGAGCTTTCCGGCGTACCGGCACGAACTGCTGCGGGAAAGCTTCGAGCCGGTGATCGCCGCATTGAGGATCGCGCTGAGCGCCGTGCTCGAACAGAGCGCGGTGCCGATTCCGCTGCAGCAACGCAAGTACGGCGTGTGGGTCGGCGTCGTGCCGGATTCGACGCTGCTCGACACGGCAACCTTCGTGCTCGCCGCGCGAGCCGATATGAAAGCCGAGGACATGCGCCGGCAGTTGCCCACGCAATCGAAAATCGGGCCCGTGGAGAAAATCCGCGACCTCGTGAATCTGCAACTGCCGGGCATCGGCGTGTCGTCGATGGCGGTCGCGCCGCGCCAGTTGCCTTATACGTCCGGCTTCGTGTATTTCGAGTGCGACCGCGGTTCGGCGATGTGGCGAATGTTGAAGACATCCGGTGGCATCGCGATGCATTTCGGCAGCGGCTTTGCCGGCCTCGATCTTCAACTGTGGGCGGTTCGCGCATGAACACAGCCAATCGCAACGATCAGCCGGGCGGGCGCTTCGACGCCACCGTGATCCGTCCGCAGCCGCAAGCCGGTGCCGACGACGCAACGCGCATCATGCCGCGGCATGCGCCTTCGCGCGGCCACGAGCAGGCCGCTTCTGCCGCGCCGCGTATCGAACTGCGCGAATTGATGAGCGGCGTCGTCAATCCGCTCGTGCGCGCCGCCAATCCGCTGCTGCTCCTCAGCGTGCAGTTGCGGCACAGCGTGGCGGCGCCCGCCGATGTCGCGCGGCTGCGCGAACAGGCCGTCGCGCACGTGCACAGCTTCGAGCGTCACGCGCAGGATGCCGGTGTCAACACGCAAACCGTGATGGCCGCGCGCTACGTGCTCTGCACCATGCTCGACGAAGCCGTGAACAACGCGCCGTGGGGCGACCTCAGCGGATGGGCGCAAAAGACGCTGCTCGTGACGTTTCACGGCGAGACCTACGGCGGCGCCAAGTTCTTCCAGATTCTCGACCGGCTGAGCGTGGACTTCTCGCGTCATCTGGATCTGATCGAGATGATGTACATCTGCCTCGCGCTCGGTTTCGGCGGACGCTATCTGGTGGAGCCGGGCGGCCTCGGCCGTCTGGCCGACATTCAGGACGATCTGTACCGCCGGATTCGCGGCTTGCGCGAAGCGCCCGCTGCCGAACTGGCGCCGCACTGGCGCGGCGTCGATGACCGCCGCAATCCGGTCATGCGTCATGTGCCGCTGTGGATCGCCGCTGCCGCGTCGGCGCTCATCGTGATCGGTGCGTTCCTGCACTTCTTCACGCGGCTGAATGCGCTCGCCGAGCCCGTCGGCGCGCAGCTTGCCGCGATCGGCACAGGCAGCGCGCCGCCGCCCGCCGGGGCCGCTGCGCCCAGGCCCGCTCGCCCCAGCCTGAAGGCGCTGCTTGCGCCGCTCGAGCAATCGGGCGCGCTCGCCGTGGACGAGCAGGCCGACGGCCGCGACACGATACGCCTTGCGGCAGGCGCGCTGTTTCCTTCGGGCGGAGCGGATCTTTTACCCGACGAGATTCCGCTGCTGCGCCGCGTGGCCTCGGCGCTGAACCAGGTGCGCGGGCGCGTGATCGTGGTGGGCCATACCGACGATCAACCGGTGCACTCGCTCCGATTCAAGGACAACTTCGCGCTGTCGACGGCGCGCGCGCAGAACACGCTGGCGGTCCTCGCACAAGGACTCGACGATCCGCGCAGGCTGGAGGCAAACGGTGCCGGTTCGTCACAGCCGATTGCGACGCCGGCCGATCTGGCGGCGAACCGGGCGCGCAACCGTCGCGTGGAAATTCTGTTTATCCCGGAGAACTGAACCCATGAACACGCTGAAAACCTGGGTGAAGTCCCGGTGGTTCACGCACGCGCTCGGCCTGCTGCTGATCGCGGCACTGATCTGGCTCGGCGGCCCTTACGTGGGCATTGGCGAGCGCGAACCCCTCGCGAGCGCGGCGGCGCGGGTCGCATTGATTCTCGCCGTGGTGCTCGCATGGGTGATCGCCTTGCAGGTCCTGCAATGGAGAGCGCAGCGCAAGACTGCACGGCTTTCCGGCGACCTCGCGGGCCAGGAAACGCAGCTCGCCGCCGCGGAGCCCGGCAGCGAGGAGCGCGCGCAACTGCTGCAGCGCTTTCGCGAAGCAATCCACACGCTGCGCAAGACACGCCGCAACGGCAACAACCTGTACGCGCTGCCGTGGTATGTCGTGATCGGGCCGCCCGGCTCGGGCAAGAGCACGCTGCTGCAAAACTCCGGTCTCGACTTTCCGTTGTCCGAGCGCTTCGGCAAGGACGCGTTGCGCGGTATCGGCGGCACACGCAACTGCGACTGGTGGTTCACCGACGAGGCCGTGTTTCTCGACACCGCGGGCCGCTACACGACGCAGGATTCCGACGCGCAAGCCGATGCAAGCGCATGGCAGTTGTTTCTCGCGCTGCTGCGCCGCTATCGCAGGCGCCGGCCGCTGAACGGCGTCATCGTGACGATGAGCGTGTCCGATCTGCTCGGCTTCGACGACGCCGCGCGCGAACAGCATGCGCGCGCCGTGCGCCGGCGCCTGGACGAACTCGCGCAGCACCTGAAAGTCGCCGTGCCCGTGTATCTCGTGTTCACCAAATGCGACCTGGTAGCGGGCTTCGGCGAGTTCTTCGACGACCTGGGCGCTCAGTTGCGCAGCCAGGTGTGGGGCGTCACGTTCCCGCTGGGCGCGAGCCTCGACGGCAGTGCGTCCAGCCGTTTCGCCGATGAATACGATCTGCTGCTCAACCGGCTCAACACGCGCCTGATCGAGCGCCTGCACGGCGAGCGCGACCGCGGCCGGCGTGCGTCGGTGCTGAGCTTTCCGCAGCAACTGGGTGCGTTTCGCGAGATCGCCCGGCAGTTCGTCGAGGCCGCGTTCGGGCGTCACGAGTACGGCACGCCACCGATGCTGCGCGGCGCTTACCTGAGCTCGGGCACCCAGGAGGGCGCGCCGATCGACCGGATACTGGGAGCGGTCGCGCGTACCTTCGGCGTCGACGCCGCGCGAGTGCAGGCCGGCGCCGGGCAGCGGCACACCTACTTCGTCGAGCGCCTGCTGAAGGATGTGCTGTTTCGCGAGTCGGGTCTCGCGGGCACGAATCCGCGCTTCGAGCGGCAAAAGCTCTTCATGCAGGCCGCCGCCTATGCGGGCCTCGCCGTCGTGACCCTCGTGCTGGTCGCGGGATTCGCGACCAGCTATGCGCGCAACCGCGCGTTCGTCGCGGAAGTTCAGGGCGCGCTGAAGGACTTGCCGGACGCCGCTACGCTTGCCGGCGCGCCTGACCTCAAGTCGTATTTTGCGCGGGCGCTCGCGCGGCTCGAGGTGATCTCCGCGACGCAGGACGCCGCGGGTCAGTACCGCGCGCATGTGCCGTGGTCGATGCGCTTCGGGCTGTATCAGGGCAACGCGCTCTTCGCGCAGGCGCACAGCGCATATCTGCGCGAGCTTGACGGCACCTTGCTGCCGGGCGTCGACCTGCGGTTTCGCGAAGGTCTCGTCGAGAACGCCAGCAATCCGCAAGCGCTCTACGACGATCTGAAGGGCTACCTGATGCTCGGCGAGCCGCAGCATCTCGACGCCGACGAACTGGCCGCGCTTGCGCGCGTCGAGTGGCAGCGGCTGTTTCCGCAGGACCCGGCGATTCGCACTGCGCTCGACAAGCACTTCTCGGCCCGGCTCGGCGACGCGCAGAAGCCGCGCGCACTGCCGCTCGACAACGCACTGATCGCTCAGGCGCGCTCGACGCTGAAGACAGCGGACGTCGCCACGCTGATCTACGGCAGCGTGCAACTGGACGCGGGCCGCTCCGGCGCGTCGCCGGTGCGGCTCGACCAGTCGCTCGGGTTGCTGGGCAACGTGTTCCGCCGCAAGAGCGGGGCGCCGCTGTCCGAGCCTTTGCCGGTTCTTTTCACGCGGCCGTATTTCCAGTCCGAGGTGAGCGGCGGGCTAGACCAGTCCGTCGATCGTTTCGTGAAGGACTACTGGGTGTTCGACAGCGGGCGCGTCGATCCGCTAGCCCGCTCGCGCTACGAACAACAGGTGCTGACGCTCTATGAGCAGGGCTACATCCGGAACTGGGATGCCTTGCTCGCCGATCTGCAATTGCAGCCGGTCACGAGCATTCAGGACGCGAGCGCGATGGCCGCGAAACTGTCCGGACCGAGTTCGCCGCTAAAAGCGCTGCTCAACCTGGTTCGCGACAATACGAGCGACATGTTGCGCGCGCCGGCAAGCGGCGCCGCGGCGGGCGCCGATTCGCTGGCCTCGCAGGCGCGGCTTGCGGGTGAAAACATCGCGGCGAAGCGCGCGCTGAACACGCGCCTCGCGGGCGAACTGCGCAACGCAGGCGCGCCGCTGCCCGTCGGCGTCACGCTCAAGGCGGGCGATGCGAACCCGGCCGGCTCGCGGCAGCCGGGCGCGGCCATCGAAGAACATTTCGCGCAGATCGATCAACTGGGCACGGGCGCGGGCACGAGCGGCGCGACGCCGCTCGACCATACGTTGGCCGTGCTCGATCAGCTTGGCAAAACCCTGCTGACCATGAACGACCTGAGCGACCCTGCCGCGCAGAACAGTCCGGCGCTGCTTGCCGCGCGCCAGGAAGCGGGGCAACTGCCGCCGCAGGTGGCCGGACTGATTCAGGGGCTCACCGGCAAGAGCGCCGATCTGGTTGCGAGCGGCAGCAGCGCGGCGCTTGCCGATCAGTTTCGCGCGGCGGCGGGCAGCGACTGCGCAAACTTCGTCGATGGACGCTATCCGTTTGCGGCAAGCGGCGGCTCGGATATCCCGTTGCAGAATTTCGCCGAACTGTTTGGCAACGGCGGCAGATTCGACAGTTTTTTCAAATCGACGCTTGCGTCGAGAGTCGATACGGGCGGCCGTGCATGGCGCTGGAAACCGGGCTCGCCGCCGGGACCGCAATCGGTACTGGCCGGCGCGCAGGCCGCCGACGACATCCGTCAGATGTTCTTTCGCAGCGGCGCTCAGGTGCAGGTCGGCTTCACGCTGCTCGCGCCGCAGTTCGAGGCGCCCATCGCGCGGGCCGTGATCGAGATCGACGGGCAGAAGTACGACTATTCGGCTAACGGGGCGTCGAGCGTGGCAATGGCATGGCCGGGCCCGCAGCCGGGCCATGTGTCGGTCAGCGCTTTCGATGTGGCCGGCCGTCCGCTCGGCACGCCGTTGCGCTTCGACGGCGAATGGGCGTTCTTCCATGCGCTCGACGCCGCTCGCCTGCAAAAGCAGGGCGATCTTCGCTATCTGGCGACGTTTGATTTCGACGGCCATGCTCTGAAGCTGCCGATCCAGCCGGCGAGTCTGCGCAATCCGTTCGACAGCAATGAAGTGCGGCGCTTCAGGTGTCCGCGATGAGCGGCGCCGTCGGCTTCTACGGCAAGCTGCCCGGCGCAGGCGACTTTGTGCGGCGCCGGCTGCCGCCGGACTTCGTCGATGCATGGGATCGCCACTTCCAGCGCGCGGTCGAGATCGGGCGGCGCGAGACCGGCGAGCGATGGGCGTCCGCCTGGCAGCACGCCGCGGCATGGCGGTTCGTGCTTCCGTCACAGGTATGCGGCAACGGCTCGTGGTGCGGTCTCGCCGGTCCGGCCGTGGACCGTATCGGCCGTGCATTCCCGACCGTGCTGGCGGCGCGCTGTTCCGGCGAAGTCGCGGAGCTGTTCGGCAATCCCGGCTGGTTCGACGCGCTCGAGCGGGTGTACCGCAGCGCTCAAGGCGAGGCAGTCAGCGTCGAGACGTTCGACGCGCGCGTCGTGACGCTGCCCCGGCCATTCAGCGACGCGCGCGATTTGTCGGCGCTTTGGCGCGAGTTGCCGTGGGACAGCGGGCAATGGGAACTCGGCATAGCGGACAGCACGTGCGCCGGCCTGATTCTGAGCGAGGCATGGCGCCAGCTTTGCATGAGGCCGGGGCCGTGGTGCCTGTGGTGGACCGCGGGCGCGGCGCGATTGCTGGCGACGCGCGGGTTGCCACGCAGTTATGCGGCGCTGCTTGCGCCTTCACGCCTGCCGGTTCAGGACGTATATGGGCTGCACGAACTGGAGGAACTGCACGGACCGCATGGAGCGTATCGACAGTATCAACCGTACGAGCAACCCTTGCGCGCTGACGATACTTTTAGCTCGTCGGATATCGATGCAGGCGACGCCGCGTCGGTAACGGCAGCCTCCGCCTTCGCAAGCGAGCCTTTGATCGCGACCTCAAGCAGTCCCGACCTCGTCCCTCGCACCGCCCCGATCGGCAGCACGACGATGTGGCTGGACAACGGCCGCACTTTGCTCGTGAGCGCCGACGACGGTCCGTCTGATCCACGCTGCGTGGCCGCGCGCGGCATCCGCGAGACGGTGCTGCTGAACGCGCCCGACGCCCGGATGCTCAGGGCCGGGCTGATGTCGCTCCATGCGCGGCTGCGTGATTCAAACAGTGAAGCAAGCCGTGAAGCAAGCCGTGAAGCAAGCGGGGCGGCTGCCGAAAACGGCGCGGCTGTCGTCGTGTGTTTCGAGGGCGCGTCCGCCCGCGTGATGCGCGTCGGCGCCGCGGCGCTGTGGCACTGGCGCTCCGGCCAGTTGCTCGCGCCGTTCGTCGAGCGCGCGGCCGGCGCGGGCGGCGAGCTGGACGATCTGCTGTTCGGCGACGCATGGCTCGACATGCCCGGCATCGGCGCCCACGGCGATCCGAACTGCGAGGAAGCGGCGCTTTCGCTCGAACGCGGCGACCGTCTGCTTCTGCTCGCCACACGCGAACTCACGCGGCTTTCGCGCGACTGTCTCGCCACGGCGCTGGCGCTGCCGACCTGCGACGACGCGCGCGCCTATCTGGCGAATGCGGCCGGACTTCGTGCGCCGTCCGCGGAATGGCCGCTCGCGGTCGTGGAGATAGACGCATGACGACGGTCTGCCGCTCAGCCGGCCACACGGAAACCGGTAACGTGCGCCGCCGTAACGAGGACGCGATCCTGGTGCGCGACGACCTCGGACTGTGGGTCGTCGCCGATGGACTCGGCGGCCACGCGGCCGGCGACTACGCCAGCACGCTGATCGTCGAGCGGCTGGGTGCGCTGACTCGCGACGCCGACGTGAACGACTTCATTGCGGCCATCGAAGATACGTTGCAGCAGGTCAACGCCGAGCTGCGCGCGGCAGCCGCGGCGCGGCAGGTCGACGTGATCGGCTCGACGCTCGCGCTGCTGGTCCACGCCCCGGCATTCGTGCTGTGCGGCTGGGTTGGCGACAGCCGCGTCTATGTGCACGAAAACGGCGCGCTGGTTCAGCTCACGCGCGATCACGTGCACGGTCAGCCAGCCGACATCACACAGTTCGGCACGCGCGCGCCGGCAGCGGGGGCGGGGGTGCTGACACGCGCAATCGGCGTCGAGGACACGCTGTTCGTCGACTGGGCGGTGGCGGGCAGCCGCCCAGGCATGCTGTTCCTGCTGTGCTCGGACGGGATCAACAAGGAACTCAGCGACGGCGAACTGGCCGACGCATGCCGCGATCCCCACACCCCGCAGCAGCTTGTGGACCGCCTGTTCGCGCTGTCGCTTGCGCGCCGCGCCCGCGACAACCTTTCCGCCGTGATCGTGCGGCTTGAAGCAGCCTGATAGACCTTCGATGAACGACATCTACTCACGCCTCGGCGCCGGCGGCGCGCGCGCACGGCAACTGTTCCTTCTGATCGAGGCCCGCGCACGGCGGTTGTTCGCGCGGCGCGCCGAGCCGGTTTCGTCTTCTTCCGTGTACCGCCGCGAGCAAGTGGCGCTCGATGCGAGGCCCGTTGACGCCGGCGACGGCCTCACTGTCGTGCAACCCGCAGTGGGGGTTTCATCGCGCGCATCGTGGGACGACGCGACCGTCGTCAAACCCGCGAGCCGTTCCGTCAGCCACGCGGGATCGGAAGAAGTCCGAAGCAACGATGCGAACAACAGCGATGTGAACGACGGCAGCGCCAGTGATAGCAAGTCCAGCGATAGCAGCCTTAACCGCGATAGCTGGCAGCGTGTAGCTCAGGCGCGAAGCGGCGATCATGCATCGGTGGGCAAGCTGCTCAAAGGACGTTTTCTGCTCGAGCGCGAACTGGGGCGCGGCGGCATGGGCGTCGTCTATCTGGCGCGCGACGAGCGCAAGGTCGAGGCCCGCGACCGCGATCCCTACGTGGCCGTGAAGGTGCTCAACGACGAGTTCCGCCGCCACCCGGATTCGCTGATTGCCTTGCAACGCGAAGCGCGCCGCGCGCAACGGCTTGCTCACGACAACATCGTGCACGTCTACGATTTCGACAAGGACGGCACGATCGTTTTCATGACGATGGAGTACATCGACGGCACGGATCTGCGCACGCTGATTCGCGGGCGTCCCTCGGGAATGCCGTTTCGCGAGGCGTGGCCGCTGATCGACGCGATGGCGCGCGCGTTGCAGCGCGCGCATGCGAGCGGCATCGTGCACTCGGACTTCAAGCCGGGCAACGTCATGGTGACGCGCGACGGCGTGCCGAAGGTGTTCGACTTCGGCATCGCGCGGGCGGGGCTCGCTGCGGCGGGCGCGGCCGGTGAGCAGACCGTGTTCGATGCCGGCACGCTCGGCGCGATGACACCGGCCTATGCGAGCCTCGACATGATCGAGGGCGCGGCGCCGTCGGTGCGCGACGACGTGTACGCGCTCGGCTGTGTGGTTTTCGAGTTGCTAACCGGCCGCCATCCGTTCGACCGGCACAGCGCCGACGTCGCGTTGCGCGAGAGTGCAGTGCCGCCGCCAGTGCCGGGTCTCGGGCGGCGTCAATACCGGGCGCTGTGCCAGGCGGTGGCTTTTCGCGGCGGCGAGCGGTTGCAGACGGTGGGCGCGCTCGTCGAAGGGCTGCGGCCGAGGAAAATGCGCGAGCGCCTCTTGCCATACTGTGCGGGCGCTCTCGCCGTGGCGGTGCTCGCCGCAGGCGCTTCCGCATGGCATAGCCAGCATCGCCATCGGCAACTGGAGGCGACCATCGCGCGCTTTGCCGATAGCGATTCACGGCACTACGCGAACGAAGACCAGGCCGTCGCGGCGCTCGCATTACTGGGCGTCGACGAGCGCGAACGCCTCGTGCTGAACCAGAACGATCTGATCCAGCGCTTTCTCGCAAGCCGGCTCGACGCGTACTGGAGCCCGCCGCTCGGGCGGATCGATTATGCGGCCGCCCAGCACGTGTTTGAGATCCGCGACCAGTTGAAGCTGTTTTCGCCGGAATTCGACGTGCGGCGCAAGCAGATCGACGATGAGCGCGCCGACATGCTCGCGAAGCTCGCGAGCAGCCTCGACGAAGCGCTCGATCGCGACGCGTTGTTCGACGACCAGCCGGGCAGCGCGGCGGACATCCTGCAGCGGATTCGCATGCTCGACCCGGGCAGCGCGTTGCTGAAGAGTCCGCAGATCGAATCGCGCTACGACGCCGCGATCGGGCAATCGCTCGACTCGGCCAGGTTCGACGAAGCGCGGGCGCGGATCGCGCTGGCCCTGCAACTGTTTCCGGACTCCTCGCGCTTGCAGCGGCGGCGCGGACAACTGGCGGCCGCAGCGGCATCGGCGACACAAAATCATGGGACGCCTGCCGCCGCGATGAGCGTGCCCGATGCGCGCCGCTCGCTCGTGGAACTGGCGGCTAATCCGTCAGCCAGTGCATCGTGGCTCGACGGCGTGAGCCGGGCGATGAGCGCGCTGCAAAACGACGCTTCGTCGGAAACCGGCACCGCAATAGACGCGCTCGCCGACGGCATCGTCGCCGCGGCGTCTCGCGTGACCGATCCGCTGCTGGCGCATCGGACGCTGGACGTCATCGAGGTCGGCTTGCGTTATGCGCCGCATTCGCCGGGTCTTTCCGCTCAGCGTGACCGGATGCTGCAGTTGTTGCAGCAGCAACGCATCGACCAGTTGACGGCGAGCGGCGACGCGGCTGCGCAAATGGACGCGCTGCGGCTCGCCGCTGCCGCCAACGACGGAGCGCGTGCTCTCGCGGCACTCAACCGGATGCGCGCGTTGGAACCCGGCAACGCGTTCCTCACGAGCGGCGCGCCGCAGCTCGTTGCCAACGCGTATCTCGGCAATGCTCGCGCGCTTGGCCGCGCGGGCCATCTGCAAGACGCCGCTCGCGTCGCCTCACAGGGTGCCGACGCGCTTTCGGGCGATCAGAAACTCGGCGACGCGGCGCAACGCTATCTGCTCGCCGCGGCAATCCTGGCCGCGCGCGATCAGCCGATGGCCGACCCGGATCTGCAGGCGCTGCAGGCACGCTTCGATACCGCGCAGGCAGCCGACCCGGAAGCCATGAAGCAGATGGAGCGCGACATCGGCGCGAGCATCGCGTTGCCGCCAGGCGGCTTGAGCGCGCTGCTGGACCAGATCAAGGCGCGGGTCGAAAGCGGCGACGCGGCGAGCGCGGCGGCGTCGGTTTCAATGACGCTGCCCCCGCGCAGCGACCGGCACAGCCAGGCGAACGCATGACGGGCAGCGAAATGCGGCGGGCCGGACAGCGCAGACGGGCGGCGCGGCGCGACACTCAGGCGGAGCTTGCAGCGACGACACAGGAGGAGCCGGGCGTGCGCGAGCAGCAGGTCAACGACGCGTTGCGGGCGCTCGATGAAATGCATCGGCTTGGCCGCATCGAACGCGATGCATATCGGCAGCGGCGGCGACGCTTGCTTGATTCGCTCGTCGGCGAAGCGCCCTCCGATGGGCGCGATACGGTGCGTCGAAGCGTCCCTGCGGGTGCCGCACGGCGCCAGCCCGTGCCGATTCGGCGGCGCGATGCCGGCAGCGCGCAGATGCCTGTGAAGCGAGGCCGCTCGTCCGCGCTATGGATGCTGCTGATGCTGCTGCTGGTCGCGGTGGCCAGCGCGCTTGCCGCCGGGTGGTTGATGCTGACTCGTTGATGCTGGCGTCATGATCGCCGCTGAGGGCCGCGATGCGGTCTGCTGAACGCGCCTCCGCGGCCACGCCTCGCCGGCCGCGCCTCGCCGGCCGCGCTTATTCGCTCTCCGAACCCGACAATGTCTGAAGCTCCGACAGCCCGCCTGGCGCGATGTCCCTGAGCACCTCGGTGAAACTCTTGCCGACGAGGCGTCGCGCGCGTTTTAGCAGAATCGGTAGCGGGCTCGAAGGTTCGACGCGCTCGTAGTAGTCGCAAATCTCGTCGAGCCGCCGGATCACATCGGCCTGGCCGGAGATTCTCGCGTTGGCCGGCTCATGCGTAGCGCCCTCGTGCGGCGACACAGGCGAAGACGAAGACAAGTCCAGAAGCGAGCCCGACAGCGAGGCCGGCGACGCGCCGACGCCCGCTTCCGGTCGTCCAGGAAACCGGCGCTGCACTTGCGCATCGACGAATTTTTTCAGATCCGCGATATCGCCGCACAACAGCGCCAGGTCGGGGCTCGCCGTGCCGAGTTTTTCCCGCGCCAGCGCAACGATGGCTTGCGCATGTTCCTGTGCTTCTGCGAGCGTTGCGGCCGATTGCGGCAACTGATCCTCCGGGCAGTCCATGCAACATGCTTCGAGATCGACGAGCGTCGGAGCCGGCGCGCCGTCCTGCGACGGCGACGCGTTGATCGCGCCCGTCGCGACGCGCAGATCGCGCAGCGAAAAGCGGCCGAGACGCGGCGACTGCACAAACGGAGCAAGCCTGAACATGCCGAGCGCGCTTTGCGGATCGCCAAGCGGCATGAGCGCATTGGCGCGGGCGGTGGGGTCGTTGTTATCGTCTGCGTCCAGTTGCGGATGCACATGGTCCCAGTAGCGTTCGAGCAGCCCGCGCACGAGGCCGAGGCCCGCGGCCCATCCGGACAGACCTTCTCTACGGGTTCGAGCAGAACACAGGTGAACCGCGACGCGCAGATCTTTCGTGCGCGCGAGCAGCGCGCCGGCGGCGCTTGCGACTTTGTCCCAGTCGGGTTCCTGAGCCGCTTTCAGACTGTCGCCCATGGCGCGCTCGGGCGTCGGTGTCGCCAGCAGTTCGAGTTCGGTGAAGGCGGGATCGTATTCCAGGTTGAGCCCGGCCGGCGCCGCATCGTCGATAGGGGAAAGCAGGGCATTCGTCGTGGAGGAGTCGGTCATGTCGGACTGGAAGATGAGAGCATGTGCAAGCGCAAGCGAAAACGGCGGACGCGCTCGCGTGATTTCGTTCGGTGTTTCCGGTCCATGACAGAACAACTGACGGCGAGCGGTTATTCCACCTGAGGCGGCAAACAGGCGTGGCTGCCCCGAAGCAAACGTTTGACGCACGCTGTACAATCCGCGAACTCCTTCACCCGCAGGAACGGTCAGTCAGCAGCCGGCGCGCCGGACGGTAACCCTGCTTCGAGCCAGTCAATCATGTCAACAGCAGATGTCGAGAATCTGCCCAGTCTTCTACCGGGCATGCTGCCGCGGCTCTGGGCATTCTCTCTGCGCCTGTGCGGGAACCAGCACGACGCCGAGGACCTGCTCCAGCGCGCGTGCGTGCGGGGGCTCGAACGTGCTCATCAATTGCAGCCCGGTACCTCGCCTCTGAGCTGGATGTTCTCCATCGTCCATTCCACCTGGCTCAACGAACTACGTGCGCGCAACGTGCGCAGCCGCTCGAGCATGGAGTGGGACGACAACTTTCTCGAAACCGTGCCCGACCCAGGGGCGCGCAATCCTGCCGACAGCGTGAGCGAGATCATCGCGGCGGTGGAGCGTCTTCCCGACGCGCAGCGCACCGTGATGCTGCTCGTGGCGGTCGAAGGGTTCAGCTATGCGGAGGCGGCCGAGGTGCTCGGCGTGCCGATCGGCACGATCATGAGCCGGCTCTCCCGCGCGCGCCAGACAATCGGTGCGCAATTCAGCGACCATGATACGTCTTCGGCACGATCGTCGAAAAACCAGCGAGCGGCGCAATGAAGATCGATGATGCCAGCCTGTTGGCTTATGTCGACGGTGAGTTGTCGGGCCCCGAGCGCGAACAGGTGGAAAAGGCGATCCGCGAATCGGAAGACCTCGCGTCCCGCGTGTCGATGCTGCGCGCCTCGCAACTGCCTTATCGGCATGCGTTCGAACAGCAGGCGTTGCCGCCCATGCCGGAATCGCTGGGCCGTAGCGTCGACGCGTTGATCCGTCAGCATGTGGAGCGCGAGAGCGCCGAGCGGAGCGCGAGCGCTGACGCGGCAGAAGCGGCAGAAGCGGCAGAAGCGGATAACTCGCGCGGCACCGAAGAACAGCCTGGCGACAATGTGCGGCCGCTAAGGCCTCGGACGAAGTCGCGGCAATGGCTGTCGCTGCCGCAGTGGCCCACGTGGCCGAAGCTCGCGGTGGCGTTCGTCGCGGGCGCGTTCTGCTGCGGCCTCGCGCTGCGGCTCGTGCCGCAACTGGCCGGTGGCGGCGCGCTCACCACGGCCTCTGACGACTCGGGCATGACGCCGTGGATCAAGGCGGCGGCCGGTTATCAGAAGCTGTACACACGGGACACGGTCGCTCTGCTGCAACCCGACATGAGCACCACGGCGACGACCGTTGCAGACATCCAGCAGGTGGATGAGTTGCCCGTACGGATTCCCGATTTGCGCAGCCAGGGGCTGACTTTCAAGCGCGTCCAGCGGCTGCGCTTTCATGGCAAGCCACTGGTGCAGATCGTCTATTTGCCGGAGAAGGGCGACCCGGTCGCGCTGTGCGTGCTGAAAGAACCGAAGGCGGATGCAGCGCCGTCGAACGCGAAAGTCGAAGGCATGAAGGTGGTCGCGTGGCGGCGCGGCGAGGTGGGCTATGCGCTGATCGGCACGCCAGGTACAGTCGATCTCGATGCGCTCGGCAGGCAGCTTTACGATGGCCGGGTATCCGCGACCGTCGGCGACAACCGCACCGGCACCGATGTCCAGCAGAGTTGAGCGCAACCTTAGCGGTTCGATGTGCATGACGAGTCGCGCCGCATTCGCTGGTCACGCGCCGCTCGGGCACGCCGCGTTGAAGCGCACGCGCCGCCGGCCGCATAACGCATGAGGTTCGGCCACTTGGGCGATCAGCCGGCGCGTCAGCGATCATCGCGTCGCACGTTGCGCGCGTTGCGCTCGTTCGCCGTATGCGCGATACCCGCGGCGCTCGCCGCTGTGTTCCTTTCGTGCGTGGGCTGGCTTTCTCCACGGCTGAACGCGCGGCGCATCGTCAATGCGTTCGAGGCGACGACCACGCCGCACCCCGGTTTCAGGCGCAATCATGCGAAAGGAATTTGCGTGACCGGCCACTTCGACAGCAACGGAGACGGCGCGCTGCTCTCACGTGCCAGCGTGTTTGCGAAGGGGCGTTATGCGGTTGTCGGACGCTTGTCGATACCCGGCGGCGATCCCGGTGAGGACGACGCCGCCGCCACGGTGCGCAGCCTCGCGCTGCGCATGACGCTGCCGCGCGGCGAGGAGTGGCGTCTTGCGATGAACTCCACGCCTGTGTTCCCGGTGCGCACGCCTCAGGCGTTGCTCGAGCAGTTGCAAGCGGATGCGCGCGATCCGCGCACGGGCCGCCGCGATCCGGCGAAGATGCAGGCGTTCCTCGACAGTCATCCCGAGGCCCGCGCTTTCAGGCGTTTTATCGAGCAGCATCCGCCGTCGTCGGGCTACGACAACGCCACGTACTACGGCATCAGCGCGTTCCAGACTATCGACGCGCACGGTATTCGTCGCTTCGTTCGGTGGGAAGTGGTGCCGGACAAGCCTTATCGTCCCGTCGATGCCGGCGATCTGCGCGATCCGGATTTTCTGTTCTACGATCTGTCGAAAAGTCTGCGCAAGGGGCCGTTGCGCTGGCATCTGTTTATGAACGTCGCCATGCCCGGCGACACGACCGACGACTCCACCCGGCAATGGGTGAGTTCGCCGCGCCGACCGAGAATCGACGCAGGCACGCTCGTGATAGATCGCGCGCAAACGCAGATCGACGGTGCGTGCCGCGATCTTGCTTTCGATCCAACGGTTTTGCCGGACGGCATTGCGCCTTCCGCCGATCCGCTGCTTGCCGCACGATCCGCCGCCTATGCCGTGTCCCTGCAGCGCCGCACGAGTGAAGAAGCGGCGGCGCGGGCCCGCGCACATTGACGCGCGCACTGCCTCGGGTGGGAACGCACCGCCAGTACGGTTATCATGGAAGCCTTCGGCAGCACGGGCGTTCGTGCCCGCCGTGACGCCACTCACTCATTCACACAGCCCTTTCTCTCCTTAGCCTATCGTCCAATGAAGCCCGACGACAGCCAACTGATCGCGTATGCCGACGGCGAACTCAGTGCTCGCGAAGCGGCATCGGTCGAGAGCGCGCTCGCGCAATCCGCCGATCTGAGAGAAAGCGTGGCGTTGCTGCGAGCGTCGCGGCTTCCTTATCGCGAAGCGTTCGCGGCGCAGAAATTGCCGCCGCTGCCTGACGAACTCCGGCGCCGGATCGAGTCGATGGCGCAGGCCGCGGGGCCGCAGGCATCGAGCACTCCCGCGCCGCAAGCACAGCGTTCGCAGCGCCGCGTGTGGCTTGCCGCCGCTTTCATTGCGGGCGCTTTTTGCGCGGGCCTCGTGCAGCATCTTGGCGGATGGCCCGGCGCGTCCGGCAATCGCGGAGTCTCCACGGCGGCCGTCCAGACGCGCTCGTGGATCAGCGTCGCGGTCGACTATCAGCGCATGTACACGCGCGAGACGGTCGCCAGTATCGTTCCCGATGGCGCCGCTGCCGCCCGCACTGTCGATGCGATTCGCAAGGTCGACGGCATCCGCTTGCGCATGCCCGATCTGCAGGCTGCGGGGCTATCGTTCAAGGCGGTGGAGCGGTTGCGCTATAACGGCAAGCCGCTCGTCCAGATGGTGTATCTCCCCGAGCGTGGCATGCCGGTGGCGCTGTGCGTGATGAAGGATTCGCGCCCTGACGAGTCCATCGCCCAGCGCGAGATGGACGGGATGAACGTCGTTTCGTGGCGGCAGAACGAACTGTCCTATGCGCTGATCGGCAAGCCCGACTCCGCCGATTTGCCGGCCATCGCCCGGCAGATATCGAACGGCAATGTCGACGATATGTTCTCCGGGCTCGACGCATCGTCGCAGCACGGGCGTGGCACGCGGCCATTCATCCAGGCACGAACGGGCTGAGTTGAGCCGCCGCGGCGAACATCCGCGTGAATTGATCCAGCGTGGGCAGCGTGTCGCGTCCGCTGCGCGTGATCCGGTAGAACGAAAATTCCACCTCTGGCCGGATCACGTCGATGCGCACCTGATAGTGCCGGCAGATGTGTTCGCAGAACGACGGCATGATCGCAACGCCCAGTCCTTCGTGAGCCATCGCGACCGCGGTCTGCAAATGACCGACAACCGTACGCCGGCCCGCCGTCACTTCTTCTTTCGACAACGACGCTTCGATCAGCCGCTGCAACGGGTTCTCCTTCGGCAGGGTAATGAGCGGCAACCCTTCGAGCGCGCGCCATTGCACTCCGTCGCGCGGCACCTTGCCGATGCCATGCGCTCCTTCCACGGGCGACGAGACCACGACGAGCCGCGTCGGAAAGATAGGCACGCGGTCTATCCCGGACAACTGCGAGAAGAAGATGCCGTACGCCGCATCGAGATCGCCGTCCTCGACCATCTTCAGAAGCTCGCCGGGAGGACGGTCGACGAGTTCGATCTGCGCTTGCGGACTCGTCTCGGCGAAACGCGCAAGCACTTGCGGCATCAGACTCGCGGCGATCATCGGCGTGCAGCCGAGCAGCAGCGACGCCTGCTTCTGCCGGCCGAGTTCGTTGAGTTCGACAACGGATTTTTCAAGCGTGTCGACGATCTTCATCGCCGTTGGATAGAACAGGTGACCCGCCTCCGTGAGCGCAACCGTGCGCGTGGTGCGTTCGAACAGCCGGCAATCGAGCTGGGTCTCGAGCTCGCGGATGATCGCGCTCAGCGCCGCCTGACTCAGATGCAAGCTCTGCGCGGTCTTCGTGAAGCTCGACGCGTTCGCCACGCCGAGAAAGACCTTCAGTTGTTTCAGGGACAGATTCATGCGGCGGTCCTGTGGGAAGGGCACGAGAGGGCTGCCGGGATTCTATCGCCGCGCTCGGGTATCCGCGACCGGGACAACACCCGATCGCCCCTTACATGTCCATGACGATGCGACGGCGCCGTTGCGCCGCACCTGTCATGTAAACGCGTATCGCCCCTCCTCGTCGCGGACGATGGCGCGAGTTGCCGCCGTGTCTTCGAGCCAGCGCACGATCTCGCGGCCATCGCGCGTTCCTGTCGCGGACATGAGTTCGGTGAAACGCTTCGGACCGTGCTCGAGTGCGGCTTGCAGCGAATCGAAACGCGCGCCCGTCAGAACCGGCGGCGTGGGAACGCGATGTTCGAGATCGCGCTGTTCGCCGGGGCGCAAGAGCGGCAGCGTCAGGTCGAAGCCGAGTTTGGCGGTGACCGTTGCGCCGGCGAGCGACGGGTCCAGCGGCATCGCGCGCATGCCGCCATGCATCACCATATCGCGGTCCGCCTGGAAGCGCGTGGCGAGCGCCCAGTCCATCTGCTCGTCCGAGAAGATATCGATGTCGGGGTCGACCACGAAAACATGCTTGACGTTGGCAAGCGACGCGAACACGGCCGCGATCGCGTTGCGCGCTTCGCCAGGCACACGCTGTTGCATCGCGACCCGCACGTTGAACATGCCGCCCGTCGCGGGACTCGCGTACACCGCCCTGATCTCGCGCACGGCCGTTTCCAGCGCGCGCCATACGGTGACTTCGGTGCGCAGCGCGGCCAGTTGCGCGGTATCGGTGCGCGCCATCGTGCGGCCGCCGATCGTGCAGGTCTGGAACACAGCGTCTTTGCGATGCGTGATCGCAGTCAGATGAAACACCGGGTTGGTCTTGATGCCGCCGTAATAGCCGAGGAATTCGCCATAGGGTCCTTCGGGCTCCGCGTGGCCGCGCTCGTCGAGATAGCCTTCGAGAATGAACTCCGCGTCGGCCGGCACCAGCAGATCGCTGGTGACGCATTTGACGACGCCCATCGGCGCGCCGCGCAACGCGGCAACGAGCTCGAGTTCGTCGGCGGGAATGCGCATCGTTGCACCGACGTGATCGATGGGGTGCGTGCCGACGGCGAAAGCGATCGGCAGCCGCTCGCCGCGCTTCGAATGTGCGAGCGAGATCGCGCGCAGATCGGACGGCGCCACGAGATCGATTCCGGCGGTGCGGCGCCCGCGCAGCATCAGCCGGCGAATGCCGACGTTGGTCCAGCCTGTGTCGGGGTCGACCGCAAAGTCGATCGACGCCGAGATATACGGCGCGCCGTCCAGATCGTGTTGCAGATGAACGGGCAGCGCCGTGAAATCGCAATCGTCGCCGGTCAGGACCACTTGCTGAACGGGTGCCTGTGCGCGGCTCACTTCGACGAGCTTGCCCTTCGTGCGCAAACGGTCGCGCACGACTTCGAGCAACTGGCCGGGTGTCGTGTCGAACGCTTTGGCAAGGCGCGAGCGGCTCGCCGCCACGCTGCCCGCGAGCGGCACGCTGCCGCCCGCCGGTTGCGCGAACCAGACGGCGCGCGGATTGCCTTCCATGATCGCGGCGATATCGGCCAGATCGACGGGCTCGCTGCGTCTATCGAGTTCCGTTTCGTCGAGCGAGTCGAGAAAGCGGCGCAGCCGGAAGCGCTCGAGGTCGGGCAGTTCCGCGCCTTGCGCGGTGGAAGCGATGGTGGTCTTCGGTCTCAATGTCGTGTCCTTGTGCGAGGGGCGGCGCGCGGCCCTCAGAAGCGGGCTGACAGCGCAGTGGCTGCAAGATGGGCGGCAAAGCCGCTCGAAGCCGCGGCGGGCATCTCCGGAGCGAGATGCAGGAACTGCTTGACGGCGCGCAGCGTGACGGCGCTGCAGCCGAGCAGCGTTTCGGTGAGCGCC
>Ga0209795_10000548_pt1 | contig 27984 bp, 26 predicted proteins | sample AgamicOrMarz_FD_187166 | JGI IMG/M metagenome (GOLD analysis project Ga0209795, IMG submission 187166) | Agave microbial communities from Guanajuato, Mexico - Or.Ma.rz (SPAdes) (version 2) | ecosystem: Host-associated > Plants > Phyllosphere > Phylloplane/Leaf | place: Guanajuato, Mexico...
ACTCAATGGTCATGTTGGCGGCTTCCGGGAACTGGCCGGAGTTTTTTATATGATCCCAGACGCCCCAGACGATTTTCCACAGTTCCCATTTGATGGCTTCGCTTTCGTGCACGGTGTCGAGTCGTCCACCCCATTCCAGCCACCACAGATCGCAGCCGTTTAACGTCGAGGTCAGCCGTTTATAGCGCGGGATGGCGGTGATGTCAGGCAGCGCGAACGAGGGCGGAACAAACTGCACCGGGCCGTCAGTCTGTTTGGTATAGAAATAGATCGAGTGTCCGAGCTTGTGGCCGAAGTTATCGCCGGGCGCCATTTTCTCCCCCAGCTCTGCCATCTCTTCAGCGCCTTCGCGGTACTCCGCGCCCGCCAGATAGCCCAGCACGCCATCACCGGTGGCATCGCAAAACTGGCTGGCGGCAACCTCATAAAAGGTCTCGTTGATGGGGTTAAAGGCTTTAACCTGGTGAATGCACTGCTGATGCGCCACCACGTCAAACACTGCGGTGTTCAGCAGCAGCGTCAGCCCGGGCTGGCTTTTCGCCAGATCCAGCAGCACCAGATCGAACATTACCGGATTGCCCTCTTTGTTGCGCCAGAGGTTCTCTTCGAGGATCTCGCCCATGATGCCGCCTTCCCGTGACCAGCGGTTATTGTTGCCCATGTGCGAGGTGGCACCGTTGGCCCACAACCGTACTTCACTGGACGCATTGCCCCCCAGCACCGGTCTGTCCTGGATCAGTACCACCTGTAGTCCGTCCCGCGCTGCGGCCAGCGCTGCGCAGAGTCCGGCAAGTCCGCCGCCGGCCACCAGCAGGTCGGTTTTCAGCTGCACCGTGGGGAAGGTTCTCGCATCGCGCTGGGGAAAGATTTTCATTATCTTGTTTCCTTTTGTTCTGGCGGTAAAATCGACGTTCTGAACGCAAAATGGAATGGGTGCCGCTATGTCGTCTCAACCGAATCAAAGCCTGATTGACGGCATCCGCTGTCTGCAATATCTCGTCTCCAGCGGCCGTGCTATAGGGTGCCGCGAGCTGGCGCGTCTGATGGGTATCAACACCACCCGCGTTAACCGTCTGCTGATGACCATGGCGTCCATTGGTCTGACGATGCAGGACGAACAGCGTCGCTATCTTCCCGGCCCCGGTATTCACGCGCTGGCGGCCCAGGCCATTCGCGGATCGGCCCTGTTTTCCCAGGCGCTGCCGTTACTGGAGCGCCATGCCCCCAAAGACATCGTGGTGGCGATGGGCGTCCTGTGGGAGGATCAGGTGATTTATATCTATCACTCCAGTCCCGACAGGCAGGGCAGCCAGGCGCTGGCGGGTTTTCATATGCTGCCCGCCTGGCAATCCGTCATCGGCATGTCGCTGCTGGCGGCGGAAAGCGACGAGGCGCTTTCCGCGCGTTTTTCACCGGAACAGTGGCAGCAGCTCGGCCCGCATGTTGCGCAGCAGCGCACCCATGGGCGCGTCATCTGGCATCACGAGGACGGCGAAGTCTCAATGGCCCGCCCGCTCGGTTTTCACTCTGCGGCGCTGGCCTTTGCCGGTATGTGGCAGCCTGAAGATGAACAGGTGGCCAGCCGGCTGGACGCGCTAAATCAGCTCTGTATCCAGCTCACGCAAAAAGAGTGAGCACCGAAATCGGGATACACTGTTTCTTTTATAGATACACTCTGCGAAATGCAAAAAACATGGCCGCAAAGTGTGAGGACGATCGAGGGAATTGTCCCCGCTGGCGTTTATGCGCTGCGGGGAAGGGCGGGATCAGTAGTGTTGTTCGAAGTAACTTTCGAGGATGATCACCGCCGAGGCGGAGTCGACGTTGCCTTTAGTGAGCGAGCGAAATCCGCCGTGCTCAAACAGCCCGGAGCGGGCTTCAACGGTGCTCAGTCGCTCGTCGTGTAACTGGATCTTCACGCCGAAACGGCCATGGATCTTATTGGCAAAGTTACGCGCCCGGGCGGTCAGCGGTTGCTCGGTGCCGTCCATATTTAACGGCAGACCCACCACCACTTCATCCGGCTGCCACTCTTTCAGCAGTTTTTCAATCAGCTTCCAGTCCGGCGTGCCGTCCTGCGCTTTGATGGCGGTCAGTGGTCGGGCGGTACCGGTAATGCGCTGGCCAATCGCCACGCCGATGCTTTTTGTACCGAAATCAAATGCCAGTAATGTGCCGCTCATCAGGCATGCCCCGCAACGCCAGGCATGGTGGAAATATCAATGCCGATAAGTTTTGCGGCCTCGCGCCAGCGGTCGGCAATCGGCGTTTTAAAGAGGATATTTTGATCGGCGGGAGCGGTCAGCCAGGCGTTATCGAGGATCTCCTGCTCCAGCTGGCCTTTCTCCCAGGAGGAGTAACCCAGCGCCACCAGTACTTCCGTCGGCTGGTCATCGGTGCCTAAGGTTTCCAGCACATCGCGGGAGGTAGTGATCACCGTGTTATCAGAAATGCGAATGCTGGAGGCAAATCTGGACGGCGGCGTATGCAGAATAAAGCCGCGATCTTCCGCCAGCGGGCCGCCGAGGAACACCGGTTTATCCAGGCGGATCGCCGGATTGCGCGACTCAGGCTGAATTTTAAGTTTCTCAAGCACACCCTCAACCTTGAGGTTTTCCAGCGGCTTATTGATGATGATCCCCATCGCACCTTCATCGTTGTACTCGCAAATGTAGACAACCGCACGACGGAAGATGGGATCCTGGAGAGCAGGCATGGCAATCAGAAAGTGATGCTGTAAATTCATTGTCAAGGTTCTGTTTCCGGTTCAAAAAAGCAGCAAGCGACCAGTATGCGGGGAAAGCAGCGTGCTGTCACTAGTCAGACACAGGCGGGTTCCCTCCCGCCGGATCGGTAGGGCAGGTTACTGGCCGAGACGCTTTTCGATGGCGTCCATCAGCATACCGGTGATGGAGATCGGGAAGACGGCTTCGATTTCACGAATGCAGGTCGGGCTGGTGACGTTGATTTCGGTCAGGCGGTCACCAATGATATCGAGACCGACAAAAATCAGGCCTTTGGCTTTCAGCGTCGGGGCGACGCGGCGGGCGATATCCCAGTCGCTGTCGCTGAGCGGACGCGGTTCGCCACGGCCACCGGCAGCAAGATTGCCACGGGTTTCACCGCCCTGCGGAATACGCGCCAGGCAATACGGTACCGGCTCGCCATCCACGACCAGCACACGCTTATCGCCGTCTTTGATCGCAGGCAGATAGTTTTGCGCCATGCAGTAACGGCTGCCCAGCTCGGTCAGCGTTTCGGCGATCACCGGCAGGTTAGGATCCCCTTCTTTCACGCGGAAAATCGACGTGCCGCCCATGCCATCCAGCGGTTTTAAGATGATGTCGTGATGTTTTTCCCAGAACGCTTTGAGCTGCGCCTTGTTACGGGTGACCAGCGTTTCCGGGGTCAGATCGGCAAACCAGGCGGTGAACAGCTTTTCGTTACAGTCGCGCAGGCTCTGCGGTTTGTTGACGATCAGCGTGCCTTTTTCTTCAGCGCGTTCAAGGATATAAGTAGCGTAGATAAATTCAGTATCAAACGGCGGATCTTTACGCATCAGCACGACGTTAAGGGACGCCAGGTCAATATCCTGCTCGCTGCCGAATTCGTACCATTTATCGTAGTTTTGCTCGACGGAGAGCAGACGTGTGCGGGCGCGGGCTTCACCGTTGGTCAGGTAAAGATCGGCCATTTCCATATAGTGCAGCTCGTAGCCGCGACGTTGTGCTTCCAGCAGCATAGCGAAGCTGGAATCTTTCTTGATGTTGATGTCTGCGATGGGATCCATCACGATGCCGAGCTTGATCATTCTTCTTCTCCTTTACCCCAAATCGCCGAAGCGTACTTGCAGTGCAGTAATCGCGGTGAGCGCGGTGGTTTCAGTGCGCAAAACACGTGGTCCCAACAGAATATCAGTAAACTGATAGCGTGCGGTCATGGCGATTTCCTCGGCGGACAATCCGCCTTCCGGGCCGATCAGCAGGCGAATACGGCTCACTGGCAACGGCAGCGTATTAATGCTGGCGCTGGCGCGCGGATGCAAATTCAGCTTAATGCCGTCGTCAGACTCGGCGCACCAGGCTTCCAGGTCCATCGCCGGACGGATTTCCGGGATCACATTGCGACCACACTGTTCACAGGCAGCGATGGCGATTTTCTGCCACTGCTGGATCTTCTTGTTCAGGCGTTCAGCATCCAGTTTAACGCCGCAGCGTTCAGAAAAAAGTGGCGTAATGAGGCTTACGCCCAGTTCGATCGATTTCTGGATGGTGAATTCCATTTTTTCGCCGCGGGACATCACCTGGCCCAGGTGAATATGCAGCGGCGATTCGCGATCGTCGGTTTCCCCTGAGAGAACGCTGACCTCGACGCTTTTTTTATCCGCACGGAGGATTTCCGCGTCAAACACCTGGTTACTGCCGTCGAACAGCTGTACCTGCTGACCGGCGGTCATGCGCAGTACACGCCCTACATGGTTGGCGGCGTCATCGTTCAGCGCCACCTGCTGACCGACAGTTAATGATCCAGGGTGATAAATGCGGGGTTTACGCATGCTCTGTACGTCCGTTTAATCGCTCAATAATAGCCGCCAGTGTAAGTTAGCTCTTTTGTGCCTGACAAGCGTGCAGCACGTAAGGGTTATGATGCCCCTGCACGGCTGCGATACGACGGTCGCGCTCGCACTCCCAACTGGTCACCGGATAGAGTTTATCCCACGCGGTGAAAAGCTGCGTCTGCTGGCGGGACAAAGAGAGCTGATACTGGTCACGCATGTAGAAGTAGGTGCGCGCGATAGCGCCTCTGGCGCGGGCAGGCGGCTCCGCCAGCTTCGCTTTAAAGTCGACTTTCATCGGGCACTGGCCGTACTGACCTTCGCCGCCGTTCCACTGGCTGTACATGAAGTTGCCGCGATCGCCGTTCACTTCGCCTACGGAAGGTTGCAGGTTATGCATATCGCTTTCCATCTGGCGATAAACCGGATCTTTGCTGCAATTTTTGCGGCCGCCGTCTTGCCAGCACTGACGCTGATGGCCGAACTGCCAGGCGGGCACAACGTGTTCCCACTCGACGCGACTGGCGCGGTTTTCGTTTTTACGCACTTTATAGCCACAGGACGCCAGATCGACGATGCCTTTTTTACCCTGCCAGGTAATTTTGCAGCCACAGTAAAAATCGCCGGGCGCGTCGGCGTTCACTTTGACGCTCGCGGCTTTTGCCTGCGAGAAATTGTTGATACTCCCGGCAATACCGGGAAAGGAAACGCTGCCAGCCAGTAAAAGGGCAGCAAAAGCAAGATGACGGGACATAGCCTGCTCCATATCTGAGTGTGTCCGCACCCTAGCGAAAGCGGTTGTCAGATGCAATCAGTCAGAGCATAAAAGTTCCGAAAATCAGGCCTCCGCCACCAGCGGCTCGCCGCAGTGTACGCAACGATAGACGGCTTCACCGCGCAGGATCTTATTGTGGCGGCGCACGGTGAGCTGGTGCTGCTGACACTGGCAACGATAGGGGAAGGTATTGCGACGCACCGACGCCAGTTCAAACTGATGGGTGCGGCGCGCCGGAACGCCGAGCACGCTTTCCATCATCCATTTCCACTCTTTGCCGTGCGGAGGCACGCGGCCAAAATGCTTCCACACCAGCAGATGCGCCAGTTCATGGGGCACCACCTCATCAATAAAAGCCTGCTGATTTTCCATCAGCAGCACGGCGTTCAGGCGGATCTCATAGCTTTCCAGCCACGCAGTACCGGCGGCGGTTCCCCGTTGCTGGTACACCAGCGCAGGTTCCGGATAAGCGCGGTTGAGTTTCTGATTTGCGAGGGCAAGCTTATCGCGCAGGCTGCGCATTACGGCCTGTTGAATGGCGATGGGGAGGCGGGTGGTTTTCATAACGGCAGAGAATAGTGCGCGGCAAAGGCAAGTGCAAGAAGGGCGTTGCCGGGTGGCAACGCCCTGAGGCGAACAATCAGTCGTGAGAGCCAATCTCGCGAAGTTTGCGGCCTTTCATCAGGTTGCGCTCGATATGCTCCAGCGACACATGCTTGGTTTCCGGCACCAGCCAGAGCGTCAGCACGATAAAGAACACGTTCAGACCCGCATACACCCAGAAGGTGTTGGCGTTGCCAAGGGTGTTGAGCATGGTCAGGAAGGTTGCACCGACGATCATGTTAGCGATCCAGTTAGTGGCGGTAGAGCAGGTGATACCGAAATCGCGGCCTTTCAGCGGCTGGATCTCCGAACACAGTACCCAGATCAGCGGACCCGCACTCATTGCAAAACCAACGATGAACATCAGCAGCATACCGACAGCCACATACTGCTCGGTCGGGGTATCAATGCCCACATGCATCATGGTGCCCAGTACGCCCATGCCGACCGCCATCACCAGGAAGCCCAGCGTCAGGGTCGGTTTACGGCCCCAGCGATCCACCAGACCGATGGCGATAAAGGTCGCCAGCACGTTGGTTACACCCACGATAACGGTGCCCCACATCTGCTCGGTGGTATTGGAATAACCTGCCAGTTCAAAGATTTTCGGCGCGTAATACATGATCACGTTCATACCGGTGAACTGTTGCATCACCTGCAACAGGATGCCAAGGAACACGGCACGACGGAAGTTGCTGTTCTCTTTAAACAGCGCCCAGCCGCTCTGCTTAACCTGCAGGCTTTCGCGGATCTCATCCAGTTCGTTTTTCGCTTCGGCACTGGTATCACGCAGACGCAGCAGCACGCGCTCAGCATCATGGAAGCGGCGTTTAGCGGCGTACCAGCGCGGGCTATCCGGCAGGAAGAACACGCCAATCAGCAGCAGGATGGCCGGGATGATGATCACGCCCAGCATCCAGCGCCATGCGCCGCTGTAGCTGAAGGCGGTGTCAGACAGATAAGCACCCAGAATACCGATGGTGATCATCAGCTGGTACATGGAGATCATGCTGCCACGGATTTTTTCCGGCGCGATCTCAGACAGGTACAGCGGTGCAGTATAAGACGCCACGCCGACCGCAAGGCCGAGCAGAACGCGGGAGAGGATCAGCACTTCGACGTTTGGCGCGGCGGCTGAGAACAGCGAACCGATAACAAACAGTACAGCACCGATCATCAGGCTCTTTTTACGCCCGAGACGGAATGACAGCCAGCCGCTACCCACAGCGCCTACGGCCGCCCCGAACATCATGGAGCTGACCACCCATTCTTGTGTGTGCGGGCTAATTTTAAACTCATCGGTAATGAAGGGCAGGGCCCCTGCGATCACACCAATATCAAGGCCAAACAGCAGTCCGGCCAGTGCGGCGAGGAAACAGACAAAAAACGTCATTGCCTTGTTTGAACGCCCCTTTTTCTTATTGTCAGGCATATCGCCTCCGGTTAAGTCACACTGTTATCAATGTAAATGTTAGATGAGCAAGTTGTTGTTTTATGTGATGTAAGTCACGCTAGTGTAATCGGTTACACATCACCGGCAACAGCCATTGTTAAATTAGTTAAATTTATCAATAGATTATTATAGTTTTGCAAATCCGCAGTGAAAGTACATTCAGATTAAACCGAAGCGTCATGAAACAGCGGGACAAAAATAGCAAGGAAAGCGGGGTATGGCGGGGGATAGCAGCAAAATGGCGGTGTAATCGCTTTCAGAAAAAGACGAATTGGGCCGCATGAAGTATAGACCGGCTGGTGCCGCGATGGGCCAGGAAAAAACGTAAAAATGCAAAAGGCCAGCACAGGGCTGGCCTTCAGGGCACGACTTTCAGCAGATTATTTCAGGCCGGCCGCTTCACGCAGCACAGCTGCTTTGTCGGTTTTTTCCCACGGGAAATGTTCGCGACCAAAGTGACCGTATGCAGCGGTTTCTTTGTAAATCGGGTGCAGCAGATCCAGCATCTGGATCAGGCCATACGGACGCAGGTCGAAGAATTCGCGTACCAGTAACGTCAGCTGCTCGGAAGCGATTTTCTCGGTGCCAAAGGTTTCCACCATGATGGAGGTCGGCTCGGCCACGCCAATCGCGTAGGAAACCTGAATTTCACAGCGATCCGCCAGACCCGCCGCCACGATGTTTTTCGCAACGTAACGTGCCGCGTAAGCCGCAGAGCGGTCAACTTTCGACGGATCTTTACCGGAGAACGCACCGCCACCGTGACGCGCCATGCCGCCGTAGGTATCAACGATGATCTTACGACCGGTCAGGCCACAGTCACCCATCGGGCCGCCGATAACAAAACGGCCCGTCGGGTTGATGAAGAATTTGGTGGACGCGTTCAGCCACTCTTGCGGGAGAACCGGCTTGATGATCTCTTCCATCACGCCTTCCTGCAGGGCTTTCTGGTCAATATCTTCAGCATGCTGCGTGGACAGCACCACGGCATCAATACCGACGATTTTGCCGTCGTCATACTGGAAGGTCACCTGGCTTTTCGCATCCGGACGCAGCCACGGCAGGGTGCCGTTTTTACGCACTTCAGCCTGACGCTGCACCAGACGGTGGGCGTAGGTGATTGGCGCTGGCATCAGCACGTCGGTTTCGTTGGTCGCGTAACCAAACATCAGGCCCTGGTCGCCCGCGCCCTGTTCCAGCGGATCGGCGCGGTCAACGCCCTGGTTGATGTCCGGAGACTGCTTACCAATCGCGCTCAGTACGGCGCAGGAATTGGCGTCGAAGCCCATATCGGAATGGACATAGCCGATCTCACGAACGGTTTTACGCGTGATTTCTTCGATGTCGACCCATGCGCTGGTGGTGATTTCGCCACCGACCAGAACCATCCCGGTTTTCACATAAGTTTCGCAGGCGACGCGTGCTTTCGGATCCTGTTCGAGGATCGCGTCCAGTACGGCATCGGAAATCTGGTCAGCGATTTTATCAGGATGTCCTTCTGAGACAGACTCTGATGTAAAAAGGTGTTTTGCCATGTTCTAAGTCACCCTGGGGTAATGGTATAAGCTCAAACTCTGTGCCAGGGCCGTCGTCGCGGCATGCAGGTAGATGACACAGGAAGTCTAAGTGTTAATCTGTATAGATGGATTAACATCTGGATGGCTATTTTAGGTCAATTCTTGAGCCTATTTCCAGCCTTTTTTGAGATTCGTCGCATTCTTCATGGCACCCCAATGGCAAATTTTACTTATATCGTTGCCAGGACTGCTTTTTTATTTTGCAATTTACCCCCTTTGACGGTATAAAACGCCGCACGCGGCTTATACCTCTGCGGCGTATTAAGCCGGGGTATAAAAAAAGCGCACGACAACCGTTCGTGTCGCCACTTCCAGCCGGGTTGAGCAGTTAAATTCGCTTGGGCTTATCGCTGACCTGCCCCGGTTAGCGTGGAGGTGATACCAGATAATGAACCGTTGTTTACCGCTGAATCTGCCATGCCGTCCGGCTGTGCATCTGTCTCCCGCTACCTGTATATCTTCATTGCAATCCTGCCGATGTTTAACCCATCTCGGTGCTTCTCAGGACTCCAGAGCCGGTAAGGCCCTGTAATACCTGAACAAGGGCGCTCCTGTCGATCAGGGGTTTTCTCGTGGTTTCGCTGAACCGTCATAATCTGGTTCGGGCACGTGTTATAGAATGATATGAACAAGAAACCGGTCGCGCAGTCGGCGTGCCAGCAGAGTCTGCTGGATACACCGCCTGTTTATGGGTTGTTATCGCTGTGTTACGCTGCGATAGTAGTCAACTGTTTTATACCCTTCGTCTTTCATGCTGCAGGGGCGTTAGCTTTCCTCGCTCACCCCAGTCACGTACTACAAGTACGCTCCTGGGGATTCGCTGCGTTGCTGCCTTCCTGCAACATGAAATCCATTGGGTATACACTTTTTATACAAGAAGTTGAGGTTCGCTATGTCTGACGACATGTCTTCGCCATCCCCTTCGTCAGCAGGCGAACAGGGTGTACTACGTTCCATGCAGGAGGTAGCCATGAGCTCCCAGGAAGCCAGCAAAATGCTGCGCACTTATAATATTGCCTGGTGGGGCAATAACTACTACGACGTCAACGAACTGGGCCACATCACCGTTTGCCCGGATCCTGATGTACCGCAAGCGCGCGTTGATCTTGCTGAACTGGTAAAAGCCCGTGAAGCCCAGGGGCAACGTTTGCCTGCACTGTTCTGCTTCCCGCAGATCCTGCAGCACCGTCTGCGCTCGATCAACGCCGCCTTTAAGCGTGCGCGCGAATCCTATGGCTACAATGGCGACTACTTCCTGGTTTACCCGATTAAGGTTAACCAGCATCGTCGCGTCATTGAGTCCCTGATCCACTCCGGCGAACCGCTGGGTCTGGAAGCCGGTTCCAAAGCGGAACTGATGGCGGTGCTGGCCCATGCCGGTATGACCCGCAGCGTGATCGTCTGTAACGGTTATAAAGACCGCGAATACATCCGTCTGGCGCTGATCGGTGAAAAGATGGGCCACAAGGTCTATCTGGTGATCGAGAAGATGTCCGAGATCGCTATCGTACTGGATGAAGCCGAGCGTCTGAACGTCATCCCGCGCCTTGGCGTGCGTGCACGTCTGGCCTCCCAGGGCTCCGGTAAATGGCAGTCCTCCGGCGGTGAAAAATCCAAATTCGGCCTGGCGGCAACGCAGGTGCTGCAACTGGTGGAAATTCTGCGTGAGCGTGGTCGTCTGGACAGCATTCAGCTGCTGCACTTCCACCTCGGCTCGCAGATGGCGAACATTCGCGACATCGCCAACGGCGTGCGTGAATCTGCCCGTTTCTACGTTGAACTGCATAAGCTGGGTGTGAATATCCAGTGCTTCGACGTGGGTGGTGGTCTGGGCGTGGACTACGAAGGTACGCGCTCGCAGTCCGACTGCTCCGTCAACTATGGCCTGAACGAATACGCCAACAACATTATCTGGGCGATTGGCGATGCCTGTGAAGAGCATGGCCTGCCGCATCCGACGGTGATCACCGAGTCTGGCCGCGCCGTCACCGCGCACCATACCGTGCTGGTGTCGAACATCATCGGCGTGGAGCGTAACGAATACACCGAGCCGACAGCGCCGTCTGAAGACGCGCCGCGCGCGCTGCAAAGCATGTGGGAAACCTGGGGCGAAATGCACCAGCCGGGTACCCGCCGTTCTCTGCGCGAATGGCTGCATGACAGCCAGATGGATCTGCATGACATTCACGTCGGCTATTCATCCGGCGCGTTCTCGTTGCAGGATCGCGCCTGGGCGGAACAGCTTTATCTGAGCATGTGCCACGAAGTGCAGAAGCAGCTGGATCCAAGCAATCGCGCCCATCGCCCGATTATCGATGAACTGCAGGAACGTATGGCGGACAAGATTTACGTCAACTTCTCGCTGTTCCAGTCGATGCCGGATGCATGGGGTATCGATCAGCTGTTCCCGGTGATGCCGCTGGAAGGGCTGAACCAGGCGCCGGAGCGCCGCGCGGTACTGCTGGATATTACCTGTGACTCGGATGGGGCTATCGATCACTATGTGGATGGCGACGGTATTGCCACCACCATGCCGATGCCGCAGTACGATCCGGAAAACCCGCCGCCGCTGGGCTTCTTTATGGTGGGTGCGTATCAGGAAATTCTCGGCAACATGCATAACCTGTTCGGGGATACCGAAGCGGTGGACGTGTTTGTCTTCCCGGATGGCAGCGTGGAAGTTGAACTGTCAGACGAGGGCGATACCGTGGCCGATATGCTGGAATACGTGCAGCTGGATCCGAAAACGCTGTTAACGCATTTCCGCGATCAGGTGAAACAAACCGATCTGGATGCGGACCTGCAACAGCAGTTCCTCGAAGAATTTGAAGCCGGACTGTACGGGTATACCTACCTGGAAGACGAGTAATCGACTCCCGCTTCGCCCCTCATCCCTTTCTCGTCGGGTTTAACGACGCGGAGGGGATTTTTTTTATTTCGACTTTACGAAAGAGGTCACAGACATGAGCACCTTAGGTCATCAATACGATAACTCTCTGGTATCTAACGCCTTTGGTTTTTTACGCCTTCCGATGAATTTCCAGCCGTATGACAGTGATGCTGACTGGGTGATCACCGGTGTGCCTTTTGATATGGCGACCTCTGGTCGTGCCGGTGGCCGTCACGGCCCGGCGGCGATCCGTCAGGTTTCCACCAACCTCGCCTGGGAGCACAACCGTTTCCCGTGGAACTTCGACATGCGCGAGCGCCTGAATGTCGTCGACTGTGGCGATCTGGTATATGCCTTCGGTGATGCGCGCGAAATGAGCGAAAAATTACAGGCCCACGCGGAAAAACTGCTGGCTGCCGGTAAACGTATGCTCTCCTTCGGCGGTGACCACTTCGTCACGCTGCCGCTGCTGCGCGCCCATGCGAAACACTTCGGTAAAATGGCGCTGGTGCATTTCGATGCGCACACCGACACCTACGCTAACGGCTGCGAGTTCGACCACGGCACCATGTTCTACACCGCGCCGAAAGAAGGCCTGATCGATCCGCACCACTCCGTGCAGATCGGTATCCGTACCGAGTTCGACAAAGACAACGGCTTTACCGTGCTGGATGCCTGCCAGGTGAACGACCGCAGCGTGGACGACATTCTCGCCCAGGTGAAACAGATTGTTGGCGACATGCCGGTTTACCTGAGCTTTGATATCGACTGTCTGGATCCGGCGTTCGCACCGGGCACCGGCACGCCGGTGATTGGCGGGTTGACGTCCGATCGCGCCATTAAACTGGTGCGCGGCCTGAAAGACCTGAACATCGTGGGTATGGACGTGGTGGAAGTGGCACCGGCTTACGATCAGTCTGAGATCACGGCGCTGGCTGCCGCGACGCTGGCTCTGGAAATGCTTTATATCCAGGCCGCCAAGAAAGGCGAGTAAGGGCTACCCCTCACCCTAACCCTCTCCCGGCGGGAGAGGGGACAGTCCGCGTCTGCTTTTGGTGTTCACCCTCTCCCCACGGGAGAGGGCCGGGGTGAGGGATTTATTTGATGCCGTCTGCCGCCATGCGGTCGCGAATATGCTGGGCACGCGCTTCGGAAGCTGGGTGATCGTCAAACATCGAACTCTGACGTCCTGCTTCAAGTTTTGACAGCTTCTCAAAGCTGGTGGCCAGACCGGCCGGGTTAATGCCGCGTTTGCGCAACAGATCGTAAGAGTAGTCATCCGCTTCGGATTCCTGACGCTGTGAGAACTGGGAGTTGACCAGTTTTTCACCCAGATCGCCAAGCTGCGACTGCGACAGGCTACCCACTACGCCACCGGCAGACGCCGCCGCTACGCGCACCGCGTTGGTACCGAGCGCGACCTGCATGCCCCGCTTAACATGACCAAGCGCCACGTGGCCCATTTCATGGCCGATAACCGCTTCAACTTCGTTGTCGTCCATCATATCCATCAGGCCGCTGTACACGCGGATGCAGCCGTTCGCCATCGCAAAGGCGTTCACATCTTTGGTCTGGTAAACTTTGTAGTTCACCGCCTGACCGTTAATGTTATCGCCTAACGCGTTGGCGATTTTCGCCAGACGCTGACTGTAAGCACTGCTCGCCGGGGCGATAGTCGCTTTGCTGTCCATCTCTTTACAGGCTTCATCGCTTAACGCAATCACCTGCTGATCGCTTAATGAGTACGCCTGGAACGCTTCCGCGCCGGAGCTCATCAGGCCGTTAGAATCCATGTTCTGGCAGCCGGTCAACGCCGTTGCCACACCCAGAGCAAGCAATGCTGTGCGAATCTTCATGTCTTATCTTCCGCAATGATTAATGCATGTTTTGATAGTCGCCACGCCTGAACGAAGCGGGCAGGTGCGCTGAGTATAAAGAAAATTACCGAAGGGCGGCGAGCGTTTGCGCAACTTGCGAGCGTGATCCAGAGATTTCTGAAGCGGCAAAAGGATGCTCCATGTACATGAGTTGCCGCTTGGGTTACATTGTTGTCACTTTTTTCCGGCGTAGCCCATTCCGCGCTGTAGTCAAGTCGCCAGGGCATGGCCTTTAACAGTCCGATCTGGAGTCAAAATGTCCTCACGTAAAGAGCTTGCCAACGCTATTCGTGCGCTGAGCATGGACGCAGTACAGAAAGCCAAATCCGGTCACCCGGGCGCCCCGATGGGCATGGCAGACATCGCCGAAGTCCTGTGGCGCGATTTCCTGAACCATAATCCACAAAACCCGTCCTGGGCTGACCGCGACCGCTTCGTGCTGTCCAACGGCCACGGCTCCATGCTGATTTACAGCCTGCTGCACCTCACCGGCTACGACCTGCCGATTGAAGAGCTGAAAAACTTCCGTCAGCTGCACTCCAAAACTCCGGGTCACCCGGAAGTGGGCTACACCGCTGGTGTGGAAACCACGACTGGCCCGCTGGGTCAGGGTATTGCTAACGCAGTAGGTATGGCTATCGCTGAGAAAACCCTCGCGGCGCAGTTTAACCGCCCGGGCCACGACATCGTCGACCACTACACTTACGCGTTCATGGGCGACGGCTGCATGATGGAAGGCATCTCCCACGAAGTCTGCTCTCTGGCCGGTACGCTTGGCCTTGGCAAACTGGTGGCGTTCTATGATGACAACGGCATCTCAATCGACGGCCACGTAGAAGGCTGGTTCACCGATGACACCGCAGCACGTTTCGAAGCCTACGGCTGGCACGTAGTGCGTGGCGTGGACGGTCACGATGCTGACGCGATCAAACGCGCCATCGAAGAAGCCAAATCGGTTACCGACAAACCGTCTCTGCTGATGTGCAAAACCATTATCGGTTTCGGTTCTCCAAACAAAGCCGGTACCCACGACTCTCACGGTGCGCCGCTGGGCGACGCCGAAGTGGCGCTGACCCGCGAACAGCTGGGCTGGAAACACGCCGCCTTCGACATCCCGCAGGACATTTATGCTCAGTGGGACGCGAAAGAAATGGGCGCGGCGAAAGAAAAAGCATGGAACGAGAAGTTTGCTGCCTACGCGAAAGCTTTCCCGCAGGAAGCCGCTGAATTCACCCGTCGTATGAAAGGTGAAATGCCGGAAGATTTCGCCGCAAAAGCGAATGAATTCATTGCCAAATTGCAGGCAAACCCGGCTAAAATCGCCAGCCGTAAAGCATCCCAGAACGCCATCGAAGCCTTCGGCCCGTGGCTGCCGGAATTCCTCGGCGGCTCTGCTGACCTGGCACCAAGCAACCTGACCATCTGGTCTGGCTCGAAAGCGATTAACGAAGACGCCGCAGGCAACTACATCCATTACGGCGTGCGCGAATTCGGCATGACCGCCATTGCTAACGGCATCTCTCTGCACGGCGGTTTCGTGCCGTACACCTCCACCTTCCTGATGTTTGTGGAATATGCCCGTAACGCGGTGCGTATGGCGGCACTGATGAAACAGCGTCAGGTGATGGTTTACACCCACGACTCCATCGGTCTGGGTGAAGACGGCCCGACGCACCAGCCGGTCGAGCAGATCGCGTCCCTGCGCGTTACGCCAAACATGAGCACCTGGCGTCCGTGTGACCAGGTTGAATCCGCAGTAGCGTGGAAATATGGCGTTGAGCGTCACGACGGCCCGACCGCTCTGATCCTCTCCCGTCAGAACCTGGCGCAGCAGGAGCGTACCGAGCAGCAGCTGGCAGACATCGCCCGTGGTGGTTATGTGCTGAAAGACAGCGACGGCCAGCCGCAGGTGATCTTCATCGCTACCGGTTCCGAAGTTGAGCTGGCAGTGGGCGCATGGGAAAAACTGACGGCCGAAGGCATCAAAGCCCGCGTGGTTTCCATGCCGTCTACCGATGCGTTCGACAAGCAGGATGCCGCCTACCGCGAATCCGTGCTGCCGAAAGCCGTGTCCGCGCGTGTGGCAGTTGAAGCGGGTATCGCTGACTACTGGTACAAATACGTGGGTCTGAACGGCGCTATCGTTGGCATGACTACCTTCGGTGAGTCCGCCCCGGCAGAACTGCTGTTTGAAGAGTTCGGCTTCACGGTCGACAACGTGGTAAGCAAAGCAAAAGCACTGCTGTAATCGTTGTTACTAAGAAACGGGTCGCTCAGGCGGCCCGTTTTTTTATATGATGAACGTCACTAAATTTAATCAACGCAACCCCAATAAAGTGATATGTATTGCATATATTGGTTTTTATATTTATCTGTATTTTAGATGTCGATCACTTTTATGCTATTGCTTATTTTTAAATCCTTAATTCATAAGAAATTAAAAATGAGCATTTTCTTCATTTCCCGCGATTTCTCCTGTTTGCTTTAACAAAACGCTGCGAGTATTTTATTTGTACCGTTAAACGGTATCTGAAATAAAAAAGGAGGCAGTATGCGGTTAAAGGATTACTTCCCCGAGGGCGCTGTCAAAATAAATGAATCGGCAAGCAACTGGCAGCACGCTATCGATTTGTCTATGGCAACACTACTTGCTCTTGGATATATTCGTGATGATTATATTAAATCGATTAAAGAGGCTACGCTTAATAACGGTCCTTATTATATGCTCGCACCTGGTATTGCTATGCCGCATGCAAGACCGGAGTGTGGTGCGTTAAAAACGGGGTTGTCATTAACTTTACTCAGGGAACCTGTGGTTTTTGATGTAAATAATGAACCGGTTAAAATATTAATAGGTCTGGCAGCATTCGATTCCAGTTCACATATTAACGCTATTCAGGCGTTAAGCGAACTGCTTTGTGATGAAGGTAATATCCAAAAACTGCTTAACGCGCAAAGCGAAAAACAGATTAAAGATATTCTATCTCTCGTCTGACGGCTCTCTCCTTTACAGGAAAATATTATGGAACATAAGTCTGCTCGTGCAAAAGTCCAGGCTTTTGGCGGATTTTTGACGGCCATGGTTATCCCCAATATCGGTGCATTTATTGCCTGGGGGTTTATTACTGCGTTATTTATTCCTACCGGCTGGATGCCGAATGAACAATTCGCCAGAATCGTCGGTCCGATGATTACTTATTTGTTGCCCGTGATGATAGGTTCAACCGGCGGGGCGCTTGTTGGCGGTAAGCGTGGCGCGGTGATGGGTGGCATCGGCAGTATTGGTGTCATTGTCGGCGCTGATATTCCGATGTTTCTGGGCGCGATGATCATGGGGCCTTTAGGCGGCCTGATGATTAAAAAAATCGATAACGTGCTGGAAAATCGCATTCCCGCAGGCTTTGAGATGGTCATTAATAACTTCTCCCTGGGGATTGCAGGTATGGCGCTGTGCCTGCTGGGGTTTGAAGTTATCGGGCCTGCGGTGCTCATTGCCAATAACATGGTCAGAGAAAGCATTGAGTCGCTGGTTCATGCAGGTTACCTGCCGTTGCTTTCCGTAATCAATGAACCGGCGAAGATCCTGTTTCTGAATAATGCCATCGATCAGGGTGTCTATTATCCGCTGGGAATGCAGCAGGCGTCGGAAACCGGGAAATCCATTTTCTTTATGGTGGCCTCGAATCCAGGGCCTGGGTTGGGGCTACTGCTCGGCTTTACCCTTTTTGGTAAAGGCATGGCGAAGAAGTCAGCGCCTGGCGCGATGATTATTCATTTTCTCGGCGGGATCCATGAGCTCTATTTCCCGTATGTGTTGATGAAACCCTTAACACTGATCGCCATGATTGCCGGGGGCATGAGTGGAACCTGGGTATTTACGATGTTAGACGGCGGGCTGGTAGCTGGCCCAAGCCCGGGATCTATTTTCGCGTATCTGGCATTAACGCCGAAAGGAGCTTTCCTCGCCACTATTACGGGGGTCACAACAGGAACCGTAGTGAGCTTTATTATTACATCTTTTATTTTGAAAATGGATAAAAGTGGTGAAGCGGAAAGTGAAGATACCTTTACCGATTCCGCTAACGCCGTGAAAACCATGAAGCAGGAAGGCGCGCTTTCATATCGTCATGTAAAACGCATCGCTTTTGTCTGCGATGCCGGTATGGGCTCCAGCGCCATGGGCGCGACAACATTCCGTAAGCGGCTGGAAAAAGCCGGGTTAACCATTACTGTCATGCATTATGCCATCGAAAATGTCCCGACAGATGTCGATATTATCATCACCCACGCCAGCCTTGAAGGACGCGTTAAACGGGTAAGTAATAAACCGTTAGTGCTAATAAAAAATTATATTGGCGACCCGCACCTTGACGAGTTATTTAGCCATTTGACCGAAAAATAGTCATTCTGATTTCTGGAGTCGATATGAAAACGAAAGTTGCTGCGATATACGGCAAGCGGGACGTCCGCATCCGTGAATTTGAACTGCCCGCAATTACAGAAAATGAACTGCTGGTCAGCGTTATTTCCGACAGCGTGTGTCTCTCTACCTGGAAGGCGGCTTTATTAGGTAGCGATCATAAGCGTGTACCGGAGGATCTGGAAAATCATCCGGTGATCACCGGACACGAATGTGCAGGTATTATCGTTGAGGTAGGGAAAAATCTCTCTGATAAATTTAAGAAAGGGCAGCGCTTTGTTTTACAGCCCGCAATGGGATTACCGTCTGGCTATTCTGCCGGATACAGCTACGAATATTTTGGTGGTAACGCCACCTATATGATTATTCCCGAAGTAGCGATTAATCTGGGTTGTGTACTCCCGTATGACGGCGATTATTTTGCCGCCGCATCCCTGGCTGAGCCGATGTGCTGCATTATCGGTGCTTACCATGCCAATTATCACACCACACAGTATGTTTATGAACATCGCATGGGCATCAAGCCAGGAGGCAATATCGCGCTGCTGGCCTGCGCCGGACCGATGGGTATTGGCGCCATTGACTACGCCATTAACGGCGGTATCAAACCGGCGCAGGTTGTGGTGGTGGATATCGATGAAAAACGCCTTGCCCAGGCACAGAAACTTCTGCCCGTCGAACAGGCAGCGGCGAAAGGCATCGAACTTATTTATGTCAATACGACGGGCATGGATCATCCGGCGACGGCACTTCGCGCCCTGACCGGCAATACCGGCTTTGATGATGTCTTCGTTTATGCGGCGGTACCCGCCGTGGTGGAAATGGCCGATGCGCTACTGGCTGAAGACGGATGCCTGAACTTTTTCGCCGGACCAACAGACAGCAATTTTAAAGTGCCTTTTAATTTCTACAACGTGCATTACAACAGCACGCATGTCGTCGGTACGTCTGGCGGTTCCACTGATGACATGAAAGAAGCGATTGCGCTTAGCGCCCGCGGGCAGCTCCAGCCGTCATTTATGGTGACGCATATCGGTGGGCTGGATTCCGTTCCTGAGACAGTGCTTAACCTGCCGGATATTCCCGGCGGCAAAAAGCTTATTTATAACGGCGTCACCCTGCCTTTAACAGCGATCGCGGATTTTGCGGAAAAGGGCAAAAGCGATCCGCTGTTTAAGGTGCTGGCTGAGAAAGTGGCAGAAACGCACGGTATCTGGAATGCGCAGGCCGAAAAATACCTGTTGGCGCATTTTGGCGTGGACATCGGGGAGGCGGCGCAATGATGGCTCTGGCGTGGCCGCTGCTGCGTATTACGGAACAGGCGGCACTCGCTGCCTGGCCGCAAACCGGCTGTGGCGATAAAAATAAAATCGACGGGCTGGCGGTCGCCGCGATGCGGGAAGCACTCAATACGCTCGCTATGAAGGGGCGCGTGGTCATTGGCGAAGGCGAAATTGATTGTGCTCCGATGCTGTATATTGGCGAAAGCGTGGGAACGGGTACCGGTCCTGCGGTGGACATTGCGGTCGACCCTATTGAAGGCACCCGCATGGTGGCGATGGGGCAAAGTAATGCGCTGGCGGTGATGGCGTTTGCGCCTCCGGGTAGCCTGTTTCAGGCCCCTGATATGTATATGAAAAAGCTGGTGGTAAGCCGACAGGCGCGTGCTGTGCTTAATCTCTCGTTGCCCCTGACAGATAATCTTCGCAACGTAGCGAAGGCGCTGGGTAAACCCCTTGCTTCGCTGCGCATGGTGACGCTCGATAAGCCGCGTATGCGTCCCGCAATTGAAGAGGCTATGCAACTGGGTGTCAAAGTGTTTGCCCTCCCGGATGGGGATGTGGCCGCCAGCGTACTGACCTGCCATCCCGATACTATGTTTGACGTGATGTATACCATTGGCGGTGCGCCGGAAGGGGTAATTTCTGCCTGCGCCGTTAAAGCCTTAGGGGGAGATATGCAGGTGGAACTTATCGACTTTTGTGAAGCGAAAGGGGATGAGCCTGCGCATCAACACATTGCCCGGTGCGAGCGTCGTCGCTGTGCGGAAATGGAGGTCAGGGTAAATCATATCTATTCACTGGATGATCTGGTTAAGCGGGACGACATCCTGTTTTGCGCCACAGGCGTGACCGACGGCGATTTGCTGAAAGGCATTCATGAGCACGGAGGCAGATTGCAGACACAAACATTGCTCATCAATGGCGCAGAGCGAACGTGTAATATAATAGATTCCCTGCATTGCTGGTGATCTAATGAGAAACGAATGACGACGCTGACAGAAGATGATGTGCTGGAGCAACTTGAGACCATGGAGGACTTACGCGCCTTTATGGTTAGGGCGAATGACATTTTGCTGCGCGCCATCCGGCATTTTTTGCCGTCCTTATTCGTTAATAATGATGCAGAAATCGTCGAATATGCGGTAAAACCGCTGCTGGCGCAAAGTGGCCCGCTGGATGATAGGGATGTCGCGCTCCGTTTGATTTATGCGCTGGGGAAAATGGATAAATGGCTGTATGCCGACATTATGCATTTTTCCCAGTTCAGTCAGTATCTGGGGGAGCAGACGCAGGTTCCGGGCTACGGGGATGAGGTTGTCTGGGATTTCATTAGCAACATGAACAGCATCACCACCAATACGCCGCTGTATAACGCGCTGAAAGCGATGAAATTCGCGGATTTTGCCGTTTATTCAGAGACGCGGTTTAGTGCGATGGTTAAAACCGCGCTGACGCTGGCCGTGACGACGATCGTAAAGGAACTCACGCCGTGAAAATAACCTTACACATCAATGGACTGACAACCACCGCCAGCTATGACGAGGCGGAAATTGAAACCGTTCATAAACCACTGTTACGCCGCCTGGCGGGACTTACTTCCGCGCATCACCGGACGATTGTTTTTCTCAGCGCACCGCCGGGAACCGGCAAGTCTACGTTAACTACGTTCTGGGAATACCTGTGTGCGCAGGACCCGGCGCTGCCGGAGTTGCAGACGCTGCCGATGGATGGCTTTCATCACTATAACAATTGGCTGGAGGCGCATCAGCTGCGCGGCGTGAAAGGCACGCCTGCGACCTATGATATCGACAAGCTGGCGCAGTCGTTAGCGCGCATCCGCCGCGGCGAGGGGAACTGGCCGCAGTATGATCGCCAGCGTCACGATCCGGTTGAAGACGCTATTGCCGTGACGGCACCGCTGGTGATCGTCGAAGGCAACTGGCTGCTGCTGGACGACCCCCGCTGGCAGGCCGTGCGGCAGTATTGTGATTTTTCAATCTTCATTCGCGCGCCGCAGTCAGCGTTAACCGCCCGGCTGGTGGCGCGCAAAATGGCCGGAGGTTTAAGCCGGGCGCAGGCAGAAGATTTTTATCAGCGCACCGATGGACCAAATGTTGTCACCGTACTGACTCACAGCCTGGCGGCAGACGTGACGCTCATAATGGACGAGAGCGGGAAGCTGTCACTGCGCGGCGATCCCCAGTAATGCCGAGGCGGGCGACTGCGCGCTCACCAGCGCCTGCGTGCTGCCGTCCCAGGCAATGCGCCCGTCGGCGATCACCAGCGAGCGCGGGGCAATGCGCAGCGCATCTTCCACACTGTGCGATACCATCAGCAGCGTCAGGTTCTGGCGCTGACACACCTCGTTAACCAGCACCAGCATCTCCTGACGCAGCGCCGGGTCAAGCGCGGAAAACGGCTCATCCAGCAGCAATACCGGCTGTTCGCGTACCAGACAGCGCGCCAGCGCCACACGCTGACGCTGACCGCCGGAGAGCTGCCCGGGCAGGCGATCGAGCAGATCTTCCAGCCCCATCTGCGTGGCAATGGCGGTGAGAGTGGCGCGCTGGGCGTCGTTAAGTTTTAAGCCGGGATGCAGCCCCAGACCAATGTTCTGCCGCACAGTCAGGTGGGTAAACAAATTGTTTTCCTGGAACAGCATCGACACCGGGCGGCGCGACGGCGGCGTACGCGTATGATCCTGCTTTTCCAGCACAATGGTGCCGCTGTCCGGCTGTAAAAATCCGGCGATCAGATTCAGCAGCGTGCTTTTCCCCGCGCCGCTCGGCCCGAGGATCGCCACCTGTTCACCCCGCTTGATATTCAGCGTAAAGCGCATGGGCAGGTGATGGTAAAGCCAGGTGGTATCAGTCAGTTTTAGCATGGCGACCCGGAAGTTTTTCAATCACGGTGAACAGGATAAAGCACAGCGCCAGCAGCAGCAGCGCCGTCACGGCCCCGTCCTGGCTGCGATAAGAGCCGATTTGCTGATAAAGGTAAAACGGCAGCGTACGGAAATCGTCATTGCCGAACAGCGCCACGACGCCAAAATCGCCAATCGACAGCACACAGGCAAACGCCAGCGCCTGCGCCAGCGGACGTTTCAGCGCGCGCAGCTCCACCACGCGCAGCCGTTGCAGCCCCGCCAGGCCGAGAGACTGGCACAGCAGCGTATAACGGGCGGCGACATCGCGCATCGGGTTTTCCATCACTTTGAGCGCGTAGGGGATGGCCATCAGCGCGTTAGTAAAAATCACAATGCCGTCGGCGGAGTCCGGCAGGCCGGTGGCGTTGTTAAGCAGTAAAAAGAAGCCGGTCGCCAGCACAATGCCGGGCATGGCGAGGATCAACATGCCGGACAGCTCCAGCGCCTGTCCGGCGAAGGGCTGCTGACGGGCGCGCAGTTCGCGGCTGCTCCACAGCAGCATCATGGTCAGGATCACACACAGCACCCCGGCGCATAGCGCGATACGCAGCGAGGTCCAGGTCGCCTGCCACAGCACCGGCTGCACCAGCACGTCCAGCAGACTGCGGTTGAATCCCCCGACAATGACCGCGATCAGCGGCGGCAGCAACAGCAACAGGGCGAGCACGATCAGCGTGCTATCGGCAAGGCGGCGGAACAAGCTGTCCTGCGGATCGCGCCAGCCGGTGATGTGATTTGTGCCGACGGCAATGGCTTTGCTCAGCCGCTGGCTTAACAGCACCAGCCCGAGGCAGCAGATCATCTGTATCAACGCCAGCAGCGCTGCGCGGCCTGGTTCAAAGTCGTAACTCAGCGCCTGATAAATTGCCAGCTCAATGGTGGTGGCCTGTGGCCCGCCGCCCAGCGACAGCACGGTTGCAAAGCTGGCGAAGCAGAGCATAAAGATCAGCGCCGCCACCGGCGGGATTTGCCGCCGCAGCCAAGGCCATTCAACAAAGCGGAAAAACGCCCAGCCGCGCATCCCGAGCTGGGCGGCAAGCTGGCGCTGCTCGCCGGGGATCTGCTCCAGCGCCTGTAACAGCAGGCGAGTCGCCATCGGCAGGTTAAAAAAGACGTGGGCCAGCAGGATCCCCTGCAGGCCATAAGGCGAAAACGTCCAGTGCGATCCGAAAATCTGCGCCAGCCAGCCCTGACGCCCATAGACGCTGAGAATGCCGAACACCGCCACCAGCACCGGCAAAATCAGCGTCATGGCGCACAGGCGTAACAGCATTTGCCGCCCCGGAAAGCGGCGACGGTAAAGTGCGCGGGCAAGAAAGATTGCCGGGGCTACCGACAGCAGGGCAGACAAAAACGCCTGCCAGAACGAGAAGCGCACCACGTGCCACAGGTAACTGTCCTGCCACAGCGCGGCGACGTCCGTTACCGGCGCATTCAGCCACAGCGCAAAAAAGGCCGCCAGCGCTACCGCCACCATCAGCGTGGCGGCGGCGGCACCGGGTAGCAGCCAGCCGGGAATTAACGGCTGACGGCGCGTTGCCATGCACTGATCCAGTCGGCACGCTTCGCGGCAACATCCTGCGGGGAGTATTCCAGCGTGGTGGCCGGTTTCACCAGTTGATCAAAGCCCGCAGGCAACGCCACGCTGGTTACCGGATACATCCAGTTGCCGGTGGCGATGGTGTTCTGGAACGCCGGGGTCACCATAAATTTCAGGAATTTCTCTGCCAGCTCCGGCTGTTTGCTGGCGGCGGTGCGGGCGGCAACTTCCACCTGCAAATAGTGTCCTTCGCTGAAGCCCGCCGCGGCGTAGTTGTCTTTCTTCTCTTCAATGGCGTGATACGCCGGGGAGGTGGTGTAGCTCAGCACCAGGTCGCTTTCGCCTTTCAGGAACAGGCCGTAAGCCTCGCTCCAGCCTTTGGTGACGGTGACGGTTTTCGCGGCGAGTTTTTGCCAGGCATCCGGCGTCTTATCGCCATAGACTTTTTGCATCCACAGCAGCAGACCAAGGCCTGGCGTGCTGGTGCGCGGATCCTGATAAATCACACGCCATTTTTGATCGCTTTCCACCAGCTCTTTCAGGCTCTTCGGCGGGTTTTTCAGTTTATTTTTGTCATAGACGAAGGCGAAATAGCCGTAATCGAACGGCACAAAGGTGTCGTTTTTCCAGCCGCCCGGCACGTTCACTGCATCATTCAGGATGCCGCTTTTGGCGAACAGTCTGGTTTGCGTGGCGGCTTCCAGCAGGTTGTTATCCAGCCCCAGTACCACGTCGGCTTTGCTGTTTTTGCCTTCCATGCGCAGACGGTTGAGCAGCGAGACGCCATCTTCCAGCGCTACCAGTTTCAGCTCGCAGTTGCAGTCCGCTTCAAAGGCTTTTTTGACTGTCGGGCCAGGGCCCCAGTCAGCGGCAAAGGAGTCGTAGGTGTAAACGGTGAGAACGGGTTTGGCAAAGGCGGGCGCGGCAATCAGCAGCAGGAACGGCAGACATTTTTTTAACACTTTGCACCTCAATAAAAGAGAGTGGCAAAGGACTTGAGCGGTAGCCTCAAATCCCTTCGCCGGCGTTATCCGGATCAGGTTCGACGGGTATTTTCTCAGCACACGCGTTCCGCGTAGCACCCCGTTGAGCACGGCGCTAGTGTAATGATTTTGTTGCCGGGCAGCAATGAGGGATGGCGGTGGGCGAGGCCCGGGCAGAAAGACGCTGTGCGTTGCTGATGATTTACTGTTGCGGAGTTGAGCAAATCTGGGACAGGGAGTTTGTGCTGGCCTAAAGGATTTCGGGTAAGCGCAGGAAAAGTGTATTTTCCTGCGTATTTGAAACTACAAAGCCATGATGCAGGTAGAAGTTTTTCGCCGCGTCAGAGAGGGCATGAACCATAATTGCGCGCACACCTATATTCTCAGCCACACGATAAATGCGTAAAACGGCATCATGAAGTAAATCCGCGCCCAGACCTTTGCCGTGGTAACTCGCATCGACTGCAAGACGTGCCAGGATAATGACAGGGATAGGCTCAGGCATGTTTCGCCGTAAGCTGCCGGGCGCAATGGCGTGAGTCACGCTACCGGTAGCCAGAGAGTAAAATCCCACCACCTGTGACGTCTTTCCCCGGCACACCACAAATGTTCTTGCCGCACCGGTGGATTGATTTTTTAATCCCCGTTGCCTGATCCATTCATCCAGTACTGCTTCCCCACAATGAAACTCAGAAAGAATATGTGAAGAGTTAAGTGGTTGCGGTGCAGTTACTTTTCCCACTGGGGTTTTCTCGCCAGTAGTGCATCCAGCGCCGGATTAGCGGTGACCGGGGCGTCCAGCATAGTGATAAATTCAGCGTATTGCTCGTCATTAAGATTGAACATCCGACGATCAAGGATGACGTTTTCAGCGGCCTGACAAGCTGTCTCAAGTATAAAATCAGTCCGTGATTTATGAAGAATACTGGCAGCGGTATCGATTAGCGCTCTCTGCGCTTCTTTAGCCCTGATATTGAGCTGGACATCTGATTTCATGATGACTCCGTTGTATAGCAAATGATATACAAAGTTTACCCTTAACGTATAGCAAACGCTATACGCTGGTGCATATTACTTCCTCTGTACTGATTTAACATCAAACCACATGCTGTTGGAGTCGCCGCCCATAATTAAGGGCAGGTTTTAACGGCCTTTGCGAGGCGCGCCGCAAACCGTACTGCCAAATCCGCTTGCCGTTGATCGCGTCTGACAGTAGCATCTTCCCGCACCTGCAAAATCAGGTGCCGGGATTGGTCTCCTGCATATCATACCTGCGACATATGACGCGTAAGCGTCTTTCTTATGTCGTGCGTTTGGCTACATCTCTATGGTGGGCTGGACGGGGGCGCCGCAAGGCGCGCCGGTGTCGGTATGGCCGGTAAGACCAACTCCGTTCAGTCCACCACCCGTAAGATTGGTCTCTTCGGTGGTGGAATATACATTCACATACCGGAGGCTGCCCTTATGGCTACGACCCTCAACCAGACTCACCCGTTACTTACCGTTCCCTTCACCGCAGACACGGACTTCACCGTGCTGGCGGATCACTGCGAGCATTTTGCTGAAGCGCTGATCGAAAGCGACGATCCGGCGCTGCGCCTTGCCATGTGTGGACGGCTCAACGCTTGTCTGATGCTGCTGCAACCCACGCTCAACGAGTTTATTCCACCGCATCTGGTTTCCTCGCTGACGGTGGATACGCCTCCCGCCGAACTCCCGCATTTCGAACCGGAATCTGATCTGCTGTGTGAATACTGCCTGGCGTTAACGCGCCTGTTAAACAGCCAGTCGCTGCCGCCGGATATGGAGAAAACCCTGACCGGGCTGCTTTGTGAACTGGTGTGGTATTTCACCGACATCATGAAAGCGCCGCGCTGGGTGAAAGGGACAGAAGTGTAGCCAGCCGCAATATCTTGCCGGGTGCCACCTGTAGGCCCGGCAAGCCTGCGCCGCCGGGCAGGCTGCATCCTTCCCACACCTTCACTTCCCTCATTTTCTGCTGCCCTTTGTAAGATTGGTAACTAAAACTGCTGTTTCGAATCGTTCAACTATACTCAATAGTGACCTTGTCAGTTATGCAGGAGGCTGCGCGCAGATAATTACCTCACATCACCCTACCCATGACCCTCTGGAGAATCACATGCAAAAGAGCAAAACCTTGAAAGGACTGCTGGCCGTATCAGCAGTGGCAGCGATGTTCACCACGCTCGGCGTGCAAGCCCAGACGCAGACGAGCACTGCAACGAGTGACGCCGCCAGCCAGACCGCATCGGGCGCGAAGCTCAGCTCCGGCGATGAAAAAGCCGTGAAGGATATGGCACAGGCCAATATCAATGAAATTGCAGCGGGTAAGCTCGCGCTGAGCAAGGCGCAAAGCAGTGACGTCAAAGCCTACGCGCAGAAGATGGTCGACGATCATGGCGCGGCCCTGACCAAAGTCCAGGCGGTCGCTAAAGAAAAAGGGGTAACACTGCCGACGGTGCCGGATGCCGAGCACAAGGCCATGACCGCGAAGCTGGAAAAACAGAGCGGCGACGACTTTGACAAAATGTATATGGAAAATGCCGGAACGAAAGACCACAAGATGGTGCTGTCGAAGCTACAGAGCGACGCTAAGATGATTAAAGATCCGGATGTGAAGGCGCTGGCTGACGCGCATACACCGGTTGTTGAGCAGCACCTGAAGTCTGCCGAGCAGATGTCGAAGTAAGCGGATCGTTCGGTGGGCCAGCGTCCACCGATATTCTCCTCACGGATCCGGCGGTGCAAACCAGGCGGATTTGAAGTCAAACCACCCCAGTGTATTCATGCGTAATCCACGCATACTGCGCTGACCATTGATCGTCAGCCAGTGGTGGATCAAAGGCACTATCGCGCGGTTCGCCATCAGTTGCTGACACCAGGCCGCCAGATTCATGTCGCCTGCGCGCCAGTGCGCGGCATCCTGTTGCCAGTCGCGGGGAATGCACTGCTGCAGCAGCGGCACTTCGTATAAATGCGTGAACAGCGAGAAATCGAGCGGTAGCGTGAAGTTGGCGCTGTTCAGCCAGATGTCGCTGGTTATCTCGCCGCTGTGCCACTCCTCGTACTCCACCTCCCGGA
>Ga0209795_10000552_pt1 | contig 27831 bp, 20 predicted proteins | sample AgamicOrMarz_FD_187166 | JGI IMG/M metagenome (GOLD analysis project Ga0209795, IMG submission 187166) | Agave microbial communities from Guanajuato, Mexico - Or.Ma.rz (SPAdes) (version 2) | ecosystem: Host-associated > Plants > Phyllosphere > Phylloplane/Leaf | place: Guanajuato, Mexico...
CGCGATGCTGGCCGGCATGCTTGAACACGTCGCCGAGCCTACCAGTGACGACGCATTGGATCTGCCATGAAGACAATCGAAGAAAGAGAAGATGGGCAACAGGACACGCACAGTCACGGTCACGGTCACGGTCACGGCAAACACCACCACGACGACCACGGCCACAACCACGGCACACACCACTCGCACTCACACAGCCACGACCACGGCCACGGCCATCATCACCACCACGCGCCCGTAGCCGGCCACGGCTTCGCGTTCGCGCTGGCCGTCGCGCTGAACGTCGCGATCGTCGTGATCCAGGCCGTGTACGGCGTGCTCGCGCATTCGACCGCGCTGCTCGCCGACGCCGGCCACAATCTCTCCGACGTGCTCGGCCTGCTGCTCGCATGGGGCGCCGCCTGGCTCGCGACACGCCGTCCTTCCGCGCGCTACACGTTCGGCTACGGCAGTTCGTCGATTCTCGCGTCGCTGGCGAATGCGGCGCTGCTGCTGTTCGCGTGCGGCGTGATCGTCGCGGAGGCCATCGACCGGCTGATGAACCCCGCGCCCGTCGCGGGCCTCGCGGTGTTCGTCGTCGCAGCGGTGGGCATGGTCGTCAACGGACTGTCCGCGTGTCTCTTCATGCGCGGGCAGAAGGAAGACCTCAACATCCGCGGCGCCTTTCTGCACATGGCCGCCGACGCCGGCGTGTCCGCGGCGGTCGCGATCAGCGGCCTCGTGATTCTCTACACCAACTGGACGTGGCTCGACCCGCTGATGAGCCTGCTCGTGGTCGCGGTTGTCGTCTACGGTACGTGGGGTCTGTTGCGCGACTCGGTGCGCCTCGCGCTCAATGCGGTGCCCTCGGGCGTCGATGTCGAGCGCATCCGCGACTATCTCGCCGATCAGCCCGGTGTCGAGGACGTGCACGATCTGCACATCTGGGCGCTGTCCACCACCGGCAACGCGCTCAGCGCGCATCTCGTGATGCCGGCAGGCCATCCCGGCGACGAGCGGCTCGACGGCATCGTGCTCGCGTTGCGCGAACGGTTTTCGATGCAGCACGCGACGCTGCAAGTGGACCTCGGCACGACCGATCATCGTTGCGCGATGGAGCATCCGCACACTGCGCGCTGAAGCACGCGACGAAAGCGCGCATTCATGCGTCACGCGTCGCCAACGTACATCGCGGAACACGCAAGCGCGGACGGCCGCCGCGAGCCCGACCGCTATGCGCGATACGCCTCGCATCCGATGCAGCCCGCAGTCCGGCGCGCGGGCGCGGGTTGTACACTAGAGCGCACTGTGGTCTGCGGAGTTTCGCATGAACGCTGCTGCTAATAATGCGTCGCCGGTGCTGATCGTCGGGGCGGGGCCGACCGGGCTCGCCGCCGCCATGAGTCTCGCGCGCGCTCACATCCCCGTGCGTCTCATCGACCGCGCGATGCAGCCGAACCCGTATTCGCGGGCCATCGGCATTCAGGCGCGCACGCTTGAACTGCTGGAGCAGCATCGGCTGGCCGAACGGTTTCTCGAACTCGGCCATCGCGCGCGCGTCGCCAATCTGTTTTCGAACGGCATGCGCCTCGCGCAGCTCGACTTCGATCCGCTGCACACGCGCTATCCGTATCTGCTGTTTCTCGATCAGTCGGTGACCGAGCGTTTGCTCACCGAGCATCTCGCGACGCTCGGCGTGACGATCGAGCGCGGCGTCGAACTCACGATGTTCTCGCAAGGCTCGGTCGGCGTTCAGGCGACGCTGCGGCGCGCCGACGGTCACACGGAAACGCTGCGTCCGTCCTACATGATCGCCGCCGATGGCGCGCACAGCGCGATCCGCCACGGGCTCGGCCTCAACTTCGTGGGCAAGACGTCGGAGCAGACCTTTCTGCTCGCCGATGTTCATGCCGAAACCGATTGGCCCGACGACGAATTTCACATCTTCGCTTCAGGCGAAGGTCTCGTTGCACTGTTTCCGATGGGACACGGCCGGCATCGTCTGATCGCGGATCATGCGGTGGAGCCGACGCCGGTCGCTGCCGCGCCGCTCTCGCCGGTGGTGCTCGGCGAGCCGCCGCTCGCACGTGTGCGAGCGCCGTCGCTCGACGAATGCAAGGCGCTCGTTGCGAGGCGCGTGCATGAACGCGTCGACGTATCCGAGCTTGCGTGGTCCTCGTACTTCCATGTGAACAGCCGGATGGTGGAGCGCCTGCGCGTCGGGCGCGTGTTCCTTGCCGGCGACGCTGCGCATGTGCACAGCCCGGCCGGCGCGCAAGGCATGAACACGGGCATTCAGGAAGCGTTCAATCTCGGCTGGAAGCTCGCGCGCGTATTTAAGGGTGCCGCGCCCGATCGCCTGCTCGACACCTACCATATCGAGCGGCATCCGATCGAGCGCGACGTGCTGCGGCAAACCGGCTTCATCACGCAGATGGCCGAGGCGGATCACGGTCCGCTCAAGCTGCTGCGCGAGCGGGTGATGCCGGTTCTTGCCGCGCTCGGTCCGCTGCGCGACGCGGCGCGGCTCACGATCAGCGAGTTGTCGATCCAGTACCGGCGCAGTCCGCTGACGCTTGAGCGCGTGCTCGACGGCGGACCGCGCGCGGGCGAACGCGCGCCGGATGCGGTCGTGCATGTGGTCGACGGTCCGCTTGGGCGAGCGCCCGGCATCGGCTGTATTTACGATCTGCACGACCCGGCGTTTTTCTCGCTGTTTCTGCTCGTGCCGCCGTTGCCCGCCGACGACAAACCGCTCGATCCCGACGCCAAACACGCGCCGCCGGCCGACGCCGAACTCGAGCGGCTGACGGCCGACATGGAGAAGCTATTGGAAGGGGCGGTGCGCATCTGGCGCGTGACGGACACAAGCGGCGACGGCGGGCCGTCGCTGGCCGAATCGTATGGACGCACGCGGCCGTCGTTTTATCTGCTGCGGCCCGACGGCTACATCAGCGCGCGCGGACGCACAGGCTCGGATCTGAACGGCCTGTTGCGGCACTGTGAAGCGTGGTTCACCGTCGATGGACAGATACCGGAGCAGACGGCCGTGTGAGATGGCCGTCTGCTCCGGTCACGCAGTCATCACGCGATGGAAGGCTCAGCGGGCGTCAGACGCTCGCGGTTCTTCACGAGCGCTTCCTTCACGATTGCCGACATCTCGATGCCGCCCGCCTGCGGCGCATCGAGCGCTGCGAGCAGCGCGCGCCGCATGCGCGGCTCCCAGAAGCGGCGGATATGGTCGGCGACACCGGTGATGGCTTCTTCGCGATCCGGCATCGAATCGAAAAAATCGCCGATGCGGTTCGCCATGTCGATCAGATTCTGAGTGTCCATCGTCGCCTCACTTACCCGACGTCGCGTTGGCCAGCTCGCGCTGCTTGAGCAACTCGAGTTGCTCCGCGTTGAAGCGCGAATACTCTTTCTGCCACTCGGACGGCTGTTCGACCGGCATCACCTGCACGGCGGTCACCTTGTATTCCGGACAGTTGGTCGCCCAGTCCGAACTCTCGGTGGTGATCACGTTCGCGCCCGATTCGGGGAAGTGGAACGTCGTATAAACGACGCCCGGCTGCATCCGCTCGGTCACTTTCGCGCGCAGCACGGTTTGTCCCGCGCGCGATTCGATGCCGACCCAGTCGCCCGTCTTGATGCCGCGTTCTTCCGCGTCGTGCGGATGCAGTTCGAGCCGGTCCTCGTCGTGCCAGCGCGAGTTCTCGGTGCGCCGCGTTTGCGCGCCCACGTTGTACTGCGACAGGATGCGCCCCGTCGTCAGCAGCAGCGGGAACTTGCGCGTGACTTTTTCCGGCGACGCGATGAACTTGGTAATCACGAACTTGCCCTTGCCGCGCACGAACGTGTCGACGTGCATGGTCGGCGTGCCGTCCGGCGCCGCTTCGTTGCACGGCCACTGGATGCTGCCCAGCTCGTCGATCTTCTTGTATGACACGCCGTGGAAAGTCGGCGTGAGACGCGCGATCTCGTCCATGATTTCGGACGGATGCGTGTAGTCCATTTCGTAGCCGAGCGCGCGCGAGAGCAGCAGCGTGACTTCCCAGTCGGCGTAACCCGGCACCGGCGGCATGACCTTGCGCACGCGCGAGATGCGGCGCTCCGCGTTCGTGAAGGTGCCGTCCTTTTCGAGGAAGGTCGAGCCGGGCAGCAGCACATGCGCGTACTTCGCGGTCTCGTTCAGGAAAATATCCTGCACGACGATGCATTCCATCGCCGACAACGCCGCCGCCACATGATGCGTGTTCGGGTCCGACTGCACGATGTCCTCGCCCTGGCAGTACAGGCCCATGAAGCTGCCGTCGAGCGCGGCTTCGAACATGTTCGGAATGCGCAGACCCGGCTCGGTTTGCAGCGTGACATTCCACGCGTCTTCGAACTGCGAGCGCACGATCGTGTCGCTGATGTGGCGATAGCCCGGCAACTCATGCGGGAACGAGCCCATGTCGCACGAACCCTGCACGTTGTTCTGGCCGCGCAGCGGATTCACACCGACGCCTTCGCGGCCGATGTTGCCCGTCGCCATCGCAAGGTTCGCGATGCCCATCACCATCGTCGAGCCTTGCGCGTGTTCGGTGACGCCCAAGCCGTAGTAGATCGCCGCGTTGCCGCCCGTCGCGTAGATGCGCGCGGCTTCACGCACGTCTTTGGCCGGCACGCCGGTCACGGCTTCCGTTGCTTCGGGCGCATTCTCCGGCAGCGCGACGAAATCACGCCATTGCTCGAACGCGCGGCCTTCGCAGCGTTCGGCGATGAACGCTTCGTTCAGCAGCCCTTCGGTGACGATCACATGAGCGAGCGCGTTGACCACCGCGACGTTGGTGCCGGGGCGCAATTGCAGATGATGCGATGCCTTCACGTGCGGCGTATCGACGATGTCGATGCGGCGCGGATCGACCACGATCAGCTTCGCGCCTTCGCGCACGCGGCGCTTCAGACGCGAGGCGAACACCGGATGGCCGTCGGTCGGATTCGCGCCGATCACCATGATGACGTCGGCTTTATCGACCGAGGCGAACGTCTGCGTGCCCGCCGATTCGCCGAGCGTCGTCTTCAGGCCGTAGCCGGTCGGCGAGTGGCAAACGCGTGCGCAGGTGTCGACGTTGTTGTTGCCGAACGCGGCGCGCACGAGCTTCTGCACGAGATAGGTTTCTTCGTTCGTGCAACGCGACGACGTAATGCCGCCGATCGAATCGCGCCCGTGTTTCGCCTGAATGCGGCGGAATTCCGAGGCCGCATAATTGATCGCTTCTTCCCAGCTCACTTCGCGCCACGGGTCGGTGATCTTCGCGCGGATCATCGGCTTCGTGATGCGGTCCTTGTGCGTTGCGTAGCCCCATGCGAAGCGGCCCTTCACGCACGCGTGTCCTTCGTTCGCCTGGCCGTTCTTGAACGGCACCATGCGCACGACCTGATTGCCCTTCATCTCCGCCTTGAACGAGCAGCCGACGCCGCAATACGCGCAGGTGGTGACGGCCGAATGCTCGGCCTGGCCCAGCATGATCACGGTTTTTTCCTGCAACGTCGCGGTCGGGCAAGCGGCCACGCACGCGCCGCACGACACGCACTCCGAATCCATGAACGGCTGGTTTTCGCTCGCGGCCACGCGCGATTCGAAACCGCGCCCGGCGATGGTCAGCGCGAACGTGCCTTGCGTTTCCTCGCACGCGCGCACGCAGCGATTGCAGACGATGCACTTCGCCGGATCGTAGGTGAAGTACGGATTCGATTCGTCCTTCTTGTCGTTCAGGTGATTCGCGCCGTCGAAACCGTAGCGCACTTCGCGCAGGCCGGTCACGCCCGCCATGTCCTGCAGCTCGCAGTCGCCGTTCGCGGGGCACGTGAGGCAATCGAGCGGGTGATCGGAGATGTACAGCTCCATCACGTTGCGGCGCAGCGATTGCAGACGATCGGTTTGCGTGCGCACTTTCATGCCGGCTTCGACCGGCGTCGTGCACGAGGCCGGATAACCGCGCTTGCCTTCGATCTCGACGAGACACAAACGGCACGAGCCGAACGGTTCCAGCGAATCGGTCGCGCAGAGCTTCGGCACGTTCACGCCTGCTTCGACGGCGGCGCGCATCACCGACGTGCCGGCCGGCACGGTAACCGCCTGGCCGTCGATTTCGAGCGTCACGTCGACGTCCGCATGACGCGCGGGCGTGCCGAAATCGGTTTCGTCGAAGTACGAGCGCGGGGCTTGCGTTTGAGCCTGCGCTTGCGATTTGCACGCGCAGTTGCCGGATCCGCAGCCGCCCGCCGAGGGGACTTGCTTCGGGGCGCCGGCAGTAGAGTTGAGCATGTCTGACATAGTTGGGCTCCTCGTTCAGGCCGCAGCTTTCGGTGCATCGGCGCCAGCGCCGGCGAGGCCGAAGTCTTCAGGAAAATGGTCGAGCGCAGACATCACCGGATACGGCGTCATGCCGCCCATCGCGCAAAGCGATCCGGACACCATCGTGTCGCACAGATCGCGCAGCAACTGCACTTGCCGCGTCGACGTATCGCCGTTCCGAATGCGCGCGATGACTTCGACGCCGCGTGTCGAACCGATGCGGCACGGCGTGCACTTGCCGCACGATTCGATCGCGCAGAAGTGCATCGCGTATTGCGCGAGTTCGGCGAGATTCGACGTGTCGTCGTGCACGACAAGGCCGCCGTGACCGACCACGGCGCCGACTGCCGCATACGCTTCGTAATCCATCGGAATGTCCCACTGGCTTTCCGGCAGATAGGTGCCGAGCGGGCCGCCCACTTGAACGGCGCGCGCCGGCCGGCCGCTTGCCGTGCCGCCGCCGTAGTCGTAAATCAGTTCGCGCAGCGTCACGCCGAATGCAAGCTCCACGAGCCCGCCTTGCTTGACGTTGCCCGCGAGCTGAAACGGCAGAGTGCCGCGCGAGCGACCCATGCCGAAGTCTTTGTAGAACGCCGCGCCGCGCGCGAAGATGATCGGCACCGTTGCCAGCGTGATGACGTTGTTGATCACCGTCGGCTGACCGTAGAGGCCGACGAGCGCGGGCACCGGCGGCTTCGCGCGAACAATGCCGCGCTTGCCTTCGAGCGATTCGAGCAGCGCCGTTTCCTCGCCGCACACATACGAGCCCGCGCCCTTGGCGACGAACAGTTCGAAGCGATGCGCGGAGCCGAGCACGCTGTCGCCGAGCCAGCCGGCGGCGCGCGCCTTCGCGATTGCCGCTTCGAGCGTGGCGATCGAATGCGGATATTCGCTGCGCACGTAGATGTAGCCCGCCGTCGCGCCGGTCACGACGCCCGCGATGATCATGCCTTCGATCAGCACATACGGATCGCTTTCCATCACGAGGCGGTCGGAGAAGGTGCCGGAGTCGCCTTCGTCGGCATTGCAGACGATGTACTTCTGCGCGGCCTTCGCGGCGCGCACCGTGCGCCACTTGATGCCGGCCGGGAACGCGGCGCCGCCGCGTCCGCGCAGACCCGATTCGATCAGCGCTTCGCAGGCGGCGTCGCCGTCGGTCTTCAGCGCGTTGCGCAGACCTTCGAGGCCGCCGTGCGCGACGTAGTCGTCGGTGGAAAGCGGGTCGGTGATGCCGATGCGCGCGAACGTCAGGCGCTGCTGCTTCTTCAGATACGGAATCTCGTCGACCACGCCGACGCGGCGCGCATGCTCGCCACCGTCGATAAAGCCCGCGTCGAACAGCGCGGCCACGTCGCTGTCCTCGACGTTCGCGTAACCGATGCGTCCTGCGGCGGTTTGCACTTCGACGAGCGGTTCGAGCCACAACAAGCCGCGCGAGCCGTTGCGAACGAGTTCGATCGTGATGCCGCGGCGTGCCGCCTCGGCTTTGATCGCGTCGGCGAGCGCGTCCGCGCCCAGTGCGAGTGCCGACGAATCGCGGGGAACATAGATACGCGTCATGCCGTCACCTCCACGCATTTGCTGGCAGCCGCGAAAATCGCGTCGAATTTTTGCGGCGTGATTTTCGCGTGCAGCGTGCCGTTCACCATCATCGCGGGCGAAAGCGCGCATTGGCCGAGGCAGTACACCGACTCCAGTTCCACCGCGGCGCCGGCTTTGTGTTCGGCGTCGAAGCGGCAGCCCGTATGCGACTCGATGTGCTGCGCGAGCGCCTCCGTGCCCATGCTGCGACAGGCTTCCGCGCGGCACAGTTGCACCGTGACGGGCGCGGCCGGCTGCGTGCGGAAATGGTGGTAGTACGTGATGACGCCGTGCACTTCCGCGCGCGACAGGTTCATCGTGCGTGCGAGAGGTGGAACGGCGGCGGGCGGCACGTAGCCGAGTTCGTCCTGAATCGCGTGCAGCACGGCCAGCAGCGACCTGCCAGGTTGTGCGTGGCGCGCTACGAGCTCTTCCGGCGCGATGGCGATGAGATCGTCCAAGTGGGGGCTCCTCCAAAGTCATATATGCACTTGTTATTCATAATGCGTGCACTTATGCTTCGTCTATTCGATATGGGATAGCCGAACGATAGGCGGGCGAAACGGCCGATGCAATAGGAAATACCTGCACATATATGATCAGAATCGAGTGCCACGCTCAACTAGTATTGAAGGGCCCGGATGGCCGGGAGGCAAGCCTGTCGGACGTCGTGCCGCTGCTCGCTCTCGTGGACGAATCCGGCAGCATCGCGCAGGCGGCGACGCTTAAGGGTTTGTCCTACCGTCATGCGTGGGGTTTGTTGCGCGCAATCGAGGAGCGTCTGGGCGGTCCGCTGATCGCGAAGGAGCGCGGCCGCGGCTCCGTGCTGTCCGAACTCGGTCAAGCGGTGCTGCGTGCGCAGCGTCTGTGCGGCGAACGGCTCGACGGCAACATGCAGGCGCTCGCGAGCGAAGTGGCGAGCGATCTGAACCGCTGGCTTGCGCCGCCCGTCGATCACGTGCGCATTCATGCGTCGCATGGTTACGCGGTGGCCGCGCTCGTCACCGCCTTGGTCGCGCAGGAGCTTCCGGTCGACATCAAGTACCGCGATGGCGCCGATGCCGTGAGCGCGCTCGCTCGCGGCGAGTGCGAGCTGGCCGGTTTCCACTTGCCGCTAGGCGAGTTTCGCGCGGCATGTGCGGACACGTACCGGCGCTGGCTCGATCCACAGCGTCATGTGCTCGTGCATCTGACGCGGCGCAAGCAGGGGCTCTTTCTCGGCAAGGGCAATCCGAAACGGATTCTTGGCCTCTCAGATCTTTCTCGCGACGACATTCGCTTCGTCAATCGGCAGCATGGTTCCGGCACGCGCATGCTGCTCGATCTGGCGCTGCGCAAGCTGGGCATCGACCCGGATGGCGTGAACGGCTATGCGTCGGCGGAACTCACGCATTCGGCGATCGCGGCGTTCGTCGCGAGCGGGATGGCGGACGTGGGTTTCGGCGTGGAACCTGCCGCGCATCATTTCGGACTCGACTTCATCCCCGCTGTCGACGAAGACTATTATTTCGCGTGTGACCGCGCTCGGCTCGAGCGCGCGCCGCTGTCGGCGGTCATCGAACTGCTGCGAAGCAGCGCGTTTCATGCGAGCGTCGATCGGCTGCAAGGCTACGATCCGCGTGACTGCGGCAAGCTCGTGGATCTCGAAGCGGGATTGAGCGGTGCGGGCGCGTAAGCGGTGGTAAACAACGCGCCGCGCATCTCACGCGCTCGCCGCTGCGGATGGCTTTCGTTTGCGATACTCTCTAAGCTTCCGTTTTTTGCCAACCGCGCGGGTCGCCGCGCTTTGAATCGATATGAAAGTTCTTCTACATGCATGTGCTGCGGCCGCGTCGGCCGGCTTGCTGCTCGCGACCGCCTCGGTCGCTGTCGCGCAGAACTCGCCGGGCGTGCCGGGCGGCATTCTGCAGGAGCAGTTCCGGCTTGCCGAACATCCGCAAATGCCGTTCGCCGCGTCGGCGCCGTCGGACAAGTATCAGTCCGGCAAGAAATCGGCGATGCGCAAGCGCGGCGACCTGGGCGATCCGAACGGCTGCAATCTGCAATGTCCGAAGGAATAGCAGGCTTAGCGGCCTGCTCGAAGTGCACGAATCTCGATGACGACGCCGGCAATTTGCCGGCGTTTTTTTATGGGCTCGCGGGTGTCGACGGTCAGGGCTTCGCGGTGTGCCACACGTCCTTGAACCCGTCTCCTTTGGTGTCGCCCGCCTGCTTGTCGGCCGCGTAGCGATAGAGCGGATGACCTTTGTATGCCCATTGCTGCTTGCCGTCCGCGGACGGGATCAGCGTCCAGTCTCCCGACGGCTTGTCCGACGGACTCGCGACCGCGGCCGGCCAATAGCTCGTGCAGCCGCCGGTGCACGCGCTCACGCCGGGCGTGGTGTCCTTGTCGAAGGTATAGAGCGTCATGCCGTCGGCGCTGACGAAGCGGCCGTCGACTACTTTCGGAGGCTCGGCGAAAGCGCTCTGTTGCAAGGCGAGCAGGGCGAGGCAGAAGAGGGTCTTGCGCATGATGTCGGCTCCTGTTTGTTGTGTGGATTCGCGCGCGACGCGGCGTGCGTCGGCGCGTGAGTATTAACGGATGGGGAGGTGGGTTTATTCCGTGGGTGTTTCGTGGGGGGAGCGCGATGGCGACGAGGCGAGCTACCGGAGCAACCACAGCGCTTCCCTGCTGATGCTGCAAAGCGGCTGCAATGCCTGCGTCATAACGGATCACGGATTGCCGCGACTTCGAAATCTTGCCGACACCTTCAATACTGGACGATTTTCTTCCGATTGGCGGAGCGTTGCATTCGCGCGCTTATTTGTTCGTTCAATTTCTGCATTGGGAAATTTCGTAAATACGATGACGAAAGTTTGAATGCCGCGTAGGGTAATTTATATCGAATGCTTGACTCCGCGGGCGGCGCGTTCTCGGTATTGCTCACAACGGCTCGGGCGACGTTTAACACGAATGCCGTTCGGAAATTTCCCTAATTAAATGGCGATAAATCGATCTCGTTCGAATTGTGCAAAACCCATTTACGAGAAAGACGCGATGTTAGAATCCTGACCGCTCAATCAGGGGTTAGTTAATTACTCGATTAAACTCCAGTGAGTTATTTATCAATTCATCAAACTAGGTAAACAAAAAATGCAAAAGATCAATCGTAACGAACTGGCGAAATCCACCATCGCTGGTGGCTGCTGCAAGACCAGCTGCTGCACGAAGAAGGCAGCGGCACCGGCACCGGCACCGGCACCGCTGAAGAGCGTGGCTCCGTCGCGCGCCTAAGTTGAACGTGCCGGGACTGTGCCCCGCGGGCGCGGCCCCGGCACATCGACTGATTCGAACATGAGGCCGTGGGCCGCCGCTCAGAGCTTGTTGATCTTGTTGCGCAACGGGCTTGCCGGAACAATGCGCCGCATGCAGCGCATCGTGATCGCGCACGTGCCGCGCGCGGCAATCGAACCGCTGGCTCTGCTGTTGTGGCGAGTCTGCGGGCTGGTCAGCGCGCGCGCGCATTGGGAAGGTGTCTGCCGTTGCGACATTGGCCGACAGGTGCTGGAAGTCGCGCTGCCCAAGCCACGCCGCGTCGCGGCAGGCCGCTTTCGGGAGCGCCTGATCGATCAGCGAATCTATTTCGGGCGCCTCTCACGCGGAAGCGAAGCCTGGCCCGACCTGCAACAGGTCGCGGGCGCGCTCGCCAGGAAGATCGCGCAATTGCAGGCGCAGGAACCGGGGCGCCCGGTCATCGTGTCGCCGTTTCACTACGTCTCGCAGTACGCGAACATTTACGTCATCGACGAACTGCGGGCGCAGCTCGGGCTCGAATCCATCGCCGTCGTGTCGGGCGTGCCGCGCGATATGTATGGCGACGACCATTCGCTGATACCCGGCGTGAAGGTGCTGTACACGTATGGGGACGACGACCGTAACGGTCTCGGCCTGCGTCTCGCGCGTGCGTTGAAGCGCAGCGGAGTCGCGGTGCTGTTTGCCGATGTGCCTCCGTTCGCGCTGAGTCGCTATCCGATGGAAACGGTGGGCGTCTCCATGTTCGGGCGCAACGCGCGCATCCACAACGGCGTGTTTCGGCTGGGCGCGCAGTTCGGCGCAATCCTGCTGCCGTTCTATCTGCGTTTCGAGCGCGGACGTTTCGACTGCGAGATATTCGAGCCGTTGTCGCTTGCCGGGCCCGACGCTCCGCAGCAAGTCGCGCGGTACATCGAAATGGCCGTCGGCAATAACTATCCGGATTGGCTGGTCGCCGGACATCCGTCGATGTATTCCTTCGCGCCAGTTCGCTAGACGTCTTTCACATCAAGATCGCGGCACAGCGTTCGCCTCGACACACAAAAGAAAAGGCACGACCGGCTGGCATCCGGCAGCAACGACGTTATGGAACCAATCTATCTCCCACAATTCAAGGACGTCTCATGGCGTTGGCTCGCCTATGGGGCTTCCACCGTGGTCATCGGCGCGGTGATTTTCGCGTTCGTGCACGACGTCGAGCTGAAGCAGGACGTGCGCGCAGAAGTCGTGTCGCCGTCGGAAATCAAGATTCAGGGGTTGAGCGGGCTTGTCACGGATATTTATGTCGGCAGCGCGGCGCATGTCGAGCAGGGCGCACCGCTCTTCCGGCTGCAACGCGATCTTTCGCTTGCAAGCGATGGCCGGCAACGTCCTGCCTTCGACGAGCACGACCGCGATGAGCAAATCCGCATGAGCGACGCGCAATACACGCAGCGCCGCGCCGATCTGTCCGCGCAACTCGATGCCGCGCGCCTCACCGCGCAAAGCCGCCGCGCGGAAATCTCGGCGCTCGGCGAGCAATTGAGCCAGAACCAGCAACTGGCCGACGAAGCACAACGCAAGGTGACGCGGCTCGAATCCGTGTCCGAGTACGTTACCGCGGATCGTATCGAGCAGGCGCGAGCAGATACGCATCAGGCGAAGGTCTCCATTGCGCAAAGCGCCGCGCGCCGTCAGCAGCTAAACGCGGAACTCGGCGCGGCGATCAGCACGCAAACCGGTCTGGGCGCGCAACTGAGCGAGCTGGAATCTCGGCATGCACGCGAACTTCAGGACATCCGCATGCGGTTCGAGCAGATTCGCCAGGACGCGGTTATCTCCGCGCCGAAAGCCGGCGTCGTCAGCTTTTCGGGCCTGGTTCCAGGCCGCACGCTCTCCGCGGACGACGTGGCGCTTGTCATATCCACGGGTGGGAAAGGGCCGCTGCGCGCCGCCTTGCGGATTCCCTCGCGGCGGCGCGGCTTCGTCAGAGAAGGGCAGATCGTGCGGCTCAAGCTCGATGCGTTTCCCTACGCGAAGTTCGGCAGTTACGCCGCTCGCATCGATTCCATCTCACGCAGCACCGTGCAATCGGCGGTGTCGCCGGTGGGCGCTTCGGGGCCGCGCGTGACGGAAGGCGACTACATGGCGTGGGCCACGCTCAGCGACAACCAGTTCAAATTCGAGCGGCAACGCTTCGATATTCTGCCCGGCATGACTGCGACGGCGAGCATTGTGATCGAGCGCCGCACCATCGCCGAATGGGTGCTTGCGCCGTTCTTCCGCATGCTACGAGGCTGACGATGCGCGCGATCTATCAAAACGAAGTCGCCGAGTGCGGCTACGCGTGTCTTGCGATGGTGCTGTCGCACTTCGGGCGAGCCATCGAAGTGCGCGAGTTGCAAGCCTTCCGGCCGATCTCGGCCAATGGTTTGACGTTGATGGACCTGTACGACGTCGCAGTGGAATTCGGTCTCGCCGTTCAGGCCTATCGTTTCGACGCCGGCGACCTTTCCGGCATCAAGCGTGGCTCGATCCTGCATTTCGGCGGCGCGCATTTTGTCGTGTTCGAGAAGAGCGGGCGCGGCTATGTGCAGGTGATCGATCCGGCGACCGGCCGGCGGCGCATTTCCATGGATACCTTCGTCGCGAACGTGTCCGGCTATCTGCTGGAATGCGCGCCGACGCCGGCCATGCCGCGCGTGCGCGGCAAGTCGCGCGTGCCCGCGGCGCTCGCTCGCGTGCGCGCGCTCAATCCGCAGCTCACCGGTCAGATCGGCAAGGTCATGTTCGTCGCGCTCGGCAGCCAGTTCGCGATTCTCGCCATGCCGTACCTCGGCAATCTGTTGCTCGACGACGTGGTCGCCGGCGACAACCTGAATCTGCTCAACGTGCTGATGCTCACGTTCGCGAGCATCTTTGTGGTCGGCGCATTGAGCCAGTACGTTCAGACCTACCTGGTCGAACTGCTGCACGGCTTCGTGCAAATGAACATGACCGAGGGAATCGTCGCGCAGTTGTTGCGTAATCCGATACCGTACTTCGAGAAGCGTCACGTCGGCGACCTGTTCGCGCGGGTCAAGGCGCAAGACGAAATCAGCGTCTTCACCACGCGAACCACGATTTCGGCGGGCATCGACGCGGCCGTCGGCGTGCTTGCACTCGCGTTGATGCTGGTGCAAAGCAGGCAACTCACCATCATCGCGCTGCTGATCTTCATGGTCTACGTGGCGGTGTCGTTCGCGCTTTTTTCGCGCATGCGCGACACCCATGCGCTCGTGCTGGAAGAGTCGGCGCGCTGCGACGACACGCTTATCGAAACCATCCGCGCGGCTTCGCTGATCAAGCTGTCGCAGGGCGAAACGCGCCGCACCGCTCTGTTCATGGGCAAATATCGCGCGTATGTTGCGGCGCTGGTTCATAACAGCCGGCTGAACAGTGCGCGCGATGCGATCCTGCGGCTCGTCGACTACGCGGACATGATCGCCGTGAGCTGGTTTGCCGCACGGCTGATGTTGGGCGGCGCCATTTCGGTGGGCGTGTTCTATTCGTTTCTGATCTACAAGTCGCTGCTGTCGGAACGCTTTGCGCGATCCGTCAACGCGGCGTTCGAATATTTCATGCTGAGCGTGCCGGTTGCGCGGGTGAGCGACATCGTCGATTGCGAAGCGGAACGGTACACGCCATCGGGCGACATGCACAGAGCGGTCGAAGTGCGGAGCTTCGAGCGCATCGACGTGCGCAGCGTCACGTTCCGCTATGGCGTCTCCGATCAACCGGTGCTCAAGGACGCGAACATCGTGATCCAGCGGGGCGACAAGATCGTGATCACCGGCGCGTCGGGAAGCGGCAAGTCGACGCTGTTCAAGCTGCTTGCAGCCGCCGAACCGCTGCAGGAAGGCGAGATCACGCTCAACGGTATTGCCTGGCCCAATCTCACGGTCGATGAAATCCGTCGGCACGCCGTTCATATGCGGCAGGGCGACCTGATCCTGCACGGCTCGATTGCCGACAACGTGTCGCTTTTTGCAGGCAATGCCAATGAAGCGCGCATCCACGCGTTGCTTGACGACGTGGGTTTGCTCGCGGACGTCATGCGCTTGCCGATGCGCACGCGCACGGTGATCAGCGACACGATCGCGAATATCTCGGCCGGCCAGCGGCAACGTCTGCTGCTTGCGCGGGCGCTCTATCAGCAGCGCGAATTGTTGCTGCTCGACGAGCCGACCTCGAATCTCGATCCGGCTTCGGTGCGGCATATCGTCGAGCTGTTGCTGCGTCTGGAGCGCACGGTCGTCGTGATCACGCACGATATGTCGCTCGCGGCCAAGTTCGGCACGCGCTATCGCCTGGTCGACGGTGAACTGAAGTGCGAAGCGCGCGAGGGAGTCGTTGTTTATGAATAAGCGCACGGTAGCGGGCGCGCTGTTTGTGTTCGCCGGCGCGCTCCACGCGGGCAGCGCGGCGGCCGTGGATTTACTGACCGTCGTCGAGCAGAGCAGCGATCACGACGCGGATCTCGCGGCGTTTCGCGCGGGCTCGCGAGCCGCAGGCGAGGCAGTGCCGAAGGCGCGTGCCGCGTTGCTGCCGCAGTTGACCGGCGGCTGGGGGCGCGCCTACAACAGCACCGCCACCGAGGGCCTTCCTCACACCAACTACTGGCAGAACGGATGGACGGTCACGCTCACGCAGCCGGTGTTCGATTGGGGCAGGTGGACCACTTACAGGCAGGCTGATTTTGTCCGGGCGCGCGGGGCCGTGGATCTCGCGCGTGCGCAGCAATCGGCGATGTTGCGCGCGGTGCAAGCCTACTTCGATGAACTCGCCGCCGAAGACGAACTCGCGCGCGCTAACGACTATACGGCCGCGCTCGATATGCAACTCGACGAGCTTCGGCGGCGGCGACGCGCGGGCGAAGCGACGATCATCGATCTGCAGGAGGCCGAGGCGGCGCGCGAGCAGGCGCAATCACAGCAACTGGACGCCCGCGGCGACTTGCAGTTGAAGCGGCTCGCGCTCGAGCACATCACGGGAGAGCGGTTCGCGGGGTTGTCGGGTTTGTCCGAGGCGGCGGTAGTGCCCGCGCTGCAGCCGGACGACATGGAAATCTGGGCCGCACAGGCCGAGGCGCACGACTACGCGGTGCAACTGAAGCAGATCGACCGGCGCGTCGCGGAACTCGAGGTCGAGAAGGCGCGCGCGGGCCGGTTGCCGGTGGTGAATGTGACCGCGAGCCACACGCCGGCCGGGGCGGCATCCGGTTACGTTCGTCCTACGACGACAAACACGGCGATGTTATCGGTGACCATTCCGATTTTCGATGGCGGCGCGACCAGTGCGAGCATCGACGAAACGTTGGCACTCGCCGACAAGGCGCAGGACGAACTCGTCGCGGCTACGCGGTCCGCCGGGGCCAGCGCGCGCGAAAACTGGTCGCGCTTTCATGCCGGTATCGAGCGCGTCGAATCGCTATCGCGCCTGGTGCAGACTTCCCGCGCCGCGCTCGACGCGACGAAACTCGGTTATCAGGTGGGTAGCCGCACGAGCACCGACGTGCTGCGCGCGTCGGAGGCCCTTTTTGCGAATCGCCGCGACTTGATCCGGGCGCGCTATGCGACGGTGTTGGCGCTGCTTCAGCTGAAGGCGGCGACGGCGGGCTTGAATCTCGACGAGATCGCGCGCGTCAATGAACTGCTGGTGAGGGCGGCGGGCGGTGGGATGATGGCTCGCGCCGAAGTGAAGCCGGGGACGGCGGGCGAGGTGAAGGCGGTTCGCGTGACCGGCGGCAACGACTTGCAGCGGGCGTTGGTCGCAGTGACTCCAGCGGCTGCCGTCCTTGCGCAACACGCGACGATAAACATGGAGCCGCGGCGTGCGGCCACTGATGGGGACGCGCAATGGTCGGTGCTCAGTGCGAACGCGAAACGCGCCATGATCGACGCGAACGTGCAACGAGCGGTAACCGACCCCAACGTGCGGCGCGCGGAAGCCGTTGCGGACCCGCAATGGACCGTGCCCAGCGTGAAGCCGCAACGATCGGTGATGAACGTGAACGCTCAGCCGGACGTCGCCGGCATGGACGCCCAACGGGCGATGAGTGACGTCGACCGCAAAACGCCGGCCCTCGACATTAATTCGCCGCGCGCGGCCGCCAGCGCGGATGCGCAACGGCCCGCGATCGACGCAGACGTGCAGCGGGCCCTGGCCGCCATTCGCCGGTAATAACCGCCGCCAAGAGCCGCGCTGCCTAGGGGGCGCGGCGCGGTCCATCCGCCGATGCATCGGCGATGCAAAACAAAAAACCCCGAAAGGCTCACGCCGTCGGGGTTCTAGTCTAAGCGGTGCGCAAAGCACTGCGCTTTGCTGCAAGGTGTGTGGTGGAGGCGGCGGGAATCGAACCCGCGTCCAGAAGCACTCTACGACCAGTTCTACATGTTTAGTTCTGTCTTTTGATTTAACCGTAGTGACGCGGACGAACACGCTGCACTACGGCGATTCACTAGATTTTCGACCCGGACGTCGTGACTCCGTCAAGGCTTAACTGACGTATATGACCTCTGTCGGTATTGCTACCGGTCTTGCGACACTAGCCCGTCAGTGAACTAGGCAGAGGACGGCGGCCCTTAGGCTGCCAGTGCGAACGTATCGTCGTTTGCAGTTACGTTTTTCCCATTGATTAACGAGGTGACGGGTCCTCGACATGCCCTAGCCGCTTCGCAACCCCTGTCGAAACCAGGTCGCCCCCGCGGTTCGTTGCTCGGAACGTTGAGCCAAAGTAGATTTTACAATAATTTGACGGCCGTGTCTCGGCTTGCTTTCGGCGCGTTTCTGGGACGTTTCTGTGCCGTTCGAGCCGCGCGTAACGGCCACCCGCGCCGCGCATCGATTGGGTTGTTAGCCGATATCGCGCAACAGCCGCTGCAACTCGGCTGGCGACTGCACAACGTGCTGCGCATGCCATTGCGTGGGCGGGATGTCGTCGCCGCAATAGCCGTATGCCGCGGCCACGGTCTTCATGCCGGCAGCGAAGCCCGCCTGCACGTCGCGCAGATCGTCGCCGACGTAGACGATGCGCTCCGGCGCCACATCGAGCGCCCTTGCCGCGTACAGCAGCGGCGCGGGGTGGGGCTTCGAGTGAGGCGTCGTGTCGCCGCTCACCACGCAGCCTGCGCGCTCCTCCAGACCGAGTTGTGCGACCAGCGGTTCCGTCAGCCGCGCGACCTTGTTCGTGACGATGCCCCAGCGCACGCCGCGCGCGTCGAGTTCGTCGAGCAATTCGGGAATGCCGGGAAACAGCGTGGTCTCGATGCAGAGGTCGGCTTCGTAGTTGGCGAGAAACTCCTCGCGCATCGACGCAAACTCGTGGTCGTCCGGCCCAATGCCGAACCCGCCGCAGATCAGCCCGCGCGCGCCGGCCGACGCCAGCGGGCGCAGCTTTTCGAGCGGCACCATTTCCAGTCCGCGATCGTGACGCATCTTGTTGACGGCGGCGGCCAGGTCGGGCGCCGTGTCGGCCAGCGTGCCGTCGAGGTCGAACAGCACGGCTTGGCAAAGACCGAGCGAATCTTCGTTGTCTTCGCGCTGGGGCAGGGGCGTGGGATCGCTCATTGATTTTCTTGGCGGCAGTGGGGGATCACGCGTCGCGGCGGCAGGCGAGCATGTAGTTCACGCTCGTGTCGGCGGACAGTGCGAAGTGCTTGCTGAGCGGGTGGTACACGATACCCTTGATGTCCGCCGTACGCAGCCCCGCCGCGCGCACGAAACCGGCGAGCTCCGACGGGCGGATGAACCGCGCGTAGTCGTGCGTGCCCTTGGGCAGCATCCGCGCAATGTATTCGGCGCCGATCACGGCGAACAGGTACGACTTCACGTTGCGATTGAGCGTGGAGAAGAACACCCAGCCGCCCGGTTTGACGAGCGTCTTGCACGCTTCGACGATCGCCGACGGCTGCGGTACGTGCTCGAGCATTTCCATGCAGGTGACGACGTCGTAGGTGCCCGGTTCGCGGGCAGCCAACGCCTCCGCCGCGATTTCCTCGTAACTTACGGTTACACCACTTTCAAGGCTGTGAAGATCCGCGACACCGAGCGCCTCGCTCGACAGGTCAATGCCCTTGACGTGCGCGCCGAGGCCTGCCATGGATTCCGACAGGATGCCCCCGCCGCAGCCGATGTCCAGCACGTGCTTGCCGGCCAGATGCGCGTGGGCGTCGATCCAGTTCAGGCGGACGGGGTTGAGTTCGTGCAACGGTTTGAATTCGGCGTTCGGGTCCCACCAACGATGTGCGAGGTCGCTGAATTTCTGCAGTTCGTGGGGATCGGCGTTGGTCATGGCAAAGCTGCCTCGATGAGAGCGGTGAGCGGGCGCTCGAGGATAAACCCGGAGTATATAGGCGACGGACCGGAGCGGCAAAATGCGGCCGGCAATAAAAAAGCCCCGCCGAAGCGGGGCTTTTGATACTGCGTATTTTGCAGCTTACTGCTTCGAAGTACCGACAACTTCGACTTCCACGCGACGATCCGGTGCGAGGCAGGCGATCAGTTGCTTGCGGTTCTTCTGGTTGCAGCCGGTCGTGACCGGGTTGCGCTTGCCCTTGCCTTCCGTGTAGATACGGTTGGATTCGATGCCCTTGCTGACCAGGTACGCCTTCACAGCTTGAGCGCGACGCAGCGACAGACGGTCGTTGTACTTGTCCGAACCGATACGGTCCGTGTAACCCGTTGCCACGACGACTTCCAGGTTCAGGCCTTGAATCTTCGATGCCAGATCGTCCAGCTTTTCCTTGCCAGCCGGCTTCAGGACAGCCTTGTCGAAGTCGAACAGTGCGTCAGCTTGATAGGTGATCTTCTGGCTGGTGATGGCCGGTGCCGGTGCGACCGGAGCCGGCGGCGTCGGAGCCTGGGCAACCAGTGCGCCGTCGCACTTTGCGTTAGCCGTTGCCGGCGTCCAGAATGCATCGCGCCAGCAAAGCTCGTTCGTGCCGTTCATCCACACGTATTCGCCAGTACCATTCACCCAGTTGTCATTGGTAGCTTGTCGCGACGCCGGCACCGACTGTGCCATGGCGGATGCAGCCATAACCGCGGTAGCTGCAATGAACGCGAGCTTTGAAAGTTTATTCATATTTCTCCTCTCGAAATTGAGATTACCGCAGGTTTACTGCGAGCCTGTTGACGAAGACAAGTCATACATTGCTCGAAGTATAACATTGGTGCGGAACAAAAAACGTTGTGTGTAGACTTCGAGCAGCGTCTGACTCTTTGTGCGTTGGCATTTTGCCATATCGTTCCCTTCCGACGATAAAAAAATCCGCCCCCGATCAAATCGCCTTCCAATTGTGGTGCATGCGCAACAGAAGCAATCGCCCGCAGCGTCCCGCCAGTCATGGCTCGGCGGCGAATTGCCCCACGCATGAATCGAGCCTGATCCGCCCAAAAGAAGTGCCGCGCGGAACTTTTTCGGGACGGCTTGCTAATAGGTATACGTCGGTCGCGTGACGTGGTCGGGCGCGGATTCCCGGCATGTTAGAATCGCGTGATGCATTGCGCCTGCAATGCTTACGCGAGGGCGCCGGATTCTCGCCGCCTTCGCACGTAAAAGATACGGATAATGGATCAATTCGCCAAAGAGACTCTGCCAATCTCCCTCGAGGAGGAAATGCGCCGTTCGTATCTCGATTACGCGATGAGCGTGATCGTGGGGCGTGCGCTTCCCGATGTTCGCGATGGCCTGAAGCCGGTGCACCGGCGCGTGCTGTACGCGATGCACGAACTGAACAACGACTGGAACCGCGCGTACAAGAAGTCGGCGCGTATTGTCGGTGACGTCATCGGTAAGTACCACCCGCACGGCGACACGGCTGTTTACGACACCATCGTCCGCATGGCGCAGGACTTTTCGCTGCGGTACATGCTGGTGGACGGCCAGGGCAACTTCGGTTCCGTCGACGGCGACAACGCCGCGGCCATGCGTTACACCGAAATCCGCATGGCGAAGATCGGCCACGAGCTGCTCGCCGACATCGACAAGGAAACGGTCGACTTCACGCCGAACTACGACGGCAGCGAAAACGAGCCGGCCATTCTGCCGGCACGCATTCCCAATCTGCTGATCAACGGTTCGTCCGGCATCGCGGTCGGCATGGCGACGAATATTCCGCCGCACAACCTCAATGAGGTTGTCGACGCCTGCCAGCATCTGCTCAAGAACCCCGAAGCCACGATCGACGAGTTGATCGAGATCGTTCCGGCGCCCGACTTCCCGACCGCCGGCATCATCTACGGCGTGGCGGGCGTGCGCGACGGTTATCGCACGGGCCGCGGCCGCGTGGTGATGCGCGCGCTCACGCACTTCGAGGAAATCGATCGCGGCCAGCGCATGGCGATCATCGTCGACGAATTGCCGTATCAGGTGAACAAGCGCTCGCTGCTCGAGCGTATCGCCGAACTGGTCAACGAGAAGAAGCTCGAAGGCATTTCCGACATCCGCGACGAGTCCGACAAGAGCGGCATGCGCGTCGTGATCGAGCTGAAGCGCGGCGAAGTGCCTGAAGTCGTTCTCAACAATCTGTACAAGGCGACCCAGCTCCAGGACACCTTCGGCATGAACATGGTCGCGCTGGTCGACGGCCAGCCGAAGCTGCTGAACCTGAAGGAGATGTTGTCGTGCTTCCTGTCGCATCGCCGGGAAGTGCTGACGCGGCGCACGGTATACGAACTGCGCAAGGCGCGTGAGCGCGGTCACGTGCTCGAAGGTCTGGCCGTTGCGCTCGCCAATATCGACGAGTTCATCGCGATTATCAAAGCCGCGCCGACTCCGCCTATCGCCAAGCAGGAATTGATGGCGCGTCCGTGGGATTCATCGCTGGTTCGTGAGATGTTGTCGCGCGCGGAGCAGGAAAACGCGTCGGCGGGTGGCCGAGAAGCCTATCGCCCTGACGGATTGAATCCGTCTTTCGGTATGCAGGCCGACGGCCTTTACCGTTTGTCCGACACCCAGGCTCAGGAAATTCTGCAGATGCGTCTGCAACGCCTGACGGGTCTCGAGCAGGACAAGATCATTGGCGAGTACCGCGACGTGATGGCGCAGATCGCCGACCTGCTGGACATTCTGGCTCGCCCGGAACGCATTACGGCGATCATCGTCGACGAACTGACGTCGATCAAGTCGGAATTCGGCGACGCGCGTCGCTCGAAGATCGAACTGAACGCCACCGAGCTGAACACCGAAGACCTGATCACGCCGCAAGAGATGGTCGTGACCATGTCGCACGCGGGCTACGTGAAATCGCAGCCGTTGTCTGAATATCGCGCGCAGAAGCGCGGCGGTCGCGGCAAACAGGCGACTTCCATGAAGGAAGACGACTGGATCGACACGCTCTTCATCGCGAACACGCACGATCACATCCTGTGCTTCTCGAACCGCGGCCGCGTGTACTGGGTCAAGGTCTACGAAGTGCCGCAGGGCTCGCGCAATTCGCGCGGCCGCCCGATCGTCAACATGTTCCCGCTGCAAGACGGCGAGAAGATCAATGTTGTGCTGCCGGTTAAGGAATTTTCCGCAGACAAGTTCGTCTTTATGGCGACCGCGTTAGGAACAGTAAAGAAGACGCCGCTGGAAGCCTTCAGCCGGCCGTTGCGCAAGGGTATTATTGCGGTCGGTCTGGATGACGGCGACTACCTGATCGGCGCCGCCATCACAGACGGTCAGCACGACGTGATGCTGTTCTCGGATTCGGGCAAGGCAGTTCGCTTCGACGAAAACGACGTGCGGCCGATGGGCCGCGAGGCGCGCGGCGTGCGCGGCATGCAGCTCGACGAAGGCCAGAACGTGATTGCGTTGCTGGTGGCGGGCGACGAGCAGCAGTCGGTGCTCACCGCAACGGAAAACGGCTTCGGCAAGCGCACGCCGATCACCGAGTACACCCGTCACGGCCGCGGCACGAAGGGCATGATCGCAATCCAGACGTCCGAGCGTAACGGCAGGGTCGTCGCGGCCACGCTGGTCGACCAGGAAGCGCAGATCATGCTGATCACGACCACGGGCGTTCTGATCCGTACGCGCGTGTCGGAAATTCGAGAAATGGGCCGTGCAACTCAAGGTGTTACACTCATCAGCCTTGACGAAGGCACCAAGCTTTCAGGTCTGCAACAGGTTGCCGAGGCGGAAGCGGAAGGCGATGTCGAAGGTGACGCCGAAGGTCCCGCTGAAGGTGGTAACGGCGGGGAAGACGGCGGCGCGGCGTGACCCCACTTGGATCCGCTGACCGTGCTTTCGCTTCACGCCCGGTGACTGATTGAAAGCTCCGCAGGACATATAGCGTGTCGGGCCGACACGCTTCTTGCGCGGCTGGCAGTTCAAGTTAATTTCTATTAGGGAGTAATGATGCAAAAACGATTCAAACAACTGATGTTGCTGGCTGCCCTCGTGCCGACCTTTGCCATGGCTCAAGCACTCCAGAGCCCGGGTTCGTCGGCTCCGGCTGCTGCGGCAGCACCGGTTGATCCGGCCAAGCAGGCTGCCATCAAGGACCTGCTGGACGCAATCGACGCGCAAAAGCTCGTCGGCGCAATTGGCAATAGCGCGCAAATGCAGGCAAAGCAGCTGGTTCCGGCAATCCTGTCGGACGCGCTGAGCGAAAACAAGACGCTGACGGACAAGCAGAAGCAGGCTTCCGTCCCGACGCTGCAAAAGAATGCAGTGCCGAAGCTGGTTGACGGCGCGGGCCAGGTGTTCGCGACGGACAGCTTCCGCCAGGACGCAATGCAAGCTCAGTACGACGCGTACGCGAAGTACTACAGCACGTCGGAAATCAAGGATCTGACTTCGTTCTACAAGAGCCCGACCGGCCGCAAGTTCATCCAGGTTCAAGACCAGGTTGGCCGCGACGTCGTCAATGGCTTGATGCAGAAGTACATGCCGCAATCGATCAAGGCAACGCGCGACCAGGCTGACAAGGAAGTCGCTTCGGTCAAGCCGGCTAAGTAAGCCCGACGCGAAAGCTGCACTGATACTGCGCTAGCGCGTCGCCCGGCGGTCTGATTCCAGGCCGCCGCGTTTGGCGGGTTAGCGGGGACAATGCGATAATGGCCGTTTGCGCGAGTGCGCAAACGGCCATTACTTTTTTCGGCGGGAAATGTCCGCGCCGCAGCGGTCTGCCAGGCTGCAGCGGTCCAGTACCGCGATTCCCGTCGGCCAATAGATGTAGTCACTTTCCGGTAGTTTGTTTTCGCGGCGACCGACTCGCCGGCTCGCCGACCAGCGCCCCGGCTTTTCGTGTTCGCACCGCTTTCAGGATCTCACGATGCGCGTCTTTAATTTCTCCGCCGGCCCTGCGGCCATGCCCGAAGAAGTGCTGCGTCAGGCAGCCGACGAGATGCTCGACTGGCAAGGCAGCGGCATGAGCGTGATGGAAATGAGCCATCGCGGGAAAGAATTCATGTCGATCCACGAGGAAGCGCTCGTCGATCTGCGCGAATTGCTGGCCGTGCCGGCGAGCCATCGGATTCTGTTCCTGCAAGGCGGCGGTCTCGGCGAAAACGCGATCGTGCCGATGAACCTGCTGGGCTCGAAGCCGCGCGCCGATTTCATCGTCACCGGGTCGTGGTCGCAAAAGTCCTTCAAGGAAGCGCAGAAATACGGCACCGTGCACGTCGCCGCGAGCGGCCAGACGGCGGACGGCTTCACGCGCGCGCCGGCATTTGCCGAGTGGCAATTGTCGGACGACCCGGCTTATGTGCATCTGTGCACGAACGAGACGATCCACGGCGTCGAGACATTCGAGATTCCCGACCTCGGCAACATCCCGCTAGTGGCGGACGCGTCGTCGCACATCCTGTCGCGTCCCATGGACATCGCCAAATACGGTGTGCTGTTCGGCGGCGCGCAGAAGAACATCGGCATGGCCGGCGTGACGGTGGTGATCGTGCGCGAGGACATGCTGGAGCGCGCCATGCCCATCTGCCCGTCGGCGTTCGAATGGAAGACGGTCGCGGAAAACAATTCGATGTACAACACGCCGCCCACCTACGCGATCTACATCGCGGGGCTCGTGTTCAAATGGTTGAAAAAGCAGGGCGGCCTCGCTGCGATGGAAGCGCGCAATGTCGAAAAGTCGAAGCTGTTGTACGGCGCAATCGACTCGAGCAGCTTCTATCTGAACAAGGTCGAGCGTGGCTCGCGCTCGCGGATGAACGTACCGTTTTTCCTCGCCGACGAGTCGCGCAACGAAGATTTCCTTGCCGGCGCGAAAGCGCGGGGAATGGTGCAGCTCAAGGGCCACAAGTCCGTCGGCGGCATGCGGGCGTCGATTTATAACGCGGTCCCGCTCGAAGGCGTCAAAGCGCTTGTCGAATACATGAAGGAATTCGAACGCCACAGCGCCTGAGTGCTTCGGCATTCGGCGCGCGTATCCTTTCAGCATGCATTTTTGCAGCAGCTACCGGCAGGACCGTTTTCACGCATGGACGACGAACTCAATAATCGACTCAAGCCGCTTCGCGAACGCATCGACGCGCTCGACGCGCAGTTGATCGCGCTTCTCAATCAGCGCGCCGCGGTGGCGCTGGAAGTGGGCGAGGTCAAGAAGCATTTCAACGCGCCGGTGTTTCGGCCCGAGCGCGAACAGCAGGTGATCGCGCGTCTGCAGGACATGAGCGAAGGGCCGCTCGCGAGCGAGCACATCAGCGCAATCTGGCGCGAGATCATGGCCGCCAGCCGCGCGCTCGAAAAGACCATCAAGGCGGCGTATCTCGGGCCGGTCGGCACGTACAGCGAGCAGGCCATGCACGAGTACTTCGGCCAGTCGATCGAGGGTCTGCCATGCCCGTCCATCGACGAAGTATTTCGCTCCGTCGAGGCGGGCGCTGCCGAATTCGGCGTCGTGCCCGTCGAGAATTCGACCGAAGGCGCGGTGTCGCGCACGCTCGATCTGCTGTTGCAAACGCAACTGACCATCGGCGGCGAACTTGCGTTGCCGATTCATCACAATCTGCTGACGCTGAACGGCGGCCTGACCGGCGTCACGCGCGTTTGCGCGCACGCGCAGGCGCTCGCCCAATGTCAGCGCTGGCTCGCGACGAATGCGCCGCATCTGGAACGCCAGGCGGTGTCGAGCAACGCGGAAGCCGCGCGCATGGCAGCGGAAGATCCGAGCGTCGCGGCCATCGCCGGCGATCGCGCGGCGACTCACTACGGTTTGCAGGTCGCCTACGCGCTGATTCAGGACGATCCGCACAACCGCACGCGCTTCGTCATGATCGGCAAGGAGCGCACCGGCGCGAGCGGCAATGACCAGACGTCGCTGATCGTGTCGGTGCCGAACGAGCCGGGCGCGGTATTCAAGCTGCTGGAGCCGCTCGCGCGCCATAGCGTGTCGATGACGCGCTTCGAATCGCGGCCCGCGCGCGTGGGCACGTGGGAGTACTACTTCTACATCGACGTCGAAGGCCATCGCGACGATCCCGCAGTGGCCGCCGCGCTGGCCGAACTCGGTGAGAAGGCAGCATTCCTGAAGATTCTGGGCTCGTATCCGCGCGCCCGCTAACACTGCCAGGCGGCGGGCAAGCGCGAGTCGGGCAATATGCCGGCGCGCTCGCCGCGACTTTTCCAATAATCGTTCGGAGATTTCATGACAACGTCCTTCGGTCCTTCTTACGTGCGCGCCATAGCGCCTTACATCGCCGGCAAGCCGATTTCGGAAGTCGCGCGCGAGTTCGGGCTGGACGAAGCGAAGATCGTGAAACTGGCGTCGAACGAGAATCCGCTCGGCATGCCCGAGTCGGCGCAACGCGCGATGGCGCAGGCGGCGAGCGAGTTGGGCCGCTATCCCGATGCGAACGCGTTCGAGCTGAAGACCGCCTTGGGCGAGCGCTACGGCGTGCCGTCGGACTGGATCACGCTCGGCAACGGCAGCAACGACATTCTCGAAATTGCCGCGCACGCGTTCGTCGAAAAAGGCCAGGCGATTGTCTACGCGCAGTACTCGTTCGCGGTCTACGCGCTTGCCACGCAGGGTCTTGGCGCGCGCGCGATCGTCGTGCCGGCCGTCAAGTACGGCCATGATCTGGACGCGATGCTCGCCGCGATCACGGACGACACGCGTTTGATTTTCGTCGCGAACCCGAATAATCCGACCGGCACATTTATCGAAGGTCCGAAGCTCGAAGCGTTTCTCGACAAGGTGCCGCGCCACGTGGCCGTGGTGCTCGACGAGGCGTACACGGAATATCTGCCGGCAGAAAAGCGCTACGACTCGATCGAGTGGGTGCGCCGGTATCCGAACCTGCTGGTGTCGCGCACGTTCTCGAAGGCGTTCGGCCTTGCAGGCTTGCGCGTTGGCTTCGCGATCGCCCAGCCCGATTTGACCGATCTGTTGAACCGTCTGCGCCAGCCGTTCAACGTGAACACGCTCGCGCAAGCCGCGGCGATTGCCGCGCTCAACGACCAGGCGTTCCTCGAAAAGACCGCGGCGCTGAACGCGCAGGGCTATCGCCGTCTGACAGAAGCGTTCGACAAGCTCGGCCTCGAATACGTGCCGTCTGACGGCAACTTCGTGCTGGTGCGCGTCGGCAATGACGACGCGGCGGGCAATCGCGTGAATCTCGAATTGCTGAAGCAGGGCGTGATCGTCCGTCCGGTCGGGAACTACGGTTTGCC
>Ga0209795_10000554_pt1 | contig 27760 bp, 20 predicted proteins | sample AgamicOrMarz_FD_187166 | JGI IMG/M metagenome (GOLD analysis project Ga0209795, IMG submission 187166) | Agave microbial communities from Guanajuato, Mexico - Or.Ma.rz (SPAdes) (version 2) | ecosystem: Host-associated > Plants > Phyllosphere > Phylloplane/Leaf | place: Guanajuato, Mexico...
ATAAAAAAAAGGGCCAGGAAGTACAGAAGCTTACCGGTAAAAACATCGCGCTCATCTTCGAAAAAGACTCGACCCGTACACGTTGCTCTTTCGAAGTTGCCGCATTTGACCAGGGCGCGCGCGTCACCTATTTAGGGCCGAGCGGCAGCCAGATTGGGCATAAAGAGTCAATTAAGGACACCGCGCGGGTGCTCGGGCGGATGTACGACGGCATTCAGTATCGCGGCCACGGTCAGGAAGTGGTCGAAACGCTGGCGCAGTATGCGGGCGTGCCGGTGTGGAACGGGCTGACCAACGAGTTCCACCCAACGCAGCTGCTGGCGGACCTGCTGACCATGCAGGAGCACCTGCCGGGCAAGGCGTTTAACGAGATGACGCTGGTCTACGCGGGCGACGCGCGCAACAACATGGGCAACTCGATGCTGGAAGCGGCGGCCCTGACCGGGCTGGATCTGCGCCTGGTCGCCCCGAAAGCCTGCTGGCCGGAAGAGAGCCTGGTGGCGGAGTGCAGCGCGCTGGCTGAGAAGCACGGCGGGAAAGTCACCCTGACGGAAGACGTGGCGGCGGGCGTGAAGGGCGCGGACTTTATCTATACCGACGTGTGGGTGTCGATGGGCGAAGCCAAAGAGAAGTGGGCGGAGCGGATTGCGCTGCTGCGCGGGTATCAGGTGAACGCGCAGATGATGGCGCTGACCGGCAACCCGGACGTGAAGTTCCTGCACTGTCTGCCTGCATTCCATGACGACCAGACCACGCTCGGCAAGCAGATGGCGAAGGAGTTCGACCTGCACGGCGGGATGGAGGTGACGGACGAGGTGTTTGAGTCGGCGGCGAGCATCGTGTTCGACCAGGCGGAAAACCGGATGCATACGATTAAGGCGGTGATGGTGGCGACGCTTGGGGAGTGATGGGCTCCTCTGCGGTCTGGTGCCCTCACCCCGGCCCTCTCCCACAGGGAGAGGGAGTAAACCCGTTTAGCCGATCAGCATCTTCACCACAACCTTGCGCACCTTGGCAGGAGTCCCCACCGCGCACAGCGGCTTGTGCACTTCGCCCGGGTAGAACACCACAAAGTCCCCTTCGCTGAGCACCACGGTTTTTTCCTGCTCGCCTTCCGGCAGGAACGCGATGTCTTTGTCCGCCAGCCAGTCGGTGTCCGGCGCGCCGTGCGGCAGGGTGCTGAAGGTCATCCCTTCCTGCCCCTTCATAATAATCTGGATGTCCAGATAGCGCGCGTGGTACTCGGCGCGGCGCTCGGCGAACGGCTGGGTCATGTCTTCGGAGACAAGATAAAACAGGCTGTTGCCGTTGATGTCGTGCTTGCCCAGCGGCGTGGCGTCGGTAACGTGCGCTTTTACGTGCTCGATAGCCTGGCGCAGCTCTTCTGGCAGCCAGGGCTGCAGATGGTGGATGTTGCCAATAATCATGTTTGAACCCTCGATATAAAACATCGTTTCATTTTTATCTTTTATACGAGAATTCGAACTGCCATACCACCGCTTTTTAAACAAGATTTGCGCGAGCGCATGTTTATCGGAAAAGGTGTTAATTCTCTGTTAATCCTGCCCAGGCAATTATGCAGGGGTTATGCATAACCTCAGAAACCGCATATGGCACAGGAAGCGCTAACCCACTGATTATAAACTCTTATTAACAAAACCCGTTGCAGCTTCACATTTTACTGTTTTGTTTATTTGCTCTAAAAACCCATAATTATTTATTGATTTCCATTAAGTCAAAAATAGTTAATTACCTTTCATGCATAGCCATTCTCCACCATTCAATTTATTCTTTTAAATCAGTTACATGCCTATATATTTCAAATTAAGAAAATCTACAAAATAATAACAACCACAAATAATGCCAACGATTCCTGCTTAATCATTCATCGCCGGACAATATCTAATTAATCATTATCTGATGCGAATCATGCAAATGAAAACAAACCCCTTAATATCCGATTTCACGTGAGCAGCATCACAATACGGATTATTTAACTGCCTAGTATGAATCACGAAATCAATTGAGCTTAGCCGCCATGAAATTAAACACATCACATGGCGCATGCCCTTTTTATTCTGAAAAACAGTTAAAGGAATAATTATGGAAAAGCATTACGTCGGTTCTGAAATTGGTCAATTGCGTAGCGTTATGCTGCACCGCCCAAATTTAAGTCTTAAACGCTTAACGCCGTCAAACTGTCAGGAGCTGCTGTTTGATGACGTACTCTCGGTTGAGCGGGCGGGCGAGGAGCATGACATCTTCGCAAACACGCTGCGCGAGCAGGGTGTGGAAGTCCTGCTGTTAACCGACCTTCTGACACAAACGCTTGATATTGCAGAAGCGAAAGCCTGGCTGCTGGATACGCAAATCTCCGACTATCGCCTCGGCCCAACCTTTGCCGGCGACGTGCGCGGCTGGCTGGCGGATATGCCGCACCGGGAACTGGCGCGCAGACTGAGCGGCGGATTAACCTACGGTGAGATTCCGGCAGCCATTAAAAATATGGTGGTGGATACCCACACGGCGAATGATTTTATTATGAAGCCGCTGCCGAACCACTTATTTACCCGCGATACCTCGTGCTGGATATATAACGGCGTCTCTATTAACCCCATGGCAAAAGCTGCGCGCCAGCGCGAAACGAATAACCTGCGGGCAATATATCGCTGGCACCCGGCGTTTGCCGACGGCGATTTTATTAAGTATTTCGGCGACGAGAATATTAATTACGACCACGCCACCTTAGAAGGCGGCGACGTATCGGTGATTGGCCGCGGGGCGGTACTGATCGGCATGTCCGAGCGCACGACGCCGCAGGGCGTGGAGTTCCTCGCCAACAGCCTGTTCAAACACCGCCAGGCCGAGCGCGTGATCGCCGTTGAATTGCCAAAACACCGCTCCTGCATGCACCTCGACACCGTGATGACCCACATCGACGTGGACACCTTCTCCGTCTACCCGGAAGTGGTGCGCAAGGACGCCCAGTGCTGGACGCTCACCCCGGACGGACGCGGTGGCCTGCAGCGCACGCAGGAAACCGACCTGCTGCACGCCATCGAGAAAGCCCTCGGTATTAACCAGGTGCGCCTGATCACCACCGGCGGCGACGCCTTTGAAGCCGAACGCGAGCAGTGGAACGACGCCAACAACGTGCTGACCATCCGCCCGGGCGTGGTGATTGGCTACGAGCGCAACGTCTGGACCAACGAGAAGTACGACAAAGCGGGCATCACCGTGCTGCCCATCCCGGGCGACGAACTCGGACGCGGCCGCGGCGGCGCGCGCTGCATGAGCTGCCCGCTGGAACGCGACGGAATTTAAAGGAGCCATCATGGAACGAAAACCCACTCTGGTTGTGGCGCTTGGCGGCAACGCGCTTCTGAAGCGCGGCGAGCCGCTGGAAGCGGATATTCAGCGCCAGAACATCGAGCTGGCCGCCCGCACCATCGCCGGTTTAACAGAGCAGTGGCGCGTGGTACTGGTGCACGGCAACGGACCGCAGGTCGGGCTGCTGGCGCTGCAGAACAGCGCCTACGACAAAGTGACGCCCTACCCGCTGGACGTTCTCGGCGCCGAAAGCCAGGGAATGATCGGCTACATGCTCCAGCAGGCGCTGAAAAACAATCTGCCGCAGCGCGAGGTGAGCGTCCTGCTCACCCAGGTGGAAGTGGACCCCGCCGACCCGGCCTTCCGCAACCCAACCAAGTACATCGGCCCGGTTTATAGCGAAGCCCAGGCGAAAGCGCTGGCCGCGGAAAAAGGCTGGGTATTTAAGGCCGACGGGGGCTACGTCCGCCGCGTGGTGCCGTCGCCGCAGCCGAAGCGCATCGTCGAGCGCGACGCCATCACGGCGCTGATTCAGCGCGATCACCTGGTGATCTGCAACGGCGGCGGCGGCGTGCCGGTGGTGGAAAACGCCAACGGCTATCGCGGGATTGAGGCGGTAATCGACAAAGACCTCTCCGCCGCCCTGCTGGCGCGCCAGATCGAGGCCGACGCCCTGCTGATCCTGACCGATGCCGACGCGGTGTACCTCGACTGGGGCAAGCCGACCCAGCGCCCGCTGGCGCAGGTGACGCCGGAGCTGCTCAGAGGCATGCAGTTCGACGCCGGATCGATGGGGCCGAAAGTGGCCGCCTGCCGCGAGTTTGTTGAGGCCTGCGGCGGCATTGCCGGGATCGGCGCGCTGAGTGACGGCGCGGAGATCCTGGCGGGCGAGAAAGGCACGTTGATTCGTAACTAAACCCCCTTCCCCTCACCCTAACCCTCTCCCGGAGGGAGAGGGAATGTAAGCCCCCCTCTCCCCGTGGGAGAGGGCCGGGGTGAGGGCATCAGTCAGCACAAAATTTAAAAAGGATTTACCCATGACCATCAACCTGAAAAACCGCAACTTCCTGAAACTGCTGGACTACACCCCGGCGGAGATCCAGTACCTCATCGACCTCGCCATCGAACTCAAGGCCGCCAAAAAAGCCGGGCGTGAGAAGCAAACCCTGGTCGGGAAAAACATCGCCCTGATTTTTGAAAAAACCTCCACCCGCACCCGCTGCGCCTTCGAAGTGGGCGCGTTTGACCAGGGCGCGCAGGTCACCTACCTCGGCCCAAGCGGATCGCAGATCGGCCATAAGGAGTCGATGAAGGACACCGCCCGCGTATTAGGCCGCATGTATGACGGCATCGAATACCGCGGCTACGGCCAGGCCATCGTCGAAGAGCTGGGCGAGTACGCGGGCGTGCCGGTGTGGAACGGCCTGACCGACGAGTTCCACCCCACCCAAATCCTCGCCGACCTGATGACCATGCTGGAGCACGCGCCGGGCAAAACCCTGCCGGAGCTGAGCTTTGCCTATCTCGGCGACGCGCGAAACAACATGGGCAACTCGCTGATGGTCGGGGCGGCCAAGATGGGGATGGATATCCGCCTCGTCGCGCCGAAATCCTTCTGGCCGGAAGCCGGGCTGGTTGAGCAGTGCCGCGCCATCGCGAAAGAGACGGGCGCGCGCATCACCCTCACCGACGACGTGGAAGAAGGCGTGCAGGGTACCGATTTCCTCTACACCGACGTGTGGGTCTCCATGGGCGAGCCGAAGGAGGCCTGGGCCGAGCGCGTCAGCCTGATGAAGCCGTATCAGATTAACGCGCAGGTGATGAAGGCTACCGGCAACCCGAACGTCAAGTTTATGCACTGCCTGCCGGCGTTCCACAACGAGCACACCAAAGTGGGCCGCGAGATCGAGATGGCGTACGGCCTGAAGGGGCTGGAGGTGACGGAAGAGGTCTTTGAATCACCGAACTCCATCGTCTTTGACGAAGCAGAGAACCGCATGCACACCATTAAAGCGGTCATGGTGGCGACACTCGGCGACTAATCACCGCCCGGCGCGCCGCGGGGTGCGCCGGGTTCAGGAGAACATCATGGGCAAGTTCAAGTTTCCCTCCGCTTACACCATCCTCTTTTTTCTGATTGCCGTCGTGGCCGTGCTGACGTGGGTTGTACCGGCCGGACAGTACCATATGGCAATGAACGAGGCGCTCGGTAAGGAAGTACCGGTTGCCGGGACCTATGCGCACGTCGCGGCGCATCCGCAGGGGCTGGTTTCGGTGCTGATGGCGCCGATTGCCGGGCTCTACGACCCGGAATCCGGCCAGGCCGGGGCGATCGACGTGGCGCTGTTTATCCTGATCATCGGGGGATTTCTCGGGATCGTCACCAAAACCGGGGCGATTGACGCCGGGATCGAACGCGTCACCACGCGCCTTCGCGGCCGCGAGGAGTGGATGATCCCGATCCTGATGGCGCTGTTTGCCGCAGGGGGCACGATTTACGGCATGGCCGAAGAGTCGCTGCCGTTCTATACCCTGCTGGTGCCGGTGATGCTGGCCGCCCGTTTCGATCCGGTGGTCGCCGCCTCCACGGTGCTGCTCGGGGCGGGGATCGGCACCCTCGGCTCTACCATCAACCCGTTCGCCACGGTGATCGCCGCCAACGCCGCCGGGATCCCCTTCACCAACGGTATCGCCCTGCGCGTGGCGCTGCTGGTCATCGGCTGGATCATCTGCGTGGCGTGGGTGATGCGCTACGCTCGAAAGGTGCGCAAGGATCCGTCGCTGTCGATCGTTGCGGATAAGCAGGAAGAGAACCGCGCCCACTTCCTCGGCAGCAGGGGCGAGCAGTCGCTGGAGTTCACCCCGGTGCGCAAACTCATCCTGGTGATTTTTGCCCTCGCCTTCGCGGTAATGATCTACGGCGTGGCGGTGCTGGGCTGGTGGATGGCGGAGATCTCGGCGGTATTTCTCGCCAGCGCGATTATCGTCGGCCTGATTGCGCGGATGAGCGAAGAGGAGCTGACCTCGACGTTTATCAACGGCGCGCGAGATTTGCTGGGCGTCGCGCTGATTATCGGCATCGCACGCGGTATCGTAGTCATCATGGATAAGGGCATGATTACCCACACCATTTTGCATAGCGCAGAGGGAATGGTTACCGGTTTGTCCACGGTGGCATTCATCAACGTGATGTACTGGCTGGAGGTGGTGCTGTCGTTTCTTGTGCCTTCTTCGTCCGGCCTGGCCGTTCTGACGATGCCGATCATGGCGCCCCTTGCCGATTTCGCTAACGTCAACCGCGACCTGGTGGTCACGGCCTACCAGTCGGCGTCCGGCATCGTTAACCTGGTCACTCCCACCTCTGCCGTCGTGATGGGCGGGCTGGCTATCGCCCGCGTGCCCTACGTGCGTTATCTGAAATGGGTTGCGCCGCTGCTGGGCATTCTAACGGTGGTGATTATGGTGGCGTTAAGCCTGGGCGCCCTGTTGTAATTTGCCGGATGGCGCTGCGCTTATCCGGCCTACGGATCGGTGCGGTGCCACCGGTTATTTCGGGAACTGATATGGGAACTATGATGGATTACGAAGAGTACTCTCCCAAAGAGCAACTACAGCTGACGGTCTGCCAGCGCCTTATCGCGGAAAAGAGCTATCTCTCCCAGGAAGAGATCCGCCGCGACCTGCAGGAGCGTGGTTTTGAAACCATCAGCCAGTCCACCGTTTCGCGTCTGCTCAAGCTGCTTGGCGTCATAAAAATTCGAAATGCCAAAGGGCTAAAGATTTATTCGTTGAATCCCCAGCTACGCCCTGCCCCCGACGCCGCGCGCACCGTCTCTGAAATGGTGGTGAGCGTGGAGCACAATAGCGAATTTATCCTTATCCATACGGTTGCCGGATATGGCCGCGCGGTGGCGCGAATTCTGGATTACCACCAGCTGCCGGAAATTTTAGGCGTGGTGGCCGGAAGCAGTATCGTCTGGGTCGCCCCAAGGGTCGTGAAGCGTACCGCGCTGGTGCATAAGCAAATTAATTATTTACTCAGAACGCATTAATATTCATAAAGAACCGTTTGCATTGAGTAAAGCGTGCATTAAATCGCTTGATCCGCAAAGCGAGCTGCGTATAATGCCCGACAATTTGCCGGGAGGAAGCATGGTCAAGCGTGTACGACATATCGTCTTACCGCGTCTGAAATCAGACGCTGGCCTGCCGTTTTTCTTCCCGTTGCTAAACCTATTCCCAGAGCCCCTCATTTGAGGGGCTTTTTTTTGCCCGGCGTCAGGAGATAAACATGAATCCGCTTTATCAAAAACACATCATTTCCATAAACGACCTCAGCCGCGAAGAGCTGGAACTGGTTCTGGAAACCGCGGCAAAACTGAAGGCCAATCCGCAACCGGAGCTGCTGAAGCACAAGGTGATTGCGAGCTGCTTCTTCGAAGCCTCTACCCGCACGCGCCTCTCCTTTGAAACCTCCATGCACCGCCTGGGCGCGAGCGTGGTGGGCTTCTCGGACAGCAGCAACACGTCGCTCGGCAAAAAAGGCGAGACCCTGGCGGACACCATTTCAGTTATCAGCACCTACGTTGATGCCATTGTGATGCGCCACCCGCAGGAGGGCGCGGCGCGTCTGGCGACCGAGTTTTCCGGCGGCATTCCGGTACTGAACGCCGGTGACGGTGCCAACCAGCACCCGACGCAGACCCTGCTCGACCTCTTCACCATTCAGGAGACGCAGGGCACGCTTGAGAACCTGAACATCGCCATGGTTGGCGACCTGAAGTACGGCCGCACCGTCCACTCCCTGACCCAGGCGCTGGCGAAATTTAACGGCAACCGCTTCTTCTTCATCGCCCCTGACGCGCTGGCGATGCCGCAGTACATCCTCGATATGCTGGACGAGAAAGGCATTGCGTGGAGCCTGCACGCCAGCATCGAAGAGGTGGTGGCTAACGTGGATATTCTCTACATGACCCGCGTGCAGAAAGAGCGTCTGGACCCGTCCGAATACGCCAACGTGAAGGCGCAGTTCGTGCTGCGCGCCAGCGACCTTGAGGGCGCGCGCGCCAACATGAAGGTACTGCACCCGCTGCCGCGCATCGATGAGATCCACACCGACGTGGATAAAACGCCGCACGCCTGGTACTTCCAGCAGGCCGGAAACGGCATCTTCGCCCGCCAGGCGTTACTGGCACTGGTTCTGAATCGCGAATTGGCACTGTAAGGGGAAACGACAATGACACACGATAACAAACTCCAGGTTGAAGCCATCAAGCGTGGCACCGTGATTGACCACATCCCTGCGCAGGTGGGCTTTAAGCTGCTGACGCTGTTTAAACTGACCGAAACCGACCAGCGCATCACCATCGGCCTGAACCTGCCGTCGGGCGAGATGGGCCGCAAAGACCTGATCAAAATCGAGAACACCTTCCTGACCGACGAGCAGGTTAACCAGCTGTCTCTGTACGCGCCGGACGCCACCGTTAACCGCATCGACGATTACGACGTGGTGGGCAAATCCCGCCCGAACCTGCCGGACCGCATTGAAAGCGTGCTGGTCTGCCCGAACAGCAACTGCATCAGCCACGCTGAGCCGGTTTCCTCCAGTTTTGCAGTGAAAAAGCGCGCCAATGACATCGCGCTCAAATGCAAATACTGCGAAAAAGAGTTTTCTCATTATGTGGTGCTGGCCAACTAATTGAGGTTGGTAATGAAATCCCGGCTGTTATAATGGCCGGGAACATTCTTAACGCTGTAATTCTGGAGAAAAAATGAGCAAAGTACTCGCGACGGAAAATGCACCAGCGGCCATTGGCCCTTACGTTCAGGGCGTTGATCTGGGCAGCATGATCATCACTTCTGGCCAGATCCCGGTGAACCCAAAAACCGGTGAAGTGCCGGCCGACGTGGCGGCGCAGGCGCGTCAGTCGCTGGAAAACGTGCAGGCGATCGTAGAATCTGCAGGCCTGAAGGTGGGCGACATCGTGAAAACCACCGTGTTCGTGAAAGATCTGAACGACTTCGCGACCGTTAACGCCACCTACGAAGCGTTCTTCACCGAGCATAACGCCACCTTCCCGGCGCGCTCCTGCGTGGAAGTCGCGCGTCTGCCGAAAGACGTGAAAATTGAAATCGAAGCGATTGCCGTACGTCGCTAATTCGTTTCAATAACAGAAGGCAGCTCAGGCTGCCTTTTATTTCGGCTATTTTTACTCTCCGAATAAAATGACTCACCGTCCGCTCCGTTATTAGACTCTTCCCGCCCGATAATATTCTCTAATAATGGATGAGTAATGAAACTTTCAAAAATTGCACTTGCCGTCGCGACGTTAACCGTTGCGTCTTCGGCATTTGCGCACGGATATATAGAATCGCCGGCCAGTCGCGCCTATATGTGTAAGCTTGGCCAAAATATCGACTGTGGCGCCGTCCAGTACGAACCGCAGAGCGTGGAAAAAACCTCCGGCTTCCCGTCAGGCGCTGAGCCCGCGGACGGCCAGCTCGCCAGCGCGGGCATCTCTCAGTATTCTCAGCTGGATAAGCAGAGCCTGAACGCGTGGACGAAAAACCCAATGACGGCAGGCCCTCATGAATTTGTCTGGCACCATACTGCACCGCATAAAACCGTCAACTGGCGTTATTACATTACCAAACAAAACTGGGATCCAAATAAGCCGCTGACCCGCGACCAGTTTGAATTAACCCCGTTCTGTACCATCAATGGTAATAGCCAGGCGCCCGCTGTAACTCAGCCAATGAACTGTAATGTTCCTGAGCGTACCGGCTACCAGGTTATTTATGGCGTATGGGAAATTGCTGACACCACAAATAGCTTCTATCAGGCTATCGACGTTGATTTCGGTAACGGCGGCAGCGTCACGCCGGACGAAACGCCTGCTGTCGTATCCCAGTGGAGCAAAACCCTGAGCGGCCAGGTTGCGGGTAACAACCTGAACGCGGGCGATAAGGTGATTGCACGCTTCTTCGACGCCAACGGCGAAGTGACCTCCATGCGTACCGAAATGACCATCGGCTCCGCCGGGCAGGGCGACGCTAACCAGTGGTCTTACGATCTTGCGCAGAAAATCAACGCCGCCCAGAGCGACGTGCGCGTCGGCGTGAAGGACGATGCGGGTGAAATCAGCCCGGTTCACGGCGCGAACAGCGTATTCGTGAAAGACGGCAGCACGCTGCAGTCCGTGGCCGTCTCGTATGAAGAGCAGAAAGCGCAGGTGAATGAGACCATCGCCGTCACCGATCTGCAGTACAGCAAAATCGCGCACGGCAACGCGACCGTGACCTTCCACGTCAACACCAAAGGCGACGTGAATATGGAAGCACACGTGATGAACCACCACGGCGCGGAAAAAGGCTACCTTAAGCAGGACATGAACAACGCCAGCCAGGACGTCACCATGACGCTGACTGACGTCACGCCGGGCCACCACATGCTGAAATACTACGCCACCAACAAAGACGGCACCATGTTCGCCCAGGACGTGCTGAACCTGATGCTGGAAGGCGATGCCGCGGCAGACAGCACCGGCCACCACGACTTTACCTTCCCGGACAATATCGCGTCCTACAAGGCGGGTACCGTAGTGCTGCAGCCGAAAGACGGTAAGACCTACGAATGTAAGCCTTTCCCGTACAGTGGCTACTGCATGCAGTGGAGCCAGTATGCCACCCAGTATGAGCCGGGCACAGGTTCACACTGGAAAGAGGCGTGGGTGTTGAAGAACTGAGTGGTCTGGTTCCCTCACCCCGGCCCTCTCCCAAAGGGAGAGGGTGTATAAATTCCCTCTCCCTTTGGGAGAGGGTTAGGGTGAGGGGGTCTACTGATTCCGCGTTGCTCTGAGCAGCGTCTCCAGCGGATAGACCGCCGCAATCACCACTTCGTCCTGAACCTTCGCCGCGTTATCCAGCTCGCTCTGAATCGACGCGATCTCTTTGTCGTCCAGCGTGCCCTGACGTGCTACCAGGTCCGTCAGCCTCAGGCCAATCGAGGCCAGCTTGTCCACTTCCTGAATCACCGGCCTGATGGCCTTCAGCTGATAGCTGTTTTCGCTTAGCGCCAGCGCGTCGCTGGTGTTGCTCTGCCAGCGGTTAAAGACGTGGCGCAGCGCGTCGGCGCTCTCGGCGTCTTCCGCGTCGCTCACCAGACGGTCGACCCATTTGTGCATCTGGCGCACGGTAGCGCTTTCGGCGTTCAGCGCATCAGCAAATCGGTTGAGCGGCTCGAACTGATGATAGTTTCCGGCCTGGAACTTCAGGTGCTGACGGGTGTAATACTGCGCCGGCTCGACGGCCTGGGCGAGGATCTGCAGCGGCAGGGTATCGGCATTGTTCGCAAGGCGCGTGAACTGCACCTGCTGCTGAGTATGCTGCTGAAGCCCTACCGATACCGTTGACCAGCTGTCCATCGCCTGCAGGCGGGTGTACATGTTGTCGACGTCGTTGACGTCCTTCGCCGACCACAGCCGCTCAGCCACCGCGAAGGCGCGCGGCCACAGGCGGATATCCAGCACCGGCGCGACCACGTTCTCTGCCCACAGCGCGGCTTCTCCGCCGAGCAGGTTTGCCTCGTTCGCGGTTTCCGGCACCACCGGCGGCGTGCCTTTTGGCACCTCGTCGAGGCGCGTGCCGCTGATTGGGTAGCGCGTGTTGCCCACCAGGAAATAGCCGCTCAGCCTGTCGTTATCAACGGAAACCACCGGGCGCGTTTCGCCCATCCAGGTATCAACGGTAAACGTCACCTGATTGTCATCGCGCCATTCAATATCCTGCACCGCGCGGCGGGATTTCCCGGCAAAATCAATAAACCCGCGCCAGCCCGCATCGCCTTTTACCAGCGTGAAGCTCCCCTCCACCGGCTTGCCCTTCAGGCGCGGCATGGTGAAGGCCCAGCTCTGGACGCTGTCGGTGTCTGCAATCACATCCACGCCGTTTAAGCCCTGCGGCACGATTTCATTCCGGTAGTGGTAAGCGGTAGATTGCGGCTGATCGAGATAGAAGCCGGTGGAGAGGATCCCTTTGTAGCCGTTCTGCGCCACCTGCCCCAGCGCGTCCTGTCCCTGCCAGGACTGGATCAGAATGCTTTTCGGCAGGTCGGGATGGTAAATCTCATCCCAGCCGACCATCTGCCGGCGATGCTTCTCGAGGATCGTCTCCAGCCTGCGGTTGAAATAGGCCTGCAGCGCGTGGCTGTCCGCCAGCCTGTTATCGCGCATGAAGTTCTGGATCGCGGCGTTCGCTTTCCACTGGCTGTCGTCCACCTCATCGCCGCCGATGTGCAGATACGGATCGGGGAAGATCGCCGCCAGTTCGCTGACCATCGCGTCGGCAAAGGCGTAGGTTGCGTCTTTGGTCGGATCCAGCACCGGCTTCAGCACGCCCCAGTGGCGCTCCATTTCGTACGGCCCCGGGGCGCTCATCAGCTCCGGATAGGCCACGGCAATCGCCGAGGCGTGGCCCGGCATGTCGATCTCCGGCACCACGCGAATGCCGCGCTCGGCGGCGTAACGCACCACCTCGCGCATCTGCTCCGGGGTGTAGAACAGCCCGTCGCTGGCAAGCTGGGTCAGCTTAGGGTAGCGCTTCGAGCTGAAGCGCCAGCCCTGATCGTCGGTCAAATGCCAGTGCAGAACGTTAAGCTTAGCAGCGGCCATGCCGTCGATCTGACGTTTGATATCCGGCAGCGGGATAAAGTGACGCGCCGAGTCCAGGAGCAGCCCGCGCCACGGGAAGCGCGGTGAATCCTCGATGGAAACCCACGGCAGCGAGGTGTTTTCCGCGCCGTTCTGCATCAGCTGGAGCAGCGTTTCCATGGCGCGCAGCGCGCCGAAGCGGGTGTTGGCTGAGATATCGACACCGCTGGCGTCCACCGTGAGCTTATAGCTTTCATCACTGTCCGGCAGCGGCTGCGGTTTTACCTTTTTGGCGATGGCGATGCGGATGGTCGGTTTGTCTGGTTTTTCAGCCTGCGGCTGCAGCGTCCAGCCGGTTTGCAGCGCGATGCGCTGGCGCAGGCGGTTGACGGCGTCACCGAGGTCATCACCGCTGACGCTGACGGAAATTTTATTGTCGATAACCAGCGAGCCCTGGGTCGTCGGGCGCTCGACCTTCGCAGGCCAGGGCATTAAGGGGAGGTCGCCTGCCGGAGCGGCAAACGCAGAGGCGCCGAGCATCAGCCCGGCGGTTAAGAGGCTGTACCGTAACATGAATGTTCCTTATCTGACGGGCCAAAAAATGGCAAAACATTCTGTTAACATGCGCTCAATTTGTCGTCAAGCGATTGCGCCGACGGAGATCACAGGTTGTTGAATTTGGGAGGAAAGCCAGTCCCCTCACCCCGGCCCTCTCCCTTCCAGGGAGAGGGTTAGGGTGAGGGTAAAAAACTTACTGCCACCCATACCGGCGCGCATAGACTCCTTTCACCATCTGCGTCAGCACCATGTAGCCCGCGAGGATCGCCACCAGCCACGGGAAGTAGCTCAGCGGCAGCGCCTGAAGCTGCAGGTAGCCAGCCAGCGGCGAGAACGGCAGCGCGATACCCAGCGCCATCACAATGCCCGTCATGATAATCAGCGGCCACGCCGCGCGGCTCTGGATGAACGGAATGCGGCGGGTGCGGATCATGTGCACAATCAGCGTCTGCGACAGCAGCCCCACCACGAACCAGCCGGACTGGAACAGCGTCTGGTGTTCCGGCGTGTTGGCGTGGAACACAAACCACATCAGGCAGAAGGTCAGAATGTCGAAAATGGAGCTGATCGGGCCGAAGAACAACATAAAGCGGCCGAGATCGGAGGGGTTCCAGCGCTGCGGCTTCTGGATCTGCTCGTCATCCACGTTATCAAACGGGATAGCGACCTGAGAGACATCGTACATCAGGTTCTGGATCAGCAGGTGCAGCGGCAGCATCGGCAGGAACGGCAGAAACGCGCTCGCCACCAGCACGCTGAAGACGTTACCGAAGTTGGAGCTGGCGGTCATTTTGATGTACTTGAGCATGTTGGCGAAGGTGCGGCGGCCTTCGATCACGCCCTCCTCCAGCACCATCAGGCTCTTTTCCAGCAGGATGATATCCGCCGCCTCACGGGCAATATCCACCGCGCCGTCGACGGAGATACCAATATCCGCCGCGCGCAGCGCGGGCGCGTCGTTGATGCCGTCGCCCATAAAGCCCACCACGTGCCCTTCGCGACGCAGCAGCGTGACGATGCGCTCTTTGTGCATCGGCGTCAGACGCGCAAACAGCGTGGTGTGCAGGGCGAGTTTCGCCAGCTCGTCGTCGGAGAGGTGCTCAATGTCGCTCCCCACCACCACGTTGCCCGCGTCCAGCCCCACTTCGTGGCACACTTTAGCCGCCACCAGCTCGCTGTCGCCGGTGAGGATCTTGACGGTAATACCGCTCGCCTTCAGCGCCTTCAGCGCCGGCGCGGTGGTCTCTTTCGGCGGATCGAGGAATGCGATGTAACCTTCGAGGATCAAATCGGATTCATCGATACGCTGGTAGTCACCTTCGCGCGCGGGCAGGAACTTGCTGGCGACGGCCACCACGCGCAGCCCCTGACGGTTCAGATTATCGGTGACGCGCTTGATGCGGCGCAGCATGGTGTCGTCCAGCGGCACAATCTCGCCGTTATGGCGCACCTGCGTGGAAACGTTCAGGATCTCCTGCAGCGCCCCTTTGCAGATCAGCTGATGAACATCTTCCTGCTCGCTCACCACCACCGACATGCGGCGACGCTCGAAGTCGAACGGGATTTCGTCCACCTTCTGCCAGCGGCCGGAGAGCGTGCGGGCAGACTCTTCATCTACCCCCTCCAGCACCGCCACGTCGAGCAGGTTTTTTAGCCCGGTCTGGTAGTGGCTGTTCAGCCACGCGGTGTGCAGCACGCGATCGCTGGGTTTACCGGCGATATCGGTGTGGTTCTCCAGCACGATTTTATCCTGCGTCAGGGTGCCGGTTTTATCGGTACAGAGGATGTCCATCGCGCCAAAGTTCTGAATAGCGTCGAGGTGCTTGACGATCACTTTCTGCTTAGAGAGCTTAACCGCCCCGCGCGCCAGCGTGGAGGTGACAATCATCGGCAGCATTTCCGGCGTTAAGCCAACGGCCACGGAGAGCGCGAACAGCGCCGCTTCCCACCAGTCGCCCTTGGTGTAGCCGTTGATCAGCAGGACAATCGGCGTCATGACCATCATAAAGCGGATCAGCAGCATGCTGACGCGGCCAATCCCTTTCTGAAACGCGTTCGGCTCGCTTTCCTGCTCCGTCACGCGCCCGGCAAGCTGTCCAAACCAGGTGTTGCCGCCCGTGGCGGTCACAATCGCCTGCGCCGTACCGCTGACCACCGTGGTGCCCATAAAGCACAGGGTGTCGCACTCGAGCGGGTTCATCTGCTGCGGGTCGCGGCTGCGCGCCACCTTTTCAACGGGCAGGGATTCCCCGGTCAGCGAGGCCTGGGCCACGAAGAGATCGCGCGCCTGGACGATGCGTAAATCCGCCGGGATCATGTCCCCCGCCGCCAGCTTCACCAGATCGCCCGGCACCAGCTGGTCGATAGGCAGCTCAACCCAGGCGTTTTCGCCGAGGTCGTTGATCACGCGGGACACGGTGGCCGTGTTGCTGACCATCGCCTTCAGGGCATCCGCCGCCCTGGTGGAGCGCGCTTCCTGAATGAAGTTCAGCAGCGTGGAGATACCGACCATCAGGGCAATGACGCCCGCGGCAAACAGATCTTCTGTGGCGTAGGAAATAATACCCAGCACCGTCAGCAGCAGGTTGAACGGGTTGCGATAGCAAAGCCACAGGTGTACCCACCATGGTGAGGGCTTCTGCGCGGGGATCTGGTTATCGCCGTGCACGGCGCGGATTTTTTCCACTTCGGATGCGTTTAGCCCTTCCGGGTGTCCGCCAAACGCGCGCCAGACCTCGTTTTCATCCATCGCCGCCGCGTTCAGGCAGCGTTCGGTCAGGGAGGCGGGGATGGCCGCCCCCGCGATGTTTTTGGCGTTTGGCAGCGGGTCGCGCTGAATAAGACGGTGTGGCAGGTGGCGGCTCAGCATGGCCTGCAGCTGCCGGGTGATATTTTTAAACATAGGCATTCCTCCGCATCCGCAGGGGCGGACGCAGCATTTCCTTCAGGCGTGGCAGGGCCGTACCTGAAAGGCACTGAATTTTTCAAGCAGGAACGTTTAGAACTTAAGACGCTACTGCCTCACGCCGGTGAGACAGCAACAGGGCTGGCTTACCGGAAAGAACGTTTTCTCCCGTTCAGGAGAGGTGTGGGATCGGGATCCATGTGGCCTCCGGCAGGTAAAAAGTAGGGTGTCGCCGCGCAGTATAAGGATTTAACCATACCGTTTGTGGCTAATCGGGCGGTATTATAACTCCACGCAAATAAACCGAACGTAAACCAGACTTTGCCCATAGCGAAATCGCGCTATAGCATTAGGCTCATTTCACTACATTGTCGTTGTTACAGGGAATACAGCATGCAGAACCGCCTTACGATTAAAGACATCGCGCGTTTAAGCGGCGTGGGGAAATCAACCGTCTCGCGCGTGCTGAACAACGAAAGCGGCGTCAGCGAACGCACGCGCGAGCGCGTCGAGGCGGTGATGAATCAGCACGGTTTTTCCCCTTCCCGTTCCGCGCGCGCCATGCGCGGACAGAGTGACAAGGTGGTGGCCATTATCGTCTCGCGTCTGGATTCCCTCTCGGAAAATCTTGCCGTGCAGACCATGCTGCCTGCGTTTTACGAGCAGGGCTACGATCCGATCATGATGGAGAGCCAGTTCTCGACGCAGATGGTGGAAGAGCATCTGGGCATGCTGCAGCGCCGCAACATCGACGGCGTGGTGCTGTTTGGTTTTACCGGCATTAAAGACGAGATGCTCAAACCCTGGCAGCCGTCGCTGGTGCTGCTGGCGCGCGATGCGCCGGGGTTTGCCTCCGTCTGCTATGACGACGAAGGGGCGATTATTACCCTGATGCAGCGTCTGTACGATAAGGGCCACCGCCACATCAGCTATCTGGGCGTGCCGCACGCGGACGTCACCACCGGCAAGCGGCGCCATGAAGCCTATCTGGCCTTTTGCAAAAAGCACAATCTCTCCGCCGTGGCCTCCCTGCCGGGGCTGGGCATGAAGCAGGGCTACGAGCAGGTCGCCAGCGTGTTGACCCCGCAAACCACCGCGCTGGTCTGCGCCACGGATACCCTTGCCCTTGGCGCCAGCAAATATCTGCAGGAGCAGCGTATCGATAACCTGCAGGTGGCGAGCGTCGGCAGCACGCCGCTGATGAAGTTCCTGCACCCGGAAATTATCACCGTTGACCCAGGGTACGCCGAGTCCGGAAGACAGGCCGCCGCGCAGCTGATCGAGCAGATCAACGGACGCGCTGAGCCGCGTCAGATCGTCATCCCAGCCCACCTTTCTTAACCCCCGCTAAGCGGTTTATTGTGATCTTCGCCCAATTTCGGGAACGTTCCCATTTTCGCCGTCACGCTGAAGGAGTAGGCTTGCGCTCAGGTCATTACCCCCTCAACATCAGTCATGAGGTTTCATGATGAGTAAAGTTAAACAAGCCGATATCGATCGGTTGATCGTCCTGGTGGGCGGGCGCGAAAACATCGCCACCGTCAGCCACTGCATTACCCGCCTGCGCTTCGTGCTGAACGATCCGTCAAAAGCGGATCCCAAAGCCATTGAAGAGCTGAAGATGGTTAAAGGCTGCTTCACCAACGCCGGACAGTTCCAGGTGGTGATTGGTACCGAAGTGGGCGATTACTATCAGGCTCTGCTGGCGACAACCGGGCACTCTTCTGCCGATAAAGAGCAGGCGAAGAAGGCCGCGCGCCAGAATATGAAGTGGCACGAGCAGCTGATTTCCCACTTCGCGGAGATCTTCTTCCCGCTGCTGCCGGCGCTGATCAGCGGGGGCTTAATCTTAGGCTTCCGTAACGTCATCGGCGATGTGCCGATGAGCGACGGCAAAACGCTGGCGCAGATGTACCCGGCGCTGCAAAGCATCTACGACTTCCTGTGGCTGATTGGCGAAGCCATCTTCTTCTATCTGCCGGTCGGGATTTGCTGGTCCGCGGTGCGCAAAATGGGCGGCACGCCGATTCTCGGTATCGTGCTGGGCGTCACGCTGGTCTCTCCGCAGTTAATGAACGCTTACTTACTTGGTCAGCAGGTGCCTGAGGTGTGGAACTTCGGCCTGTTTACCATCGCCAAAGTGGGCTATCAGGCGCAGGTGATTCCGGCCCTGCTGGCCGGCCTGGCGCTCGGCTTTATTGAAACCCGCCTGAAGCGCATCGTGCCGGATTATCTCTATCTGGTGGTGGTGCCGGTCTGCTCGCTGATTCTGGCGGTGTTCCTGGCGCACGCCTTTATCGGTCCGTTTGGCCGCATGATTGGCGACGGCGTGGCCTTCGCGGTGCGTCACCTGATGACCGGCAGCTTCGCGCCAGTCGGTGCCGCGCTGTTTGGCTTCCTGTATGCCCCGCTGGTGATTACTGGCGTGCACCAGACCACGCTGGCGATTGATATGCAGATGATCCAGAGCCTCGGCGGAACCCCTGTCTGGCCTATCATCGCGCTGTCTAACATTGCCCAGGCGTCTGCGGTCACCGGCATCATCATCATGAGCCGCAAGCACAACGAGCGTGAGATCTCCGTTCCGGCAGCCATCTCCGCCTATCTCGGCGTCACCGAACCGGCGATGTACGGTATCAACCTGAAGTACCGCTTCCCGATGCTCTGCGCGATGATCGGCTCCGGTCTGGCGGGCTTGCTGTGCGGCCTCTACGGCGTGATGGCGAACGGGATTGGCGTCGGCGGCCTGCCGGGCATCCTCTCCATCCAGCCCGCCTTCTGGCAGGTGTTTGCCCTGGCGATGGCCATCGCGATTATCGTCCCAATGGCGCTCACCACCGTGGTTTACCAGCGCAAGTTCCGTCAGGGCACGCTGCAGATTGTTTAAATCCTTCTTTCGGGGCGCAGTTGCGCCCCTTCGCATTTGCAGGAACACACTATGAATAACCTTCCTCACTGGTGGCAGAACGGCGTCATCTATCAGATCTACCCAAAGAGTTTCCAGGACACCACCGGGCGCGGCACCGGCGACCTGCGCGGCGTAACGCGGCGCCTGGACTACCTGAAAACCCTCGGCATCGACGCCGTCTGGCTGACGCCGTTTTACATCTCCCCGCAGGTGGATAACGGTTACGACGTCGCAAACTACACCGCCATCGACCCGGCCTACGGCACGCTGGACGACTTCGACGAGCTGGTTGCCGAGGCGCACGCGCGCGGTATTCGCATCGTGCTGGATATGGTGTTCAACCACACCTCGACGCAGCACGCCTGGTTCCGCGAGTCGCTGAACAAAGAGAGCCCGTACCGCCAGTTCTATATCTGGCGCGACGGCACGCCGGAGCAGCTTCCGAACAACTGGCGCTCCAAATTCGGCGGCAACGCCTGGCGCTGGCACGCCGAGAGCGAGCAGTACTATCTACACCTGTTTGCGCCAGAGCAGGCGGACCTCAACTGGGAAAACCCGGACGTGCGCGCCGAGCTGAAAAAGGTGTGCGAGTTCTGGGCCGATCGCGGCGTGGACGGCTTGCGTCTCGACGTGATTAACCTCATCTCTAAAGAGCAGGATTTCCCGGACGACAACATCGGCGACGGCCGCCGTTTTTACACCGACGGGCCGCGGGTGCATGAATACCTGCAGGAGATGAGCCGCGACGTCTTCACGCCGCGCGGCCTGATGACGGTGGGCGAAATGTCGTCGACCTCGCTGGCCAATTGTCAGCAGTATGCGGCTCTCGACGGCAGCGAGCTGTCGATGACCTTTAACTTCCACCACCTGAAGGTAGATTACCCGGGCGGCGAAAAGTGGACGAAGGCGAAGCCGGACTTCGTGGCGCTGAAAACCCTCTTCAGCCACTGGCAGCAGGGCATGCATAACAGGGCGTGGAATGCGCTGTTCTGGTGTAACCACGATCAGCCGCGCATTGTGTCGCGCTTTGGTGATGAAGGCGAATACCGCGTTCAGGCCGCGAAGATGCTCGGCATGGTGCTGCACGGCATGCAGGGCACGCCTTATATCTATCAGGGTGAAGAGCTGGGGATGACCAACCCGCACTTCAGCCGCATCACCGACTATCGCGACGTGGAAAGCCTGAACATGTTCGCGGAACTGCGGGCGAATGGTCGCGACCCGGACGAACTACTGGCGATCCTGGCAAGTAAGTCCCGCGATAACGGCCGCACGCCAATGCAGTGGGACGCGTCGCACAGCGCGGGCTTTACCGAGGGCGAGCCGTGGATTGGCGTCTGCGATAATTACGAAACCGTGAACGCCCGCGCGGCCCTCGACGACCCGGATTCAGTGTTTTACACCTATCAGTCGCTGATTAGCCTGCGCAAAACGCTGCCGGTGCTGACGTGGGGGGATTATCAGGATCTGCTTCCTGAGCACGCTTCCCTGTGGTGCTACCGCCGCCAGTGGCAGGGGCAAAGCCTGATTGTGGTGGCGAACCTGAGCAGCGAGCAACAGCAGTGGCAGCCGGCCCCTATACAGGGTGCATGGCAGGCGGCACTCAGTAACTATGAAGACGTTTCCTCCCGCCCCGATACGCTGGTATTGCGCCCGTTTGAAGCCATCTGGTGGGTGCAGGAATAACTCTCAGGAGATACAGCATGCTGTATCTCCTTTTTTATGTTTAGCGATACGCTAAATGTACGACGATAACTTTTACATCGCGATGTAACAAAAATAAAAATAGCCCTGCCAATTAAATAACCTCGGCAGGACATTATGAAAAAGACTATTATTAAAGCAATGTGTATTAGCGCATTATTATTAAGCACGCAGGGATGGTGCGGAAATACATCCGTCGACCTTCGGTTTGGACATAATACGCGCTCAGACGTAAATGATTCACGTATTAAGGTCATGCATCAGGCGAATAACGGTTTTTACTTCTCCGTTGAAGCCGCACAAAACCACAACGATACCTTTTTTGGTGATACCGATCGCTATAATCCCGACGACAAAGGGTTAACGGAAGCGGCGCAGGAAATCGAAACGCGCTGGCGCGTCGATCTGGGAAATGGCTTTGCCGTTGCGCCCGGCATGGTAACGGTTTTCACCGCCAGCAATACCCATTACCGCCCCTTCATTCAGGGCTGGAAAGCATTTGATAACGGTCTGAATCTTTCCGCACGTTACCGCTATAACACAGTCAATGACGCGCACAGCGACAAAGCGTTAGACGGCAGCGGCTACACCCGCCGCCAGTCGCACCAGTTCGACATTTGGTTCGCGTATAACATTGGCAAATTCGGTATGTCCTACAATCCACGCTTCCGCTGGCAGGATAACGTCGATCAGGGAACCGGGGATGATACCTACTGGGAACATACCGTCGCGTTCAACTACAAGCTAGACGATGGCTGGACGCCTTACGTCGAATTGGTTTCGCTGGATAAAACGTACATCACTGCTGATGGCAATCATGAAAATGATTATGCCGTACGTCTCGGAATAGTGAAGCAGCTCTGACGTCCTGACTACACCGTATCGTGCTGCAGTAGCCTGCAGCCGATACGGTCCACGGCGATTAACAGTTCAAGCTGCCCTTCCCGCTGATACAGCGATACCGCGTTAATGTCGATCGATAACGGCCAGCATAGCGTTGAGATCGCCGCCAGTGTCGACCCCTCGCGGGTAATGGCAATAATCTTTAACCCTTTGCGCAGCGCGTTACGCGCCATCTCAATCAGCGACTGCGTCTCCCCGGATTTACTGATCAACACCAGCGTCCCCTTCGATACCCGTGTCAGCTGGTGCATATCATTTAAAATAAGGTGCGGCAGGCTCGCCAGCGATAAAAAGCGCGACAGGTAGTTGAGGCTGGTGAGCGAGGCACCGCGTGCGTACAGGTAAATGTGGCTGGACTGCGCAAGCAACCTGGACACCTCTGTCACAATATCATCCGCCTGCGGCCCCACGTCAGGCTCTACGGGGGCAGGTGTAAAATGATCGCGCAAAAAACGATACCGAAGCTCGGTATAGCTTTTATAGCCCATTTTTTTACACACCCGATTAACGGATGTTGTCGTGGTAAAGGTGTCACGGGCAATCTCTTTTGCCGATATATTAGAAATATTACATGCATGATACTGAATGTATTCAAATATCAAACGTTCACTTCCCTGGAATGAATTCATCTATTACACCCTGTTTAATCCCGGCATGATAATAACACAGCGGAAAAATAGTCTCTGGAAGGCGCTTCACACATTGCCTTTACGCGTATCACGATACGTAATTAGTATTAGCAAACATTAAAAACTGTTTTAGGTTCTCTTTATACTTTCCCTGTTTTCACATCCAGGGAATTATGACAATGACAAAACAAAAAGTTGTCGCGGTAACGGCCTGCCCGACAGGCATAGCACACACCTTTATGGCGGCGAATAAAATTATTGCATGGGCTAAAGAGCACAATATCGAAGTAAAGGTCGAAACGCAGGGCAGCGACGGTGTTAAAAACCGCTTAACAAAACAGGACATCGCCTCCGCCACGGCCATTATTCTGGCCACCGACGTTCCCATTCAGGATGCCGAGCGTTTTGAAAACATTGCCCACCTTCAGACCCGCACGCAAGAGCTTATCAAGCATACCGATCGCTATTTGCGTCAGGCGCTGGCAAAGGGAAAAAACGTCACCTCCGACTGCGTAGCAGACGAAGACGATTTCCAGCGTTCGGCTTATCAGGTCTTTATCGGCCATATCATGGCGGCCATCAGCTATATGCTGCCGGTGGTGGTCATGGGCGGGCTGATGATGGCAACGGCCAAAATTACCGGGCAGTTTATTAACATTGAACATTCGCCATTCAGCGTGCTGGATAAAGTGGGCTTTATGACCATCAAGTTCATGTACCCGGTTTTCGCCATGTATCTGGCGTTTTCCATTGCCGGTAAACCGGCGCTGATCCCCGGGCTTATTGGCGGCATCATGTCAGACGAAGTCTACAAGCGCTTCTTTGATATCGAAGGCTTTATGCCGTCCGGCTTTTTCGGCGCCATTGGTATTGGCTTTTTTGTGGGCTATCTGGTGCGCTGGCTCAATGATTCAATTCACGTCCGTCAGCAGTTGACCACCCTTAAAACTATGCTGGCCGTCCCGCTGATCGCCGGCATTACGCTGGTGATGGTCATGGAATACCTGATTAACCCCATTTTTGGCTCGCTTAACCAGCTGATGGTGGTCTTTTTTACCTCGGCAGGCGACACCGGACGCGGGTTCTATTCCGCGATGATCGCCGCGGGCACCGCGTTCGACCTGGGTGGTCCGGTCAACAAGGCCGCGGGCTCGGTCGCACTTGGTCTGAACGGCATGAGCGAGACGTTTGATTTAACCGCCCGTGAACTCTCCATCGTGATCCCCTCCATTGGCGTCGGCTTTGCCGCATTCCTCAACGGCCGATTTGGGCTACCGGATGTCTTCAGCCGGGAAGAGAAAACCGTTGGCAGCACCTCGTTATTGCTGGGCGTTATCGGGATCTCGGAGGGTGCCATCCCGTTCATTCTGAAAAACCCACGCCTGATCCCGGTATTCATGACCGGTGCCGTCGCCGGCGCGCTGGTCGCGATTGCCCTGGGCGTAAAGCAGACGCTGCCTCTGCCGGCCATCTGGGGCTGGCCGCTGGCAACCAATGTGGCGGGCTACCTGGTGAGCGTCTTTCTTGGCGCGCTGATTTGCGCCCTGGGCGTGCTCTATGTCAGCCCAAAGAACGCCAGGTAAGGGGAACGTCATGAATCAGATCCACGTCATTGCCCATACGCACTGGGACCAGGAGTGGTATTTCACCCGTCAGGACAGCATGGTGCTGGCGTCGTATAACTTTGCGGACGTTATCGACACGCTGGAGCAGGACCCGGCCTATCATTGCTATCACCTTGACGGGCAGATGGCGGTGGTGGATGACTTTCTCGCCATCAATACCGATTATCGCGCCAGGCTGGAAACGCTGGTCAGAGAAAAAAGAGTATTTGTGGGGCCGTGGTATACCCAGACGGACAGCTACAACGTGCATGGTGAATCGATTATCCGCAACCTCAAATACGGCATCTTCGCTGCCCGTAGGCTGGGGCATGCTATGCAGGTCGGGTATCTTCCGGATACCTTCGGCCACAATGCGCAGATGCCCATGATTTTGCAGGGCTGCAATATCGACAATATCGTCTTCTGGCGCGGTATCGATCACGACAGGCACGCGAAAACCAGCCAGTTCCTCTGGCGTGCGCCGTCAGGTGCGACCGTCATCGCCTGTGCGATGGCGCTCGGTTATGGCGCGGCTAAAAACATGCGTTCGGAAGCCCTCCATCTGCAGGGTAAAATCTACCCGATGGTTAATCATCTGCGCTCACGGGCCGGTATAAACGACCTGCTCCTGCCCTGCGGCGGCGATCAGGTCAGCATAGACCCGGCGCTGCCGAAAATCCTGCAGGTCGCCAGCGCACAGTCCCCGGATCGGGATCGTTACCTCATCAGTTCGCTGGAGCACTACGTCGGCATTCTGCGCGCGCAGCGTGAACAGTTTGAACTCTGGGAAGGGGAGCTGAAATCACCGCGCTACACCCGTATTCATAAAACGATCGGCTCCGTGCGCTACGATATCAAAAAGAAAAATGATGAGGTTGAGCAGTTCATCCTTCGACAGCTGGAGCCGACCATTGCAATGGCGCGTCATCAGGGGATCCCGGTCAACCTCTCAGTCGTCGATACGCTGTGGAAGAAGCTATTGCGAAGCCACGCCCATGACTCCATCGGCGGCTGTAATAGCGATGCCACCAACCGCGACATACTGCATCGGCTGGAGCAAACCGAACAGCTGTGCCACAGCTTGTGGAATCTGGTGGTGAAAACCCTGGCCGCCGCCTGCGTTCAGGAAGGCGGCCTGCTGATTTTTAATCCGCTGGCCACCCCAACGCAGCGCGTGGTGAAAACCACGCTCTATAGCCGCGCTGAAAATATCGCGCTGATGCACCAGGGGCGCCCAATCCCCTTCGACGTCCTGAAAAGGGACGCGTTGCCCGGCGGAACGGCGATCTCTCTCACCGCCGAAGGTGAATGTGAAACGCCCCTTCCCCCTTATTTCCGCTGGCAGGTTGCTTTGCAAACTCCGGTTCTGCCTCCGGTCGGCTATCTCACCGTCAGGGTTGAAGATAACCCTGCGCCGTTCCGCCAGCCTGAACAGACTAAGGGGTGTGAGATAGAGAATACGCGCTATCAACTGGCGCTGGATGCCGGAACGCTCACCCTGCAGGACAAACGCAGCGGCAGACGCATCCCCTCTCTCTTTACCCTGGAAGACTGTGCGGACGCGGGAGACAGCTACGATTTCTCACCGCTTGCGGGCGACGCGCCGACGCGCTGTTCGCATTTCACGCTCATTGACTGCCTGAAAACGCCGCTTGTCGAAACGCTGGTCGTCGAAGCCAGAATGCTTCTTCCGCCGGGTCTCGCAGGACGTCAGGATTCTGGCCGAATACCGCTATCTATTCATCTGGTATGCGAATTACGCCACGACGATCCGACCCTGTATGTCGAGGCTTCGCTGGAAAACAGCCACTGCGATCACCGGCTACGTTTACTGATCGGCAGCGATATTCACACCCGTCACGCTATCGCCTCACAGCCCTTCGCAATAATCCAGCGCGAAACGGGGTGTGCCGCTGAAAACTGGCAGGAGCGCTATCGCGAGATGCCCGTGGATATCGAAACCAGCGAGGGAATTATTGCTGTCGCGGAAGCGGGCAAAGCGCTGGTCGTGAATAGCCGCGGGATGAAGGAATTTCAGATCGTTGGCAGCGAGCCGGCGGCTATTGCCCTGACGTTGTTTAAAGCGACGGGCGTGCTCGGGCGCAACGATCTCGATTGGCGACCGGGCCGGGCCTCCGGCATTAATAATACGGTGGTCGAGACTCCTGATGCTCAGCTGCTGAAGCCATTGCACTTCTCATTCAGCGTCGCGCTGGCCGACAACGCCGACCATCTCACGCTTCGCCAGCTGGAAAATCAGGCGGCCGGGCAGCCCGTCACCTATCAACGTCAGATGCTGCACACGCTCGATCACCGTCTTGAGCGCTTTACGTTGCGTCTGCCCGACCGCAGGCTTCCAGCACAATTCTCGCTATTGACCCTGCCGGAGCCGCTCATCCTTTCCGCTCTGCCCCATGCGCAGCAGCTGTCAGGCACCGTCGTGCGCCTGTTTAACGCCGGCACGCAGCCGGCTCCCATCCCGGAATGTCTGGCTGGGCTCCGTCAGATCAACTATCTGGAAGAGCCGGTGCAGCCGGTAACGGCAATCCCCCCTTTCGCGACCTGCGATTTTTTGATGGAGGCTTAATATGAATTTGCTTGCCCTGACGCACCCCGATCTGGTTTTTATCAACCCGCCGCACCGTACGCCTCAATCGCTGATACGCTGGCTCGCCGAACCGCTCGCCAGGCGAGAAATCATCAGCGATGAAGAAACGTTTATCCAGAGCGTGTTACAGCGCGAAAGTGAAGGCCCTACCGCGCTGGGTGAGGCGCTCGCCGTCCCGCACGGTAAAACCGGGGCGGTGCTTCAGGCGGCGTTTTGTCTGGCGCTCTTTGACGACCCGATAAGCTGGCCGGGGCTGGACGGTGATGAAGAGGTCAGAATGGTTTTCTTGCTCGCCATTCCGCCAGCGGAAGCAGGCAGTACGCATATGCAGCTGCTGACGACGCTGACCAGCAGACTGACTGACGATCGGGTGCGCGAGCAGCTCCTGGCGGCACACACCCGGGAAGAGGCGATGTCCGCCCTGAGTGATGAAGAACCTCAAAAACAGGACGATGCCCCTGAACGCTCCCTTCTCATCCCGGTGGTGCTGGGCAGTATCGTTACCGCAGCCTTTTTGCAGGCGGGATTGAGCTGGGTCTGCGGAGTAAGTTAAACGAACAGCGCTCAGGACGGGCCGTGCTGAGCGCTTGTTTTTGTTGAATAATTAATCAGATTTTTCTCTCACGCATTTACAAATGCTGTAACGCCCGCCGTTTGTACTCTCGCCTTTTTACTTTGTTCTGCATCAATAAAATCGCAAACATGTTTGATGCAAATCACTATATGTAGCACTTAAAATGCATCCCGACCCAACATGTTGTATTTATCGTCTACTATTCCAACAACAAGACGGCGACTCAGCTCTCCGGAATTGTGGATAACACGCGTTGGGAACGAGGGAAGTCTCTGGCCTGGCTGATAATAGCCCCGGTGAATACTTCTCCGCCTCTGTGGATAACCTGTTTTTAAAATGGAGTGATCATGACACCGCATGTGATGAAACGTGATGGCTGTAAAGTGCCGT
>Ga0209795_10000555_pt1 | contig 27755 bp, 24 predicted proteins | sample AgamicOrMarz_FD_187166 | JGI IMG/M metagenome (GOLD analysis project Ga0209795, IMG submission 187166) | Agave microbial communities from Guanajuato, Mexico - Or.Ma.rz (SPAdes) (version 2) | ecosystem: Host-associated > Plants > Phyllosphere > Phylloplane/Leaf | place: Guanajuato, Mexico...
CGAGCAGGACCTGCTGCCAGGTGACGGGGATGACGCCTGCCTGAACCATGCGGTCCATCGCATACTTGTGGGCGTCGGACGTGGTGCCGCCGGAGGCGTCTGCCACCATGTAGATTTCGAAGTCGGAGCGGTCGTTCATCGCAGACAGGGCGAAGGTCGTGTTGCAGACTTCGGTCCAGAGGCCCGAAACGACGATCTTCTTACGGCCTTCGGCAGCATTCTTGTCGAGTGCATCGCGAACATTCTGGTCGTCCCAGGAGTTCATCGAGGTGCGCTCGAGGATATCGTTTTCAGGGAAGACCGACAGCAGTTCCGGAAAGGTGTGGCCGGAGAAAGAAAGGGTTTCGACCGTGGTGATGGTGGTGGGCACGTTGAAGATCTTTGCGGCCTTGGCAAGGCCGACGACATTGTTCTTCAGGACCTGGCGATCAATCGACTGGACGCCCAGCGCCATCTGTGGCTGCTGGTCGATGAAGATAAGCTGGCTGTTCTTAGGGGTGAGAACTTCGAACTTGGACATTGGTGGTTCCTCTTCAGTTGTTTGATCCGCTGATGCGGCGGGCTTATTGCGGTAGCAGCAGGCGATCGAGAGCCGAAAAGGCGCTCGTTTCAAGAGGCGTGAGCCGGCGCGACCGGCGTGCTCGGTACCGATCACTCGCTTTCATGTTGGCTACTGAATTCAAACATAATGAGGATCGGCCCTTTGCTGAATTGCTATAATTGGCGCGAATGAATTGCATTTTGCGCAACGAAATCGAGGGAGCTTCGCGAAGTTACGCATCGTGCCGTTGGCACTCGTGCTAATTTCGTGCGACTACCAAACACCGTGTGAGCGAGCCAGGTCTTGGCTAAAAGTCATCTTGTTAGGACAGGATGATCATCAATTTCAGAGAAAGCAGGCGCCTGCCCCGCTAGGCAGACCAATAGGCCAGTCGGCCCCCCGCGCAATTCTGCGCTCTTCGTTCTTTTGCAGAGCCATAGCCCGTAGGCTTATGGCGAGACGACGCGCTTAGCTCGCGGAAAATGCCTGACGGTCTTTTGCCACCTTGACGCCCCTGAAGCATTGGAAAGTCCAAAAACCCGTCACACTGTTCAAGACGCGCGCCTTCGTGTCGGCCATGCTTGCGATAGTAGTTTTTATGCAACGTCGCGCTGGTCGGCCAATGCGACCTGGTGGGATGAGCCCGATGCGAATTTCCAGAGAATTTAGGATTTGGTCTATGCGCTTGCCCTCGCTCGCTTCCACAGGTATCGCGATTGCATTGGTCGCCTTCCCCGCCATAGGTCATGCAGCAGGCAGTAGCCTGGCGGTCGGTGCTCAATACGACACCACGCACGTCTATGTGCCAGTTGCCGACGTCAATGCCTTCGCGAAGAGTTTTGTCGCGACCTTCGGCGGCGCCTCGACCAAACAGATTGTTGCAACGGTCACCCCGACGCCCAGCACCACGACCTCGCAGTTGATCCAAACTCCTGCTGGGACGGTCTCGCTGTTTGGCTTCGAAACACCAATCCCCTATCCCTTTGGTCTCGAACGGACAGGATATCTGGTGACGGATATGGACCGGGCTATCCGAGACGCACGCAACGCCGGGGCGGCCGGGATCGTCGCGGCGTTCCCTGATCCAATCGGTAGGGATGCCGTCATCCAGTGGCCCGGTGGCGTCAACATGCAGCTCTACTGGCACAACAAGGCGCCGGATTACCCGACGTTCAATACTATCCCCGAGAATAAAATCTACATCTCGAAGGATAGCGTCGATACATTCATTCGTGGTTTCCTTACCTTTTCGCGCGGGAAAATCCTGTCTGACGACAGGCATGCGCCGGGGATTGAAATCGGCCGCGAGAAGGATACCTACCGGCGTATTCGCATCACCTCGAAGTTTGGGGAGATGTCTGTCCTCGTGACTGACGGCCATCTCCCCTACCCCTACGGCTATGAAACGACCGGTTACGAGGTGAAGGACCTGGATGCCACCCTCAGGAAAGCGAAGGCATCCGGCGCCGCAATACTGATCCCGCCATACAGATCGGACAAGCGTCAGGCTGCGACAGTGAAATTTCCCGGCGGATATATTGCCGAAATCCATGCTCCGCTTGCCTCGAAATGACGAAGACCGATATGCGAATTGCAGCCACTATCGGTCGACGCGCTGCGGCCTGCACAGCGGTTGGACTTGTGATCGTTCTCTCTTTTACCATTGGCGCCAGGGCTGACGAGATCGATACAAAGCCGACGGCCAAGAGGCCCGCCATCAAGACCAACCGGTGGCAGGAAGACTGGTTCGTGTTGGCAAACCCCGCCTTGCGAACTGAACCTCTGGACCGCCTGAAATACGTTCCGCTCAATCCAGCCGACCCGCAGAGCTACGTGTCGTTTGGAGCCACGGTTCGTGAACGCTTCGAAAGCAACGGCGCCCCATCCTTCGGGGTTGGCGGCGTTACTCACGACAGCTATCTGCTGCAACGGGCGCAGATCCACGCCGATTTTCACTTCAATGACAACTGGCAGTTCTTCACGCAGTTGGACGACATCCGGGCCTTTGGCAAGGAGTCGGTCGGCGGTGCCGACCAGGATCGGGCGGATCTCGGACTTGCTTTTCTTGCTTATAATCAGGATTTCGACAGCGGGACGTTCAAGGCCCGCGTCGGCCGACAGGATTTTGCATTCGACCTCCAACGCTTTGTTTCATCGCGCGACGGGCCGAATGTCCGCCAATCATTTGACGCCATTTGGGCTGATTGGGAAAGTGGGCCGTGGCGTTTCATCGGCTTTGTCAGCCAGCCTGTTCAATACCGAGACGACAAGGCGTTTGATGACCTGTCGCGATCCGACTTCCGCTTCAGCACGCTTCGTGTCGAACGGCAGGTGTTTGGCGAGAACGAACTTTCGGTTTATTATTCACTCTACCAACGCGACGATGCGCATTATCTCGACGCAAGCGGCGATGAACAAAGACACATACTGGACGCCCGCTTTGCCGGTGCCGCGCAGGGGTTCGATTGGGACATCGAAGCCATGGGTCAGGCGGGAACGGTTGGCTCCAAGGATATTCGTGCCTGGGCAGGCGGCGTGCGAGCCGGATACACGTTCGAAAATGTGGACTGGACCCCGCGTATTGGGATCCAGACCGATATAGCCTCAGGCGACAGCCGCTCGAGCGATGATACTGTCGGTACGTTCGATCCTCTTTTCCCGAATGGCTATTACTTCTCCCAGTCCGGTTATACGGGCTATACTAACCTCGTCCATCTGAAGCCCTCCATTACGGTAAAGCCGACAGCGGATTTGACCCTTATGGGTGCCGTTGGGATGCTGTGGCGGCAAACCACGAATGACGCCGTTTATGTCCAACCGAATATTCCGGTAGCCGGCACTGCTGGTCGCGGTGGTTTATGGACCGGCGCCTACCTTCAGGCTCGCGCAGATTATGCGTTCAATGCGAACGTGAAGGGAGCGCTAGAGGTCGTTCATTACGATGCCGGGAAGTCGCTTCGCCGCGCTGGCGGCCATGACAGCAACTACCTCGGCGCCGAGCTCAAATTTTCGTGGTAGTTTGGCGCCCACAACAAGCAACGCGCATCGCGTCGCCGAAAGGATTTACAATGCAACTCGTTTATCATGTGGGCCAACACGATGGTGGATATCGCCTTGAGAACGTTTGGTCGGAACCCTACCCGAGTCATGAGGCCGCCCGACATGCCGCCCATCTAGCTGCGAAACGTCAGGAAAACGGCGGTAAGGACGCCGTTATCACCTACGAGACTGCATCGGGTCATTGGATCAAAGAAGCTGTGGTCGGCGGCGATCGTCCTCAGGCCATCGTGTCAGAGGATTAGTCCGCCTTTTGTCGGCTTGTCGACCTAATCGGGTTCGCACGAACGGCGAAGCGGCCAAAAATCCCCTCACAACACCGCGCCAACCGCGAGCTGAGCAGACTTGCGGATTGCGCACTTCAGGACATGTGCCATCCGTCGAAACAATCGTCCTGGCCTGGTTTGATGGCAGAGAGCAGCAGCGCTTCAGACCTTGAGGAAAAGGGTGTCGAAACGGTTCGTTGCCGCGCAACGATCAACGTCGAATTCCTCCCATATTGCCGCGCGGTAGCTTTGCGGTGCATCGCTGGTTACCAGAGCTTCTGGCCGGGTCGGATGACGACAGAGTGAACTCCGTCGTCTTTTGAGTTCGTGATCGCGATCCAAAGAGAGCAATCTTCCGACCTGTGGCCAAGCCGCTTCATCTCATCGATGAGCGGCCGAGCTCTTGGCCATAGGCAGCGATATCTCTTCCTACGGCAACGCGGTCGGAATCGAAGCTACGAAGGGCGACCTCAAGGTTCGGTGCCTGCCTGATATGGGCCCTCAGCGACAAGACATCTGCTGCGGCCTTGGCAACGCCCATCGCGGTATGCGGGCGCACTACGAAAGCGGCGTCTCCAATCAATGCGGTCGACGAGCCGCTCATTCGGTTTGCCTCATAGTCGAATATGCCTTGGACGGAAGGGGTTGCTTCCGCGTCGACCGCCACCGAAAACTGCGGAGGTAGAAGTCTTCCTGCATCTTCCCGCAGGAGCCGGCGCCGGGTGTCGGAGAGTTCACCACGGGCGAGTGAGAACCGCGACGACCTGCCCGATTGTCCCGTAAATGTTTCCTCTAGGTCGTTTTTATCGACGAACCGATACCAGACCCAGTTATAGCGCCGCTCACCCTTGGCGATCTCTCCTCCGGGGCCGGGCACGAGGTAACCGAGCGCGTGGTTGCCTGCAGCGATGTAAAAGGTGAAGTTGCCGGGCAGTGGCGAAGCGTTCGGCGGAAGCGCAAGTTCGGGAATAAGACCACGCCAGGCCACATAACCTGCATATCGGCTGTCGGCATCGACATTGATGGCGGACCGCACCACCGAACCGAGGCCGTCGGCGCCGATGACAAGATCCGCCGTTTCGGTCGAACCGTCTTCGAATGAGATAATCGAGCGGCCGGCGTCCTCTCGCACATATTTGACGGGTTTGCCTAGAATATAATTCTGGGCGCCGAGGTTGGCGACGACGGCAGAATAGAGAAGGTCCCAGGATATCTGCATCTGCGGCATAGGCATGCGCTGCCTGACGGCGCCGGACTTATCGAGGTAGATCCGGTCGTTGGATACGACACCGAACGTTGCCAGATGCTCGACGCCGATTTCGCGCAGGATGTGGAACACCTCCTGCTGCGGGACAAGCCCCGCTCCCCGGCCGGCAAAGCCGGTCGAGGAACGTTCGTAGATCCTCACGTCATGGCCGTCGCGACTGAGAAGGATTCCGGCGAAGAGCCCGGCGAGCGAGCCACCGACAATGCGAATGCTAAGCGGGTTCATGACCGCTCTCCTCAGTTCGCGTTCGCGGCTATACGCCGGTGGTCGAATGCCTTGATGATCAAAGCGATGGCACCAAGGGCACCGCCGAGAACAGTCACGCCGATCCAGCCTTCATAACTCCAGGCTGCCGAGGCAAGTGCCGCACCAACCGCGCCACCGAGGAACATGGCGGTCATAAAGATTGTATTGAGGCGGCTGCGAGCTTCCGGATCGAGCGCGTAGACGATGTGCTGGTTCGAAACGAGAGCGCTCTGAATGCCGAAGTCCAACACGATTACGCCGATAACGAGCGCGATCAGAGAAGTCCAGGCGCCGAACAGCAGCCATGAAGCGATCGTCAGGGCAATACCGAGCCAGACGACGAAGTGGGGGCCTTTGCGGTCGGCGACCTTGCCGGCCAGCGGAGCGGCAAACACCCCAACCGCACCCACAATACCGAAGAGGCCGGCAATATCCGCGCCTAAGCCGAATTTCGGGGTCGCGAGGTAGAGTGCCAAGACCGTCCAGAATGCCGTGAACGATCCGAACAGAGCGGCCTGCATCAATGCTGCGGATCGAAGGGCGCCTTCACGCTTCCAAAGATGTGCAAGTGAACGCAGCGCGTTCTTGTACGCCATACGCGATACAGGTGCGTGATCAGGCAGGGTCATATACATCAATGCGGACGCAGCCAAAGCCATTGGCACACCAAGCCAGAACATGTCACGCCAGCCGAAATGCTCGCCGACAAAACCGGAAAGTGTCCGGGAGAAGAGGATGCCGGAAAGAACGCCGGCCATCACCGTTCCAATTGTGGAACCGCGCTTTTCCGGTTCCGCGAGCGATGCGGCAAACGGAACGATCTGCTGTGCAACCGTCGCGCTCGCGCCAACGATCAAGGATGCAGCAATGAGGGTCCAGGCTGTCGGCGCCAAAGCCGCCAGCACGAGTGCTACCGCCAGGATGAGGAATTGGCTGACGATGAGCTTGCGCCGATGCACGATGTCGCCAAGGGGCAGGATAAAAAGAAGACCGAGCGCATAACCCAATTGGGTTGCGGTGGGTATGAAGCTGGTAATCGTTTGCCCGGGGAAGTCCTGCTCCATGATCCCGAGCATCGGCTGGTTGTAGTAGATATTGGCAACCGCAATACCGCTGGCTGCGGCCATCGCATAAAGGGCGACGGTTGATAGCTGCGGCTTATGCCTTGCAGCTATTGATGTGATGGAGGTCATGACGGTTATCCCAAGTGTTGTTGAAATTGCATTGACATTTAGCACCGTAACCGTCAGCGAATTAGTCAGCTTGGATGTTCGACTTCTATAACGAGAGCCGATATAATGAACACTGACGACGTGCGCGTCTTCACCACCGCCGTATCGGCAGGTAGCCTCGCAGAGGCTGGCCGCCGGCTCGGCCTTCCCCCATGGTCACATCACGCAGGCTCGCGGCCTTGGAGGCTTCGCTTGGCGTACGACTGCTGCATCGGACGACGCGATCGCTTTCGCTTACTCCGGAAGGTGAGACCTTTCTTCCCTTCGCTCAGGCCGTTATCGACAATGAAAGCGAAGCCGTGGCACGTTTGCGAAGTGACACACAAGAAGCATTTGGCTTGCTCCGCGTTTCGGTGCCCGTTGCCTTCGGCCTCAGATTCGTGACACCAATCATCCCGGATCTTCTTGCGGCGAACCCGCGCTTGCGTATCTCAATGGACATGTCGGACAGCCTCCCAGATCTCGTCGCGACGGGAACCGATCTCGCCATTCGCATCGCGCGCCTTCGCGACAGTAGCCTGATCGCGAGGAAGCTTGCCGAGAATCCGAGGGTGCTTGTGGCAAGCCCTGTTTATCTGGCCCGGCATGGATCTCCCTCAACGTTGAACGAACTAGCTCAACACGCTTGCCTTCCTCTGCGAAGCGCGACGCATTGGACCTTCATCGAAGGTACCAAGGAGCATCATGTTCGTCTCAATACTCGTTTCACCAGCAGCAACATTGAAGGCTGCCACGCCACGAGCGTCGCAGGTGGCGGAATCGCGCTTCTGTCTTGGTGGAATGCGATCGACGACGTGCGCGCGGGCCGCCTGGTTCAAATCAGGATGCAAGGGGTCGACCCCGAGCCGCTCGCAATCTGGGCTGTTTATCCCACGACGCGCCTGCTTTTGCCCAAGGTAAGAGCGTTCATAGCAGCGCTGGATGAAAGGCTCACACAAACGCTCGGCCCTCTTTCCCCCCTGACGAGTAAACGACGACATACAGTCAAGCCTCCCCTGTAGCGGCGTCAATTCGTGACGATCGCCCTACGAACCTTTTCCGGGGTCAGCGGCATATGCGTGAAGCGTACACCCGTTGCATCCGCCAACGCGTTCGCCAGCGCCGCCGATGCCGGGCCTTGGCCACACTCCGCCACACCGAGGAATGGTTTGCCCGGCTGCTCGATGACGGCGACGTCGATGCGGCGGGGAACCTCGATGAACCTCAGGATCGGATAAGCGCTCCAATCGAAACTGGTCCGCACTTTGCCATCATTGCGCGCAGCTTCATGGACGCACCAACTGAGCGACTGCAAAATAGCACCTTCAACCTGATTGATGATGCCATTTGGCGAAACCACCTCACCACAATCGGTTGCCGCATTGACCCTTTCGACCGCGATCATGCCGGTGTCGCGATCGACGCTGATCTCCATAAAAATTGCGCAGTAGGCACCCAGATTTTTATATCTGGCGAAGGCCATGCCAAAACCGTGCAGCGGCTTGGACTTTTTACGCTCTTGCCACCCGAACTTGTCGGCCGCGGCCTGCATCACACCGCGAGCACGCTCGTCAGCCATGTGGTTCAACCGCAAGACCAGCGGATCAATGTTAGCCGCGGATGCCAGTTCATCGAAGGTACTCTCGATCGAGAAGACGTTGAGATGTGCCCCGAGCGAGCGCAATGCCGAAACGCGGATCGGCATGTCCTTGATGAAGTGATAGATCACATTCATGTTCGGCAGATCATAAAGCGGGTTCGAGTTTCGACTTCCGTCACCTTCCGGCATCGGGATCGGCTTGCCTTCGGGCGCTTCAAATGGGGGCACAACCTCGTTGCCGATCAGAACACCGCCGGCGCCGACCGGCCGATTGTTGTGCGGATTGCTCCATACCTCATAGTTCCAACGGACAATTCGGTTCGTGTCGTCGAGGGCCGCTTCTACCTGCGTCACCATGCCCGGGCCCAACGGCTCCCAGCCGAATTCCTGCTCTCTCATCCATTGCAGGCGCACAGGTCGCCCTGGCATGGCCATGGCAAGAAGTGCGGCTTCGGCAGCGACATCATCAGCACCGTTCTGCCCATAGCATCCGGCACCTTCAGCATGGATTGCGCGGATCTTCTCGATCGGACGATTGAGGAGCTCCGCTGCAACGCGACGAACATCGTAGGTGCCTTGGCTATGCGTCCAGATCGTCAGCAAATCGTCTTTCAACCAGGCGACAGCGCAGGAGGGGCCAATCGAGCCATGGCTGATCCAATGGCGGGAATAGCTATGCTTGACCGACCTGACCGGATTGGCGACCGCATTGCTGGTATCGAGAATGACGATATCCCTTGCCGGTAGCGCTTTCAGCGTCTCTGAAGCGGGGCCATTGGGGAAAGGCCTTGGCGCGATATCGTAAGGCAGGGATTGTAAAATGCGCATCGCCCTGATTGCATCCCATTCCTTCTCGGCGAGGATAGCGGCAAATCCGCCGTTCTGGACAAATTTTGCCACACCCGCCATCGCCTCGATCTCATGAGCCGGCGGCAGTTGAAGATGCGTACCCTCGCTCGGTCCTCGCAGAACTCTGGCATGCAACATACCCGGCAACCGCATGTCATGAATGAACGCGGCCCCTCCAGTCGTTTTGGCAGGGATATCCACACGCGGTAGGTTTTGCCCCATTGTTCTGAATTCGGCGGTCTGTCGAAGCGGAGCATTGGCGATCGCTTCGACATGCAGATCCAAGGTCCGGGCAATCTCGCCATAGCTGATGCTGCGGCCGTCTTTTGCAGTGATCGAGCCTTGACCATTGGTGTCCAGATCAGCGACGGGCAGTCCTAACCTTGTCGAGGCTTGCTGGAGCAGCAGCATCCGCACGTTGGCTGCAGCGTTGCGGATTGCCGTTCCACTATCCTGCATCGAATGGCTCCCCGCGGTCAAACCTTCATCAGGGGTACGCAGGGTGTCTACCGTCACAAGATGGAGATCGGCGGGCTTGATATCGAGCTCTTCGGCCGCCACCTGCGTGAGGGCGGTCCGAATACCCTGACCGAGTTCCGCTTTCCCGGTGTAGACGGTTGCGCTGCCTTGATCATCGATCTGGATCCAGGAATCGAGAAAAGGAGAAGATTTAAGGCTGCCGGGCAGGTTTGCCGCAATGATGGCCGGCCCTGGCCCGCCCTCCCCGCCGCCCGCCAGCTGCGCCAATGCAGGGCGTGTTATAGAGAACGCTACAGCAACACCGCCGGCAGCAAGGAATGAGCGTCTCGTAATCTGGTGGTTCATAGCCTTACCCCTGCTTGACCAGTTCATCGCTCGCGCGCCGAACGGCGCGCAGGATTCGCACATGTGTTCCGCACCTGCAGAGATTAGGCTGCATATGCGTCCGGATTTCCTCGTCGGTGGGCTTTGGATTCTTGTCCAGCAAGGACTGAGCACGCATGATCATGCCTGCGATACAGTAACCGCACTGGGCCGCCTGTTCGTCCTGAAACGCCTTCTGCACCACGCCGGGTGCATCGACCGTTCCAAGCCCTTCGAGCGTGCGAACCGGTCGGTCTCCGACGGCGCCAACAGGGGTGAGACAGGAGAACACGGCTGTTCCGTTGATATGGACTGTGCAAGCGCCACATTGGCCCAAGCCGCAACCATACTTGGCACCATTGAGTTCCAGCTCACCGCGAAGAACATACAGCAGTGGGGTGTCTGGGCTCGATTCGATGTCGTGTTGCTTCCCGTTGACAACGATGGATACGGTCATTGCTGGTTCTCCTTTCTGATCTCACGGACAGTCTTCTCAAGATCCGGCCATGGAGCCTTCGTGGTGAACCGGAAGCGCGCATAGCCCAGCAGGGCAGAGACCTGGCTGTCTGTGAGGTTGTCGGCGAACGGGGGCATGTACGGAGCATTACTGCCGACTGGAGCCTGGATCCCCTGAAGCACGGCCTGGATCGAATTGCGAGGATCGTCCGCGTTCAAATCCGATGTAGCGGAAAGAAGCGGTCGACCGCGTAGCGCCATCGGACTTTTCGGCTCATGACAGCCGGCACAGGCGCCCTGGAAGAGATCTGCTGTCGCACTCTGCATCGATGACGTCTTCGAATTGTCCACGTCAACATTCTGCAGCTGAGGTCGATCAGGACGGCCTGCATGCATGATATCGTCGATGTACGTCGCAATCGCATGAACGTCCTTGCTGTTCAGTCTCAACAAGCCCTCCGACACAGGTCCCATTGGACCGGCTGCGGTGCTGTGAGCCGCGCTGGTTCCGGTCGTGAGATATTCGGTGAGAGCGTCCACGTTCCACCGTGCGGCCGATGGGTTGCTCGCGTTCAAAGGTGGCGCGTTCCAACCTTCAGCGATACCACCGCCAAATTCATTTCCCCATTTTTCGGCGCCGAGCAGGTTTCGAGGCGTATGACAGGCGCCACAGTGAGCGAGGCCATCGACCAGATATTTGCCTCGGTTCCACTCTGCAGATTTCGTCGTATCTTCTTCCGAATGGCCACCATGAAGAAAAAGCAGTTTCCAACCAGCCAGAGACTGGCGAATGCCAAGCCCGGGAAGAAGCTGATTTTCTGGTGCCACCTCTGAGACAGGCTCGCGCGACATCAGGAATGCATAGATCGCATCAAGATCGTCGTCGTTTACCTTGATGAAGTGTTCGTACGGAAGAGCCGGATAAAGGTGGCTGCCATCACGCCCGATGCCTTCTTTCACGGCACGGCGAAACGCCTCGGCCGACCAATTTCCGATCCCCGTTTCTTCGTCCGGCGTGATGTTGTTTGAGTAAAGCGTACCAAACGGGGTCGGCAGAGCGCGTGAACCCGCAAACGGCGGCCCATTGTCTTTCGTATGACAGACAATGCAGTCTCCGACTGTCGCCAGCTGCTCGCCGCGTTTGATCTGGTCAGCGGAGAATGACGATGCGGCCGGGCGGGGAATTTTCGGAATTTCCGGTTCATACACGACCCATGCGGCGATGCCGAGACCCAACGCGCCGACTGCGCAGATCGCCGCCGCCCCAGCCCAAAGCAGTCGTTTGCGTGGATTCATGTCTATGCCTCTTCGTTTATTGCAAATTGAAGGTGTTAAAGCGCGCAATTGCCTCCGCCGTCTTGGATAGATGCATTCTCCAATTTGGACGGAATGACGAGCTACTCAACGAAACTGGTCGAGTAGCCATTGACGCAGGACAGAAGGATGTCGAGCGGCTGGGGCCCGGCATGTCGGTTGAAGCGCATGTGGATAGCGCGTCCGACAAGGCTGGCCAGTGAGCGGTAAGCGGCTGCCATGGGAGATCCACCGCCACCGGATGGAGTTCGCCGGTACATCTCTTCGACAACCGCGACCCAAATTGCTCGGTACTCGTCCAGTTGTTCTATGCGGATAACAGGGAAGAGGCGGAGGGGCATTCATGACCCGTTCCTCGGCCTCCGCCGGTTATCCGGGCGGGGTTGCTTCGACGACGCTTGCCGATCTCGTCCAACGGGCGAGAGATCGCAATGGGTTGACGATCAGGGAAGCGCTCCACGAAACGGGCCGCTCAGGGTTCGGCTCCGCCATGTTGCTTCTCGCATTGACCTTTTCGGTTTGGCGTTTAGCTCAGGAAACCTGATCCCGGTCGTCGCGATCTGCTTCATGGTTCTCGGGCTGATCGAGCGTGACGGTTTTGTCCTTCTGCTCCGTCTTTTTGCTTACGGTGATCGCACTGATCGTGACGCTTGTCCTGCTGCAGGGGCAGCATCGCTGTTAGCGCTGGTGTGATTGTGACAGGCCCTACGCCAACGGCTCCGTTGCCCCCGTGCTGGTCTGCCAGACTTTGGCTCAGTCGGTGCGGTCGCGCAGATAGCCAGTTTTCAAGTACGGCGGCGAAAGCAGGCCCGCTACATCGCGATCGATGTAGACAGCAGCTTCGCCGGGATCGCGCGAAAACACCCCCAGGTGAAGCTCGTCATCAGCGACAACGTAGATGGTCGAGCCGACGCAAACGAGCCCGCTTGCAGCGCTGATGTAAGAGAGCCGCGAGCCCCGCGTTTCCGTCGAGACGTCGAGTTCTCGTATCTCCTCAAGGCCGACTATCGCCAATTCAGGGCCACCAGTCTTTTCAAACAGTACGGGGCTAATTTCGTGCGGATAGCGCCTGCCTTCCTTCACCGGTGCAGACGGCTTCGCGAGGACTGTGTCAGGCGATTGCGTCTTCAGTCCCGCCGGCGCCAATGCCCGCGATCTTCTCCTGTAGCTGTCTTTCGTTCTCTGGAGAAAGCGAAGAGCGGATAATCTTGCCATTGATATCGGCAAATTCGCCGAGCACCTTTTCGGGCTGCGCTTTACGTACCAAAAGGAATAGCGCGGAGGAATTGGGTTTGATCGTGTCGGCGATTTCCTTGATCAGGTCGTCATTGATGCCATAGTCGGCCAGCGAACCGGCCAGCGCGCCTGAACCTGCGCCGATAGCGCCACCGATAGCTGCGCCGGCAAGCGGGTTCAGGAACAGAAGGCCGATCAGACTACCGAAGAAGGCGCCGGACAGGCCGGACGACGCTGCACCCATGCCCACGAGATTCACGCTCTGCTTGAGATCGACTTTTCCCTCGCTATCGCGTACCGCAACCACGGCGTCCTCAAGATCGATCAGATATTCTCTTTGAAGTCTCTTGAGTCGCGACAGAACCTCGTCGGCCTTCAGGACATCATCAAATGCGACAACAACAAACTCGGACACGGCAACTCCCTTCGTCTTTCGGAGACCAATCAGATCCAATCGTGCAGATCCGGATATTACGACTAATCCGTCTTTGTTGTCATCCAATGACAATCAACCTGCAGAAAATGAATGATCGGACGCTTGGCACGCGTGCAACCGTGTGTTCGTCACCCTTGAACCACGACGGAACGGCATCTGTCGAACATGATTTCAGTCGCATGGAGGATGGAGCGTCAGACCGACAGCGGAGGAAGGCGCGCAGGGCGACACGTATTTTCCGGTGCGTATGTCGGCGCCGACGGTGAGATCATCGAGAACGGCGACTAAGACGAGGATGACGATCACGCTCAGACCTTAAACCGGCTGACGGAAGGCAATGCGGCCAAGCCGTTTTCCACCTTCTCGCATGCGACCTGACCACAAAGCCGCATATCTCGCCCCACTGGGCGCCGGCAAGTTGGATGCCGAGGCGAACACGCATGAGCCGAAGGTGCTTCACGTCTCGGCCTCTTCCCAGGAGACGCCAGTAGGGAGGAGACGTTCGTAACTCCACACAAGGGGCTGAAGCCTCCAGCAAGGCGCGATCCGGTCCAGGGAGGTCAGCCTTACGTTGTAGACCTTGAGCTCTTCCAGATCGAGTCCGCGTTTCGATTGTTCGATATGAAATTGTCTCTCAGAACCGGATGTTGCTAACAGACTGGACTGACAGCGGCGCAGCCGCTATTCCAGAGCTTGCGGCGACGCGGAGCACGTCACCGACGCATCTCCATAGACACCCGAAGGTCTCTGATTGAAGAAATTCCAACGCAGTTTTGCCGTCGAATATAAATCCGGCCGCCGAAAAACCGATGCCAAGCCGAGTACGATCTGGGGCAATTTGGATCTCAAGTCCGTCGCCCGTGACGTGGAGAGGTCGGCGATGCCGTTCCGGTCGGACCGTGCTCTGCATGAAGAATCCGGCACGCAAGAACCCTTGCGGAAAGCAAATCGTGTACTGCCAATATTGACACCACCTGTCGACACATCGAAAACTGTTGCGGATGCACAGGAGATGTTTATGGCTGACGATACTGATACGACCACCAATGCTGATGCGCCGGCTGTCGCCGAAACACCAGTTACGCCCAAGAAGCGCAACACCCGCACAAATAAAGCCTCTCCTGAAACATCGGCGGCCGACGCCGCAAAGACTGATGTCGGCCAGGATGGCGTCGGCGGTCGGATGAAGCGCGGCCGCGGGGCCAAGATGATCGGCGGTGCGGCGTTAGCCAAGCGCACGCCCGTGAAACGTGCGCCGGTTGATGCTCGGACAGCGCCTAACGTGGCGGCTTCAGCTGGCGATGAAATGGCGGACCTCCTGCAGCTGGAGGAAGAGAACCATAAGCTGCGCAAGCTGCTGGCTGAAAAGCTGCGTTCCGAAAACGCCGATCTGCGGAAAAAGCTCAAGCTCGATTGATCGTAGCGATTGGCAGCCGCCGCCGGCGCCTTCTTCTCGAGCTGTACGTTTCGCGACGGTTCGAGCGCTGCCAGAACCGGGAACTCGCAGCGTGAATGCGGGACGAAAACGCGAGGTCGGATAAATGGCATCTCCATGGACGTTTCTCCGCCGTCTGGTGTCTCCCCGACGCGAGCGAAAGTCAGACAACGCAACGCCGCAACATCATCCTGATGGAATTGCAGTCACCGATGCGCGCAGAGTTTACAGCACGCGAGCCGGAGGCCGCCAACCATCGCATCGTCGAGTTGTTTCCAAGCTTCCTTTATACGAAGGCCTTCGATTTCGCGGTCGCGGCAGCCGGATACAACAATTTTCATGAAAATCTCTTCGGCGCCATCCCGACGATCTTCGTCCCGAATGAGGCTTCGGAGATGGATGTGCAACTCAGCCGGGCCCGTTACGCTGATATATTCGGCTATGGATGCCCGCTGCGCCGCGGCCGGCGACTTGAAGCCGGATGTGTTGGTCGTTGCCGTTCGGAGCGAAGCACCTGCCCAGAAGACCCGGAACACCGTGGATCGACCGGCAGGTGCAGAACTGGCCCGTCAGGACCAGGCCGATCAGATCTATGCAGACCCGGCGCCGTTGGAAGAAGCTGCAAGCGAAGACGACGATATCAAGCGGTTTCGGCGCTGACGTTGCGCCAGTTGATGGGTCGCCATCATCGGATGACACCGATACAGCTGTCACCGCTGCACACGACGCCGCCAAACCCGAGCCGGGTGCTGAGATCACAGGTCGCAAGCGAGGAAGCCGTGACACCAAAACCGACACGGCTGCGGTTATCGCGCAGACGTTTCCGGGCGGCCGCACCGCGTCCGATGATACGATGAGCCTCGACGAGGACATCAGAGTGTTCAGGGGCAACTGGAGAGCAAGCTTCAGATGCAGAACGTAAAGTTTAAAAAGATGCTGGAGCGGCTCGAGCGATGAGCATGCCAGGGAAATGTCGAATGTGAAGCCCGTCATCAGCAACGGCATTAATGGTCGAGCCTACGAAAACTGGCTCGCACCAAGCTTACCGGGTGGTTGCATGTGCTGGAGAGATTAACGAGACCTCCGTCCGGTCCCTGCCCGCGCTCTTTGCTTGGTAAAGCATTGCGTCTGCGGCATGAAGCATCGCGTCAACGCCCAGACGGCCGGTTACGGGACTGGCGATGACGACGCCTATACTTGTTGTCACCTCAAGCACTCGCCCATCATCTAAAGCTACGGGTTCGCGACACGCCAGGCGTATCCGTTCGGTGAGTCCGGCGATCTCGTCCTCGGCGCAGTCGGGGATGAAAGCAGCGAATTCCTCTCCGCCAAGCCGACCGAGGATATCCCCGCTACGCAAGCGCGCACGCGTCCTTTCCGCGAAAGTGACAAGTACTTTGTCTCCTGCTGCATGGCCGTAGGTGTCATTCACAGTTTTGAAGTGGTCGAGGTCGAACATCAAAAGTGCGACCGTGGGCCTGGCTCCGTCCAACTCCCTCTGGGCGTTGTCGCGAAAGGCTTTGCGATTGAACAAACCCGTCAGAGGGTCGTGCATTGCCAGGTGGTGCAATTCCAGCATCAAGTCATTTCGGCTTTGCATCACGCTGGCCAGCATGATCGGCGCGACGGCAATCAGCGAGATTCCCAACCTCAAGGACACGAGGGCCATTTCATCAGGCACCTGGATAGAGACGTACCCTGTCGAAATAATGATGAGCGTCCACATCCCGAAGACCAGTGTCAGGACTGCCGTGGGGAAGATTGGATAGACAAGGCTGCACCAGAGCAACGCCGGTACAGGAAACGCGATAGCGCCTGGTCCTCCAATGATTGCGGCTGCCGCAAACGAAACGACGAGGGCCGCAGCAGGTGGAATGTCCGCCTTCCTCACGGTCGGGTATGCCCGAAGTCTCTGCCGCAGGTCGGACCATGTTGGTGCCGTTAAAAGGACGGGAAGAATAGCGACGTAATTGACGAATTCCGTCGCAAACCAGAAAATCCAGCCGCTCAAAACGCTGCCACCAAACAGGATTGGGTTGGCCATTCCTCCGATGATACCAGCAGTAGCCCCGCCCGCGGCGGAGCAAAGAAGCAAATAGAGCATCGATGCAGGTTGCTGCAGTCCGCTTCTTCCGGGAGATCGCGTGTAAACGAAGTATGCCGTCGCGATCCCTGCAATATTTGCCCCGTTTAGGATAAGTGCCTTGGCAATCGGAGAGCCGGTCACCAGGTCGGCCGCCATAAAGCCGAGTGCGCCAGCGACCCATACCATTGGACTGGATGCTCCGGGCAATCGGATAAGCAGGCCGAGCATCACTGCGTTCGCCGGCCAGAACGTCGCCAGGAAGCCGACCGGCCGGGTAAGGATGCCGAACAGACACGCGACAAACACCGCCGCAGCGACGATGGCTGCCACTGACAATCTGTCCCGAAACGATTTTGCAACATCCATTAGACAGCCTTGACCCTGTGCACCCACCTGCATGAAAAGAAGGATACAACCACCGCAGCATTTGGATGGTTAAAACACCCCGCGTAATTATAGTATTCTCCGAAATTGGGCCCCGTGGTTTCCGTTCGTTGGCCGCTTAGCCCTTCCAAAGGGGTCCTTTGCCTCGCAGCTGCATTCGGAACGCGCAAATAATCGGCCTTTCCGCGCATTCGGCAACGCCCATCCCGCTATCATCAAAGTATCTCCCGCTTCAGGAGCTGCTCAAGCCAATCGGCAAAAACCTGGAGCCTGCGGGAAAGATGCTGACGATGCGGGTAGAGCAGCGTCATCGGCATGGCGGCAGCCCGATGATCGGGCATCACCTCGACGAGTTCACCGGCGTCGAGGTGGCGCTTGACGTCGTAGGCGGGGATCTGGATGAGGCCGAGGCCGGCAAGGCAACAAGCGATGTAGGCCTCGGCGCTGTTGACCGTGACCCGACTGCGCATCGGCAGCAAACGTACTTCGCCATCATCAATCCACTCCCAATCCTCGACCCGGCCTGTCGACGGGGATGCGTAATTGACGGCCAGATGCGCAATCAGATCCTCGGGGCTCCCTGGCGTGCCATGTCGAGCGAGATAACCGGGGCTGGCGACATTGATCAACGGCAAGTCGCCGACCTTGCGGGCAATCAGGCCGGAGTCGCCAAGCGGTCCGACACGCAGCACGCAGTCGATGCTGTCCTCCACCAGGTTGACGGCGCGGTCGGTGACGCACAGGTCAATATCGAGCTGGGGATGGTGCTCAAGGAAATGCGGCAAGGCAGGCGCGATGATCAAGCGGCCGATCCGCCCGGGCACATCGATCCGCAGCTTGCCGGTCGACCCGACGGAGGTCTGCCGGAACAGCCCTTCCGTCTCATCGACATCGGCGACCAACCGCAGGCAGCGTTCATAAAAGGCGGCGCCGTCCTGGGTCGGAGAAACCTTTCGGGTAGTGCGGTGAAGCAGGCGCGCACCAACCCGCGCTTCGAGCTCGATCACGGCGGCGGAGACGGACGAACGTGGAATCCCGAGCGTATCGGCAGCACGGGTGAAGCTCGCGCATTCGACGACACGGGTGAAGGTGCGGAAGAGATCGATACGGTCCAAGGCATGGCCTCTATGTGATTGGTCGCCGTTTCTGACAGGTGATGTCAGAATGAACGGCTTTATGACGCGTCTATAGACGATATTGTCCGTTTCAGGAAGCGGTGGCCAAGATGGTCGCAAAGCAAACCCCAAGGAGGCAACACGAATGACTGATCACAGCATCAAGGGAAAAACCGTTCTGATTGCCGGTGGCGCAAAGAATCTCGGCGGATTGATCGCGCGCGATGTCGCCGCGCATGGCGCCAATGCGGTTGCCGTCCATTACAACACCAGCGCCACCAAACCGGCTGCCGACGAGACGGTGGCCGCAATCAAGGCGGCGGGCGCAGACGCCTTCGCCTTCCAGGCTGACCTGACCACAGCCGGCGCTACGGAAAAGCTGTTCACCGAGGCTAAGGCCGCGATGGGCGGCATCGACATTGCCATCAACACGGTCGGCAAGGTGCTGAAGAAGCCGATCGTCGAGATCTCGGAAGCCGAGTACGACGAGATGACCGCGGTGAACTCGAAGAGCGCTTTCTTCTTCCTCAAGGAGGCCGGAAAGAACGTCAGCGACAATGGCAAGGTCTGTACGCTCGTCACCTCGCTGCTGGGAGCGTTCACACCCTTCTATGCCGCTTATGCCGGCACCAAGGCCCCAGTCGAGCATTTTACCCGGGCGGCGTCGAAGGAGTTTGGTGAACGCGGTATCTCGGTAACCGCGATCGGTCCTGGCCCGATGGACACACCGTTCTTCTACCCGGCCGAAGGCGCCGATGCGGTCGCCTACCACAAGACGGCTGCTGCCCTGTCGAACTTCTCCAGGACGGGCCTCACCGACATCGAGGACATCGTCCCCTTCATCCGCTTCCTCGTCTCGGACGGTTGGTGGATGACCGGCCAGACCATCCTCGTCAACGGCGGCTACACGACCAAGTAAACCGCAAATTTGAGCGAGGCCCCATGATCACGGAATGGTGCAGCCAATGGGGGCCGGCAAAAGCTTCTCAGGTACCGATAACGTCCACCTTGATGAGGAACTGGGCGCACGCGTTCTGCTCGGCCTGGCAATCGGCATGGTGTTGCAGCTGTTCTGAAGGCCGAAGCGGTACGACTAACGCGTCTATACTCGGCGCAATTCCCATTCTTTGTCGTACTCGTGTCGTTCACGCAGATGCGCGTTCTGCACGTCCGGAGTGCAACGGCGAGCGGTTGCCCGGAACCGGTCCAGCGCACTGTTTCGCATCAGTGCCAAGCACTTTGGCGAGGACAGGTCGATGATGAAATACAGCGAGCGGTCTGCGCGAAGGCCGCCTCGTACATTTCTTGCCCGATTGGACAGAGCAAGGTGATCCCGATCAGTGTTGGGCGTCCAAATCGAGCCGGCGTCGCATCACGTCGGCGACTTCCTGTGGTTTGCGGCGCGGCGTAAGCCACCTATATTTTCCATGCCGGTGGAGCGAACTTTATGACGTATCGCCTGTGGGTCAAAAGCTGACGCCGAGTTTCGCACTGAAACCATGGTCCTGAGCGCCATCGCCAAACTGGCCTCGATAGGAGATGGCGAGGGTGGCGCCCGGTTTGATATCGACATTGACCCCGGCCTCGACAACTGCTGCGTCCTTTGCGAGCGGGTTGCCAGCGATAGTGAAGCCCTCTGAACCGGCAAACACATGTGTGGCGGTCGGTGTAGTATCGCCATAGGCGTGCCTCCATCCGAGCATGCCAGCGAGGTTTATTTGCAGGTCTCCGATGCCCAGATCGCTGTCGGCGCGAAGTCCGAGGGTCGTGAGCGTCGTATCCGTCGTCCGGCTGGAGGAGGCAAGAGCGGCAGCACCGCCGTTTTCCTCGTAACCATCGGTCTTGACTGCGACATGGGCAAGATTGACGAAGGGCTCGAGACGAGCGACCGGCATATCCATCCGGTAGCCAAGTTCGCTGAAGGCCTGAAAGGTGCCGGCATCGTAGTTGGCCTGAAGCTTGTCAGAAAATCCGGTGAAGCCGACGGCACGGTTGGTCTTTATGTCGCTCCACGTGTAAGCGAGGCCGGACCTGAACGACAGCGCTTGCCACTGCGTCCCGCCATAGAGGCCGACATGATAGTTATCGCTTGAGGCCGATGAGGCACGATCATCGACATTGAGGGACGAATGGCTATAGCCAGCCAGCAGTCCCAGCCGCCAGGCATCGGTGACCATGGTGTCGGCGCCACCGATAAAGCCCCCGGTCGAGCGATCGAGTGCGGCGACATTGCTATTTGCGTCGGTCGATCCCCATGAACCAAAACCCGTGCCCCAGAAGGCAAGGCCAGAAGGTGCCGCGACGGGGTTGCCATCATCGCCGAAACCTGAGCGCAACCGGTCATTGGCCAGATTGCGGATGTGGCGAGAATCCTCGATCAGCCCTGTTACCACCGATGCATGGATCTCACCTGAGAGCTGATCGAAAGCGGTTCGGGCTGTTGCCTGGTCGAGTTGCACGACCGCGTCGTAAAGCATGTTGCCGTTATCGAAGCTTTCCAGTCCATGCGCCGTGGCGATCTGATTGCGCGTCTTCCCGGCCTCGGCAAAGCCGATATCATTTCGGGTCAATGAGAGTGTGACATCATTGCCGCTATAGGCGAGCGAAGGATCGAGAAAGGCGAAGTCGGAAGTGACCTTGTCAAAGGAACCGTTCACGCCACCATCCGCCGAGAGGATCGTGTAGGTGGCCGCCGGATCGTAGGTGCCGGTCATGCCGACATGAGCGACAGCACCACCGTTAAGCGTCGCCGATCCCGTGACCTTGATCTGGTCGCTTTGCTTGCCGCCGGGAGCCACCTCGACCTCGTAACGGGCGCCAGAATTCATGGTCAGGTCGCCGTCCACTGTCAGCGTGCCTATCGAATTGCCGGGCGCCAGGGTCGAACCGGCCGCAAGCGTCACCATCGATCCCGTTCCCGATCCAACCGTGCCCGAGCCCTGCAGCCGCCCGCCGTTTCCGATCCACGCCGAGCCGCCGAGTGCGTCGTTGACCACAAGCGTTGTGCCCGATACCTGGCTCAGGCCCGCAAAGCTGGAGCTGTCACCCGTCAGTGCGATCTGCCCCGCGCCATCGAAGGCGACTGTTCCCGAGCCCGAGATAGCGCCGCCATAGCTGCCGTTATAGTCCTGGCTGAAGGTGAACCGGGTCGCTGGTGCCAGAGCGAGATCGCCTGCGAAGCGGTCCGTCGCCGAAACCAGCCCTCCTTCTTCGACGTTCCAGTCGAGCGTCGACACGCCACCAAGGAAGAGCGCTCCTTCGCCACGCTTGATCATTTCGCCGCGACTGCCGTCCAGGCTGGCGACATCGCCGGCAAAGCTCCCATTCCGGGCTTGATCGAATATTACGGTGCCTGCATTGCCGATTGAACCGCGGATTGCGTCCGTATCGCCGGTGAGCGTTCCAGCACGCACAAGCGTGTTCCCTCCATAGGTGTTCTCGCCCGACAGCGTCAATGTGCCGGTGCCAAGCTTTTCGAGCCCGCCGCGCCCCGATATTGCTCCGGATAGGGCAAGCTCGCGATCGCCGAGAACATCAACGCGCCCGGAATTGTTAACGGTGATTGCGCGGCCGGAGCTAAAGCCCGTCGTGGTGGCCAGCGTTCCTCCATCGAAGATCAATCCACCCGACGATGCGCCCAGATTGGCGTCCGACGACAGCCATAGTGTCCCGGAGGCAACCCGGGTACCGCCGGTGTAGGTGTTGTCGCCGGTCAGGACCAGGGATCCAGCGCCGGTCTTCACCAGACTGGCGGTTCCACTCAGCGTCGCGGATATGCCAGCGGCCATTCCACTGTCTGAGGCTCCACCATCGCCAACCCTGATGATGGTTTCGCCATTCATGCCGAGAAGCGCGATCGGATCGCCGGAGACGCCATATCCGTCACTGGCGAACTGCATGCCCGTGACGCCGATCACGCCTGCCGCATCGTCGACCCTGACCGCGCCTGGAGTTCCCTGAAACACCGCAAAGGTCGGACTGGGTTTGAACGAACCGTTGATCGAGCCATTGTTAGATGTCCAGTTGCGCCCATCCGCCGTCCAGATGCCGGCGCCTCCATCGACGGCACCATTGTCGTGCAATGCTGCATTGCCACCATCCCAGAATCCAAGCTCTGCTCCGGCGGTGGAGATCAGGTTGACCTGTCCATCGACGGAAGTCTGGATGGATAGGTCGTTCGCGACGACGCCTGCCGGCGTCGAGCCGATAGCAAGGCCATTGTCCGTCAGCACGCCGGCATAGTCGAACAGTCGGTAGACCCCGATACCGAATCCGCCCTGATCGGTGACCCCGAGCGTGCCGTCGAGCGTAAGGTTGCCACCGACGTCGAAGAGCGCCGGGGACGAGACACCTCCCAGCGCGACATCCACGGTGCTGCCGGCAGCGAGCGTCAGATTTCCGGCAACAATCAGTGACTGCCCCTGTCGTCCCGATACAATGCCGCCGTTGGAAAGCGAAAGGTTGCCCTCAATCGTACCATTCCCCGCAACCCGTCCCGCGTCAGAGGCGTCAACATTGCCGCCAAAAAGGCCGTTCACCTGCAAACTGCCGCGGCGCACCGAGGCTGAACCGCCGAGCCGGTTCGCGACGGTCAACTCACCGCCTGTTATTTCGGTGGTTCCCGTGAATCTTGAGTTTTCGCCGCTCAAGATGGTTGCACCGTTCTCGTGCAGAATCATTCCTTGCCCGGCGATATCGGCAGCGAACTCCAGGGCGGAACTGCCCGGCGCCGCACCGGTATGATTGAATACCAGAGCGCCCGTGCCCGATCCGAAACGCAGTTCGCTTACTTCGAGCGTGCCTGCCGACGTGGCGGTTTGGCTAGAGGCAGAGCCCATGTTCAGCGTACCGCTTCCACTGGCGACATTGTCGCCTAGCACAACCACGCCAGTTCCGCCCCCGACCGACACGACGGCGCCGTCGGCGATCGTCAGGGTGCCCGTACCGGCGGAGCCCACGACTAGAGAGCCGTCGTTGCTCCAGCTTGATCCGGCGCCCGAGACTGTAACGGATCCTTCGCCGCCGGTCCCGAATCCGACATATCCTTCGGCGGAACTGACCGATCCTCCGTCCAGGATAGTCAAAGTGCCAGTGCCGAAAGAACCGGCAAAGAGCGAGCCGCTATTTGTCCAGGTTGATCCAGTCCCCGCGACCGTCACGCTCCCGCTGCTCTCCGTGCCAAATCCGACATAGCCATAGGTACCGCTGACTGATCCGCCATCCTCGACGATCACCGTCCCTGCGCTGGAATAGCCGACAGCAAGATAGCCGCCATTGGCCCAGGCCGATTGAGTGCCCGAGACCGTCACGCTCCCGATACCGCCGAGATCATATCCGACATGGCTATAGGCGGAACTGACCGTTCCTCCGTCCTCGATCATCAGCGTGCCCGCGCCGGAATATCCGATATCCAGTACTCCGGTACTCCAGATGGAGCCTTGGCCGCTTATCGTCGCCCCGCCAGACGATCCCGATTGGACGCCGACAAATGCGTCGGTGTTCGAAACACTGCCACCACCGGTGATTTTCAGGATGCCGGAGCTGAAGTCGCCAAGATTGAGGATGCCGTAATTGGTCCAATCAGCGGCTTCGCCGATGACGCGCATTGTCGCATCCCCGTTTCCCCCGTTATCAATGGTGCCATTGGCCGATCCGAGCTGCCCCGTCAGATCCAGTGACCCCTCGGCGACAGTCAAGCCGCCGAAGAAGCCGGCACTGTCTCCGGAGAGTGTGAGCGTACCTGCACCGCGTTTCGACAGTTCGCCACCGCCGGTGATGGGCATGGACAGAGCGAGATCGTCATCACTGTCAATCGCCAACCGTGCCCCAGCTCCGGTGAGATTGACCGTTGATGCCGCAAAAGAGGCGATGCTGCCGTCACCGATCTGAAGCGCGCCATCCGCAACCGTCACCCCGCCCGAAAACTGGCTGGCACCCGTAAGCACCAGTGTACCCGTCCCCGACTTGTTCAGGCTGTTGAAGCCACCGTTCTCCCGGATGTTGGCGTCTATGGTATCCACACCCGAGGTGGTCACGTCGAATGTCGCAGCGCCAGAGTTCGCATTGATGTCCGCGACGTCGAGAATGCCGCCATTGCTGACAGTAATCGCGGTGTTGTTGTTCAGGTCCAGAACATTGGCGGTGAACCGTCCCTGGTCCGAGATGTTGAGTTCCCAGGGCGCTCCTTGGGGCCACCCGAAACGCGCTCCGTTTTCGACGGTGATCTGCGAACCCGGGCCGGCGACAGAAATCATGCCGCTGCCTGCCCCGCCGGACGCTGACATAGTAGAGGTACGGAAATTGCCGCCGTTTTCAACAGTCAGAATGCCGGCGCCATCCTGCCAGCCAAGTGAGGTAATGGTCTGGACGGTGACCGCCGAGCCCTGGCCGTCGACAATCAACGTCCCTGAGGAAGCCGGCAAAAATCCGAGCGACAGTTGGCCGGATATATCCAGTGTGCCGGCGTTCTCGACTTTCAGCGTATTCGTACCCTCAACTCCGACATAAACATGCGTAGCGACTGCCCCCGGTGCGTCGACGTGGGTTACTCCGCCACCGCGCATATCGACAGTATCCTGCGCGGCGGGGATCATCCCGCTTTGCCAATTGGTCGGCGTGAACCAGCTTCCGTCCGTGCCTGACTTCCAATCTGCGCGGGTCTGCTGCGCCTGAAGCGGCGTCGAGCCGAACGCGACAGAGGTGATGATAGCCGAAGAGACTGACAGGAGGAACTTCAGCCTTCCTGTCTGTGACGAGCAAGAACCGAGCTTGCGATCTCCTGCCTGCTTGAGGATTTTCGATATCGTGATCATGCAGTCTGTGTTCGACATAGACTATTCCTCAGGTGCATGCATCCGCCGGCCGGCCGCCCGTGACGTTCGGACAAGGCCTTCAGGGATTGGGTCATGAGTGGTGGGACATCCGCGTCGTTGGCGCTCCCAACCCGCCGATCAAAGGTTTTATAAGGTGAAGCCGAGGGAAGGAGGACTACACCGATCCCGCGCTTCAAACTTTACGTGCCGGCCACTAGAATTTTATGCCGAGACCGATCTTGACGGTGTGCTGGTCGACATCGACGTTGACGCCCTGAAGATCCTTGTCGCCGTAGTCGTTGTAACGATACTCGAGGCGGCTAAACACATTGTTGGTGAATGCATAGTCCAGGCCCGCGCCGACCGTATAACCATTGAAGGTGGCCTCGTCTTTGCCGAGACCCGGAACATCGACATAACCCTGCGTTGCCGCCCAGCCCGCTGTAGCATAGATGAGTGCGTGATCGAAGGCATAACCGACGCGGCCCCGCACCGATCCTGCCCAGTCCGTGCCGAATTCGGCGCCGAAGATTTCCTGTTCGTTCCAGTTATATTCGACATCGCCTTCGACGCCGACCACGAGATTGTTGTCAAACTGGTAATTGTAGCCAACGAAGGCGCCGAACAGCCCGCCATTGGCATCTTCAGAACTGGATATGCCGAAACCGGAAAATTCTCCCGCGGCCCAGGCGCCGCCGCCCTGGATACCGAGATATGCGCCTGACCAGCTAAAACCGGGCGCTTCAAACGCAACCGGCGGGGAAGACGGTTCATTGATGACATCGGCCGCCTGGGCGGCTGATGCACAAAGGGCGATTACAGCGGAAAGAACGATTTTTTTCATAATGGCGAGCTCCAATTTTCGAAACGTCTGTCTAATCTTGTGAGGTGCGGCAGACCGCACCTGCAGAACTGCTCCGATCTCCCTGCCTCAACCGGAGCGGAAACCCGGATCCGCCCCCAAGTGGAGGTCAAAAAATCAAAATTCTGAAACAAATATAAGATGATATAGGGGATCTGCGACGAATCTATCTCAGCGCGCAAACCGGGCCCGGTAAAATACTCACAGCGCGCAAGTTAAGCATCAACAAGGAACCGACGCGGTTCCCTATCGTCCCCACAGGGAGGCTCGATCGAACCAGCTTTGCGATTCGGGTGTCCCCGTCATCCAGTTGCTTTGTGCCACGGCGCGGATCTCGCGCGGCGTCAGTCCATGAAGGCGCTGAAACGCGCGCGTGAAATTATGAGCGTAGACGAAACCATGCTCAAGCCCGATTTCGGCTATCGATTTGTGGGCTTGCGCCGGATCGCGCAGCGCCGCCCGGGCAAGGTTCAGGCGCCGTTTCTGAAGGTAGGTTGCTACTCCGCCTTCGCTGGAAAACAGATAGGTGAGTTTGCGCAACGAGATACCGAACGTAGCGGCAATCCCGACTGGATCAATAGTCGGATCCAGCGCATGCGCATCGATGTATCGGCGGATTTCACCAAGTTGGGCGACGGTTATACCCCGCGATGCGTCCTCCCTGTTCACACCATTCAGTGTGGCGGCGATGAGCTCGACGGTCGGCAGGGCGAGTGTCGCTGCCTGCCGTTCATCGAGAAGCGGAAGCGTGCGCCAGAGATTGTCCATGTGATTGCGCAGCAACCCCACCATCGGCTCATCAGCGGCAAGAACCCTCATATTCTGTTCGTCGGGACGGTTGAGCAACGGCGCGAGAAGAGTACGAGGAACGAAAAGCGTCAGATTGGTAAAATCGCCTGCCGTTCCCGCATGGGCCTGTGCTGCGTCGTGGATGATCAGGTCCCCCGGCGCAGCCTGTGCTTCCTGTCGGCCATCCTGACGGCTCCAGTGGCCCGCCAGAAAGAACTGGACCTCGAAATGGTCGTAGCCGTCTTTGCCGATCCGATAGCTGGACCGGCTCAGTTTCTGGGCAACGCTGACGCAGTAAGTGATCAAGAGTTCGCCGAGCCGGAAGGTGCAGTGTGTTGTATGAAAGGCTTCAGGTTGCGAGATATTCACGTCGTAAAGCGAGCCGGCAGTTTCCTGCCAGAAGTCGAGAGCTCGCTTCAACGGCATCTTGCGGGTGTCTGCTTCAACCACAAGCGTGGGACGGAGATTTTTCACCTTTTTGCCTCCAAAAACACTGGAAAATCTCACCTCAACCCATGTGGTTGCCCCCAACAAGCAAACGCGCAAATGGTCACTGCGGGTGATGACCGGATCTTGCATGCATCAATTACATCGAGGCAATCGTTTCTTTGTGTGAGCTCGTACAGCACATCGGCTACAATCGCCCGACAAATGAAACGACGGCACGGGCCGGTAATCCGGCCCGGCATTTTTTGCTTACCGAACCAGCGCAGTGCGCAAGGTTTTGACGTCGTCGTCCTCGACCGCGGGTGCGGCATTCCCCCAGCTGTTGCGGACGTAGGTCAACACGTTGGCCACATCCGCGTCAGAGAGGTTCCACGCAAATGACGGCATGATCGGCCCGGTAGGCGCAGCATGGGTCCCGCTTGCCTTGCTACCGGCCAACACCACCCGCATCAAACTCGTGGAATCATCGGCATTCACAAGCGGGGCCTTGGCGAGCTGAGGAA
>Ga0209795_10000556_pt1 | contig 27683 bp, 24 predicted proteins | sample AgamicOrMarz_FD_187166 | JGI IMG/M metagenome (GOLD analysis project Ga0209795, IMG submission 187166) | Agave microbial communities from Guanajuato, Mexico - Or.Ma.rz (SPAdes) (version 2) | ecosystem: Host-associated > Plants > Phyllosphere > Phylloplane/Leaf | place: Guanajuato, Mexico...
AGTTGATCGAACGAATTGTCACCCATCAAGGGCTACTCTCATCCAAGGATGTGGAGCTGGCCATCAAGACCATGCTTGAACAAATGTCTCAGTGCCTCGCCACCGGTGATCGTATCGAGATCCGTGGGTTTGGCAGCTTCTCCCTCCACTACCGCGCGCCTCGCGTGGGCCGTAACCCGAAGACCGGTCAGTCAGTCAGTCTGGACGGTAAATTCGTTCCGCACTTCAAGCCGGGCAAGGAATTGCGTGACCGCGTGAACGAGGAAGAGGAGGAGGGCGCTTGATCGTCGCTATTAAAATTCAAGGGGGGCGTGAATGCGTAATCTGAAACGCATACTACTTGGCGTTTTTCTTCTGCTGATGATTCTGATCGTGCTGGCGTTTGTGCTCGAGAACCAGCAATCGGTTTCGCTTTTGTTTCTGGGTTTTTCTGGTCCGCAATTACCAGTGTCGGTGGTGGCCGTGTTGGCGCTGCTGATTGGTATGCTCATCGGCCCTGTACTTGGTTGGTTCTTGGGGCGTTCGTCCAGAGCGGCACGCAAGCGACTGGTCTGAAAACGACAGGCGCACGGCATCTGTCGAAATTGCGCCTCAGTCTGTGTTTATCCATTAGTAAAACCATCATTAAGCTGTAAAATGCGTCCCTTGTTCGATCGTGCCGTATTGCATGTCGATTCAGACTGACTCTGACGGATGCCAACTGAAAGTGGCCTCTGCATTCATGGATTAGACGGCGCTCGCTGGCAGCGCTGTCCGCAGCTCAAGGGTATCGTTTCGCGTGAAAATTCTAGTTACCGGCGGTGCCGGCTTCATTGGCTCGGCAGTCATCCGTCACATCATCTCCAACACTTCCGACGCAGTGGTCAACGTCGATAAGCTGACGTACGCCGGTAATCTGGAGTCCCTGGCAGAAGTCAGCCAGAACTCGCGTTACGCCTTCGAGCGCGTCGATATCTGCGATCGTGATCAGATCGACCGCGTCCTGCGTGAACACCAACCCGATGCAATCATGCACCTGGCCGCAGAATCCCACGTTGACCGCTCGATCTCCGGCCCGTCCGAATTCATCCAGACCAACATCATTGGCACCTACACGCTGCTCGAAGCTGCACGCCACTACTGGGCTTCGATGGATGATGCGCGTAAAGCCAACTTCCGTTTTCACCACATTTCGACCGACGAAGTTTACGGAGACCTCGAAGGTCCGGAAGACCTCTTCACCGAAACCACACCTTACCAGCCAAGCTCGCCATACTCGGCGAGCAAGGCCAGTTCCGACCACCTGGTTCGTGCCTGGGCTCGCACCTATGGTTTGCCAACACTGGTCACCAATTGCTCAAACAACTACGGCCCTTGCCACTTCCCCGAGAAGCTGATCCCGCTGATCATTCTCAATGCGCTGGAAGGCAAGCCGCTGCCGGTGTACGGCAAAGGCAATCAGGTCCGCGACTGGCTCTATGTGGAAGACCATGCTCGCGCGCTGTACAAGGTCGTAACCGAGGGTGTTATCGGCGAGACCTACAACATTGGCGGTCATAACGAAAAGCAGAACATCGAAGTGGTTCTTACACTTTGCGCACTGCTTGACGAGCTGCGTCCGGATTCTGCACATCGCCCGCATGCCAGTCTGATCACCTATGTCCAGGATCGCCCGGGCCATGATCAGCGTTACGCAATCGATGCCAGCAAGATCCTGCGTGAGCTGGGCTGGACTCCTGTAGAAACCTTCGAAACGGGTATTCGCAAGACCGTCGAGTGGTATCTGAACAACGCTGAATGGGTAGAGCACGTGAAGAGCGGCAGCTACCAGCAGTGGATCGATCAGAACTACGCGGATCGTTCGAACAAGGCATGAAGATCCTCCTTCTAGGAAAGGATGGTCAGGTGGGTTGGGAGCTGCAACGATCCCTTCGACCGCTTGGCGAATTGATCGCACTGGGTCGGCATGGCGTTGACGGGTTGTCTGGTGACTTGACCGACCTAGCGGCCTTGCGCGAGACAATCCGCAAGATTCAGCCTGAGGTGATCGTCAATGCGGCAGCTTACAATGCCGTCGACACTGCCGAGTCCGAGCCAGATCAGGCTAATCTGGTGAATGCGCGAGCTATCCAGGTTCTCGCCGATGAAGCTCGCGAAGTGGGTGCCTGGTTGGTCCACTACTCGACTGATTACGTGTTTGGCGGTCAGGGACAAGAGCCCTGGCTGGAGAGCGACGAACCGCAGCCGCTGAATCGCTACGGCGAAAGCAAGTTGGCGGGGGAGCGAGCCGTTCAGGCCTCCGGTTGCCGTTACTTGCTGTTTCGTACCAGTTGGGTTTACAGCGCTCGTGGCGGCAACTTCGCCAGGACCATGCTGCGTCTGGGTAAAGAACGCGAAAAACTCAATATCATCGTTGATCAGGTGGGAGCGCCGACAGGTGCCGATCTGATTGCGGATATAACCGTACTGGCGCTGCAGCAAGCGCTCAAGCGCCCGGAGCTGTTCGGTTTGTATCATCTGGCAGCCGCTGGGGAAGTGTCATGGTACGGCTATGCCTGTCATGTCCTGGATTTTGCCAAGGCCAATGGCGAGTCGCTTGCCGTAAAGGCAATAGAACCCATCGAGGCAACGGCTTATCCGACTGCCGCACGTCGTCCGTTGAACTCGCGGTTGAATACACAAAAGCTACGCGACAATTTTTCTCTACACTTGCCGGATTGGCAAAGTGGTGTAACTCGAATGCTTAGGGAAGTTCTGAACAAATGACCACCAATAATCGTAAAGGCATCATCCTCGCCGGCGGTTCGGGCACTCGCCTGCATCCGCTGACCCTCGGCGTGTCGAAGCAGATGCTGCCGATTTACGACAAGCCGATGATTTTCTACCCGCTTTCGGTACTGATGCTTGCCGGCATGCGCGAGATCCTGATCATCTCCACGCCGGAAGATCTACCGAACTTCCGCAAATTGCTGGGTGATGGCAGCCTTTACGGTATCAAGCTGACTTATGCCGAGCAGCCGAGCCCGGATGGACTTGCACAAGCGTTCATCATCGGTGAAGAGTTCATCGGCAAGGACCCTTGCTGCCTGATCCTGGGTGACAACATCTTCTACGGCCAGCACTTCTCGGACAACCTGCGCTCTGCCAATGAGCAGGAGAGTGGCGCCACTGTGTTTGGCTATCACGTATCCGATCCGGAGCGTTTTGGCGTGGTCGAGTTCGACGCGACAGGCCGTGCCCTGAGCATCGAAGAAAAGCCGTTGAAGCCGAAATCCAACTACGCGGTGACCGGTCTGTATTTCTACGACAACGATGTCGTGGAAATCGCCAAGAATATTAAGCCGTCGGAGCGAGGCGAGCTGGAAATCACTGATGTGAACAGCGCCTACCTCAATAAGAAGTCTTTGAATGTCGAAATGCTCGGCCGTGGCTTCGCGTGGCTGGATACCGGTACCCATGACTCCCTGCTGGAAGCAAGTCACTTCGTTCACACCATCGAACAGCGTCAAGGCTTGAAAGTGGCGTGCCTCGAAGAAATTGCTTACCACAATGGCTGGATAACAGCAGAGCAACTGGGTTCTCAGGCAAATGCCTTGAAGAAAACCGGTTACGGTCAGTACCTGCAAAAACTGCTGGACTCGCCTTCTCGCTGATTCGAAAGCCTCGCGCTTTCAATCGGTGGGTTTAATCGCTGCTAGCAGGAATGGCATGCCAGTAAAACATCCCAAGATTGCGGTTTTGCTGGCTGCCTACAATGGCATGCAGTGGATCGAGGAGCAGGTAGCATCGATCCTCGGTCAGCAGTCCGTCGATGTCACTATTCATATCAGCGTTGATTTGTCCGATGACGGCACCGAGGCCTGGTGCAAAGCTCTCGAAGAGGTCGACAGTCGCGTGATTCTTTTGCCTCCTGCCGGGCGTTTTGGTGGTGCGGCGCGTAATTTTTTTCGTTTGATTCGAGATGTTGATCTTCACGATTACGATGCTGTGTCGTTTGCAGATCAGGATGATATCTGGGAGTCCGACAAGTTGCTGCGCGCTACACAAGCCATTGCCTCGCACGGAGTCGATGCCTACTCGAGCAATGTCACGGCTTTCTGGCCGGATGGCAAGACCATCCTGCTCGACAAGAGTCAGCCACAAGTTGCCTGGGATTTTCTGTTCGAGGCGGCGGGGCCTGGCTGCACTTACGTGTTAAACCCCGCGCTTGCCCGGTCACTGCGCCAACAGGTCGTTCAGGATTGGGAGCGGCTGCAGCAAGTCAGTTTGCACGACTGGTATTGCTATGCGTTCGCTCGCAGTCATGGCTTCAAATGGTTCATCGATTCGCGGCCGAGCATGCTTTATCGGCAGCACGAGAGTAACCAAGTAGGCGCTAATACCGGGTTGACGTCACTATTTCAACGCTATGTCACCATCCATGAAGGCTGGTGGTTCAAGCAAGTTCAGGCCATCGCACTGCTTGTCGGGGCGGATAAAAACCCCTTCGTAAGCAACTGGTTGCCTCTGCGGCGGCGTGATTTGCTGCGGTTATCCGTCAGGGGCGGGCAGTGCCGTAGGCGGCCGCGTGACAAGTTTCTGTTTTTCTTCGTCTGCTGGCTGACTGCGGTCGTTGGCAGGAAGTGCTGATCGAGGCTGGAGCGGGTTTTGCGATTTCGCTTCGCCTGCTCGAAGCCCAACAACCGCAGATGAAAGTTCTCTATAATCGCCCGCTTCATGAAGGGAACGAATGAAGCCGATGCCGTCGAAGCACTGGATATGATTCCTCAGGCTTCCGACCGGCGTTTTAATTGCAGTGGAGCATACAGTGTCAAGCCCCTTATCAGCGGATTCCGCGAACTCCGGCCTGAGTGTCGATACAGTCGAAGTGCCGGGGCTGGATGAGTCTGTCGCGATATTGCTGTGCTCGTATAACGGTGAGCGATTTATTTCCGAGCAATTGAGCTCCATTGAACAGCAGCAACATACGCAGTGGCGTCTGTTCGTTTCCGATGACGGATCGTCCGACTCGACACTGGAGATTCTCAAGTTGTTTCAGGCGCGTATGGGGGAGCAGAAAGTGACGTTGCTTTCCGGCCCTCGAACGGGGTTCGCCGACAACTTCATGTCGGTGACCTGTCTGGAAAATATCAGTGCTGATTTTTATGCATGGTCCGACCAGGATGATGTCTGGGCGGCCGATAAGCTCAGCGCTGCGTTGACGTGGCTACGTCAGGTACCCGTTGGCGTTCCTGCGCTTTATGCCTCCCGGACGACGCTAGTCAATGAGTCCGGTGTCGAAGTGGGAGTGACCCCCGGATATTGCCGCGACTTCAGCTTCCCCAATGCGCTCATACAGAATGTCGCCGCCGGAAACACGATGGTTTTCAATCGCGCGGCGCATGAGCTATTGAAAGCGGGGCCGGCTCGGGGCATTGTCGCCCATGACTGGTGGGCTTATATGCTGGTGACTGGCGCCGGCGGGCAGTTTCATTTCGATCAGGTGCCGCATCTTTTCTATCGGCAGCACGAAATGAATTCGATAGGCGCCAATGCGGGGTTCATGGCCGCCCTGACGCGTATCCGGAAAATGTTTCAGGGACGTTTGCGGCGCTGGATCGATCAGAACATCGAGCACCTGGAGGTGGTTGAGCATCTTCTGACCGAGCAGAACCGCAAAGTGCTGAGCCAGTTCAAGAATGCTCGCAAGCATGGCCTGGCTGGACGCATCACCGGGATATGGCGCTCGGGTATTTACCGCCAGACGCTCCTGGGGAATCTAGGGCTTGCAGTAGCAATCATTTTCAAAGGAATTTGATGATGAATGTTGTGAAAAGGGGTTTGAAAATGAGTTTTTTTGAGGTCACAGGTTAATGCAGAAGTTTTCAGCGGCGCCTGGCGTCATGTTCTCCAGTGTCTGGCGCAATCGCGCACTTATCATTGCTTTGATCAAGCGCGAAGTCATCGGTCGCTACCGCGGCTCCTTTATGGGCATTCTCTGGTCGTTCTTCAATCCGATCGTGATGCTGGCGATCTACACATTCGTGTTCAGCTTCATTTTCAATTCACGCTGGGCTGGGGCCGGTGATTCAAAAGCCGAGTTCGCGTTGATCCTGTTCGCCGGCCTGATGGTTTTCAACCTGTTCGCAGAGTGCGTCACCCGCGCGCCCAATCTGATTATTTCAAATGCCAACTACGTGAAGAAGGTCGTGTTTCCGCTGGAAATACTGCCGTGCGTAATCGCCGGCTCTTCCTTGTTCCATGCGTTGGTCAGCCTGATTGTGTGGTTGCTGGCTTACTGCGTGTTCTTTGGCATACCGCCGCTCACATTGTTTTACCTGCCGCTGGTCATAGCGCCGCTGGTGCTGATCATCCTGGGTCTGTCATGGGGGTTGGCCGCCATCGGTGTTTACATGCGAGATGTCGCGCATTTCATCGGCCTGGTGACCAGCGGTCTGATGTTCCTGGCGCCGATTTTCTATCCTGCTACAGCAGTGCCGGAGGAGTATCGGCATCTGCTTTTGCTCAACCCGCTCACCGTGGCCGTGGAGAACGTAAGGGCCGTACTGTTTTTCGGGCAGCAGCCTGATTGGCAGGCGCTCGGCATCTACGCATGCATAGCGATTGCAGTGGCTTACCTGGGGTTTGCCTTCTTCCAGAAGACTAGAAAGGGGTTTGCCGATGTCCTCTGAAATCGCAATCAAGCTGCAGAATGTCAGCAAGTGTTATCACATTTACGACAAGCCTCGCGATCGTCTCATGCAGATGGTTGCTGGACAGCGCAAACAATATTATCGGGAGTTCTGGGCGCTCAAGGACGTCTCGTTCGAAATCAAGAAAGGCGAAACGGTCGGTATTGTCGGCCGTAATGGCAGCGGCAAATCGACGTTGCTTCAGGTCATCTGCGGTACGTTGAACCAGACCGTCGGTGATGTTCAGACTCTGGGCCGTATCGGCGCGCTGCTTGAACTCGGCTCCGGATTCAACCCAGAGTTCACCGGGCACGAGAACGTCTACATGAACGCCGCGATTCTCGGCTTGAGCCGTGCGGAAGTGGATGAGCGCTACGCCGACATTGCGGCATTCGCCGACATTGGCGAGTTCATTCATCAGCCGGTCAAGACGTACTCCAGCGGCATGATCGTGCGTCTGGCGTTTGCCGTTCAGGCGATGGTCGACCCGGACATCCTGATTGTCGATGAGGCGCTGGCGGTCGGTGATGAGCGCTTCCAGCGCAAGTGTTTCGCCAGGCTCGATGAGTTGAAGGCGAAGGGCACTTCTATTCTATTCGTCTCCCACTCGGGACCGCAGGTTGTCGAGCTGTGTGATCGGGCGATTTTGATGGAGCGCGGTGAACGCGTCTGTACCGGATCGCCGATGGAAGTAGTCCGGGCGTATCAAAAGCTGATTTACGCGCCCGCGGACGAACAGCCTCGATTGATCGAGGAATTCCGCGCAATTGGTATGGACAAGATTGCTGTCGAAACGACCCCGCTGGAAGCTGGGCAGGATGCTCCGGCGCAAGACCAGTACTTCGATGCCGGAATGGTGCCTGAGTCGACTACGGTCTACCCCGAACAAGGTGCTCGAATCGACGCATTCGAGGTGTTCGACAAAGAAGGACATCGTTGTAATGTCCTGAAGGCCGGCGGCGAATACGATATTGTCATGCGTGGCAAGCTCACTGACGCGGTTTCGCGGGTTTTCTTTGCGATGCATATCCGTACGGTGTCGGGCGTCGTGATTACCGGTCAGCGTTTCCCCGATGAAGGGAAATATTATGATTGTGAAGGCGCTGAACGGCAGTTTCGAGTCACGTTCAGCTGCAAGATGGTGATGCTCCCCGGCGTATACTTCGTCGGTGGGGGCGTGTGGTCAGAAAGCGAGCCAACTTTATGCCACCGGATTCTGGATGCTTCGATGTTCAGGATTGTGTCGGATCAGGGGTTGAGGTCGTTTGGTTATATGGATGTTTCTGTCGATCAGCCAGCGCTCGAACTGTTTTGAAATACAATTTTAGATCTGCTTGGGGAGGGTTCAGTGATTCTAATGGACCGGCAGGGCACTGAACCTGACAGAGTACGCGCGATCCATCAGCGCTCTTCCTTGCAAGAAAAACCAACGAGATTGAGAAAAGTAATGACGAGCAGTGATGATCAGCGTTTTCTGGATTACGTATTGTGGAATGGCTATGTTTCGGATGAGCGAAAGTTGTTCTACGTGGCTACGCCTAAAGTAGCCTGTACGTCCCTGAAATGGTGGTTTGCTGAACTTGAGGGCGTTGCTCAGGCCGTGCAGCAACTCAAGACAAGTGGAGAGACAGATCCGGAATTGGTCATTCATGACTCAATGTTCAGCGTAGCTCCACAATTGATCGTCCAAAACCCTGAACGGCTTGATCAGATCAAGGCTGATGAGTACTTCAGCTTCGCATTGGTCAGAAACCCTTACAAGCGTCTGTTTTCCGCTTGGCAGTCAAAAATACTCCTGCGTGAGCCACTGCAAATTGAGCCATATCAGGGACAGTCGTTTGTCGAGTACCCAGTAAAACTGCTATCCGATGTGACCGGTGCTTTCGAGTGTTTTCTTGAATATCTGTGCGTCCATGAACGAAACGCTTTTAAAGATTTTCATTGGACACCGCAATACGATCTGATTGAACCAGCTCTTTCCCCCCGGATGGTGGTCTCTAAAATTGAAGACACCGCGGCGCTCAATGCTGCACTACGGATTCACCTCGCCGATGCTTATATCGATCCGTTCACGAAATCCAAAGCAAACGAAAGCCTGATTCCTTATCTGCCGGAATTCATCAGTCCGCGATCCAAAGAACTGATAGACGAGCTGTACGCCAAGGATTTTGAAACGTATGCCTACCCGACCCTGATCCCGCCCGCGAAAGAGCAGTTTTCGCAAGAGCAGTTAACTCTGGCGCTGAAGGGGATTGATCTTCTGCGCGGCAGGCATCAGCGCATGAGCGAAATGCGTCAGTGTTCACTCGACCAAATGGCCGTTTTGCTAAAAGATAAAGAATGGCTGGATGAGCAGCGCGAGACTTGGATGGCATTCGGGAAATCCAAGGAAGACCAAGTGATTGCCCTTGAATCGTATTACAACGCTGAATATCAGAAACAAAAGTCGGGGCTGGCAGAGGCCCAGTTGGAAATCACAACGCTGATTGCTGAGCGCGACGAGTTAAAAAAACTGCAGCCTGCACTTGAAGAAGCCCAGTTGGAAATCACAACGCTGATTGCTGAGCGCGACGAGTTAAAAAAACTGCAGCCTGCACTTGAAGAAACCCAGTTGGAAATCACAACGCTGATTGCTGAGCGCGACGAGTTAAAAAAACTGCAGCCTGCACTGGAAGAAGCTCAGTTGGAAATCGCAGAGCGGACATCCGATCTCGAAAAGTTTTTACTGAAACACAAAAAGTATCTTGCTGCTCGTCAATTTGTCGATAGTAAAATTGTCGCCCAGTTGCGCAAGGTGACGCATATTTTTAATAGATCTAAGGGAGCGTAAGGTGGCGAAGGTTTCGGTTGTGCTTACTTCCTATAACCACGATAAGTTTATCGGGCAGGCTATCGACTCTGTTCTCAATCAAACTTACAGTGATTGGGAACTCATTGTCGTTGACGATGTATCACCAGATGACTCATGGGCGGTTATCGAGAGCTATAATGATCCCCGGATCATCAAGATCCGAAATGATCGGACCCGCCGTTATATTTACAATATCAACCGCGCGATTCAGTCCCAAAGCACCGGTGAATACATCGCGATCCATCATTCGGACGATGCCTGGGCGCTGGAAAAACTTGAGAAGCAAGTGGCTGTCCTTGATTCCAATCCGCACATAGGGGCGGTTTTTACCCACGTGCAATGCATCGATGAAAGTAATCAGAGGCTGTCAATCGATTGGTTCAATCAGCCGAACAAAAGTCGAGCCGCTTGGCTGCGAGCACTGTTTTTCAACGAGAACCGTTTGTGCCATCCTAGTGTGTTGGTTCGGCGCAGTGCCTATGAACAGGCTGATCTTTACAAGTGCGCCCATGCTCAAATTGATGACGCTGAGTTGTGGACTCGCCTGTTAAAGAAGTCGGACATTCACGTCATTCAGGAAAAGCTGACACTGCATAGGATCTTCTCGGATCAATCCAATGCGAGTGGCGACCGACCAGATCGGCGGGCTCGCTTGAAGCTGGAATGGCATCTGCAGAAGCAGCATTATGTCGATTTGCCCCAAGCGGATATTCTTGAGATCTTCCCGGAGGCAGCTAAGTGGGTTACGCCTCAGGGTGCGAATAATGAGTTTCTGGTGGCAATGGTGGCGATTCATGTCGGTCTTTGCCCAGGTACGCGATTGTTTGGTATCGAACTGCTCTATCAACTGATGACCTGCGCGGAAACTCAGGAACAGATTGAGACGGTGCACGGCTTTAACTATCTGGACTTCATCGGCCTTACCGGAAAAGAGGATTTTTTCGGTGAGGGTTCCGGACCCTTGCAGCCTCCTGTGACTGCAGTGACGGGATGGCGAGGCTCGGTGAGCAAGGCTCTGCGCAAAATAGGTATTTTGTAAAGTTTTTGGCCAGGCCACTGTAGGCCGGTTGCGACATCGGAATCAGCGATGGCTCTTGAGATAACGTCAAGAGTATTGCTGGTTTTGTTTGCATATAACAAAAGGTTGAGGCGCTGAGTGAAGATTGATCTGAAAATTTTAGGCTCCGTTTGTATATTTGTCTGCCTGGCTGCGGCTGTTTTGTATTTCACTCGCTGGATGGACGTCAAGGCGCCTGTAGAAAACATCACCTCCGTTGCTGTTTCTGATCAGTTGCAGATTGACATTGTCAGCAACGCATTGCAGTTGGAATTGAAAGGCTGTGATGTCGCTCAGGTCGCCGATAATTTTTTTGTTCATATCTATCCGCTAGACGCGTCGAAAGCGGGGGCAGAAGGCTTCATAAACAAAGACTTCAATTTGACTGGCTTAAAGCGGTTATCCAAAGAGACGCGGTCGGGTGTGACCTATTGTCGTTATGTGGTTGCCTTTGGCTCAGTGGCCGTTGACAGGATGGAACTGGGGCAGTTCAGGGCTCCCGAGGGAAAGTGTTGCGAGATACTTTGGAATAGACAAGTAAACTTTAATAAATAGTTTTGGTGTCATTAATGAGCACAACTGTTGCGGATTCCAATCGTTCTTTCGGACTTGACGTTTGTCGGACGCTCGCCTGTTTACTTGTCGTATTCGGCCACATGCTTGGGCATTCTTTGCCCAGTCCGATACTGTCAAATTTCGCATTTCTCGCCATATTTGGCGTTGATCTATTCTTTTGTCTCAGTGGTTTTTTGATCGGCAGGATTCTGCTGAAAGAAGCTGCTAACTGGAGTATGTCCAGAACCAGTGGGCTTACCAATTTTTGGTATCGTCGCTGGATGCGTACTTTGCCACTTTACGTTTTTTTCTTTTTTGTTTCCTTAAAGTTCGACTGGCAAGGGGCGACCACTTTTTCTGAACAGTTTCGCTATCTGTTTTTTGCTCAGAATTTTGCTTGGCCCATGACGGATTTCTATCGTTTGTCTTGGAGCCTAGCGGTGGAAGAGTGGTTTTATTACACCTTTCCGCTGTTGATTTTGCTAGTGATCGGCTTTGGTGCGGGTGTCAAGCGAGCAGCCATGGTTACAATCGTCGTTTTCATGGTCGTGCCATTCCTGGCGCGAATCGGGATGCCTATTGAGTCGGTCAGATATGATGACGCCCGCTATGTTGTCCTCTATCGGCTGGACGCCATAGGCTTCGGTGTGCTGGCCGCGTACATCTATACGTGGCACAGACCAAGGTTTGAGCGCATTGCCAAGTATTGGTATATCCCGCTGGCAGTTGTGATAGGGATTATTGTTTCGACGAAAATGGGAGCGCCTTGGTTGTTGAATGGCAAGGTTCTGCAGTCGCTGTTTTTCACCTGTTCGGCGATATTTTTTGCAGCCTTGATTCCAGCATTTTTTAGTTTGCGGCTCTGCCGCTGGGGCTGGTTCAACCGCTTTGTAAATTTCACGAGTCTGGTTTCGTATTCGATCTATCTCGGGCACATTTTTGCGTTCACGATGGTGATTGCAGTGCTCAATCGTTTCGGATTGCACGAGGCTGTCTACAATAATCCATGGATCGTGTATCCGATATTTACGATTTGTGTCTACTTGCTTGCTTACTCTACTTATCGTCTCATCGAAAAACCGTTTCTCAAACTTCGCGATATCGATGGAACGTCGTTGATGAAATTTTTGAAAAGTCTTCAGCGCCTTGGGGCAGGGAAGTAGGTCTTTTATGCAAGATTCAACAGCTCCCGATTTTCCTAGCTACCGTGCCACGGTTGCAATGGCGAAGAATTACCAGGCAGCATTAGCTGATGGTGCGCAAGATGCTTCTGTACTTGTTGTTACTGCGATAGATGATCGCGCTTGTGACTTGAGCGAAGTTTATGAGTCATTGTGCGCTCAAACATTTCAAGGTTGGAACTGGCTTGTTTCTTATGACCAAGCGTTGGGTCATCAACTGAGTCCTGGCCTCGTCACAGCACTTGCAGGCGATAAGCGGGTATCCCTGCGGCCCCATGCCGAATGTCGGTCTGCGAGTGGATTATGGAAGTCGTTTGATTATGTGGTGCTCGTGGATGCCAAGACGCAATTGGCGGCTACCTTTATCGAGAAGGCTTTATGGTGTCTGGTGTCTAATCCGGAATTCTCCTTTTGCAATTCATTAGGAGTTATACCGGGGAAGAGGGGGGGGCTGATCAATCAGAATCTAAACCAGGGCAAGTATCACCTCGATAATGCTCAGCCAAAAGTCAGAGGGATGGTTTTTCGTAAAGCGCACCTTCTTGGGTCTATTACTGATGTAGCAAGCTTGGCCGATGGCCGTGACCCGACAGAAATGCTGTCGCGATTGGCAGAGGCTGGTCATTGGGGCTATACCATCCCTGAGTGTTTGCAATGGTGCGGAGTTTCGGCTGTCGAAAGCGAAGCGGAAACGAATGTTGCAAGAGCAAGTAAGCCGGTCCCACAGGTTAATCGTCGCTATCCCTCAGCTTATGAAACATTGCCGGTGGAGTTTCCGTTTCATAATGCATTGAAGCCAAACGCCAATGGCAGGAGGGTAATGGTCCTTTTGCCGTGGATGGTGGAAGGTGGGGCTGATCGGGTCAGTATTGACCTCATCCAGGGAATGGTTGCCAACGGGGTGGATGTTACGGTGTGCGCCACTCTTGAGGCAGATCACCGTTGGCTTGGCAAGTTTGCCGAGTTGACTCGCGATATTTTCATTCTGCCGGATATTTTGTCGCCGTCTGACTTTCCGCGCTTCATCCTGTACCTGATCGGGTCGCGAAGCATCGACACCGTTCTGATCACCGGCAGTACGCTGGGCTATCAACTTCTTCCGTATCTGCGTAGTGCTGCACCGGATACCGCGTTCATCGATTTATGCCATACCGAAGAGATGAATTGGCTTAACGGCGGGCATCCACGATTTGCGGTGGGCTATCAGGACGCGCTCGATCTGAACGTTGTGAGTACGGGTCATCTCTCAAAATGGATGGTGGGGCTGGGAGCGGACCAAGACAAGATTCGGGTCATGTATACCGGGATCAAGTCTCAGCCAGTATCGCTGTCCGAAGAGAAACGTGTTGCGGTATTGCGTGGTTTCGGGCTGGATGAAAATGCGCTGACCATCATTTTCGCCGGTCGTATGTGTGATCAGAAGCGACCGCTGAAGCTTGCTGAAATTTTTCATGCGGCAAAGCAGAAAGGCATCCGTTTCAATGCACTTGTCATTGGTGAGGGGGAGCTGCGTCCTGCGTTCGAAACCTTGATCTCTGACTACGACCTTAAGGCCGAGTTGCGGATTCTGGGGGCCAAATCTCACGCCGATTGGCTGTCCCTTCTGGCGGTATCGGACATCTTGTTGATGCCATCCGAATATGAGGGGATTTCCGTGGCTCTCCTTGAATCCATGGCGGCGGGAGTAGTTCCGGTCGTGGCGGATGTTGGCGGCCAGGATGAACTGGTAGGCGAAGATACTGGCTATCTGATTCCGCACGGCGAGGATGAAGTAGCTCAATACGTGAGTGTCATTCAGGCGCTTGCTGCTGATCCCGTCGGTCGTCGTAACAAAGCACAGGCGTGCATGAAACTGATCGAGCGGAGCTACACCGCTGAGGCAACAAATCGTCAGTGGCTTGAAATCCTGGATGAGGCGCATGTCCGCAGAGATGGCTCAGCGCGGCCTTTCCTGCCGATGGGCCTGGCGAAGGAATTAGCCACGACCGCGCTGGAAAACAGACGTGTCACGTCCTATCTTGATCATCTGTATGCGACGCACTGTCTGACTAACAATGCGCAAACAGAGATTTCATATAGTCGCGGAATTGTTAATTTGTTGATTGCTAAAGTTCGTCAATACCGTGTTGCGAAGTTTATATTTGACAGGCCTTTTATCAAGAAAACTTTAAGAAGGCTAAAACTGACTGTTTCTTGACGTATTTTGGTTTTTGTGTTAGGTTTTTTTGTCTTTTTGTTGACTGATTTATGTCAGTTTTTTGCAATAGTTTCGATGTCTGTCGAGAGTTTTTATGAAAATTACGGTATTTGGCGGCGGCGGCTTTATCGGCTCGACTATTGTTGATCGCTTGTTGCAAGACGGGCATTCGATCCGAGTATTCGAGCGTCCGCGAGTGGGGGAGTACCGTAAGTTCTTGCCCAATGAATCTGTCGAATGGATGACAGGTGATTTGTCGTCCACCAGTGACATAAACAAGGCAGTAGAAGGGGCAGATGTTGTTTTTCATCTGGTTTCCACCACGCTGCCGAAAAGCTCGAATGAAGATCCGGTCTACGATGTCCAGAGCAATGTCGTTGCAAGTTTGCAACTGCTCAATGCAATGGTTGCGCACGAGGTTGGCAGAATCGTTTTCATTTCTTCCGGAGGCACTGTCTATGGCGCTCCGAAGTACCTGCCGATCGACGAAAAACACCCGACAGATCCAGAAGTTTCTTATGGCATCACCAAGCTGACCATCGAGAAATACCTGCAAATGTACAACCATCTGTATGGCATCAAGCCTGTTGTTCTGCGGGTCGCCAACCCTTACGGCGAGCGTCAGCGCGTGGAGACTGCGCAGGGCGCGGTGGGTGTGTTCATCCATAACGTGCTGAAGGGCTTGCCGATCGAGATTTGGGGGGACGGTAGCGTCGAACGCGATTTCCTGCATGTCAGCGATGTGGCCGAGGCGTTCGCCAAGGCGGCTACCTACTCGGGTAGCGCCAGTGTCTTTAATATCAGTTCGGGCGTGGGAACCAGCCTGAACAGTCTCATGTCGATGATCGAAGAAGTCAGCGGTGAGCCGATTGCCCGTAACTACAAGCCTGGCCGTTCTTTCGATGTGCCAGTGAGTGTACTGAGCAACGATTTGGCGCGCGACGAACTGGGCTGGGAGCCCAAGGTTTCGATGAGGGAAGGGATCGTGCGAACTTTCGAGTGGGCCAAGAACGAACAGCAGAAGTGAGTGGTCGGTTGAGTTACCGCCTGCTCGGTGCCAGCGTTGGTTACAAATGAAGGTCCTGCTCACTGTTCATCAGTTTTTCCCGGAGTTTTCCGCGGGTACAGAGGTTTTGACGCTGTCCGTTGCCCGCGTATTGCAGGCCCTTGGCCATGAGGTCAGGGTTTTTACGGGCTATCCGGCTACCGAGGCGCTCGCGGACAGCGAGCGCTTCGATCAATATCGGTACGACTCCATTCTGGTTGATCGTTTTCGGCATGCCTATGTGCCCATGGGCGATCAAACTTCAAAAATTGAGATCGGATGTGATAACCATCTGGCCGCTGACTTTTTCGGGCACTTGCTGGAAGAGTTCAGGCCGGATGTCGTGCATTTCTTTCACCTCAATCGTCTCGGCACTGGCCTGATCGAAAAAGCGGTCGCTGCCGGTGTGCCTGCGTATTACACGCCAACCGACTTCTGGAGTATTTGCCCTACCGGGCAGTTGCTGCGTTGTGGTGGAAGAACGTGCGCGGGCCCGAGCAAGGAAGCGGGCAATTGTGTCGTGCACTTTGCTGCCAGCCAGCTTCCTGAGCGCATTGGCAGGCTCATGAGCGCGGTGCCGGATGTCTTTAGTGATACGGTCGTACGCATTGTTCGCTCGTCGCGCATACCGGCCGGCTCGGTGGTACGTGAGGTGCGGGCGTTGAGTGGTCGTCTCGAGCGTAACGTTCGGCGGCTGAATCTTCTGCAGGGCATCATTGCGCCGAACCGGATGATCGAAACGCTATTGACGCGTTATGGCGTGCGGCCAGACATCCTGGTCAGGTCGTCCTATGGCATCAATCTTGAGCCGCCAGTCGTCGTGCGAGATCGGGCGCGGCGTGAGGGTCCCTTGGTATTGGGGTTCGTTGGCACGCTCGCGTCACACAAAGGTTGTCATGTGCTTCTTGAGGCTCTTCAGCGTTTTTCTGCTCGCGATTTACAGCTGAGAATCTACGGCAAGCAAACGGATTTTCCCGACTATGTTGCCGGTTTGCATCGACTGGCTGATGGCAACGAAGCGGTAAAATTTTGCGGCACGTTTGCCAACGAAGACATATTCACCGTGCTGGGTGGACTGGATGCATTGGTGGTCCCTTCGGTTTGGAATGAAAATACGCCACTGGTCGTCTATTCAGCGCAGGCTGCCGGTTGCCCGGTTGTGGCCTCCGATGTGCCTGGCATTGCTGAGGCCGTGACACACGATTTGAATGGGTTGCTGTTTGAACCAGGCAGCGTTTCTGACCTTGAAAGCGCATTGAAACGACTATTGGTCGAGGATGAGTTGTTAGCGAGACTGGCAACGAATTCCTCGCCTCCGAAATCTGTTTCTGTCTATGTGGATGAATTGTTGCAAAAATGGAATTCATCCATGTAACAGCGGCCATTAATGTCTCGTGTCAAGGTTTTCCTTGGCGCGGGCAGACCCTGGGTCTATTCTTCACGCTTAATTACGAACTTGGTTTCAATGCGCGCAAAGCCAATTCCTTTCAGCGTTGAAAGCCTGATTCAAGTCAATGTATATATAACTGCGGTGTAGTTTCGATGACGGAAAATCTTGTCGCTCATCAAATGGTTGTTGATCGTGAGCAGCGGAGTGCTCTTAAACAGCAACGACCAGTGGTACTTTGGTTCACCGGGCTCAGCGGTGCCGGTAAGTCGACGATTGCCAATGCTCTTGAGCAGGCACTGCTAGAGCGTAATCGTCATACCTACCTGCTGGACGGGGACAACATGCGCCTTGGTCTGTGCAGTGATCTGGGCTTCAATGATCATGATCGGGCGGAGAACATCCGTCGTATTGCAGAAGTTGGCAAATTGTTCGTTGACGCTGGCCTGATCGTCGTCAGCGCTTTTATTTCGCCATTTCGCCTTGACCGGGCATTGGCCCGCGATGTGATAGGTGATGAGTTCTTTGTTGAGGTCTACATCAGCACGCCTTTACCGGAATGTGAGCGCCGCGATCCGAAGGGGCTGTACGGTAAGGCACGCTCGGGCATGATCAAGAACTTTACCGGTATCGACTCGTTGTATGAGCCTCCGCTGACACCGGATATCACGATCAACACTCTTGAAGAAGATGTGCACGCGTCTGTCGCGAAAATCATGCAGTACCTGGTTGGACGGATCGAACGTTGAAGACGCTGGTCATCATTGGTGCCGGATTCAGTGGCGCGGTAACTGCTGTTCAGTTTCTTCGCGTCTGCAAGCCTGGCACTCGAGTGGTGTTGCTCAACCGTTCCGGTGAGATGGCCCGTGGTCTCGCCTATGGAACCAACAGTTCGCGGCACCTGCTGAATGTGCCGGCGGGAAATATGACGGCGCTTGTTGATCAGCCTGATCATTTTCTGCGTTTTTGCGAGACTCGCCTGCCGGGTACTTCATCGGGGTCCTTCGTTCCCCGCAAACTCTACGGTGAATATCTCTCGGAACTGCTCACCGAGGCTGAGCATCAGTGTCGTGACGGGGTCAGTTTCGAGCGGATCACGACCGAAGCGCACAGCATCGAAGCGGATCGCGGCAAAGCCCGGATACGTATCGCTAATGGCCGGGAAATACTGGCTGACCATGTGATTCTCGCCTTCGGCAACTTCTCTCCGTTCAATCCGGCCATCACCTCGATTCCCCGCGCCGCAGGGCGCTATCTCGCTGATCCATGGTCGGGAGAGATAGAGGTACCAATCGATCCGAAGGCTCCGGTTCTGTTGCTGGGCGCAGGATTGACCGCATTGGATGTGGCGCTGACTCTGGATCAGCAAGGGCACACCGGGCCGGTGTACATGCTGTCACGGCGAGGCGTTCAGCCGCTGCCCCATCGCACCTCGGGGCACGCCGATAGCATCGCCGGTGAGGTGGTGCAAACACTTTTGGCCTCCACACCGAGTGTGCGCAGCTATATGCGCCACATGCGTTCATTGGTCCGCGTTGCCGTTAATGATGACGTCGACTGGCGCGATGTCATCGCCGCCGTGCGTCCAATCACCGCACAACTGTGGGAGCGGTTGAGCGATGCCGAGCGCCTGCGTTTCCTGCGTCACGTCCAAGTGTACTGGGACGCCCATCGCCACAGAGTTGCACCGGCCTCGTATGCGGCGTTTTCCGCGCAGTTGGAGCAGGGTCGGTTGAAGCCGATGGCGGGCCGAATCCAGAACATCGAAGTGTTGCCCAATGGTTTACGTGTGCAAGTCGGGCTGCGTGGCACTGGGGTGGTAGAGTCTCTGGATGTTTCGCATATCATCAATTGCACCGGACCGAACTCCAATCTGGCGCGGGTTGATGACCGCTTGATCGCGCAATTGCGGCAGGCAGGGTTGATTCGATTGGATGAGCTCGGGCTGGGCATTTGTGTGGATGAGGACCTTTCCGTTGAAGACGAGCACGGTGTTCCCGTCAGTTGGCTGAGTTACGTCGGGCCAATGCTCAAGGCGCGATTCTGGGAGGCCACGGCTGTGCCAGAACTCAGGCGTTACGCGCGTGATCTGGCGCTGCGGGTTGCCGCGAAAGTCGGTTGATTCATATCGTGGCTGTCAGTCTCAGGGGGCCTTCTTTTCAGGCATCACGGTGCCCACTGACGCGTAGTTTGGCCTCGCTTTCTGCGGCGGGGTCAAATTCTGTTCTGAATAGTTTGATGATCATTAGTCATGATGCAATTTCAAGCGTCAATAACGTTACCGAGCCTCACCAATGAAAGTTGAAACGGTACTTGTCACCGGCGGCTCAGGCTTTTTGGGTGGTGCCTTGCTGCGACACCTGGATACCAGCGGGCAGTATTCCTTGATTGCCGCGTTGCGCAAGGAATGTAGCGATCTCCCCCAATCCATTCGGCGTTTCCTGTTTGCGGATCTGACGGCTGATGTCGATTGGCGAGATGCGCTTGATCAAGTTGATGTGGTGGTGCATTGCGCGGCACGGGTTCATGTCATGGATGAATCCGCTGCTGATCCGCTGACCGAGTTTCGACGGGTAAACGTCGATGCCACATTGAATCTGGCCTGGCAGGCTGCACGTGCAGGCGTGAAGCGCTTCATCTACATCAGCTCGATCAAGGTCAATGGCGAATCCACTTCGCCTGGCATTGCGTTTACAGCAGATGACGCACCCGCGCCCATGGACCCTTATGGCATTTCCAAATTTGAGGCCGAACTTGGATTGAAGGCGCTCGCAATCGCTACCGCAATGGAAGTGATCATCATCCGGCCCGTTCTGGTGTATGGCGCGGGCGTCAAAGCCAACTTTCTAAGCATGATTCGCTGGCTACAACGTGCAATGCCGTTGCCGTTCGGTGCGGTGCATAACAAGCGCAGCCTGGTCAGTCTGGATAATCTGGTGGATTTGATCGTGACGTGTATGAGGCACCCTTCGGCGGCTAATCAGACATTTCTGGTCAGCGACGGGCATGATGTCTCGACAACCGAACTGTTACGCAGTCTGTCTGCTGCGCTGCACAAGCCCTCTCTGTTAATACCGTTGCCAGTGAGCCTGATGGTTGCTGCGGCAAAACTATTGGGTAAAGAGGCTGTCGCTCAGCGCATCTTTGGTTCCCTGGAGGTCGATATCAGTAAGAATCAACGTCTGTTGGGCTGGGTTCCGCCGGTCAGTTTTTCGCGGGCTCTGGACGCCACAGTAAAACCATTCCTGGATGCTCGAAAAAATGAATGAGTGTTGGCTAGTTCCGGTTGTTGCGATCCTGTCGTTCGCACTCACGGGTTTTTTACGTCGTTATGCAATTTCGCGCAGCCTGATCGATATTCCCAATCAGCGCAGTTCCCACACGATCCCAACGCCGCGTGGTGGTGGTTTGGCCATCGTCCTGACCTTTATCTTCGCTTTGTGCGTTTTGCTCGCCATCGGATTGACGACAAAGGACGCGTCGATTGCTTTGGCCGGCGCCGGCGGTATCACAGCGGTCATCGGCTTTCTGGATGATCACGGTCACATCGCCGCCCGGTGGCGCCTGCTGGCGCATTTTTTGGCCGCCGCTTGGGGCGTTTATTGGGTGGGTGGGCTATCGCCGTTGGTGATTGCCGGTGTCAGCGTTGATCTGGGATGGCTCGGGCATTCACTCGCGCTGTTTTATCTGGTCTGGATGCTGAATCTCTACAATTTCATGGACGGTATTGACGGTATTGCCGGTGTCGAAGCCGTCACGACATGCGCTGGTGCCTGTCTGATTTACTGGCTCCGTGACTTCCCGCAACTGTTATGGCCACCTGCGTTACTGACGGTATGCGCTGCCGGTTTTCTATGCTGGAACTTTCCCCCGGCAAAAATTTTTATGGGCGATGCGGGCAGTGGCTTCCTCGGTATCATCCTTGGCGTGTTGTCGCTGCAGGCGACATGGACTGATCCCGGGTTGCTGTGGGTCTGGCTCATACTGCTTGGCGTGTTCATCGTTGATGCAACTTTCACATTGATGCGTCGATTGCTGCGCGGCGATAAAGTCTACGAGGCGCATCGCAGCCACGCCTATCAGTTTGCGTCCCGACAGTTTGGCAAGCACCTGCCCGTGACTGGGGCGGTCGGGCTGATCAATGTGTTCTGGCTGCTGCCGATTGCGCTCTGCGTAAGCTACTTGAAAATGGACGGTGCACTGGGGTTGGTTGTGGCTTACTTGCCACTTGTCTGGCTGGCCATAAAGTTCCGTGCCGGACAACTTGAAGATCGCTGAAAAAGCGTCCTGAAGGCGCAGAGCTTCGTCGTGGCTGCGCGAGTAAAAATTGGAATCTTTTGTTTGCCAAGGTGTCTGCATTATCGACCAGAGTGAGCTCCTGGCGATGTTCAACACCCAGGTTTCGATTTATCCCCAATAGGGAATTTCGTCATGCGTTACGGCCTCCTCAAACCGTAGTTTGTTGACGGGAGCAGGGATCGCTCTGATGAATGCTGTCTTCTATTCAAACGCAAGAAAAAGGATCAGATTTTGTCTCGAAGTGGCTCCTTGTCAGATCTCCTACGGAAGGTCATTCGTAGGGTAATTAACTCGATTCGCTTCAGGCTTGCCGCTAAGTTTCGTCGCAACACTCATGTGGACGCAGTGGTGGAGAGTGAAGTACTCGACATGAGTTTGCTTCCGGAAGAGTTTGATCCCGATTTATATTTGAAGATGAACCCGGATCTCGGCCAGGTTGATCCCGTTGAGCACTTCCTGAAATACGGTCGACACGAGGTGTGGCGGCCCTATTCTTTGCCGGGAATTTATCTGTCTACAGCTCGCGCGGCGAATCCCGAGCGGGAAACGATATTGGTGGTGAGTCACGAAGCGTCTCGCTCTGGAGCGCCCATTCTCGCTCTTGATCTTGTCCAGCGCTTGTCTGCTCAATACAACGTTGTTGTGCTTCTGCTGGGTGAGGGGCCATTGCTGAGTGCTTTTCAAGAAGCGGCTGTTGTATTGGTGAAAGGTTTGAGAATCAAAGGGAATTCTGAGTATTCAGGACAAGTAGTTGAATTGTTGAGCAAAAAATTCAAATTTAAGTTTGCGCTGGTAAATAGCCTTGAAAGCAATATTATCCTGAAGCCACTTGCCAGAAATTTTATTCCTTCGATTTACCTAATTCATGAATTCGCCTCTTCTTATCCCAACTCGAAGGCGTTGTTGTCTGACGCGATTCTTTGGGCGGAAAAGTTGGTATTCTCCGCCGCTCTGACTTTAGACAACGCGATAGAGTCGTTGCCGGAACTGAAACTTGCTGCGCCGCTGATCATGCCTCAAGGGCGTTGTGTTCTGCCGGAGCAACAGCACACTGAGCGTCAGAGCCTGGAAGAGTCGGAATCTTTGCGAAAGCTGATCCGTCCTGAAGGCGACACCGAAAGAAAGTTTGTTGTGCTGGGGGCTGGGTACGTTAATTTTCGAAAGGGCGTTGATCTGTTTATTCAATGTGCCATCAAGGCTATGCGTGGGCCGGGGGGCGGCACGTTTCGGTTTGTCTGGATTGGCGGGGGCTACGACCCGCAACTTGAGGACGGATATTCTGTTTATCTGGCGGATCAGATCAAGCGTTCCGGATTGCAGGACCGTTTTTTGATGCTGGGCGAAACATCCAATATCAACGCCGCCTATTCAGAAGCTGACGCATTGTTCATTTCATCGCGTCTGGATCCATTGCCTAACGTCGCCATAGACGCACTGACGATGCGCATACCGGTGGTTTGCTTCGATAAAGCGAGCGGTATTGCAGATTTTCTGGATACTTGTGGTTTACATGAGGCGTGCGTTGCGGATTACCTCGACGTGGACAGTGCTTTTCAAAAATTATCCGCACTCGCCAATTCGCGCGCGTTCCACGAGCATGTGGCGAATCAATCCTTTGAGGCATCCAAGACGTACTTTGACGCAGACAAGTACGCTGGCCAGCTTGAGCGACTGGGTGTCGAGGGGCATGAGAATGCTCGACAGGAAAAGCATGATGTAACGACTATCCTGGACTCCGGTCTGTTTGGCTCGGCCGGGGGTAACGCGAACGCCGAGGACGTGCAGGATTACGTTCGTGGAAACGCTCGTGGCATCAACCCTCAACGTCTATACGCCAATTTTCGCGCGGATGTCTACCTTGCCGAGCACGGAGTTGCTAAAGCAGGAGCTGATCCTTTCGCTGACTATATTCGTGCGGGTTGCCCTCAGGGCGCCTGGAATGAGTCCGAATAAGCCGAACGCTATTTCCAGCGCTGTATGAAGTTCAGCAGCCTTTCGCGAACAGTTTGCTTTGTGACCGGCTGCGCCCTGTAACCATCCGGATGGAAGTGGAGGCTTTTGAGCAAAGGGGCCAGTAACGGTCCAATCATCAACGCGTGTGCTGAAGGATCATAGTGGTGATCGCTCGGATCAGAATTTCGAAGTGATTCCTTGAGATTGCCTGAATCATCCGTGGATTGGTCGTCAAAATTCAGGTAGCTGATGCCTTCCGAGACGCAAAAGCTCTCCATCAAGTGATTGAACTTAATTGTCAGCAGGGTTCTTTCAGCGAGAGAGGCTGCCACTTCTCTACGCAAATTGGCCACCTCTCCCCAGTCCATATCGTCCCTGATGGTGGGAAGAGGCGTACTAATACAAATTACCTCGTGTGTACGAGCGATATCTTTCAACAGCTTCTGGTAGTTATCGATTGCCAATTGCAGCATCTGGCTAACGGGGGTGCCATGTTTTTGCGCCCGATACCAAATAACAAATCCGGTATCTACCTCGCCTAACATAACGATCACAGTGCTTGCCGCTGTCTTTTCAAGTGCTGATATGAACCGAGGCCTGGCTTGGGTGACGGCGTTCGGATTTTGCAAACCGGATACCGTTGCACCTCCGACTGACGTCACTTCAAACGAATACCCGGGTAGTAGCGCTGTTATCTCTTCACAGCTGAAAACCGATGCGTGAGAGTCGCCGAGCACAAGTACTGGGATCATTGCCTGTAATTCCCTTGATTCAATGATTTGAGCTGATGCTCGGGGTCGGGGCGAAAGTCTATAGAATCGGAGAATTCGCGCCTAGGTGAAGCGGGAAATCCGTTGGCAGCAACCCTTGAGGCAGAGGGCGACGTATGTTTCAGAGAAACAGTTCTCGTTTTCCAAGCTCGGCGGATGGTCTTGTAGACGTCGCATTGGTTCTTGAACTGCGGTTTTTTCAAGCGCGAAACATCAGGGCCACCCAAGATTTTTGCTCGCGAATTTGTGACAATCCCGCGAATCATCTGACCAATAATTCAGATGGACAAGCCAGCATTGAGGTTACAATGCTGGTCGTCGACTGTTAAGGAGGGAGCCACGTGCTCGAGCGGGTGAATGGATAAAGTGCGGGCTGTCTTGCTGGGCTTGCCTCGTAAGCAAAAGCGTTTGCTGCAGGTGGCTACTGACGTCGTCTTGGTATGGGTTGCCCTCTGGCTGTCGTTCATCGTTCGCCTGGGCATCGATGATATGTACAATCCCTTGAAGGCCCATATCTGGCTCTTTGTTTTTGCCCCCTTCATCGCTATACCCCTCTTTATCCGCTTTGGCATGTACCGGGCCGTGATGCGTTATTTCGGTAACGATGCCCTGATTGCCATTGTCAAAGCGGTCAGCCTGTCCTCACTGATTCTTGCTGTGGTCGTCTACTGGTATAGCAACCACGAAGCCGTAGTGCCGCGATCGATCATCTTCAACTACTGGTGGTTGAGCATGATGATCATTGGCGGTTTGCGCCTTTGCATGCGCCAGTTTTTCATGGGCGACTGGTTCACGGCCGCGCAGCACGTACCGTTTACCAGCCGAGACGACGGTTTGACCAAGGTCGCCGTATACGGTGCCGGCGTTGCCGGTAATCAACTGGTTGCCGCTCTGCGGATGGGCCGCGTCATGCGTCCGGTGGCGTTCATCGATGACGATCCGGGCATTTCCGACCGCTCGATTTCCGGGCTTCAGGTCTATAAACCCAAGCAAATTCAGCAGATGATCGATGTGACTGGGGCCCAGGAGATACTCCTCGCGCTGCCGTCGTCGACCCGCGCCAGGCGCCGGGAAATTCTCAACCTGCTTGAGGGATTCCCGCTTCATGTACGCAGTGTTCCGAATTTCACCGATCTTGCCAGCGGTCGGGTAAAGGTTGAAGATATCCAGGAAGTGGATATCGCCGACTTGCTGGGCCGTGACGCAGTGCCGGCCCAGGCCGATCTGCTGGCGCGCTGTATAAGCGGCAAAGTCGTGATGGTTACGGGGGCGGGTGGTTCGATCGGTTCAGAACTCTGCCGGCAGATTTTCACCTTGGGACCGACCACGCTCGTCCTGTTCGAGCACAGTGAGTTCAACCTCTACAGCATTCTTTCCGAGCTTGAACAACGTGTTAACAGACAGGCTGTTCCGGTGCGTCTATTGCCCATCCTCGGTTCCATCCGCCACCAGGACAAGCTGTTGGACGTGATGAAAACCTGGAAAGTCGATACCGTTTATCACGCGGCGGCCTATAAACACGTGCCCATGGTTGAACACAATATTGCTGAAGGTGTGCTCAACAACGTTATCGGTACGCTTAATACAGCGCAGGCCGCTTTGCAGTCCGGTGTATCGAACTTCGTACTCATTTCGACCGATAAAGCCGTGCGCCCTACAAATATCATGGGCAGCACCAAGCGCCTTGCAGAGATGGCGCTGCAGGCTCTAAGTCGAGAGACCGCGCCAGTATTGTTTGGCGACAGTGCCAACGTGTCGCGCGTTAACAAGACCCGGTTTACCATGGTCCGTTTTGGAAATGTCCTGGGATCCTCGGGATCGGTTATCCCGTTGTTCCACAGTCAGATCAAATCCGGCGGCCCGTTGACCGTCACGCACCCGAAAATCACCCGTTATTTCATGACTATTCCTGAAGCCGCTCAATTGGTTATCCAGGCCGGTTCCATGGGGCAGGGCGGGGACGTATTTGTGCTGGACATGGGCGAGCCAGTTAAGATCGTCGAGCTGGCGGAGAAAATGATTCATCTTTCCGGCCTTAGCATTCGATCAGAGCGTAATCCTCAAGGCGATATCTCCATCGAATTCACCGGGCTTCGGCCGGGCGAAAAGCTCTACGAGGAGCTCTTGATTGGCGATAACGTGGCCGCTACTCAGCATCCAATGATCATGACGGCGAGTGAAGACCATCTGCCATGGGACGTATTGAAGGTCAAACTAAGCGAACTGCTCATGGCAGTTGAGCGCGATGATTACGGACGGGTCCGCCAGCTCCTGCGCGAAACCGTCTCCGGCTACACCCCCGATGGCGAAATCGTCGACTGGATCTACCAGCAACGTCGTCTCGAGCCCTGATTGTTTCACATCCTGTAACGCTCGCATTTTTGACTTAGCTCCATCATGACCTACGTTTAGAGAGCAGCTTGGGAAAAGCTGCTTTCTAAAACGATGATGGAGCGTCACTTATGCGTACCGGTTATTTCTACTCGCTGATTTTTGTTTTCCTCACCAGCGCCTCGATCGCTGCGATTGCTGCCCCTGTAGCGCCCACCGAGACAACAAAGGCGCCTTTGCTGATGGATGCGGCTGCGCCCTCGGCAAGCGCGAAGGTCGATCTCAACGGCGCTGATGCGGCGACGTTGCAAAAGGAGTTGGCGGGTGTGGGGGAGGCGAAGGCGCAGGCGATTGTTGCGTATCGCGATACTAATGGGCCGTTCGCGTCGGTGGATGAGTTGCTGGAAGTGAAGGGGATTGGCAAGGCGATTCTGGATCGCAATCGTGAAAAGCTGGAAGTGAACTAAGCTGACAGTTCAACGCCGAGAGGCCGGTCTTTGACCGGCCTTTTTATTGGGTGCTGATCGGGTGGATGCCTGAACGCTGAAAATTACGGGTATCATATTGCGCTTTGATTATGCCTATAATAATTTCGCCCGGGACTGATTCAGCAGTCGAATCGCAGCACACCGGTGCACGTCGAATTTTGAATTGATAAGGGGTAACCACGGTATGAACCAACGTCGAGTCGTCGTCACGGGCATGGGCCTGGTTTCACCCTTGGGCAGTGATGTTGAAATTGTCTGGCAGCGTTTGCTGGCCGGTCGTTCCGGATTGCGCAATTTGCCCGATGCGGTTGTGGCTGATCTGCCGACGCGGGTCGGCGGGAGTGTGCCGACGGTGGAGGAGGATGCCGAGGCCGGGTTTGATCCGGATCGTGCGACGCCGCCCAAGGAACAGAAGAAGATGGATCGCTTCATCATGTTCGCCATGGAAGCGGCGCGGCAGGCGCTGGAGCAGGCCGGTTGGCATCCAGCGGACGCTGAAAGCCAAGAGCGCACTGCGACGATCATCGGCTCGGGAGTCGGCGGTTTCGGTGCGATTGCCGATGCGGTGCGTACCACCGACAGCCGTGGCCCTCGGCGTTTGTCGCCGTTCACCATTCCATCGTTTCTGGTCAATCTCGCGGCGGGTCATGTGTCGATCCAGCACGGCCTCAAAGGGCCGTTGGGCGCACCGGTTACCGCCTGTGCCGCCGGGGTTCAGGCGATCGGTGATGCGGCGCGGTTGATTCGTGCAGGGGAGGCGGACATCGCAGTATGTGGCGGTGCTGAAGCTTCGATCGATCGCGTCAGTCTCGCCGGTTTCGCGGCGGCGCGGGCGCTGTCCAGCGGCTACAACGACACCCCGGAAAAAGCTTCGCGTCCCTTCGACAGTGGGCGCGATGGTTTCGTGATGGGCGAGGGC
>Ga0209795_10000561_pt1 | contig 27502 bp, 24 predicted proteins | sample AgamicOrMarz_FD_187166 | JGI IMG/M metagenome (GOLD analysis project Ga0209795, IMG submission 187166) | Agave microbial communities from Guanajuato, Mexico - Or.Ma.rz (SPAdes) (version 2) | ecosystem: Host-associated > Plants > Phyllosphere > Phylloplane/Leaf | place: Guanajuato, Mexico...
CGCCACAGCTACGTGGGCCGCTGCGTTTGCCCGATGGGGTGCCGCTGGTAGCGCCGCCGCTGTTGCGCGGACCGTTCTGACGGCCCTGGGACTGGCCACCGCGCGGAGCACCGGCACCCGAGCCTTGGGCTGGGGCGCCTGGGCGGCGACCGCGACCCTGGGCCGGTTTCTGCTGTGGCACGTAGTCGACGCGGTTGCCAAAGTTGTCGATATCGTCGTCCAGGAACTCATCCGGAGCGCGATCGGCGGTCGGGCGAGGAGGCGCCTGGCGCTGCGCTTCGCGGGCCGGGGTACCTTCGCGGGGCTTGTGTTCACGGGCCGGACGTTCGCCACGGCCGCTGCCGGCCGGTTTTTCCTTACCCTTGTCCTTGCCTTTGTCCTTGCGGCCACCGCCGCTGCCATTCGGGCCATCACCGCGCGGGCCGCGGGCGTTGCGCGGGTTGCGCACATCCGGGCGCTCACGCACTTCCGGCTTCTCGGCCTCGATCGTGCTCGCGTCGAAGCCCATCAGATCGCCGTCCGGGATCTTCTGCTTGGTCATGCGCTCAATGCTTTTGAGCAGCTTTTCTTCATCCGGCGCGACAAGCGAGATCGCCTCGCCCGAACGTCCGGCCCGACCGGTACGGCCGATACGGTGCACATAGTCTTCATCGACGTTCGGCAGTTCGAAGTTGACCACGTGGGGCAACTGGTCGATGTCCAGGCCGCGAGCGGCGATGTCGGTGGCAACCAGGATGCGCACTTCGCCAGCCTTGAAGTCGGCCAGGGCCTTGGTGCGAGCGTTCTGGCTCTTGTTGCCGTGGATCGCCACGGCCGGCAGGCCATGCTTGTCCAGGTATTCGGCCAGGCGGTTGGCGCCGTGCTTGGTGCGGGTGAACACCAGGACCTGTTCCCAGGCACCCGTGGTGATCAGGTGCGCCAGCAGGGCGCGCTTGTGGCTGGCCGGCAGGCGGAACACGCGCTGCTCGATGCGCTCGACCGTGGTGTTCGGCGGCGTGACTTCGATGCGTTCCGGGTTGTGCAGCAGCTTGCCGGCCAGGTCGGTGATGTCCTTGGAGAACGTCGCCGAAAACAGCAGGTTCTGGCGCTTGGCAGGCAGGCGGGCGAGGACTTTCTTCACGTCATGGACAAAGCCCATGTCGAGCATGCGGTCGGCTTCGTCCAGCACGAGGATTTCAACGTGGGACAAATCGACGCTGCCCTGGCCGGCCAGGTCCAGCAAGCGACCGGGGCAGGCGACCAACACGTCGACGCCACGGGCCATGGCCTGGACTTGAGGGTTCATGCCAACGCCGCCGAAGATGCAGGCACTGACGAATTTCAGGTCGCGAGCGTAGATCTTGAAGCTCTCGTGGACCTGGGCCGCCAGTTCGCGGGTCGGGGTCAGGACCAGTACGCGCGGTTGGCGCGGGCCGTGACGCTGGGATTTGTCCGGGTGACCGTTGGGAAACAACCGCTCCAGGATCGGAAGGGCGAAACCGCCGGTTTTGCCAGTACCTGTCTGTGCGGCGACCATCAGGTCGCGACCTTGCAACACGGCGGGAATGGCCCGCTGTTGCACCGGGGTAGGCTCGGTGTAGCCGGCAGCTTCGATGGCGCCGACTAAAGCCTCGGAGAGACCGAGGGAAGCAAAGGACATGAGTAATCCTGTCTTAGTGAGGGCTTGGCCCAATGGGATAGTCTTGCCGGGCGCGAATGACGGTCAGTGAAAAAAGACCTCATCCCGTCCGGTCCTGCCGGGTCTCGAAGGCTCTTGCGGACAGGGCTCGCGCGGGCTGGAAGCTGCGCTGTAGCGGTGTCGGGAGACCTTTTGCAAGACCGGGCGTCCGGGCGTGAGCCTGGCGGGAAGGCGCGAGTATAACAGAGCAAACGCCGTGCGCCGCTTTCCTGCTGCTCAACGGTTTATTTGCGGGATGACCGGGTCGGGCGCGGCGACCTTGGCAACCGGACCGGCCCCATAGCGGGCGCTCAGTTCGGCATAGGCCGGTTCACGCTTGAAACGCTTGAGTTCGGCGCCGAAACGTTGCACCAGCAAATCCATCCCGGCCTTGCGGCGCACCGCCAGGTACTGGCTTTGCCGGCTCACCACCGTCGGGTTTTCAGTGATCTGGTCGCCCAGTTGCATCTGTTCGAGCACATATCGGCCGACCCTGCGGTCGGTGATCAGCAGGTCGATCCGGCCCAGTTGCAGCTTGCCGAAGTTGGCTTCGTGGGTCGGTGCCGTTTCCCGCTTGAAATGGGTGGCTTCACTGAAGGCCTGGCTGTAGAGATAGCCGGGCGAGGTGCCGACGGTCAGGCCGCCGAGGTCATCGAGCGAGCGAAACGGATGGGGCCGGGCATTGGCGTAGAACATCACGAATTCCACGTCCGAGAGCGGTTCGCTGGGGTACAACAGCATCGCGTCGCGTTCACTGCTTTGAAAAATATCCAGTGCGCCGTCCGCCAGCCCTTGTTCGAGCATCGCCAGGCAACGCTTCCAGGGCAGGAACTGCCATTCCACGTCGATGCCCAGGCGTTTGAACACGATGGCGGTGGTTTCGTAGTCCAGCCCCAGGGCCTTGCCGTTCTCTTCGAAGACGTAGGGCGCCCAGGGCTCGGTGACGATGCGCAACTTTTCGGCCCGAGCAGCCATGCTCAGGCATAAGAGAAGGAGGGCGGTCAGTAAGTGGGCAATGACGGGCATGACCTGAGGTTACGACGAGAGCCCATCAAATAGCTAGAGCGCTCTGGCCTGTGCCTTGGTTGCTTGTTTTGCACCGTCGGCATTCACGGTGCAGGCTCGACTGTCGAGCGGGCGTGATCCTCCGCGAACGTCTCGGTAAAACAAAAAAAAGGCCCTGGTTTTCACCAGAGCCTTGGGTCCTGCATCAAGCCATCAACGCGGCAGCTTGAGGTTGTTCCACACCGCGAGGCTCGGCTCGGCCTGGTTGAGGGTGTAGAAATGCAGCCCCGGCGCGCCACCTTGCAGCAGGCGCTCACACATTTGCGTGATGACTTCCTCGCCGAAGCTTTGGATGCTCGACGTATCGTCGCCATAGGCTTCCAGTTGCTTGCGGATCCAGCGCGGGATTTCTGCGCCGCAGGCGTCGGAAAAGCGCGCCAGCTTGCTGTAGTTGGTGATCGGCATGATCCCCGGTACTACAGGAATGTCGACACCCAACTTGTGCACGCGCTCGACAAAGTAGAAGTAGCTGTCGGCGTTGAAGAAATACTGGGTGATCGCACTGTTGGCGCCGGCGTTGGCCTTGCGCACGAAGTTGCGCAGATCATCTTCGAAGTTACGCGCCTGGGGGTGCATCTCCGGATAGGCCGCCACTTCGATGTGGAAATGCTCGCCGGTTTCTTCACGAATGAAGCTCACCAGGTCGTTGGCATGGCGCAGTTCGCCACTGGCCATGCCCATGCCGGAAGGCAGGTCACCGCGCAGGGCTACGATCCGCTTGATGCCTGCAGCCTTGTACTGGGTCAGCAGGTTGCGCAGGTCAGCCTTGCTGTCGCCCACGCAGGAAAGGTGCGGGGCGGCCGGAATTTTGACTTCGCTCTCAAGCTGCAACACGGTGTTGATCGTGCGGTCACGGGTCGAACCGCCAGCGCCATAGGTGCAGGAGAAGAAGTCGGGGTTGTAGCTCGCCAGCTGACGGGCAGTGGCAATCAGTTTTTCATGCCCAGCGTCGGTCTTCGTCGGGAAGAACTCGAAACTGTAGCGACGGTCTTGGGACATGGTCATATCCTTGAAAACGCGTAAGCCGGAAGCCTTGCGCCCCCCGATGTGGGAGCGGACTCATGTGGGAGTGAGCCCGATCGCGATCAGCATCGCCTCGGTCCGACAGGCAGATCGAGGCGTTTGCATCGCGAGCAGGCTCGCTCCCACAGGTCCGCTCCCGCAGGGCGGCGGGCCGATCAGTAGCGGTAAGCGTGCGGCTTGAACGGGCCTTCGACGGTCACACCGATGTAGTCAGCCTGTTGCTTGGTCAGTTTGGTGACCACGCCGCCGAAACCGCGGACCATTTCCAGGGCCACTTCTTCGTCGAGTTTCTTGGGCAGTACTTCCACGGTCAGGCGCTCGGCTTTCTGGGCCGGCGACAGGTCGGCGTATTTCTGGCCGAACAGGAAGATCTGGGCCAGGACCTGGTTGGCGAACGAACCGTCCATGATGCGGCTTGGGTGACCGGTGGCGTTGCCCAGGTTCACCAGGCGGCCTTCGGCCAGCAGGATCAGGTAATCGTCGTTCTGTGGGTCGAAGGTGCCGGCACCGGTGCGGTGCACCTTGTGGACCTGCGGCTTCACTTCTTCCCAAGCCCAGTTCTTGCGCATGAAAGCGGTGTCGATTTCATTGTCGAAGTGGCCGATGTTGCAGACCACGGCGCGCTTCTTCAGGGCCTTGAGCATGTTGGCGTCGCAGACATTGACGTTACCGGTGGTGGTCACGATCAGGTCGATCTTGCCCAGCAGTGCCTTGTCGATGCTGGCTTCGGTGCCGTCGTTGTTGCCGTCGATGAACGGCGAGACCAGTTCGAAACCGTCCATGCAGGCCTGCATGGCGCAGATCGGGTCGACCTCGGAAACCTTGACGATCATGCCTTCCTGGCGCAGGGACTGGGCCGAACCCTTGCCCACGTCACCGTAGCCGATCACCAGTGCCTGCTTGCCCGACAACAGGTGGTCGGTGCCGCGCTTGATGGCGTCGTTGAGGCTGTGACGGCAGCCGTATTTGTTGTCGTTCTTGCTCTTGGTCACCGAGTCGTTGACGTTGATGGCCGGGATCTTCAGTTCGCCCTTGGCCAGCATGTCCAGCAGGCGGTGCACGCCAGTGGTGGTCTCTTCGGTCACGCCGTGGACCTTGTCCAGTACGGCCGGGTACTTCTTGTGCAGCAGCTCGGTCAGGTCACCGCCGTCGTCGAGGATCATGTTGGTGTCCCATGGCTGGCCATCCTTGAGGATGGTCTGCTCCAGGCACCACTCGTACTCTTGCTCGGTCTCGCCTTTCCAGGCGAAGACCGGGATACCGGCGGCGGCAATGGCGGCAGCGGCCTGGTCCTGGGTCGAGAAGATGTTGCAGGAAGACCAGCGCACTTCGGCACCCAGGGCAACCAGGGTCTCGATCAGCACGGCAGTCTGGATGGTCATGTGGATGCAGCCGAGGATTTTTGCACCCTTGAGCGGCTGCTCACCGGAATACTTGCGACGCAGACCCATCAGGGCTGGCATTTCGGATTCGGCGATGATGATTTCGCGACGGCCCCAGGCGGCCAGGGACATGTCGGCGACTTTGTAATCGGTAAAATCTGCAGGCGTGATAACAGCGCTCATGAAGAGCCTCCATTCGTAATGTATGCGAATGGGCGCCGTTGTGCGTTTAGTGTCCGTGCGAGTAGCCCGTACGAACAACGCCCCATCCGAGCCTGACAGGTCGAGCCTGCTGCAGCGCCCCTCGGACAGGTGGCGGGACCGGTCCAAAGCGAGGGCCGGGGTAAAGCGGGGGCGATTATAACGGGCTAAGCGGATCTTCCAAAAGGGTTTCTGTCGGCAAATCGAAATTGCCGATGATCGTTATAGGGGCCGCGACATAGAGCCGGGCGGCCCGGTCTGCCATGATGCAGGCATTCATCGGCCAGACGCTCAGGAGTGAACATGAATTTCCATACCCGCAAATGGGTCAAGCCCGAAGACCTCAACCCCAACGGCACGCTGTTCGGCGGCAGCCTGTTGCGCTGGATCGACGAAGAAGCGGCGATCTACGCCATCGTCCAGCTCGGCAACCAGCGCGTGGTCACCAAGTACATCTCGGAAATCAACTTCGTCAGCGCATCGCGCCAGGGCGACATCATCGAGCTGGGCATCACCGCCACCGAATTCGGCCGTACCTCCATTACCCTGACCTGCGAGGTGCGCAACAAAATCACCCGCAAGAGTATCCTGACCGTGGAGAAAATGGTCTTCGTCAACCTCGGCGAAGACGGCCTGCCCGCGCCCCATGGCCGGACCGAGATCAAGTATGTGAAGGACCAGTTCAAGGACGATATCAGGGAGTGAGATCGGTTGAGCGGCTATCGCGAGCAGGCTCGCTCCCACAAAGGATTGCCGCCGTTTACAGGATATGAACACGACGCGAAACCCTGTGGGAGCGAGCCTGCTCCGGGCGGCGATCCGACGATGAGGCCCTCAAGGCATGTACCAATTGCCTGCCCCACTGAACAGCGCCGAACGCCACGTGTCGTAGATTCATCACGACCTCGCTACGGGCGCTTTATGGACACTGACAAAGACGGCAAGACCCCTGACCTGTCCCCCCAGGAAAAGCACGAAGTCAACCGCAACCAGCCACCCCGGGCCGCGGTTCTGCATGAAATCATCCGCATCCAGGGTGACCAGGAACTGGAGCGCAGCATCACCGCGCTCTGGTGGTCAGCCCTGGCAGCAGGGTTGACCATGGGCCTGTCGCTGATGGCGATGGGACTGCTCAACTCGCGGCTGCCGGACCACGAAGGCTTCAAGGTGATCGCCAGTTTCGGCTACTGCGCGGGGTTTCTAGCGGTGATTCTCGCCCGCCAGCAGTTGTTCACCGAAAACACCCTGACCGCCGTACTGCCGGTCATGAGCAAGCCCACACTCAGCAATTTCGGCCGTCTGCTGCGACTATGGAGCGTGGTGCTGATAGGCAACCTGTGCGGCACCTTGTTGGTGGCTTATGTGATGCTGCACCTGCCGATCTTCGACCAGCGCACCGACCTGGCCTTCCTGGAGATCGGCCGCAAGGTCATGGAGAACGACACCGGCCAGATGTTCGCCAAGGGCATCGTCTCCGGCTGGATGATCGCCACCATGGTCTGGATGATCCCGTCCATGGAAAGCGCCAAGATGTGGATCATCATTCTGATTACCTACCTGATGGCGCTGGGGGACTTCACCCACATCGTCGTGGGTTCGGCGGAGGTGTCCTATCTGGTGTTCGCCGGGGAACTGGCCTGGAAGGATTTCTGGCTGGTGTTCGCCGGGCCGACCCTGGCGGGCAACATTGTCGGTGGGAGTTTTATCTTTGCCTTACTCAGCCACGCGCAGATTCGTAGCGAGGAAGGGCCGCCCAAGGCCAGTCGTTCGAGTGGGGATGAGCGGCGTGTGGATTTGGAATAGCTAGAGGCTCAGTGGCAGGCCCTCGGCCGTCAGCGGGGCGTCGGTGATCAATCTTTTGCGTAGTTCCTTGATGGTGGTCGAATCTGGGTTGGGTAATCCGATAGAGCGCGACTTATAGTTGTGGATGACCCGCAGGAGCACGTTGTTGAACGCGTATTTGTCTTGTACATCGTTTAGATCATGAATGGCGCGACTCAACAGTGTGATGTTCGAGCCAGGCTGGCCGCCGAGAAAGAGCGAGCGATACAGCACATGTTGCACGACATTGGCGGCGCGGCTAGCAACGTCCCTTTTATTCATTTCCCCGACGGCCTGGCGGATCACCTGAGGGGTATGAGCGGTCTCTGTGATTTCCCTGCGAGAAGCGACCTGCAGGTACTGCATGAGGTCCTGGTCATTGCCGACGTTCAATTCTTCTACGGCGCGACGAGCCGCGCCAGAGGCTTCGCGATCCCAACGAACAGCGGCCTGAAGCAGGTGCATGAAGTCCGGGTCATTGTCGTAGGTGATTCGTTTCGCCAACCACTCCAACTTGTCGGGGTTATCCGCAACGATGTCGAGGTCCAGAATGGCTTTGCGTAGCGCCGGAGTTGGCTCAAGCCTGGAGGGTGTGATCGCGGCTTTCAGTTCCGACAGTGCTGTAAGCGACTTCTGTCTGAAGGCTTTTACCTCGGCATAGGTTTCGTTGCCTTCCAACTGCGCCTCCAGCTGGATAAACAGCTTGTCATTCAATGCCAGCAGGGCGGCGTTGAGCGAGGGGAAGTGGTAGGTTTTGCGGGCTGTACCATGGGCATTCAAATGGTCCAAGGTTTTCTTGCGCAGCTCTTCCTGAAGATAGTCCTTGGTTTCGCTGGACATGTCGAAGGCGAGCGTTCCTTTGACCGGTCCCCGGCGATCGCCTTCATCGGTATTCAGCGGCACGATAACGATCTGCTCCTTGAGGCCTTCCATTCGTTTGGCATCATGGGCAGAGCTAGCCGTATGCGGGGCTGCGAGAAACCAGTCGGTCAAGGCCGATAGCCCTGTGCCGTGCCGGCTTTCCTTGGCAGGCACGGACTCGAATACGAGAATCAATGACTCCTCGTCCGGGATCTGGCTCATGCTGGTCAGGGGATTGTCGAACCCGTGGATCGGTGTGTTGCGAAGGATGCCGCCGTCGGCAAACGCCGTGATTTCATCAATGCCTTCAGCGCTGCCTTCTTCTTTCCTTTGTTGGAATGGCAGCCCTCGCTCGGTCGGTTTGCTGAATACGATCGGTAACGCAGCGGAAATATGCGCAGCCTTGGCGATATCCATGTCGGGGGTCAGTTGCGCACTGAAAACCACCAGTTGCGCGCCTTCCTTGAACATGGCGGTGCCGGTGATTTCCAGAGCCTTGATCTCCTTGACTTCCTTGCTTAGGGTCTCCAGGTCGTGGAAGGTGACGTAGTTGCGCGCCTTCACATTGGCAATAGCCTTTTGCGCTGCATCGGTAAGCCCTGTCTTGTTTTCACATGATGCAAGGAACGCTGCACAGGATTCTTTCCTGATCAGTTCTTCCAGCTTCGTACCTTTGGAGCCCAGGCGTGGCAACAGATCGCAAAGCAGTTGCGCCATGGGAAGGGCTTTCATGTTTGCGCCCATTCTAGACCACTCGGTCTGCTCGGCTTGAATGCCGGGTTTATCACTGTCGAGCAGTGAAATAAGAGGAATATCGTCGGAGATCCTATCGAAGCCCTTATGGTTCATTCCGCTAGACAGTAAGGCGGCCGATATAGCCCCTGCGGAAGAACCTGAAATCGTATGGATGGACGCCATGACTCCCGTGGCTTCGAGTGCCGCGACGGCACCGGAGAACGTCGCACCCTTGACGCCACCCCCGCTCATCGCCATTCGAACGATAGGGGGGCGACCAGCCGAGAGCTCGACGCCATCGTCATGCTCGACGATGGTTACTGACTGTTCTGTCGCACCGCGCACCAGTACGCGTGGGTTTTTTAGGTTCGCAGGTACATTGTCTTCGCAATCGACGTTGCAACGATCGAGTGTGTTGCTGGCGGCTTTGGACAATGACTGCGCAGTCACCTGAGCCTGATCGATTGAGGGGATGGAGAGGGCAGATGACATGCGCATTCAGGTTCGTTCCTTGGACCTAGGAGGAGGCGCGAACTGTAAACAAAACCTGAAGCCAGGTTGCGTCATTACGCAATTGGAAAAAATTTCAGTCGCCCGCAAGTCCCACTGAATGATTTCGACGCGAGCGCTCTGGAATGGGGTTTATGCCGGGTAGGTAAAATAGCCTGCACAAATGGGGGCGCGATCCTACAGACGGCGCCGTCCATTCCGTCATTGGAAAGGCACTATTCTTAGATGATCAAACAACGACCGCCGCCAAGCGCCGCTGTCGGTAGATGAAGAACACAGCCGTCAACGTCGTCAGGCCGCCGACCAATGCCCCGGTCCATGGCAAGTCCGCCAAATCAGCCCCGCTGGCCACCACTAACCCACCGATCCAAGCCCCGGCCGCGTTGCCGAGGTTGAAGGCGCTCTGGTTCAGGGTCGAACCGAGGTTCGGCGCCTCAAAGGCCTGGTCGATGATCAGCAATTGCAGGATCGGGCACAGGGCGAAGGCGAAGATGCCCCACAACACCAGGGTGATCGCTGCCGGAATCACCGACTGGCTGGTTTGGCTGAACGCAGCGAGCACCAGCACCACGGCCAGGGCCATGCCTACCAGCGAGGGCAGCAGGCGTCGGTCGGCCAGGCGCCCGCCGAGGAAACTGCCCGCCGTCAGGCCGACGCCGAACAACAGCAGCATGACGGTAACGCCGTGGGGGCTGACGCCGGTGATGTCTTGCAGGATCGGTGCGATGTAGGTGAATACGCTGAACAGGCTGGTGGAGGCCAGGACGCTCATGCCCAGGGCCAGCAACACGTTGGCCTTGCCCAGGACCTTGAGCTCGCTGGCCAGGTTGGCCTTCTCCATATGGATTTCCCTGGGCAGCCAGACCCATTGGGCAATGGCCGCGAGCACCCCGATGACCGACACCGCCCAGAACGTCGAGCGCCAGCCGGCGTATTGGCCCAGGGCGGTGCCCAACGGCACGCCGAGCACGTTGGCCAGGGTCAGGCCGGTGAACATCATGGCGATTGCCTGGGCCCGTTTGTTCGGCGCCACCAGCCCGGCCGCGACCACCGAACCGATGCCGAAGAATGCCCCATGGCACAAAGCGGTGATGACCCGGGCGGCCATCAGCGTGGCGTAGTTCGGGGCCAGCGCGCAGAGCATGTTGCCGAGAATGAACATCAGCGTCATGCCCAGCAGCGTTGCCTTGCGCGGCATGTTGGCGGTACCGATGGCAAGGATCGGCGCGCCGAAGACCACGCCCAGGGCGTAGCCGGTAATCAGCAGGCCGGCCTGGGGAATGCTTACCGCCAGGTCGCGGGCGACGTCGGGCAACAGCCCCATGATGACGAATTCAGTCGTGCCGATGCCGAAAGCGGCGACGGCCAAAGCAAGCAAGGCGAGTGGCATGCGCAAGGTCTCTGTCTATAGTCTTGACGCTGATCAGGCATACGCATGCGGCTGCTCCGTTTCGAAGGGATACGGGGCATCGGCAACATTGTTGGAATTGGAGTATGCGCAACTGAATGCGGCGTGGTGGCTGGCAGTATAAACAGCTGGCGGTGGATCGCGAATCCATTCATCGTCCTGCCGATTGGTGGTTCGGTAGGCGTTCTCTGCAAGAACCTTTCGGCCGAACGCGGCTCTTAGCTTGCGGACGGATGCTGCCAGGCATGCGGGTAATGGAGTCCTGGCCTGCATCAGTCGTCCCTATTTCCCCTGAAAACCGAAGAAGGAACTGCGTCATGACGGTTGCCCTGTGGTGTATTTTGATTGCCTTCCTGCTGCCTTATCTGTGCATCGTCGTCGCCAAGGTCGGCGGTAGATTCCGATTGCAGGATAACCACGATCCGCGGGACTTCCTGGAAAGCCTCGATGGCGTACCTCGGCGTGCCTACGCCGCGCAACTGAACAGCTTTGAAATCAACCCGGCTTTTGCGGCGGCCGTCATCGTCGCGCACCTGGCCGGCAACGCTGAGCTGGTGACCATCAACGTGCTGGCGGTGCTGTTCATCACCAGCCGGTTGCTCTACATCATCTGCTACCTGGCGGACTGGGCGATCCTGCGCTCGCTGGTGTGGTTGGTGGGGGTGGGGCTGGTGGCGAGTTTCTTCTTTGTTTCGATCTGAGCCTGGATTTTAAATTTCGGTGGACTTACTGGCCTCATCGCGAGCAGGCTCGCTCCCACAGGGGGGCAGCGCTGAGCACTGAATCTGTGCACACACGAGCACTACTGTGGGAGCGAGCCTGCTCGCGATGAGGCCGGTACAGTCAGCACATGCCTTACGGGTTGGCTGTCACCGCATTCTCCACCTGCGGCACTTGCGGCAGTGCCATGCCTTTGGGCCAGAGCATCCAGATCTGCCCTTGCTGCTTCATGTCCCCAGCCAGTTGTCCCGCCGCTTCGCCCGTGCCCCAGAACAGATCCGCGCGCACTTCACCGGTGATCGCGCCGCCCGTGTCCTGGGCGGCGACGGGCCGGTTCACGGCGCTGCCGTCGGGACGGGTGGTGGACAGCCATAGCAGGCTGCCCAGTGGAATCACCTTGCGGTCCACCGCCACGCTGTAGCCGGCGGTCAGTGGCACATTCAACGAACCACGCGGGCCCTCGTTACTGTCGGGGTTGCGGTTGAAAAACACGTAGCTGGGGTTGCTGCCCAACAGCTCGGGAATCCGGTTCGGGTTGGCCTTGGCCCAGGCACTGATGGTGCCCATGGTCACGTCTTCCTTCGCAAGCTGGCCCTGTTCGACCAGCCAGCGACCGATGGGCCGGTAGGGGTGGCCGTTCTGGTCGGCGTAGCCGATGCGCAGTTGGCGACCGTCATCGAGGCGGATGCGTCCCGAGCCTTGGATCTGCAAAAACTGCAGGTTCATCGGGTCGGTCAGCCAGGCAATGACCGGCGCCTTCACCCCCTTGGTTTCAATCGTCGCTGCGTCGTCGTAAGGCTTGAGCACCCGGCCTTCGAGCCGACCGCGCAGGCGCTTGCCCTTGAGCTCGGGATAAATACTGTCCAGTGACACGATGATCATGTCTTCCGGCACGCCGTACACCGGCACATTCGCAGTGGCAGTCTGGGTGAGGCTGCCCGGGTAGACCGGTTCGTAATAGCCAGTGATCAGGCCGTTGGGGCTGTTATCGCCCGAGCGCAGTCCGTAGACGTCCAGGTTCTGTTTCAGGAATGCGCGTACGTCCTGGGCGGTCTGCGGCACACTGGCCGCTGCCGCGCACGTAGGCCCCCAGGTGGGGTCGGTCTTGAGCCGGTTGCAGCCGCTGCGCCAGGAACCGAAACCGGCCAGCAGGTCCGCATCGGACACCGCGGGCAGGGCTTCCCAGGGGGCACTGACATAGGTCGCGAGGGCATGAGTCTTGGGCTCTTCGACCTTCTCACCACGATTGCAGCCTGCCAGGAGCGCGATCAGCGGTAGGGTCAATGCCAGGCCTGTGTGCCAGGTCTTGAAGCGGCTGTTCATGAAGATTTCCTTTGCAGTCATTGGAGCGCTGTATCAGCTGCTCGAACAACCCGTATTGTTGATAGGGCCATTGGTCTTTGCCAATGACCCGAGGATACTAACCGTCGTTTTCTGTCCCGAGGCCAAGATGTTTGTAAAACGATTTTCCGTGGCCGTGCTGGCCTGCCTGATGTTATCCGCCTGTGGCGGCGTCGACCCCGATTCTCCCCTGGGCCAGCGCAAGGCGATCTTCAAACAGATGCTCAAGACCGGCGAAGAGTTGGGCGGCATGTTACGTGGCCGGGTACCGTTCGATGGTGAGCGATTCGCCAAGGGCGCGGTACAACTCGATCAATTGTCCCACGAGCCGTGGAAACACTTCCCGCAAGTGCGTGAGCAAGACCATACCAGCGCTCGGAACGACGTCTGGCAAAAGCAGGCGCGTTTCCAGGAGCTGGCTCGTAACCTTGAGGCAGCCACCGGTGAGTTGGTGACCGCCAGCAAAGTCCAGCCCTACAAAGCCAGCAACCTGGGGCCGGCGGTGCAGAAGGTCGAAGATGCGTGCAGTGCCTGCCATAGGGAATTTCGCGATCATTGAATAAAACAGCTGCAAATATCTGGCGGCAGGCTGAGCTTTGAACTTGCGGCTTACTTATCCAGTTCGTCCACCGCTTCCTGCAGCTCCTTGCGCGACGCCGCGAGCTTGTCCTTGCGTTTGTTGATCCGCTCGGCGTCGCCTTTTTTCATGGCTTTTTCCAGATCGGCCTGACGCCGGCTGACCTCGTGCTTGGCTTCGAGCACCTTGTTTTCACGCTCCTTGCGCAAGGACGCATCGGTGCAGTGGGTGGTGACCTCGTTCAGCGCGGTCTCCAGGCCCGCTTGCTGATCCTGGTTGCCCCGGGACTTGGCCAGCTCGATCTGGTTGATGATGCCCTGGCGCTTGGCCGCGCAGCCGGTGAGCTCCGGGGCTTGCTCGTCCGCCATCAAAGGGGCGGCCATGGCGCTGCACAGGACCAGCAGGGCAACGGGTGACAGGAAATTCATAGCGACTCCGTGAAAAATGCAGCGGTCGGATCAGATGCGCTGTTGGAACGCATATTGACCCTTTGGGTTCAACCGCCCGAAGCCCGATTAGAAGCCCTCGACCCCGGCGGTGCGTAATACGTTGGCCAAGGCCAGCACCTGCGGGTCGCGGAAGAACGCGCTCAGTTGCGCCGCGCGTCCCGGCCCGATGCCGGCCTCGGCTTGCCATTGTTCGGTATCGCGCTCAGCCAGCACCTGCCATGGGCCCTCCAGCCTGGCCCCGCCGACGGGGGGCAGGCCAAGGGCCTTGAGCCACGTTGCGAAAGGGCGCTGCCGGGCACTGTGCAGGCTGGCGAGCAGGCGGGCACTGTTGTGTTCGCCGAAGCCGGCAATGTTAGCAAGCTCGGCGGCATCGAGGGTCAACCAATCCAGCAATCCGTCGAGTCGACCGGCGGCCAGGAGTTTTTCCCAGGTGCCGGGGCCGACATGGGGCAGGGCGAGCCCGTGCTTGCCACTGAGCCAGCTCAGGCGTGCGAGAAACTGGCTCTCGCATCCCGGTGTCGGTTGCCAGCAGCTCAGGAAGTGATGGTCGGCCGCCAGCGGGACGCTGACATCTTGTCGCACGAGGCTGCGCAGGACGACACCGTCGAGTCGTGGGATAGTCAGCCCGGCCAGGCTGATGGCGACCTGGTCGCCGGGCCGGATGTCCATCTCCTCCCAACGCTTGAGGGAGCTGACGTTCACCCGACGAATCTGCCGGTCGTCGAGCATGGCGGGCTCAAGCTCCAATACGGGGGTGATGCGTCCGGTGCGACCGACCTTGAAGTGCACCTTGCGCACCTGCGCCAGGGCCTGGGCATGCGGATACTTCCAGGCCACGCTCCAGAATGGCGCCCGGGCTTTCCAGCGATCGGCCGGTGGACGACGGCTCTGACGCAGGACGATCCCGTCGCTGGCGAACGGCAGCGGCGTGCGATACCAGTGATCACGCCAGCGCTCGGCATCGGCCATGGACTGGATCGGTTGGTTGTAGCTAGATATGTCAGCAAAGCCCAGCCCGGCCAGGGCGGTCATGCGCTCGGGCAGGGTGTCCGGCCCTTCTGGCCAGTCCCAGACAAACAGGCCGATGTCCGAGCCTTCCTGGACCGTCAGGTTCTGTCGCGCCATCAAACCCGCCACGGTTGCGCGCGCGTTGAGGCTGCCGCTGCTGGCCTGGACATGTTCGCTCAGGCGCCAGTACAGCTCGCCTTGAATGCGCAGGTCCACAGGCTGGCGCAGCCGTTGGGGAACGGCATTGATTTTGTGCGCGGCCCAGGTCCAGTCGTGCCCCAGGACACCATCGCCTCGGCTGATCGCCTGATGCAGCCGGCCTTCACGATAGACCAGGGTGACCGCGACACCGTCGACTTTCGGCTGGGCCCAGACGTCCTGTCGGCCCTGGAGCCAAGCTCCTATGGCATCAGCGTCCTTGAGTTTGTCCAATCCGGTATGGACTATGGGGTGTGGCACCTTCCCGCGCGCCGTGCGCAGAGGGGAGGGTGGTGGCTGTAGATCAAAGCAGCTGCGCCAATGGGTCAATCTGGCGCGGGATTGATCGTAGAGGTCATCAGCCACCAGTGACCGACCGGCACGGTGGTAACTGTCGTCCCAGGCGTCGATCTGCTGTTGCAGAGCGGCGACTTGCGCTTGGGCGCGTTCGGCGGGCCAGTCGGGACAGGGCGCGGCGAAGATGGGGCTGGCGATGAACAAGAAACAGGCGAGTACATACACTAACGCTGACATGCAAAGCATCCTTGCTTGTGGGTCTTTGAAGGCTAGTCACTGTCGCCCAGGCTGCGAGGCTCGGAGCGTTACCGGGTTTTTCGGCGCCTGATGGCAAAGCCGCGGCGGTACAGTGCGAGGCGATACCGGCGCAGAACTGTCCCTTGAAGCCACCGGTGGCCGGTGCAGAATGGACTCCCGACTCTCCCGTGCCTGGAGCCCTCGCGATGGACCTGACGACACTCGCCGTTTTCATTCCGGCCTGCTTTGCGCTGAACATGGCGCCCGGACCGAATAACCTGCTGTCCATCAGCAATGCCTCGCGTTATGGCTTCGTGCGCGCATGCAGCGGCGGCATCGGTCGGCTGGTGGCGTTTGCGATCATGATCGCCCTGGCGGCGGTGGGCTTGACGGCGGTGTTGCAGACCTCGGAGTTGTTGTTCCTGGGGATCAAGCTCGTTGGGGCCGGGTATCTGTTCTATCTGGCCGTGCAGCTGTGGCGGGCCCGCCCCGAGATCGCCAGCGAAGCCGAGGTCGTCGCGATGAGCAGGGCCAGCCTGGCACGCCAGGAGTTTCTGGTGGCGATCGGCAATCCCAAGGCGATCCTGTTGTTCACGGCGTTCCTGCCGCAGTTCGTCGACCGTGCGGGCGTTGTCACGCAGCAGTTTGCGGTGTTGGGTGGGTTGTTCCTGGCGCTTGAGTGCATCGCCATTGCGTTGTACTGCTACATGGGAATCTATGCGCGGCGGCTGTTTGCCCGGCCCAGTGGCAAGCGCTTGTTCAATCGGATGTGTGCGGGGCTGCTGGCCAGTGCGGCTTCGTTTTTGTTGGTGGCGCGGCGCACTTAGTTTGAAGAGGAACCTCTGTGGCGAGGGGATTTATCCCCGCTGGGCTGCGAAGCAGCCCTAAAAGGCTGAACACGGCAGCACTGAACTCCAAGCGAGCCAAAAAGGGGGCCGCTGCGCGCCCCAGCGGGGATAAATCCCCTCGCCACAGGGGCTGGGTTGTGAGTTTATTCCAGGCATGAAAAAGCCCCTGGCAACGAGGTTGCGAGGGGCTTTTCTTGACGGCGGGTATTACAGGCCGGCAGCGGCGCGCAGGGCGTCGGCGCGGTCGGTTTTTTCCCAGGTGAAGGTGGTGAAGGTGTCGCCACCAACCGTCTTGGTTTGCGGCGTGCGACCGAAGTGGCCGTAGGCTGCGGTTTCCTGGTACATCGGGTGCAGCAGGTCGAGCATGGTGGTGATGGCGTATGGACGCAGGTCGAACACTTCACGTACCAGCTTGATGATTTTGTCATCGCCAATCTTGCCGGTGCCGAAGGTGTTCAGGGAGATCGACGTAGGCTGGGCGACGCCAATGGCGTAGGAAACCTGGATCTCGCAACGCTCGGCCAGGCCGGCGGCCACGATGTTCTTGGCGACGTAGCGACCGGCGTAGGCGGCCGAACGGTCAACCTTGGAGGGATCCTTGCCGGAGAACGCGCCGCCGCCGTGACGAGCCATGCCGCCGTAGCTGTCGACGATGATCTTGCGACCGGTCAGGCCGCAGTCGCCCACCGGGCCACCAATGATGAAATTGCCGGTCGGGTTGATGTGGAACTGAGTGTCCTTGGACAGCAGCTCGGCAGGCAGCACGTGCTTGACGATCAGTTCCATCACGCCTTCGCGCAGGTCCTTGTAGGACACGTCAGGGTTGTGCTGGGTCGACAACACGATGGCGTCGATTCCCACCACCTTGCCATTTTCGTAACGGCAAGTGACTTGGGACTTGGCGTCCGGACGCAGCCACGGCAGCAGGCCGGATTTACGGGCTTCGGCCTGACGCTGCACCAGTTGGTGGGAGAAGGTGATCGGAGCCGGCATCAGCACGTCGGTTTCGTTGCTGGCGTAGCCGAACATCAGGCCCTGGTCACCGGCACCCTGGTCTTCCGGCTTGCTGCGGTCGACGCCCTGGGCAATGTCCACCGACTGCTTGCCGATGATGTTCATCACGCCGCAGGTGGCGCCGTCGAAGCCGACGTCGGAACTGTTGTAGCCGATGCCCAGGATCACGTCGCGGACGATCTGTTCCAGGTCGACCCAAGCCGAGGTGGTGACTTCGCCGGCGATGATCGCCACGCCCGTTTTCACCAGAGTCTCGCACGCCACGCGGGCGAACTTGTCTTCAGCAATGATGGCGTCCAGCACCGCGTCAGAAATCTGGTCGGCGATTTTGTCCGGATGCCCTTCAGACACGGACTCGGAGGTGAAAAGGGAGTATTCGGTCATCTCGATGTTTTCCTACAAGTTACCGTTGGTGAGTGTCGCCAGTCGGCCGCTGAAAGTGGCGAACCTGGATCTGGAAACCATTGCGTAAGCCTACATAGAGGCTTTCCCCGGGCACGAGGCCCGCGGCGGTGGCCCAACGGGCCAGGTCGTCCTGTTCAAACCCCAGCCAGAGATCTCCGCAGGCCTCCCTGGCCCAGCTCTGGTTGTGGCTGCATAACTCAGTCACCAGCAGGCTGCCGCCGGGTTTCAGCAGCTCGGCCATGTGCCTGAGGGCATCGGCCGGCGCGGCGAAATGGTGCAGCACCATGTTCAATACAACGCAGTCGGCCTGCAGGTGCACACCGTCCAAGGCATCGGCCAGTTGCAGGCGAACGTTAGACAGTGTTTCCCGCTCACAGACCTGGCGCGCCAGTTCGAGCATGGCCGGGCTGTTGTCCAGTGCCGTTACCTGGCTGAAGCGCTGTGCCAGCTCCGGCAGGAACGCACCGTCGCCGGGGCCGACTTCGATCGCCGTGGCCGCCGGCTCGAAGCTTAGCTTGTCGAGCAGGGCCACCACGCTTTCCCGGTACTGGGGCAAGCCGGCGATCAGGTCTTGCTGGGCGCGAAACTTCTCTGCCACCCGTGCGAAAAAGTCCTGGCTGGCGGCGGCCCGCTGCTTGTGGACCTGAGCGATACGCGCCTGCGCGTCGGTCGGCAGCTCCAATGCGTCCACTTCATCCAGCAGCGCGGCGTGCAGCTTGCCACCCAGCAGATCGGTGTGCGGCAGGGCGCGGCGATAGAAGATTGCATTGCCTTCGCGGCGGGTAGCCACCAGGTCAGCCTGGGCCAGGACCTTGAGGTGGTGGCTCATGCCGGACTGGCCGATGTCGAAAATCTGCGCCAGCTCCAGCACACCGAACGAATCGTTGGCCAGGGCACGCAATACATTCAGGCGCAGCGGATCGCCGCCGGCCTTGCAGAGGGCCGCCAGTTCATCGCAATCGTCGTGGCGAATGGAGGGCGCGTGTAGGTTCATGGGACGGCAGTCTAGAGAGCGGTGCGGATCATCGCAAGGTCAATATCAAAAAGTTTTGATATTGCTGGATAAATGGCACTTCCCATCGTGTGCTTGACTCTACAAGCCATCAGCGGAAAGGTTTCACCGGCTGAATGCACCTTTATCCACCGGAAAAACGCCCAAGGATGACTATCTGTCATTGCCCCCGAGCGGGTGGGTGAGGGAAAATGCTCGCCTTTTTCAGTTTCGTTTTATTCATTCTCGATTCAATTCCCGCAGGAGATCAGCGATGCCCAGCCGTCGTGAGCGTGCCAATGCCATTCGTGCCCTCAGCATGGATGCCGTGCAGAAAGCCAACAGCGGCCACCCCGGTGCCCCGATGGGCATGGCGGATATCGCCGAGGTGCTTTGGCGCGATTACCTCAAGCACAGCCCGAGCAACCCTTCGTTCGCCGACCGTGACCGCTTCGTGCTGTCCAACGGTCACGGCTCGATGTTGATCTACTCGCTGCTGCACCTGACCGGCTACGATCTGTCGATCGATGACCTGAAGAACTTCCGCCAGCTCCACAGCCGCACCCCAGGCCACCCGGAATACGGCTACACCCCAGGCGTGGAAACCACCACCGGCCCATTGGGCCAGGGCCTTGCCAACGCGGTGGGCTTTGCCCTCGCGGAAAAAGTCCTGGCGGCGCAGTTCAACCGCCCGGGCCATAACATCGTCGACCACCACACCTATGTGTTCCTGGGTGACGGCTGCATGATGGAAGGTATTTCCCACGAAGTCGCTTCCCTGGCCGGCACCTTGGGCCTGAACAAACTGATCGCCTTCTATGATGACAACGGCATTTCCATCGATGGCGAAGTCGAAGGCTGGTTCACCGATGACACGCCAAAGCGTTTCGAGGCCTACAACTGGCTGGTGATCCGCAATGTTGACGGCCACGATCCGGAAGAGATCAAGACCGCTATCGAGACCGCCCGCAAGAGCGCTCAGCCGACCCTGATCTGCTGCAAGACCACCATCGGTTTCGGCTCGCCGAACAAGCAAGGCAAGGAAGACTGCCACGGCGCGCCACTGGGCGCCGAGGAAATCGCCCTGACCCGTGCCGCGTTGAAGTGGAGCCACGACCCGTTCGAAATCCCGGCCGACATTTATGCCGAATGGGATGCCAAGGAAAAAGGTCGTGCGCTCGAAGCCGACTGGGACCAGCGCTTCGCCGCCTACTCGGCTAAATTCCCTGAGCAGGCCAACGAGCTGGTGCGTCGCCTCAGCGGTGAGCTGCCGGCCGATTTCGCTGAAAAAGCCTCGGCGTACATCGCTGAAGTCGCGGCCAAGGGCGAGACCATCGCCAGCCGCAAGGCCAGCCAGAACACCCTGAACGCCTTCGGCCCGCTGCTGCCGGAACTGTTGGGCGGTTCGGCCGACCTGGCCGGTTCCAACCTGACCCTGTGGAAGGGTTGCAAAGGCGTGAGCGCTGAAGACGCCAGCGGCAACTACATGTACTACGGCGTTCGCGAATTCGGCATGAGCGCGATCATGAACGGCGTGGCGCTGCATGGCGGCCTGGTGCCTTACGGCGCGACGTTCCTGATGTTCATGGAATATGCCCGCAACGCCGTGCGCATGTCGGCCCTGATGAAAAAACGCGTGCTCTACGTGTTCACCCACGACTCCATCGGCCTGGGCGAAGACGGCCCGACTCACCAGCCGATCGAGCAATTGGCGAGCCTGCGTTGCACCCCTAACCTGGACACCTGGCGCCCATGCGACGCGGTGGAATCGGCAGTGGCCTGGAAATACGCCATCGAGCGTAAAGATGGCCCATCGGCGCTGATCTTCTCGCGCCAGAACCTGCAGCATCAGGACCGCGGCGCCGAGCAGATCGGCGACATCAGCCGTGGCGGCTATGTGCTCAAGGACTGCATCGGCGAGCCTGAGCTGATCCTGATCGCCACCGGTTCCGAAGTCGGCCTGGCCGTGCAGGCCTACGACAAGCTGACCGCACAGGGCCGCAACGTGCGTGTGGTTTCCATGCCTTGCACCAGCGTGTTCGACGCTCAGGACGCCGGCTACAAGCAGACCGTGTTGCCGTTGCAAGTCAGCGCTCGGATCGCCATCGAAGCCGCTCACGCCGACTACTGGTACAAATACGTGGGCCTGGAAGGCCGCGTGATCGGTATGACCACCTACGGCGAATCGGCGCCTGCGTCGGCGCTGTTCGAGGAATTCGGCTTTACCCTGGAAAACATCCTGGGTCAGGCTGAAGAGCTGTTGGAAGACTGATCCGAAAGTTGCGTCGTCCGGACTGACGTCATCGCGAGCAGGCTCGCTCCCACAAGGATCTCCACCGACCCTGTGGGAGCGAGCCTGCTCGCGATAGCGGTGGTTCAGGCGACGCTGCCCTAATGGACTTCCCCTGGTCAGAGAACCCCATGCCCCAACCACGTCCCTACAAAGTTGCACTCAACGGCTACGGCCGGATTGGTCGTTGCGTCCTGCGGGCGCTGTTCGAGCGAGGGGCGAAGGCCGGGTTCGAAATTGTGGCGATCAACGATCTGGCCGACATGGCCAGTATCGAATACCTGACACGCTTCGACTCCACCCATGGCCGGTTTCCCGGTGAGGTTCGGGTCGAGGACGATTGTCTGCATATCAATGGCGACTGCGTGAAAGTGCTGCGCAGCGCTACCCCCGAAGGCATTGATTGGGCGTCCCTGGACATCGATCTGGTGCTCGAATGTTCCGGCGCCTACCACACCCGCGAAGACGGCCAGCGCTTTCTCGCGGCCGGTGCGCCGCGGGTCCTGTTCTCCCAGCCGATGGCCAGCGAAGCGGATGTCGACGCGACCATCGTCTACGGCGTGAACCAGGATTGCCTGACCGGCGCCGAGTTGCTGGTGTCCAACGCGTCCTGCACCACCAACTGCGGCGTGCCGCTGTTGCGCCTGCTGGACCAGGCCATTGGCCTGGAATACGTGTCGATCACCACGATTCACTCGGCGATGAACGACCAACCGGTGATCGACGCCTATCACCATGAAGACTTGCGCCGCACCCGTTCGGCATTCCAGTCGGTGATTCCAGTGTCCACTGGTCTGGCGCGTGGTATCGAACGGCTGCTGCCGGAACTTGCGGGGCGAATTCAGGCCAAAGCCGTGCGGGTGCCGACGGTGAACGTGTCCTGCCTCGACATGACGATGCAGACCGTGAGCGATACCGACGCCACCGAGGTCAACCGGATCCTGCGCGAAGCCGCCACCAGCGGCCCGCTCAAAGGCCTTTTGGCCTACACCGAGTTGCCTCATGCCAGTTGTGATTTTAACCATGACCCACATTCAGCCATTGTCGATGCCAGCCAGACCCGTGTTTCCGGGCCGCGGCTTGTGAACATCCTGGCCTGGTTCGACAACGAATGGGGTTTTGCCAACCGAATGCTGGACGTTGCCGAGCATTACCTGCAAACAGCGGCTTCGCGTTCTGCTCCCAACCAACCTGCTCTCTAAACAGTTATCCAGGAATTGCGACCCATGACCGTGTTGAAGATGTCCGACCTCGATCTGCAAGGTAAGCGCGTACTGATCCGCGAAGACCTCAACGTCCCCGTCAAGGACGGTGTCGTCACCAGCGACGCGCGCATCCTGGCTTCGCTGCCGACCATCAAGCTGGCCCTGGAAAAAGGCGCGGCCGTGATGGTCTGCTCCCACCTGGGTCGTCCGACCGAAGGCGAATTCTCCGCTGAAAACAGCCTCAAGCCGGTGGCCGATTACCTGAGTAAAGCCCTGGGCCGCGAAGTGCCGTTGGTGGCTGACTATCTGGGCGGCGTTGAGGTGAAGGCCGGCGATGTCGTCCTGTTCGAAAACGTACGCTTCAACAAGGGCGAGAAAAAGAACGCCGACGAGCTGGCCCAGCAATACGCTGCCCTGTGCGACGTGTTCGTGATGGACGCGTTCGGCACTGCCCACCGCGCCGAAGGTTCGACCCATGGCGTGGCGAAGTTCGCCAAGGTCGCCGCCGCCGGCCCGCTGCTGGCTGCCGAACTGGAGGCGCTGGGCAAGGCCCTGGGTTCGCCGGCTCAGCCGATGGCTGCCATTGTCGCGGGCTCCAAGGTGTCCACCAAGCTCGATGTGCTCAACAGCCTGAGCCAGGTCTGCAATCAACTGATCGTCGGTGGCGGCATCGCCAACACCTTCCTGGCGGCCGCCGGTCATCCGGTTGGCAAATCCCTGTACGAGCCGGATCTGCTGGACACCGCCCGTGAAATCGCCGCCAAGGTCAGCGTGCCGTTGCCGGTGGACGTGGTGGTTGCCAAGGAATTCGCTGAAAGCGCCACCGCCACGGTCAAGGCGATTGCCGACGTGGCCGAAGACGACATGATCCTGGACATTGGCCCGCAAACTGCAGACAACTTTGCCCAATTGCTGAAATCTTCCCAGACTATTCTGTGGAACGGCCCGGTGGGTGTGTTCGAGTTCGACCAGTTCGGCAACGGCACCAAGGTATTGGCCCAGGCCATCGCCGACAGCGCAGCGTTCTCCATCGCGGGCGGCGGCGACACCCTGGCGGCCATCGACAAATATGGCGTGGCTGAGCAGATCTCCTACATTTCTACCGGTGGTGGCGCATTCCTCGAATTCGTCGAGGGCAAGGTCCTGCCGGCCGTGGAAGTCCTGGAAAGCCGGGCCAAGGCCTGAGGCCTCCATTGACCAGGCAAGGGAGTGTTCTGATGGTCAAGACGTTTACGTTTTTGCTGGCGGCGGCGATGGTCGCGGGCTGTTCAAGCAGCCCAACGCCCACGGCCCCGGAAACCGGGGCACCGACGCCCGAGGACGGTTGTTATCAAGCCGACTGGCAGGCCGAGACCAACCCGGTGCTGAACAAGCGTTCGGGGCCGGACGGCCTGGACAAATACGAGACGCAAACTCCGGCCAAGGAACATGGTTGTCCTTGACGGGTCTGACTCTTTAACTCATGGCGGGCGGCATGTGCCGTTCGTCGAGGAACACGGATGAAAGGCTTGGTCGCCGTTGTGGCGTTGGCATTGCTGGGCGGCTGTGCGCAGCTGTATTTCTTGCACTCGTCCGAACCTGTTGAAGGCTGGACAAGCTGGACCTGCGACAGCCAGGCCAAGGTGCTGTGGCGCTACACCGATGCCGCCCATAAGGAAGTCGATGTACGCCTGGGCGGCGCCGATCAGGTCTACCACCTGAAACAGGAGCCGGGCGCAGCGGGCGCGCTGTACAGCGACGACATGCTGGCACTGCACGTGCAGGGTGAGGAAGGCCTGGTGTACTGGGTCGCCACCAATGACTTGATTGGGCGTGGCTGCAAGGCGCAGTAATTGAAACGCCACGGCCCCCTGTGGGAGCGAGCCTGCTCGCGATGGCGGTAGAACAGTCGAGATCTGTTCTGAATGATCCGACGCTATCGCGAGCAGGCTCGCTCCCACAGGGGCCGGTGGAGATTGAAAGACTTACGTAGTACCGAATTCGCAGCCAGGGCCAACCCCCCGACCTGCAATGACTTGAATAGCCGCCGCCGCTCCGGCAGGCTGCACGATTAACGACCCTCGACCGGGAGAGAGATACACATGGCACTTATCAGCATGCGTCAGATGCTGGACCACGCAGCCGAGTTCGGCTACGGCGTCCCAGCCTTTAACGTCAACAACCTTGAGCAGATGCGCGCCATCATGGAAGCCGCTGACAAGACTGACTCTCCGGTGATCGTCCAGGCTTCGGCCGGTGCCCGCAAATACGCCGGTGCGCCGTTCTTGCGCCACCTGATCCTGGCGGCGATCGAAGAATTCCCGCACATCCCGGTGTGCATGCACCAGGACCACGGCACCAGCCCGGACGTCTGCCAGCGCTCGATCCAACTGGGCTTCAGCTCGGTGATGATGGACGGCTCCCTCGGCGAAGACGGCAAGACTCCGACTGATTACGAGTACAACGTACGCGTCACCCAGCAGACCGTCGCCATGGCTCACGCCTGCGGTGTTTCGGTGGAAGGCGAACTGGGTTGCCTGGGTTCGTTGGAAACCGGCATGGCCGGTGAAGAAGACGGCATCGGCGCCGAAGGCGTGCTGGACCACAGCCAGATGCTGACCGACCCGGAAGAAGCCGCGGACTTCGTCAAGAAGACCCAGGTCGACGCCCTGGCCATCGCCATCGGCACCAGCCACGGCGCCTACAAGTTCACCAAGCCGCCAACCGGCGACGTGCTGGCCATCGACCGCATCAAGGAAATCCACAAGCGCATCCCCAACACCCACCTGGTGATGCACGGCTCGTCCTCGGTGCCGCAAGAGTGGTTGGCGATCATCAACCAGTACGGTGGCGACATCAAGGAAACCTACGGCGTACCGGTTGAAGAAATCGTCGAAGGCATCAAGTACGGCGTGCGCAAGGTCAACATCGACACCGACCTGCGCCTGGCTTCTACCGGTGCCATGCGTCGTCTGATGGCGACCAATCCGAGCGAATTCGATCCGCGTAAGTTCTTTGGCGCGACTGTGACGGCCATGCGTGATGTGTGTATTGCGCGTTATGAGGCGTTCGGGACTGCTGGGAATGCTTCGAAGATCAAGCCGATTTCGCTGGAAGCGATGTATCAGCGGTATCTGAAGGGTGAGTTGAACGCTAAGGTCAACTGATCGGCTGCTTTGAGAAAACCCGCATTTTTTGCGGGTTTTTTTATGGGCGGTGGATTGTGTGTATATCCGTTTCCGCGGTAACGGCTGCTTAGGGTTCCGCCCTTACGGCGGGTCACTTTTGGTAAGTCCGGAATGCCGGTCCAGCCAAAAGTAACCAAAAGCGCCTCGCCCCACCACTGGGCACCTCGCCAAGGCGAGGTGTTCCCTCACTCCGGCATTGCTCCGTGGGCCCACTACGCAATGCCTGCGTTCGGCCTTCGTGGTTAACGGGGCGTCCCAGATCAAAAGCCAAAGCAAAGCAAAAGCGAGGCGGCGTAACGGCCTGTTTCTTCCGGTTGTGCCTGGACCCACTGTGGGAGCAAAGCTTGCTCGCGAGGCGGCCTTACAGCCCACCTGGCGCTTGCGGCTGTACGTCAATCCAACTGTGTGAGCGGGCTTGCCCGCGAAGACGGCCTAACAGTCGACCTTACTCCTGCGGTCCTACCCAATCCGATTGTGGGAGCGAGCCTGCTCGCGAAAGGCTTCGACGACACTGCGAGTCTTCTGGGTGTACACGCATTTCAGATGCCCGGACAGGGGATGCTCGGATCCTCGCGAGATCCACCTGGCCGGTTAACTGTTACCGATGTGCGTGAACTGGTTTGTAACCCATGTGAGTGAGTCATAGCGGCAAAAGCATTTCGCTCCCCTTTGCCTGGGCCAGCTTTCGGCTCGTCAAAGGCGTCCCGCCTTCATGGCTGAACGCCAAGTAGTCGTTACCGACGAAACGCATATACGTGCCCACCTGATAGCGCCGTGTCAGCCAACATCCATGTCTCTGAACCGGCGCCTCGCGAGCAGGCCCGCGCCCACATCAGGGGGCTTATTCTGCTTCGAGTCCGCGTTGTTCGATCACTCCGAAGACATCCGCGACGTCCTGCACCATGATCCGGGCAATGTTGGTGATGGTATTGATGTCGTTTGCGCTTGAATCGCGCAACGTCATGCAGGCCATGAGGGTCAGGTAGTCGAGGGTGGCGTGCAGGCGTTCGCTGGCGCAGGCGTGGAGTTCGGGGAGTGGGGCTGTGCGGTCGATGAAGAGGATGGGGTGGGTGGTGGCGACTGGGGTAAGAGGGGTAAAGCGGCTTACAGATTGTTCGGTTGTCATATCAAGTCCTAACTCAAAAGTTGAATGACCACCGTTCGCTGCGAAACGAATAGGTGGCAGCTGTGTGCGGGTTCGCAGACCGAGGAGTTAGGAACTCGGCAGACCCGAAGATCTCCCACACAGAGCCGCCATAAAAGCCCAACGTAGGCAAGTTAAGCCCATGTCGATTTTTGACGGTTGTGATTCTAACTCACTCGGGCTGCGAAACCCCGTCCCTGACCAAAGCCAGCGACGGCCCTAACTATAGTGCCGATTGAGAGCGGATTTTTGACTCAACCACCGAGCTGTAGGACGCCCGCACCCCTGTGGCGAGGGAGCTTGCTCCCGCTCGGGGGCGCAGCCGCCGTAAACGTTGGGGATTGGGTGGGTCTGACAAAAAAGAAGGGCCGCTTCGCAGCCCAGCGGGAGCAAGCTCCCTCGCCACGGTGGGTGTTTTCCTACGAGATTTTCAGAAGGGTAGGTGCGCAGAATTTTTGCTGCCGCAGCGTCTGAGGTAACGTCAGAAACTGTGATGGATCGGGTACAGCCGGGAGAGCTAGGTCGGCTGTCAGGCCGCCTCGCGAGCAGGCTCGCTCCCACAATGGATCGGGTACACCCGCAAGAAACAGGTCGGCCGTCAGGCCGCTTTGTTTTTGCTTTTGCTTTTGCTTTTGCTTTTGCTTTTGATCTTGAACGCCCCATTAACCACAAGGGCCGAACGCAGGCATTGCGTAGTGGGCAACCCGGCATGGATGCCGGGTTAGCCGCGCTGGGTCATGGATGACCCTTCGCGGCGGGCCCGCGGAGCAATGCCGGAGTGAGGGGACACCGAGCCTTGGCGAGGTGCCCAGTGGTGGGGCATGTACGGGACAACCACATGGGTTACAAAAAAGTGCATTCACATAGGTGACACTTTGATTGAAACATAGCCGTTCTTTGCGTCCCTGGCATTGACGTGACCTAGGATCACCGGACCGAAGATCACAT
>Ga0209795_10000565_pt1 | contig 27428 bp, 26 predicted proteins | sample AgamicOrMarz_FD_187166 | JGI IMG/M metagenome (GOLD analysis project Ga0209795, IMG submission 187166) | Agave microbial communities from Guanajuato, Mexico - Or.Ma.rz (SPAdes) (version 2) | ecosystem: Host-associated > Plants > Phyllosphere > Phylloplane/Leaf | place: Guanajuato, Mexico...
ACGACGTTGATAGGTCGGGTGTGTAAGCGCAGCGATGCGTTGAGCTAACCGATACTAATGAACCGTGAGGCTTAACCTTACAACGCCGAAGCTGTTTCGGCGAAGAGACAGACAATCAAATTTCAGCCTTGATACAGATTTAACAGAATTTGCCTGGCGGCTTTAGCGCGGTGGTCCCACCTGACCCCATGCCGAACTCAGAAGTGAAACGCCGTAGCGCCGATGGTAGTGTGGGGTCTCCCCATGTGAGAGTAGGGAACTGCCAGGCATCAAATAAGTGAAGAGGCCATCCGGAAGGATGGCCTTTTTGCGTTTCTGAACCGCCGAAAATTGTAGGCCGGGTAAGGCAAAGCGCCCCCCGGCAAGTCAGACAGCACTCCACCTCACAATAAACACTGCAATCCCATCAACATCATTCAAATTCACGCGCCCGGGCTATGTCCGTTATTGGCGACATCAATGTGATCACCGCGAATCTCTCGGCTTACCGTACCGATTACAAAGGTCGTAAAGACGACTCCATCTCCTTATCGCTGTCCGTGCCTATTGGCGATAACTCATGGGAATGGATGGATATTCAGACCAATAACGGTAAGACCAGCCCGATGGTTTCCTACACCGACAACAGCGATGCATAACTGCGGGGCAACGAGCAACACGGCCCGGGTGATGGTCGATACCAACGGCATTGGCGGCGTCCAGCTTTACAACGAAAAGTCGCGGACGAACCGCTTCGGTATTGCTGTGGTGCCAGATGTCGTGAGCTACAACAGCTTCGATACCCGCGTGGATGTCGACGCCATGGACAGCGATATCGAACCGGTAAGAGCCATCAGTACCACCACCCTGACGATAGCCGCAATGCCGCTTTTCTTTGCACTGTATTTAGCTCTTGCGTTAAGTTTGAGAATAAAAAGCGTGCGGTTATTGTGACTAAAAGTTCTGTTTTTCTTAACCGTCAATCACGTTCAACACGTCACGGAGAAAAGTGGGAAGCAGTGAAAGGCTTATGAGGGGAGTCGTGCATTGAGTCTGGCGAACGCAGAAAAGCAAAAACCCAGCCATTGGCTGGGTTCTTTAAATAGTGGTGCCCGGACTCGGAATCGAACCAAGGACACGGGGATTTTCAATCCCTTTAAAAGAGGCCAAACGATCCATCAGCACTAACAGTTTTTTACTGGTTTACCTTGAGAAAAAAATGTTTAAGTTTGGTGCTACAAGTCTTAGATGAGGTTCAAACACAGCGTTTCGAAGCTACCATACTCCTACCATCAAATTGCCATGGTTCAAAATGGCCCATCTTCGTATCCAAGTTCTATCAACTACATTGCGTTAGGTGAGAGAACTTCTTCATGAGCAAGCTAAAGCAATTAGCTCTTCAGAAATATCTGGGCTGATTCTGGTAGTTATGAGCTGCAATTGCTGACGTCCTCAGGTTAAGGTTAACTATGATAAGTTTGTTTTCTTCGAAAGCTCTTGGTGTTTCATGACATGGGCTAGAACGTGAACATATTAAAAGTTTGAGATAGCCACGGTAAACCTCACTTAAAGCAATTACAGTAACTAAGGTTACTACTACGTAGAGTAATTTTGATATAGTTGGAGAAAATGGAGAAGACTTCTGCTGTTCCAAGCTCTTGGTCTCATTGAAGTACAAAAGGATAAGGTGTGAACAAAATAAAAGTTGACTCAGATTTTCTTGTTAGTCATAAAATCAAGACATTGATTGGTATGACTTTGAACGTACTTAAGGCAAGCCCTAATGTTCCGTTTACCGCCAGGCAGTTGGCAATCAAGGTATGCGAAAGCTTTCCTGAATACGCAGAAAAGAAGCTTGCTTCCTCAGAACATCTTTCGAGTGATGAAGACCTGATCTCCCAGGTAGCGGCAGAGATAGGTGCCCAAAGACCTTCGCTGGTTAAGAGAAATGCTCATATTAATGTGACGGCAGGAAAACCTAGAAAGTATCTTTGGTCAGATGATGAGGCAAAGGGCATACAATTAAATAAAGATATCTTTGTCACGGATGATGTTGACGTTTCTGACCCCCGTGGCGAATTTTATTCTGAGCATGAATTATATCCTCTTCTAAGCGAGTATACTTCGAGTTCATTAAACGTGCTTGTTCGTCGTGTAGATGAAAAGAAATCCAAAAAAGGAGCCTTCAAGAGTAATAAATGGGTACATCCAGATGTTATAGGGATCCAGGATATTGGTCATAATTGGTCGTCCTTGACTAAGGATGCGGTTTCAATTCTTGGTGGTAAACGTGCTTTTCTTTGGTCTTTTGAAGTAAAAAAATCTTTAGTTATTTCGAATGTTAGAGAGGCATACTTTCAGACCGTTTCTAACTCATCATGGTCTCACTATGGTTATCTTGTAGCTGCAAGCATTGAGAATAACTGTATTGATGAGTTAACTGTTTTGAATGCGGCACATGGTATTGGAGTTATCCTCCTCGATGTACATAATCCATCTGAAAGTCAGGTGCTTCTTCAAGCAAAAGAAAAAATAAGTTTAGATTGGCAAACTATTAATCGCCTTATTGAATTGAATTCAGACTTTAAAGAATATATTGATTTGATAAACCAATTCTCGTTAAACAAAAAATTGAAAATAAACGAATGGGGTATCGAATATGAATAGATTTTTTCTCTCAATCAATTTTAAACGTTAACTAATAAAGGTCTTAGGAGATAGTTATGGCTTATGATTTGACTAATACACTGGTCATTGGTATTAGCTCAACAGCACTTTTCAATATGCAGGAATCAGATAATCTTTTTAAGGAATTCTGTTCCAGCAATCCAGAAAAAGCAATTGAGAAATACAGAGACTACATGCTTTTGCATGAGAATGATGAGTTGCTTCCTGGAACTGGATTTCCCTTGGTAGAGGCTTTGTTGGGGCTAAATAAGTATAAAAAAGAAGCTGATAAATCTCCTCTTGTTGAAGTAGTGGTTATGTCAAGAAATAGTCCTGATACAGGACTTATGATACTGAACAATATAAGAAAAAAAGGAGTAGATATAACAAGGTCAGTATTCACAGGTGGCGAAACGGTGGTTGACTATCTTGAGGCTTTCAATGTGGATCTTTTTCTTACAACCAGTATTGATGATGCACAGCGGGTTATCGACTCTAATGCCTGTGCAGTAGCTATTTTAAAGGAACCGCCAAAAGAATCTATAAAATATCCGCAAGATCAGGTAAGAATTGCCTTTGATGGTGATGCTGTCTTATTCGATGAGTCCAGTGAGATTGTCTATAAAACGAAAGGAATAAATAGTTTCCATGCACAAGAAAATGCTAAGCAAAATGAACCATTGGCGGAAGGTCCTTATGCAATGCTGCTAAAAAAAATTGCGAGATTACAAGACCGATTACCTGCAAAAGTAGATTATTCACCGATAAGAATTGCTCTTGTTACAGCAAGAAATAGCCCATCCGAGCTACGAGTTATAAAAACATTAAGAGCTTGGGGGATAAATGTTGATGAGGCATTCTTTCTAGGTGGGGTCGAGAAAACAAAAATACTTAAAGCTTTCAACCCTCATATATTTTTTGATGATCAAGATGTCCACCTTGAGCCAGCATCAGTATATGTCCCTTCAGGTCGAGTACCTTATGCTTCTCGCTCGGCATTATATCAGCAAATATTGTCAATCAAGCCAGCTTAATCTATGTCAATGTCATTGCCCCGATGAGTCGGGGCGGAACTATCATCATGGTCACGAATTTTTCTCAGATGGTAGTTATACTGCCGAAGATAGTCTTGCAATAAAATCTATCGTTTAAATAAACTATGGGCTTCGGAATTTTTTGATATAAAAATAAAAAGACAATATCATATATAGATATCCTAAATGTTAAACCTCAAAATAGCCGAGCAGCAAACGCCAAAACAACAATACTGACATTACCATTAACTGTCGCGATGGTTCTGAGTCGGTCGTCTTTAAGTGTTTTACCATCAAATTTTGCGATGGTGCGGAGTCGATCGTCTTTCAAGGTCTTCCCATCAAATGTTGCGATGGTGCGGAGTCGATCATCTTTCAGGGTTTTACCGTCAAAGGTAGCGATGGTGCGGAGTCGGTCGTCTTTCAGGGCTTTACCATCAAACGTCGCGATGGTCCTCAGTCGATCATCTTTCAAGGTCTTGCCATCAAAGGTCGCGATAGTCCTGAGTCGATCGTCTTTTACAGTTACGCTCATAAGTATTCTCCTGTAATACGTCCATCTAGGTCTTTCCCATCCAAAATCAAGCCTGGTATTAAGTTTTGTCCACGACTTGATGGAAATCACGCGCTGGTTTCTGTAAGTTCTAGACGCTAATTTTTTGAATATTTTTTTTAAAATTCATCCAGTTAGCATTAACATTTAACCAGCGCTTCATCGATCATAACAGGTCTGATGCAGGTTAAAAGATACAATCTTACCTATAAATTGCGGTGGCGCATTGTTCTTTTATCTGGCATCTAGAGGTGTCCTCCAACCCCTTTAAATTTTTCGATAAACGCCCCAATTTTCTGGAATACAGTCTGCTTTTTCGTTTTGTACTGAGGGTTCAACGGACTGAGCTTTGGTAGCGTTTCATTTAACTCCGTCCCATTTTCGGTAGCATACTCCCGTTTTAGTGATGTGCGGATATAGCGCCTTGCAGCCTCTTCATTGAGGTTTTCTTCCTTAATCAACGCCTCTGCTTCCCGTTGCTGTTCACGCTGAGCATAGGTAAAGAATGCATCAATGATACTGGCCTTGTCCGGCATGTCATCAAGGTTAGTTTGCTGAATAAAGTCAACAATCAGACCTTCTTTGGCACGGTTGCCCAGACTTGAGCGGATTAAGCGTCTGACCTCTTCAGTCAGGGCTTCTTTACCTTTTTTCTGACGATTGTGGTCGAATATCAGACCAAGGATGTAGTCCAGGTTAATTTCCTGCGACTTAAGCAGGTCAATTTCAAACACCACGTCATCCCAGTCTGTGGTTGATTTATCCCTGTCGTTTGCTGCTTTTTCGCGTCGCTGCCAATCCCGGATATCATTGTATGCTGAGCGATAGTCCTGAACTTTACGTTCTGCCGGGAGACGAATGGTTTGTAATTCAGCAAATTTTTCATCATTCACATAGTGCTCTGCTTTAAAGGTTTCCACAGCCTCCGGGTCACTAATATCAACCTTCTGCAGGGCTTTCAGCGTGGCAAATTCATCGTAGTTTTGCAGGATGTTTTCTGCCCGCAGATATTCACCAAACAGTTTGACGAAGGCTTTTTTCTCTTTTTCACTGTCGATACTGGCCGGGTCAGGGAAGCGCTGCTCCAGCTCAGAAACAACAGCCATAAAACCTCGTTTAGCCTCGCCGGTTGCCGCATCGGTAAAGCCCTGCATGTACTCTTCGTAGCTTTTTTCCAGTACCACATTCTTGGTGTTTTTGTCGCCAAAAAGTGTGATGGCATCAATGGTCGGACGCTCCAGGTCCCTGAAAGTCACGATATTGCCGAAGGTTTTGGTGGCATCATAGATACGGTTTGTGCGGGAAAATGCCTGCATCAGGCCGTGATAACGCAGGTTTTTGTCAACGAACAGAGTGTTCAGGGTCGGAGCATCAAAGCCAGTCAAGAACATTCCCACCACGATGAGAAGGTCAATATCCTGATTTTTCACTCGTTGAGCTAAATCGCGGTAGTAGTTCTGAAAGCCGTTACTGTCGGTACTGAAATTGGTTTTAAAGTGGTTGTTATAGTCATCAATAGCTGAGTCCAGGAACTCCTTTGCGCTGCTGTTCATCGCGCTGGTATCAAAGCTTTCGTCAGTAATATCACCAATGGCGCTTTGCTCTTCATTTGCAGCAAAGGAGAAGATGGTTGCAACCTGAAGGCGTTTATAGCTGACAGATTTCTTCTCTGCTTCTTCCTGTAGCATTTTAAACGTCGTGTAATAAGCTTTTGCCGCTTCCACACTGCTAACTGCTAACATGGCGTTAAAGCCCTTAGCTCCTGGGAAGTTTCGGTGCGTTTTCTGACGGAAGTTATTGAGAATGTACTGTGTTATTTCCAGAATACGCATTGGATGCAGAAAGGCCTGCTGGTTTTCAGCCGCGCTGAGTTTTTTCTCATCAGTTTCCGTTTCAAGAGACTTAAACTGTGGGCGGACATCGTTATAGTCCACCTTAAACTTCAGCACCTTTTCATCACGAATCGCATCAGTAATTACGTAAGAATGTAATTCACGCCCGAACACGCTGGTTGTGGTTTCTGCTCCCAGTGCGTTTTCCGGGAAAATAGGAGTACCGGTAAAACCAAACTGATAAAAGCGTCTGAATTTCTTTTTGAGGTTTTTCTGGGCCTCACCAAACTGGCTGCGGTGACACTCATCAAAGATAAACACAACCTGCTGCTGATAGACGGGCAGGTCAGCTTCGGCTTTCATCAGGTTATTGAGTTTCTGAATGGTTGTGACGATGATTTTGTTATCGTCCTTATCCAGGTTTCTTCTGAGGCCTGCTGTATTATCCGAACCATTGACACTGTCCGGAGAGAAGCGCTGATACTCCTTCATGGTCTGGTAATCGAGGTCTTTCCTGTCGACCACGAAGAAGACTTTATCAATAAAGTCCAGTTCCGTAGCCAGACGTGCGGCCTTAAAGCTGGTCAGGGTTTTTCCTGACCCTGTGGTATGCCAGATAAATCCACCGCTTTCGGGTTTTGACCAGTTCTTCGCTTTAAAAGAGCTGTTGATTTTCCAGAGAATACGCTCAGTGGCCGCTATCTGATAGGGACGCATGACGAGCAGTGTCTGGCTGATGTCAAGCACGCTGTAGTTAAACAGCACATTCAGCAGGGTATGCTTCTGGAAGAAGGTGGCAGTAAAGTCTTTCAGGTCTTTAATCAGGGTGTTATCCGATTCCGCCCAGTTTATGGAGAAATCAAAACTGTTTTTGTCTCGTTTAGTGGTACTGGCGAAGTAACGGGTATCTGTGCCATTGGAAATTACAAACAGTTGAAGGTATTTAAATAGAGAGTTGTCGCTGTTAAAACTCTCTTTGCTGTAGCGGTGTATCTGGTTAAAGGCTTCACGAATAGCAATACCACGCTTTTTGAGTTCGATTTGCACCAGAGGCAGGCCATTCACCAGAATGGTGACGTCATAACGGTTGGCGTGTGAACCTATCTGCTCAAACTGCTGAATGACCTGCACCTTATTGCGCAGCAGGTTCTTTTTATCTATCAGATAGATGTTTTCCAGACGACCGTTATCAAACGTGAAATCACAGATATAGTCGATATGGATTTTACGGGTTTTGTCCAGGCTGCTGTCACTGGGGCTGTCGAGATACTGCTCTGCGAAACGCCGCCATTCACTTTCGTTAAACACCACACCATTAAGATGCTGAAGCTGGTCCCGCACATTCGCCAGCATCGCAGTCGGTGACTTTACGGAGATAAATTCATACCCTTGATTGCGAAGGTCCTGAATCAGTTCCTGCTCAAGGTCTGATTCGCTCTGGTGGCTGTCACCGGCTTCCCCGGCTTTGGTATATTTATCAAGGACAATGAAGTTGTTAGATTCAGCAATGGTGTGTATCTGTTGAGTCATAGCGCATCCTGTGTGCCTGTGTGGCAAAACCGGCAGAGAAAGAGCAAAACTACCGATAAGTAAAAGGGGTGATGTATGACCCGGACAGCCACTGCTGACCGGGGAGTTATCTCATGTTACAGACCGTTTGTATCTGGTTTGGGGAAGCTGAAAAGCAAATCGCGGTAATATTCGTACTGCTTCTGGCGCAGTTTGATTTCGCGGGGGAGGCCTTCCCTGATAGAGTTGGTCAGAGTATCGAATTTATCGAGAATGGCGACAATGCGAGCTTGTTCTGTGAGCGATTTGTCAGTGTCATTGGGATATGGAATTGGTATTTTGACTTTTGCAATTCCATCAATTAATAACCTATTGACCTTTCCCCTAGAGACATGCTTTGCTTTATTATCAATAAATTCATTCGTTTGCATTATGTAGGAAATAAACTTTGGGTTCATTGAATGGCGAAAAGCATAACTGTCATCGTGGATGGCTACTTTTTTATTTCCAATCCAAGCCACAGCCTTACCAACATCTTCAACAGTCTCACCCACACCGGCCATTACAACATCACCAGGCATTGCATAGCGTAGTGATTCAGCCATATCGTCTCGAACATGAGAATGGGCATAGGTCGCAAAAACACCGTACCGCGTGTATATCTCACCGTAGTGAATAACGCTGATTCCTTCTTCCACATAATCAGCTTTAGTAAAGCGCTTTCCACGAATAAATTCACCAATGCTTCCCAATGACTTCCACTCAACCTCTCCTTGATCAAAACTCAGCAACTGGTCGCGATAGTAGTTGTACTGTTTTTTACGCATGGAAAGCTCAGCGGTAAGCTTAGCGGTAAGCTCAACTGTAAGGCCAGTAAACTTATCCAGAATGCGGACGATTTCAGACTGGATAGCAAGGGACTTTTCTGGATTATCCGGACAGGGAATAGGGACTTTATATGCTGAAATCATTCGAAGATTCAGCCCGCCACGCCCGCTGTTCCCAGATGATATCTGACGTAAATTATCATACTGGGTTTCCAAAAAATGGAAAATATAATCTGAATTAATTTTCCGTTCATCAAATGTAATGGCTGCAAGTGATTGATTGGTGGTTAATTTTATGCGGGTTCTTGCTACTTTACCACGAGTTTTACCCTGACCTGCTAATGCCATAACAATGGAGTTTTCAGGAACAAATTTAGCACTTGAGTTATTTAATCCATCCTCAGTAATGAATGTCTCAGTTTTTTTGATGGTTTTTAAATTTACTTCACCTGAACTCATCCAAGGGATAGTTCCATTCTCCCAATATTCTGTTTTTTTAGTATCAGGGGTGCCACCAGAATATATTTTTTTTGCAACCTTACCGAGAGGGCTCCACTCAATCTCAATCCCCTCCAGCAGTTTTTCCAGATAACTCAAGGCACTCATGCTCGCACCTCGTCACCTTCAATCTCAGCCACAATTGCATCAATGTCTTTGCGCAACTGATCGATTCTGCTGACGGTAGTTTTTAACTCGGCATTCAGCTCTGCAATATCGACAATTTCGCGGGTATCTATGGCTTCGACGTAGCTGCTGACTGACAGGTTATAGTCATTGGTGGATACTGTTTCATAAGGGATTGTTTTCGCGATGTGATCAATATCCGCTTTGCTGGCAAAGACCTGCATAATCTTCTCGATATGACCATCAGTCAGGATATTGTTATTGGTTTCTTTCTTAAACAACCCACTGGCATCGATAAACTGAACACTGGTGTCTGTTTTATGTTTAGACAGCACCAGAATGTTAACGGCAATGGTGGTGCCGAAGAACAGGTTTGGCGCGAGTGAAATCACCGTTTCAACATAGTTATTGTCAACCAGATATTTACGGATTTTCTGCTCCGCACCGCCACGGTAAAAAATGCCAGGGAAGCAGACAATCGCTGCACGACCTTTTGCAGAAAGATAGTTTAGCGCATGTAGTACAAACGCAAAGTCAGCTTTTGATTTAGGGGCCAGTACGCCAGCAGGAGCAAAACGCTCATCGTTAATCAGGGTCGGGTCGTCACTACCTATCCACTTAACCGAGTACGGCGGGTTAGAGACAATCGCATCGAACGGTTTTTCATCGCCAAAGTGAGGCTCAGTCAGGGTATTCCCCAATCTGATATCAAATTTGTCGTAGTTGATGTTGTGCAGGAACATGTTCATACGCGCCAGGTTGAAGGTTGTATGATTTATCTCCTGACCATAAAAACCTTCTTCAATGATATGGTTATCAAAGTGCTTCTTCGCCTGAAGCAGCAGTGAACCAGAGCCAGCGGCAGGGTCATAGATTTTATTGACGTGAGTCTGACCGTGCATCGCAAGTTGAGCAATCAGTTTAGAGACGTGCTGAGGCGTGAAGAACTCCCCGCCAGACTTACCTGCATTCGCCGCATAGTTAGAAATCAGGAACTCATAGGCATCACCAAACAGGTCAATCTGGTGCTCGTTAAAATTCCCCAGCTTCAGCCCCTCAACGCCTTTCAGAACGGCGGCAAGACGGGTGTTTTTGTCTTTGACGGTGTTCCCCAGTCGATTACTGGTCGTATCGAAATCGGCAAAGAGGCCTTTGATGTCGGCCTCGGACGGATAGCCGTAAGCAGAGCTTTCAATAGCGACGAAGATACTGTTTAAATCAGCATTCAGCCTGTCGTTGGTGTTCGCTTTAGCGGCAACGTTGCAGAACAGCTGGCTCGGGTAAATGAAATAGCCTTTAGTCCTGATGGCATCGTCTTTGATGTCATCGGTAATGATGCTGTCATCAAGTGCTTCATAATGTATGCTCTCATCCCCTGCTTCCATGTAGCTGGAAAAATTCTCACTGATGAAGCGGTAGAAAAGTGCACCGAGTACATACTGTTTAAAATCCCATCCATCTACTGAGCCCCTAACATCATTGGCAATGGCCCAGATTTGACGGTGTAGCTCTGCACGCTGCTGAAGGCTTGTCATCTTGTATCCTGGTGTATGATTCTTAAGTACTGTTATTGGCCCGATTTTATCGCAATTTCATATTGATGACAGGCTTTGTATGTCATGCATTGCACTAGAGTTCGTTTGCCCGGTTGTGTAGCCAACGCTCTTTCAGCCAGGCCAGTAGAAACGTTGCGCTGACGATAAATACTGAAGCCCCAATACTATCGGGGCTGAACGTTCAGTCGGTGAGAATTTCTTCATCCGTATCCATTGTGGATGGTGATGAATCTATTTTCGTTGTAAGAAATACCCGATTCAGTAGTCTTTGCTTCAGGGCGTTTCTTCGCTCATTGTAGAATTCCGGGAAGCGACTGAACTCAATATTCTCATCTGAAACTAACAGCATTGATGGCGTATAGTTGTTTGATGAATGAGATAGCCATTGTTTCAGGGAAGTATCCTGTTTACTTATATTTTGAGAGTGATTCAGTAAATGAAGATTCGGTATGGTGTCCCAGTGTTCCGGATTTTCATAAAAGCTGAAGTTCTCTGGTGAATTCGCAATATAATCTAATTTTTCAAGATGTTTCTTTGAAAAATGATTTCTTGGGTGAAGGTGATCAATATGAAACACCTCGGTTGGATTCATTTCAGGGAACAGAAGATGCAATAGTGCACGGCAACGACCTTCGCCATATCTGATATTGAGAAGGCTTTCGATGTATTCGTCGTCAAATCTAAGGTCTTTATTCGAGCCTTTATATCTGTCAATAATCTTCTCAAGAGGAAAATGAACATCTGAAAGACTATTCTTCATTACGTCTCTGATGCTCGTGAGTAGCGCATCTGCCTGGCTTCCAAAGATCCCTTTCAGAAGTACCATGTAAAACCACTGGCTAATTACTGAACGTTCATTGTGGTTTTTATTCAGGAGATTAATCGTTGTATATAATGGATGTCCACTGGTTTGCTTTTTGTAAAGCCAGTAGACCACAGGAATGACTGCATTTTTAGATATCAAAGACTGTGGATTGATGCCGAATCGCCTGATAAGAATAAAGGTCTCCTTGATACAGGATTTTATTTCAGACCATTGTTGTTGTATCTTACCGACCTCCTCTGAAGTGAAGTTTTTTACTTTGAACCGGACGTCAGAGTCAATAAGCATCAGGCTGGTTTTTAAGAACCAGTCTCTTTCAATATAAAACCCCATTTCATTATTCTGATAAATGTTTTTTGTCAGTTCATCCAGTTCTCTTCTGAAATCACCCTGCCAGTGCGCTACCGCTATTGACATCAGTAAGTCGGAGAACTCAAGTTTTGTCCCCCCGCTATTCGTGCGGATGAAAACATCCAGCACATGATCAATGTCCTGACTGCTCTCATTGAAGTAGTGGATAAGATTCTCAGTTCTTATCTTGGTATAAAGTTTAAGCAGGGTTTTTCTGGAAAATTCACTGGAAATGAGTCCTCTCTTTTCGAGTTCTGGTACGACAACTTTAAATAAAATATCATCTGGAGAATCATTTTGCTCGTATTTGAATATTTCGTGCAGGCAGAACCAGTGATGTTTGTTATCGGTAAGTGAATCAGCGTATTGCTTGTCGGTGAGGAACCTGAAGTTGTACTTCATCATGAGTTCGTCGTCTGACTTAAGTGGCGCTGTTAAATCGACGTAAAGCTTTCTGGGCGGCAGGATGCGATCATCCTGTGCCGAAGGCCACCACACCCGGGGCTGTTTATACGCATACGTTCCACACAATCCAATATATAAAGATGTGAGACGCTGCTGACCATCAATCACAGCCTTGAAATCATGAAATCCAGCATTTGTTGCTACGCAGGGGTTTTCTTCATTAAATCGCTGACAGTATTCTTTCAGGAATTCATAGAATTTGTAATCGTTTTTAATACTGGCACTACGGATATCCCATATCATGAAAGAGTTTATCGGGTAGTCTCGCATGATTGAATCAAACAGCAGACATATCTGACTGCTGCTCCAGACGAACTTCCTCTGAATTGCAGGCAGAAGATAGTGGCGTAAATTAATTGAATCTATCGCTTGTTTTATCGTTATTGCTTTTTCATACTGGCCAGCCATCATAAACCTCATATTTTATTTAAGCTGACCAATTTTAATTTAAAGAGCGTCAGGAGTACAGTTTTAGTACAAACTAATTTATGCAACGGAAGAGCTGACGACTGGGCTTGTGTTTTTCATCGGGTAGAATCGCATTGCGGATTCACAAAGGGATGAAACCTGCTTTGCTATATTTTTACCAAAGTTAACAAGAAGACCATGCTTGATCTTTTCACTATTCGTTCTGACTTTGATGACAAAGCTGAACTGATATACGATTACCTCAATGAGGTCATTGCCAAATGTTATAATGGCGGCGTTGTTTATTTCATGTTCATAATCCCTCAGGTCAGCGTTGAGTCTTGCAGTTGTATCAACAAGCGCATACTTTTTTTCGACAATCATAATTTTCTCACTTTTAATGTTAATGTGATTTAATCATCACTAATAATATGTTGTAATTTTAATTACGATTATTCTTCTGTTTGCTCCCGTAATGCATTATCTGATGAATAATGTTCATATGGGGTAACGCTTCCATAAAGTCAGATTGTTCAATCAGCGAAATAAGCGCACTATCGATCTCAAACGTCGTATCCGGTAATACCTCAACTAGCCTGATTCGGGACAGGGAGATAACGAACACACCCGATAAAGCACATCCGGCAAGAAACCACTCCGCATGGCTGCAAAGCAGACGATAGGGATGAACGGTATGGCTGACGTTTTCCTCGGTTCTGATACGCACCTTGGTCTGGTTAAGTATAGCGAGCGTTAGTCTGCTGAAATCACCGAACAGCGTGGGTTTCTGGCGCGGTTCCGGAAGCATAATCCTGTAGGGCGAGGGGCGTTCCCCGTCAAGCATCAGGCTCAGCAGTTTGGCATCCATCGCGGGTAACAGACGGTCGAGATGTAGTAGTCTCGCCAGTATTTTCATGTCCCGTTCCGTACGGCGACGAAAGTAATGTGAGGCGAGCTGATACACGCCGTTTGCCTGTTCAATATCAAGATACGTGAGGCGGACATTGAAATCCCTCCGCAGCGTTCGCGTTGTTACCCCGAATTCTTCTGCCAGCGTCCCGATATGCAACTTTTCACCCTGAAACAAACGGCTCAGGATGATGGAAAGGCGGGTTGCCAGTCTGTCATGTTCGTTTTCTTGTGTTATCAGCGTCATACATCGTTCCCGAATTTTGCCCGGAAATGATGCCAGCAGTAGCGGACAGGATTTGTCCGCCCTCTGAAGTTTTTTAAAGCCTGAAAATCTTAAATGTAAGTGCTAAGCGTCAGTATTCTCAGGTGAATAAAGATGCTTCTGGCGCATGTAGGCAATAAAAATACAGGATGGTAGCGTCACCCGGTATGCGGGACCGGCTAAATCTATCAGCAGCCAGAGAGAACTTAGCACCCAGCCCACGGGACCTGCAAAAGCTCCCATGGTACGTGTCAGCATGGCATTTCCTGCAACGGTCAGCCCTCTGCCTAACAGGGCTTTCGCCACGCCATTCGTCACAACAAGTGCCATCTGATAGGCCGCAAACCCGGATGTTTTTATCCCCGCCTGGATTGCCATGGTCAGCAGCTCCGGCGTGGGGTTGCTGTAGCCTGTCTGCAATTCTTCCGCCACTGTCTTTAGTTGATCGGGCGTCATCTTCTCAAGGCTTTTCTCCAGGATCTTCATCAGCAGATTCATTTCAATGGTTTCAACACTGGATTTGCTGTTGTAGTTCACCTTCATTTTATCGCAGGCATCAGTAAGAATTTCCCGGTACAGTACCCCTTTACCCCAGCGGAGCAGCGTGGCGAAGCTGTTTGCTCCAAATGTCTGAACCTCGGCGGCAATGGCATCCCAGTAACGCGGATGATTGGGCTTGTGTTTTTTATACTGAGGATCGTAAGTCAGCGTTTCCGTGATACGTGCCAGTCCGTCTTTCGGATCGCAGATAAGCACAGAAACCAGTAAATCCAGATCGTCACGATGACAGTGGCGCAGAAACTCAAGGTCAGGGTCGTGTCGGTAGGTAGCCATATTTCACCTCATAGCGGATATTGAACCTGACAGTTTAAGGATGTCCCCGGACAGGGCGTGTCCGGCTGAAAAAGAAAAAGTAAAAAAAAACCTGCCCGAAAGCAGGTTTCTGTTCACCAGATATTGTATTCCGGTTACTTTTTACGCCATTCCTTTTCCACTTTATTCGCGAAGGCATCGCACTGACGCGCATATTCCGGGTTATAAAGCAGCTCCGACTGCGAAAGCTGCATGGCGGTCATGCTGCCATTACGGGCATTTGATTCGAGCCAGGTTCTGCCATAGGTTTTGTTCATCACCTGGAGCACCCGGTTGAATACCGGTCCGTTGAAGCGGGCATTGAGATTGACGCCTTTTACCTGAAGGCCGCTGTCACTGGTCTGGGTCAGTCGGGTGGAGTACATCGCGCAGAAGGTCGAGTTGGTAATCATCTGAGCGTCAGCCTGCTCATCGGCAAATGCACTGTGGCTGAAGGCGGAAAGCAGAATGGTTGCGGTTAACAGTTTAAGAATTTTCATCATTTTCCCTTATGGATTAAAAAGCGGAGACAGCCTGCCACACGGAGTGGTCAGGAGATGTCCGGCAGAGAAAAAAGTCAGGGTTTCAGCGAGGGAGCCAGTCGCCAGCGGTGAGGGCCAGCGGATTCAAGCACAAAGGCCAGATGGGTGAGGTCCCGTCTTGCAGTACGGGGAGAGACGTCAAATCGTCGGGTGATATAGCGAACAGATATTGTCTGACCGTAAAACAGCACCATGGTCAGGCGGATAAGCCGTTCTCCCTGTCCGGTAGCGTGTTGCCTGCGACGATTAACGTTCATCGTTGCCATACGCGCCATCGGTCCCCTTTCTGAAATCTATCGAGGTGCCTGGCAAGCCATATATCAGCACACGATTTTCCGGTAACGCAGCGGGCAGTAAAACGGTGGCAGTTAAAGTCGAGCAGGCTGTAGGGATAGCGCTGACCCACAGCCGCCTGTGCCCGTTCAGCGGCCTGCGTACAGCCCTGTGGCGTTAAATCCATACAATCGGTATACACCGAGATAGCGGAGTTCCAGCCATCGAGCCGGTCAAGAAACTCATGAGCCTGACTTCGGATAACGATGCCGTCGCCGTCAAGATGAATGATGTCACCGTTACCTACATAGATACCGCTGTGTGCGGCAAGGCCAAAAAGCAGTTCGCACTGCACGATACCGCCGTAAGCCGGTTCATCGACGCAGGACAGAATGCAGTTATCGATAAATGAATCCACGAAGTTAAGCAGCAGAAGCCGGTACATAACATTCAGTTCCTTACTACGGGGGAGAGGGGGGATGCGGGGGAAACGTAGTGAATACTCAGCTTTCCCACAAAATACGGACCGTGAAAACCCCCATATCGTGGTACGTCATAAAGTTACTTTCCCACAGCGACCAGAACTCACGGGCGTCGGCATGAGAGATATCGCCACAGCGGGAAAGCCATGTGTACTGATGCGTCCAGCTCACATCAACATCTTTTTCAAGTTCAGGCCACGGATGCCCTGCATACTGAAAATCGGTGACGTAATTGAGCTGCCAGTCTTCTCCGGCAGGAGTGAGGCGTATTTCGACCGGATGCCAGCCACCCGTTTCCGGTGAGTATTCAGGGTCACGAAAGTTAATGGTTAATCCGGTGATGGGGTGACGATGGGGCGGTTTTTGCGCAACGATCCCCAGAAGCATTTGGGTGAACGACCGGGAGAGCGGCAGCACATAGCCGCCCTGCAATATAGCGGGTGATGACATAGTGAATTTCCTTTTTAAGGGGTATGGAACACAGAAAAAGCGGGGATTAGTCCTGGCTGAGCGTAGCAAGCTGCGTCATACGATGCTGCCAGTCGGCATAACAGCGGTGCATAAAAAGCCTGCTGCTGTCCGCTTCGATAAGACAGATATCCGGGCTTCTCAGTACAGCGGCAAGAAACCCGGCGTTGTTGGTGCTGCCCTGACCAAACAGCGGGCGGAATACACGGGACGGGAAACTGTCCTGCTGCTGTTCAAGAATGGCGTGAATAGCATCAAGCGTTATCCATTCACGGGAGAACAAGCCTCCTTCGCCATTGGCGGTTAAGCGCAGGGCAAGGCTTCCGGTTTCATCCTCCTGACCCAGCTCATACGTCAGCAGTCCCTTACTGTGGGGGCTGATTTTCTCTGCTTCCCCGCTGTAGAACACGGTATAGCTTTCGGTGACAGCGGCTTCGGTAGCGACTTTTTTCTTACTCATGGTTCAGCGCCTCAATCAGATTATGTAGCTCAGTGATAACGGTCGTGTCCGGGAACACCAGATAGATGCCCTGTCCGTTATCGCAGACGATGCCGAGCAGGAGGTACCAGCCATCATCAAGCGCGGTGACGTATTCCGGGTTAGCCAGTGCGACTGCCAGCAGCGGGTCTTCAGGGAGCGTGTCATCGTGGTTGAGATGCCAGAGCAGGGTTCCCGTTTCGTTCCAGAAACCGGTAAACAGGTCGATATCATCGACAGGGCCAAGGATTTCATTGCTGAGGGCTTCCAGCGCGGAGGCGGGCAGTTTGAGTAGGGGAATACTGGTGGGGGTAGTGAGTTTAAACATAGCTTTCTCCATATGTTGCTGATATTCAATGAAATAATATGTTTCTCATGCTGTTGCCATTACGGAGATTGATTCGCCGGATGGCATTTACCGGGGGGCTGGTAAAAAAGATGAATATTCTGGAGGCCTTATTTTCGGAAAAAGAACACGATCCGTTTTGGCAAGGTTCTTCAGGGCGAAAACGATCTCACAATGGTTTCGCCCCAAACCTCAGGGGATTTATACATCAGAAGAAATAACTGTATGATTTTTATAGATAAAACCTCAAATGATATTTTTCTTATTTGAATTTTTAATCTGTTTATAAGTGGCTGGGATGTCTTTCCTGACATAATGTGCTGCTTTGTCGATTTGCAGTAGCGATTAGTCATGAGTAGTATTTCATTATCGCTGGCCAGCGTCTCTTGTAATTTGTTTCTGACGATTTTAATGAGATGAACGCGATATGAAGTTATATCCCTCCACAAAAAAGGCGAATCAGCCATTAACTAAATCCGTTATTGCGGAAAGCTGTGCCCGTGCATTGCATGAAGGCCGGGCAGTAGAAGTCAGTGATACCAAACTAACGGGTCTGAAGATAATTGCCTCTCCTGCTAGTCCAGGTGAAGCCACATTTATCGTTCGCAAAAGTATCTGTGGCGAAAATATCTATGCGCGTATTGGACGATATCCTGAGATGTCTGTTGCCGAGGCCCGTGAAACTGCATCAGCAGTTATGACCAGCCTGAAAGATGATCGTAAAAAGCACGGTAAAGATTACCGTAAGATTAAAAAAATGGACTTTAATGGTCTTCTGGAAATATACGTTGAAGAGGTTCTGAACAAAGGTATTAAGCGTTCAGCCAGGACAGACCTGTCTAAAATTCACAAGTATCTGCTCCCTCGTCTTGGTGATAAAAAAATCGCCGATATGACGGAGGCGGACATTGTTGCCTATCTGCATGATCTCGATCTGAAGCCTGCCACCCGCAACCGCCATCTGGCGCTCATTAAAGCGGTTTTTACCTGGGCTATACGCATGGGATACATCAGCCGCTCTCCGGCGCTTTATATCAAAGCGCTACCTGAAGTGACGTCCGATCGCCGCGCCATGGATGACTTCCAGCTTCAGCGCTGGATGGAAGTCTGTGAGCGCTGGCGTAATGGTAAACCCGATCATGAAGCCCTTGCTCTGCTCATGTTCCTTGCCCTGACGGGGCTGCGTCTGGGGGAAACCCGTCATCTTCGTCTTGAGGATGTGGACTGGAGTCGGAAGGTTATCACCCTTCGCCATACCAAAAACGGCAAACTCCGCCGTGTACCGGTATGTGACAAGGCTTTCGTTCTTCTGACAGAACAGCGTCAGCATCTGGGTGATGAAGGCTGGGTATTTCCTGGCAAGGGTACCGACAATCCGGTTTCTGAGCCGCGTCGCCTGCAAAAACGCCTTTGTGAGGCTGCGGGTATTCCACCGTTCACCATCCATGAGATGCGTCATACCTTTGCGACAAAACTCATTGAGAGCGGGGCCGACATTCACACCGTCAAAGACTTACTGGGTCACAGCACTATCAAAGTAACGGAGCTTTACTTGCACGCTTCCCCGGCGCGTTACCACGAAGCTGTTAACCGGGCGATGGCAGATTTGAACCTTGTAAACATGACTCAATGAAAACATTTATAGAGCAGGACATGGCTTATACCGCTATATATTTTACAGGACAGAATTAATGACAATTGAGACTAAAACATTATCAACGCTACCACCTGCGCTTTCACCACTCGCGAAAATTATTTCAAATATGCATCGTGAAAATACCGACAGGTCAGATGTAAAGAAGTTGCTGAGAAAAGCTTCACAACATAAAGATATCGATCCTTCCGTTATCAAAGAAATGGTATTCCGTGAGGGATTGCCGGAGGGTTATGGAGCCAGTGCAGAAGCGCTTTATTCACTCTCAGGTAAGGCCCCGGTACCCTTTACGTTTACACCTGTATTTCCTTATGCGAAATGCTTTTCTGCTGATAGTCAGTCTGATATGCAGCTGTTGCTGGCCGCAAGGAATCAGGCTGGAAAGATTATTTCTATTCGTATCAAAATGGATGAACTGTATGCCGATATTGATCGGGTAATGGCCTCTCTCGCTCACAGAGGCGTTGCGATTGATCCTGTTCGTAAATATGAACTGATTAGATTCATTCTCAAGTGCATGGATATGAAGTTACCGTGTTATCTGGTGACGCCATCTATGGGGATGATCGATAAGAAAGCCGCCTTTTTGCACGGAAAAACTCCTGTTTTCTGTCACCTTGACGGATTTGAAAATATTATCCCGGCTTCTGTAAAGCGTATCCCCGAAGGGATTAAGGAATACGGTGAACTAGATCAGTGGCAGGAACTTATTGCTGAACATGCAAAAGGCGATTATCAAATTTTTGCCATCATGCTCTCTCTTGCATCCCCTTTGCTTGGGCTTGCCGGGCAGGATATTGCTATATTCCATTTCTATGGTTTTTCCACGACAGGAAAAACAATCCTGCTGCAACTGAGTGCATCGTGTCACGGGTATGGAGGAGATGCCGGAAGTAACGGCCCGTCGCTCATTGCCCGGTGGAATGCCACAAGCAACGGTATCGAGAGTCATGCTGCTTTACAATCCGGTACCGTGGTATGTCTTGATGAATTAGGAGCATTTTCCGGAAAAGAGCTTTCCTCCCTGATCTATAACCTGACATCCGGTGTCTCAAAAATTCGCATGGATAAAACGCAGGAGATGCGCGAACCGTTAAGGTGGAACTCGTTCTTTGTGTCTTCCGGCGAGATTTCATTTTCCCATAAGCTGCGAGAAAAAAAACAAAACCTGCAGGGCGGTCATGAGCATCGGGTTATCAATCTCCAGATTTTCCCGAAAGATGCCGGAGCCCCTGGAGAGGGGCCGGAAATTATTCGTCAGCATGCTGACAAACTTAAGTCGGGACTTGAGCGCTTCTGTGGGACGGCTGGACCCGCTTTTCTCCGTAGCCTGCTTTCTCAGACTGATGAAGAGGGGCTTCCTGTGAGTTATCAATGGTTACATGAATCCGTTAAAGCTAAGGTATCAGAATGTGAAGGCCTGCTTCTGGCTGAGCTGATTGATGAAGGGTATCTCCTGACGGATGTTCAACTCCGTGCGCTTCGACGCTTTTCTTTCATAATGGCTGTAGGTCTGATGGCGCAGGAACTGGGTATCTTGCCTTACTCTCCGGAACGAATTGCGACCGCTGTATGGGAAATAGTTATTCGTTGGCTGAGTGATACCTCTGTGCAATATAACCCGGTCCAGCAAGCATTGATTGATATTCAGCGTGATCTTGTTAAAAGGGAAGGGGCACATTTCATCGGCCTGAAAGATCGTGAGAGCCGTAAACCCGGAAACCACTGGGGATATATCCATCATACTAATGAGGATTTTTTAATCTTTGCTCCTGTATTTGAAGAGTGGTGCCAGAAACATTCATTAAGCGCTCGAGAAGTCGCTAAGGAGCTGGCATGCCGAAAACTCCTGCGGGTAGAAAGTAAAGGGCATTACAAAAAGCGTCCTCTTACTGGTATGGATAAGTGTTACTACCATATTAAGCGGGAGTTTATCAGTGCTGATTTGAATTGTGCTTAGAGCATTATCTGAATGTAGTTAACTAACTTATCTTTAAACTTATTATTCTGAATAAATGAACAGAAGGGGAACCCCATGACTGATTTCTGCGAATTAAATGAAATTCACACTTTTCCAGGTGCTATTACAGGCTGTGAAAATATTCGCCCACCATTTACGCCTCATGGTCTTATCATGACGCAGGCTAAATGCAATTTCTATGATATCTGTAGGGAAGTGACAGACAGTGAGTATCCTGAATTAAAAGCAATGATTAACCGAAATGAAAATATTCGTTTCTTTGCCAGTTATATTTTCAAAGGTAACGTTCGTTATGATTATCTTGGCGAATTTCCAACACTATCAATCGATCAGGCTCGCAATAAAGCCCGATATCTTGCCAGAAGTAATGAGGATGAGACCGCTTATGAATACATCCCATTCTGATTGATGAGTTTACCCTCAAAAAAAGCAGGGGCTTTTGCCTCTGCTTTTCATTTATCGCAAAGAAGATAGCTGAGCCGTTATCCTTTCCGCCAGAAGCTGACTGGTGTTTTGTAAGCGCTGAGGGTGAAGATGCGCATAACGTTGTGATGAATGACTGCTGCGATGACCCAACTGGGCCTGAACGTCATACAAGGTACCACCGTAGGACACGATGAGCGCGGCAACAGAATGGCGACAGGTATGAATACACACTTCTTTGTCGAAAATTCCTGCCCGACGAACGATACGCTGAAAGGCTTTAACGGGGTTATTCAGCGGCATTCCAGGTTTTTTGCCTATAAACAACCACGGATTTCCCCGCTGCGTTTGCAGCGTTCTGATTACGTCCATCGCCAGTGAGTTAAGATGAACAATCCGTCCATAACCATTCTTGGTTTCAGGAAGCCACAGGGTGCGTTTGACCGGGTCAACATGCTCCCACCTTGCCAGACGCAACTCATCACGGCGAAGGCCGGTCAATAACAGCAGTTTGACATAGCGGGCAGCGACGGGGCTGGTATCATCATCGGCGGAGAGAAAAATACGACGAATTTCATCCTCGGTGAAATAGCGTTGTCGGGCGTTGTTTTCCCTGAGAAGCTGTACCACCCTGGCCGGATGAACAGAGGTGATGCTTTGCCTTCCGGCCCAGGTAAACACGGCTTTAATCAGTACGATGACACGATTACAGGTTGCTGCTGATAGTGACGTGCTTAACGTCTGCTGGAGGCGGAGAATGCTGGCTGGTGTGATATCGCTAAGCAGCATCTGACCAATGGCGGGACGGATATGATCCCGGTAGCGCTGGAAATCCTTTCCCCAACTACGTTTAGCAGACTTTGCCCAAATCAGATAATGCTGGTTAAAGAGTTCATCAAATGTCATCTCTAGTCTCTTGTTTTCGCGTTCCTGCTTAGGGTCAGTTCCGGTGGCAAGTGAGCGTTTATGTTCCATGGCAATCTTACGGGCTAAGGTGACATCCACCTCAGGCCAGTGACCAATAGCGATGGCGCGTTTTCTTCCATGGTAGAGGTAGCGGAGCAAAAACTTTTTACGTCCTTCACCCTTACTGACTAAGCATTTCAGACCCGAAATCTCGGTGTCGCTGTATTCGGCATCGGTGCTGCGTGAATCTGATGAATTAGGAAGAAGGGATTTAATGAGCTGGTTGGTAAAACGGAAGCGTTTCGGACTGGACATATTACCTCCTGTGACTGGTGTTAAGTACGTCAGGGTTGACCCATCCCCGGCACGGCGTTGTTAATGGCTAAGTTGATTTTCTGGTGTGGAGAAGGGAATGCTGGTGCCTCATGAGATGAGTGAAGACGAGAAATACCGCAAAAACGGCCTTTACGGTCTGATTCTGGTCTTTAGGGGGAAAGATGCCGTTGGGGGATGCGTCCACAGAAATAATATGTGTTTCAGTCGGGTATAATTACATGCCATAAGGACTAGTAGCGTTGCCTGTATGTGGGGCGGCTATGTGCCAGAAGCTGATGTTACAACAACCTGAGATGTTAAGCAGGTCAGGCCCACATAGCAGTTCAAGCAGGATGTTGCATCCATCGTTTGAACTCAAATGATTCCTCATCCAAGTTAGACCGCACAGAGGAATTGCACTGGGTAAAAATCGTAAACCCTGTAAAATGGAGTTATAAAATCTGGTGGCCTTTGCAAAAATATATGATCGCATCGAACGAGTAACGCAACTAATGCCACAAGTAGTTGTCTAGTGGCATGCCTAGTATAATAATGGAATCAATACTTAATAATCACCGCGACAAATATTTAAATCTTTAGCTATTGCATTATACATAACCCTCAGGGTGGAATTAAATGGCACCTTACCTGCCAATTCCTGATAATGACTTTGCACGACATTATGATCACCATTCAATAACATCCTTCTAATATCAGAATTAATGGTGGTCACGAATTGTGCAGCATTAATTGAATATTTACTACGCAAGCTAAAACTTTTGAAATGACTTATCACTCGCTGTCGTTCAACATTCAACCATTTTTTGGGAGGATCTGGAAAAAAATCGAAAACCAATATCCCATTGCTAGTCGCTATTGTTGCAGAAATCCAATCAGTTTTATAAAATTTATTATCATCATTGTAAGGGTAGAGAGTTAGATCTGATGCATTGACAAATACACTATCTGACTTACCTTCATTACAATTCTGGCAGGCAGGTATAAGATTTTTGGGATTAACGGAGAACAAAGGATAACGGGCTTTAGGCAAATAGTGATCTAAGGTTGCAACGCCGTGGATTCCACAAAGTGGACATACACCATTTGAAGCGGCTCTTAATTTATCGTATATTTTCCTGGATTCGCTGCCTAACTTTAGCATATGACGTGTATACAGATTCATTAAATCATCTTTAGTGACATTTCCTGTGATAACCTGCTCTTTATTCCTGGGATGGCAAGGGGGGAATAAATGAAGGTTTTTTGGTGTACAACGATCATCAAACTTTTGCCAAGAAGTAGCCACAATCTCTGAGATTCTATTTAATTTAATCTTGTAATCTAAGCTTCGAGGCCCAACCGATAACAAACATGTCGCATATACATCATAACAATGCAATGCAGGGAAATTAACTTTATTCATGATTATCACCTTTAGGAGCATCCATTTTAATACCTCTATCCCTAAGCATAATCATACTCATTAAAATAGCCTGACCTTCGAAACCTATTTTATTCTTGAATTCCCTCATAATTTCATCGAAGCCTAAACCCTCATCAACTTTGGTTTTTAACAACTTATGAAAACCAGAGTTCTCCATTTCTAATTTAAAGACCTCTTTTGTTAAAATACCTACATTTTCTGCAAATGTTTCAATTGAAGGTCTTGAAAAATTTGTTACTTCGCCGAATCGTGTTAATACCCAGCAGCATTTTTTTGGAACCTCTTGCAGGACCACTGGCGAATGAGTAGCTATGATAGCAATTCCATTTCGCTTAAATAAAAGATTGCTTAGCGCACGTATGAATGCTGAAAGAAGCGGTGGGTGCAGATGACTCTCTGGCTCATCAAATAATATGAGTGTCTTATCTTGTAGTTTCTCAATTAGATTACTGATTGTCATGAATATAATTGCATGCCCCGAACTCATACTCTTTAGTCGTCTTTTACATTCATCTACAATCTCTTGCGCACCAAAGTATGGGAGATCTTTAAGATTGAGGTCACGGAAATTAGTGTCGGACTCCAAATCACTTATAGCATCTAACCATAATTCTCTTTTTGAATCCTCGGAGCAACAATTATAAACAGACTTCGCGCATTTTTCGTGAAGTGCATTAATGTCTTCGATAGGATGGGCTAAATCTACAGAGCCAGGTTTTTTTAAACCTATATAGTAATAGCAAGTACCTAAAGTTGGATCAGTTTGATCACTAATAGGAGTGAATGAGTCAAATGCGCTAAACGATATGGAAATGACCGTGCTAAAATATTTATTTGTTATCCTACCGTCATAGATATCCTCAAAATAAGCATTGCGAGCAGCATTAGGTTTCATTATTGAATTAACCATTTCATTTAACAAAGTAGTTTTACCTAACCCGTTCCTCCCAATTATTGTGTGTATGTTAGTTGGAGGCAGTGAATATGGAACCACGTTAAAATCAAGGTATAAATCTGAAAACCTATGATTAACTCTTAAAAACCTAAAGTCAAACTCAGTTAATTGACCTAAACCATTAACTAACCTTTTAAATTGGCCATGTACAGTGTTAATATTTACATCTCTTAGAAGAGATTTTTTAAACACTGCCTCTTCCCTTGCACAATTCATAGCCTTATCACTAACGACAACACAATTTAAATCCTGCAATATTTCATAGCTTAACTCTTTACCGCAAGCATAAAGTTTCTGATAAAATTCCGGACTTTCTGCAAGACTGAAGAAGTCGTTTTTTAATCGTGAAAATTGAGTTTGCATTTTCTCGAATGTAGTAACTTCCTCACTCTGCCCTTTAAATCCTATTTTAATCTGACCGATTTGATGAACAGTTCGATGCTCATCAACATATTCTAAATTGAACAGAGTCCGATAAGAATAGTCATTCCAAGTTGAGAAGATAAGATAAACGGTATCACTGCTTTTCATGGCACTTGAAATGTTTTTATTTAAAGAAATATACCTAGGCAATTTAAAACTCCTTAACAACTCCCTTCAGAGTAAGCAAAATAATACAGCCTTTAACATAAGAATCTACCTATGGCTAAGGTTGATATTCTTTAGAGAATCAGGATTCCCTAAGTAATCTTTTTAACTTAATCACCAGTCAAATACCATCACTTTTACCTGCTACGCGATGATTAATATACTGTGATGTCTTTAATGTCCGCTGTTCGCTCATAGTGGACCTTCTGCTCAGTTAGTTTGCCGCGTTCTGCCAATAGCGGAACACGCTAGTGCTGGTGTACAGGTGCTGACTCATTTCCTCCTCCACTTTCATACCGTTATACTGTGAAAAAAAGGAGGTAGGCGTGAAACTAAAAATGCAGGATTTGAGGCTGTTTAATCTCGTGTTTGAGAGCGATCCTGGCTGGATACTGGATTTCTCTAACCGCACCTTGTCTGTTTTTTTTGATGAAGAACTAAACATTGATATTGATGATGAACGTTATCAGGAAGAGGGGACGTCAAAGGCCAAACGAGTTAGATGTTTGCTGAAACAGGCAGATCGTGAGACCGCTCTGCGGGTTCTTGGCGCTCTCTGGCAGTATAAAACGGAATCCATGCCTGAACAGGCTGAACAAAGCCGTAATGACTATCTTGCACTGATTTCCCGCTTAGAAAACGCTGACACCGATGAAGCCAAAGGCGTAAAGCCTGTCCAGGTATGGCATGGCGTTGACTGGCCCTCACTTATCGCTGAAATGAACGAGATGAAATCTCTGCCGCCACATCCACGTGGTTTTCGGTTTGAAGCCTGGCTTGCTGGACTGTTCAGTATCTTTAAGCTCGCTCCCCGTTCGTCTTTCCGAAATACAGGCGAACAGATTGACGGAAGTTTCCGACTGAATGATGAATTTTACCTGATGGAGGCAAAGTGGCATCAGAAAAGAACGTCGGCTGCCGATCTCCATGTATTTGAAGGAAAGCTCAGTACCAAGGCAACCTGGACACGCGGCGTTTTTATCAGCTGGATGGGGTTTACGCCTGAAGGTCTGACGGCTTTTGGTAAAGGGAAGCGAGTTATCTGTGTCAGTGGTTATGATCTTTACCACTCACTGAGTCATGGGATCCCTTTGCCCGACCTTCTGGACGCTAAAATCCGGCACGCAGCTGAAACGGGAGAGCCCTATGCTGAGTTCGACCGACTATATGCACTGAAGAACAAACAGTTTGGCACGCTGAAATAACTGGTTGGGAAGCGTGACATGCTCCCCCGTTGTTTCACTCAGAATGCTGCTAGTAATGCCCGCATATCCCTCGACAGCGGACACTCAGCTTTAACAGTCCAATACGTTTAGCTCAAGTAGTACTGCGGATAAACCATTTTATGATGGCGTGGAGGACGGGGGATTCTGAAAACGGTAAGAAGTGAAAGGGCAAGAAGAGCTTGTTGCAGGTGGACGGACTGGTGAAAATCCCCATGTGAATGGTGGAGGGTGTATGCTGCCTGGTTTCCCCGCTTGCTATTGGGGATTTCCCCACCCTATTCCCCGCGACAAAATCACGTTAAGACCAGCGGATTAAGGAGAAATGATAATCCCCCCGTTTTCCCCGTATTTATGAATGATCTGAGAGAAAGGAACCGTAAAGGACCGTAGAAAGACCGTAGCAGTGAGGTTAGGAAAAGGTACATCAGAGGATGTTGAGGTATCTAAAAGTAACGAATATCAGCGAAAATGGCGAGAAATCCAGCAAACATATAACGTTTTGCAACGACCAGAAATCTACCGTAGCCAGAAAAGGAAAAAGCCCCGCTTTGCAGCGAGGCCTTATGAATAGTGGTGCCCGGACTCGGAATCGAACCAAGGACACGGGGATTTTCAATCCCCTGCTCTACCGACTGAGCTATCCGGGCAACGGAGCGCATTAAACCGCAATCGCGCCGGATGGTCAACATTATT